>ENA-OSEO01001552-OSEO01001552.1-sediment-metagenome-genome-assembly--contig:-NODE-1552-length-40407-cov-6.730821_pt1 | contig 40407 bp, 33 predicted proteins | sample MGYA00237883_ERZ534232 | MGnify/ENA metagenome assembly ERZ534232 | reverse complement strand
AGCCTGCCGGGCTTCCCTCCTGTTTTTCGGATCGGGCCATCATCGCGGTGGACAATACCCTGAAGGCCCTCGGCGATCTGGCCGCCTGGTGGCGGCGTCAACACCGCGCGAAGGTGGTGGGGATTACCGGGAGTTCCGGTAAGACAACGACCAAGGAAATGACGGCGGGGATCCTCCAACGGGGCCACTCCACCCTCAAAAGTCAGGGGAATTTTAACAACCTGATCGGATTGCCCCTCACATTGCTCCAACTGAGGAGCGACCATGCGCGCGCCGTTGTGGAAATGGGGATGAACCATCCCGGAGAAATCGCCCGGCTGACCGAGATCGCCGACCCCGATGTGGGCGTCATCCTCAATGTGGGCATGGCCCATCTCGAAGGGCTGTCGGATCTGGACGGCGTGGCAAGGGCAAAGACGGAAATGATCGAGCGCATCTCGCCCCAGGGTCTGGTGATCCTCAACGGGGACGACGCCCCCCTGATGCGAAGGGCCTCCCTGTATTCGAGGCGAAAGATCACCTTCGGCCTCGAGAAGACCAATGATGTCCGGGCGACCGCCATTCAGGAAGACGGGTCGCGGGGAACCCGGTTCTTTCTGGAATACCGTGAAAACAGATGGCCGGTCCACATCCCGGCCCCCGGGCTTCATCACATAAAAAACGCCCTGGCCGCGGCGGCTGTCGCCCTCAGCCTGGATGAGCCGATCGAGAACATCCGGGAGGGGCTGGCATCCTTTACCGCCATTGGAGGGCGGTTCGAGATGATCCCGCTAAAAAGCGGCGTCCTTCTTGTGGACGACACCTACAATGCCAACCCTTCTTCCCTAATGGCCGCCATCCAGTCGGTTGAATCGCTGGTCCCACAGGGGGGAAGAATCCTTCTCGGTCTGGGGGATATGCTGGAGTTGGGAGACGCGTCAGTCGAGGCCCACAGGGAGGCGGGACGCACCATCGCCAAGGGAAAGACCCGCTGGCTCTTTGTCATGGGCGACCATGCCGGCGATACCATTCAAGGGGCCCGGGAGGCCGGCATGCCCGACGATGGCCTGGCCGTCGTCGCCACCCACGACGAAATGGTCGAGCGGATCGGATCGAAGATGTCGCCGGGCGATCTGGTCCTGCTGAAGGGATCGCGGCGAATGCAGTTGGAGAAGGTCGCCGAAGGATTGCGCAGATGGGGAACGGGGCGTTGAAAATCCGAAATCCGAGGCACGGAATTCGATACAATATTCAATGGTGCAAATTCAAATGACCAAAGCAAGTGGCGCTGGTAATCTTCTGTCTGGAGCATTGACGCATTTCGGGTTTGGATGTGTCTCGAATTTCGATAGTCGAGTTTGGGTGCGGTCGTCAGGCCGCCTTGGGGATTGCAAATTGAGAAATTGGGGGATTCCTGAATCCGCCCAAATTCACACCTCCAATGTGGATGCCAGCAGTCCCATGAGGTCCGCCACGCGCATCGTATCTTCCCATCCCCCGGTCTTGACGGCGTCTTCAAAGTGTATGTAGCAAAAGGGACAGGCCGTGACAATCACATTGGCCCCGGCCTCCCTTGCCATTTCGATCCTTTTGGCGGCCATGCGCATCTCCTCCTGCTCAATCTCGTGCCAGAGGATGACATCTCCGCCGCCGCAGCAAAAGCTTCTGTCGCGTGAGCGCTTCATCTCCACTAGGTTGAGACCCGGGACAGCCCGCAAAAGTCTCCTGGGCGCCTCGTAAACACCATTGTGACGTCCCAGATAGCAGGGGTCATGGTAGGTGTATACATCCTTTCCTTCCAAGGGCTTCGACGGCTTCAGCCTCCCCGCTTCCAAAAGGGATGCAAAAAACTGGGTGTAGTGCATCACCTCAAACGCACCCGGATAGTCGTTCTTGAGGGTGTTGAATGCGTGGGGATCGACGGTGACGATCCTGTTGAACCGAATCTCATTCAAGACTTCCATGTTCTCTTCCATGAGAAGCTGAAACAGCCCTTCCTCCCCCATGCGGCGGACCTGGTGCCCTGAGTCTTTTTCCAGGGGGCCCAAGATCCCGAAATCCACGCCCGCTGCATGGAATGCGCGCACCATGTCGCAGGCAATGGACTGGCCGGCAGGATCATAGGAGCCATAGCCGTCCACAAAGAAAAGCACATCCACCGTGTCCCCTTGTTTCAGCTTTTTTACAGGAATATCCCCGCACTCCTGGGCCCAGTCGGCCCGTTTGGCCGCGGGCTTGCCAAAGGGGTTTCCTGTCTTTTCAACGTGCATCAGGACCTGATTGAAGGTCTTGGGGTTCTGAGAGGTCTCGATCAGGTGACGCCTCATGTCGATTATCTTGTCGATATATTCGATAAAGACCGGACACTCCGCCTCGCAGGCCCCGCAGGTGGTGCAGGACCAGATCTCGTCGTAAGACACCAAGCCCCCCACCAGGGTCGGACCCTCCTGCCCTGCGTCTTGTCCCTGCTCTTTCCCGAACAGCGGGACCCTGTCAAAACAATGATCCCTCAGCTTCATCGTCAGGAGCTTGGGCGACAGAGGCCTCCCTGCGGCGTTGGCCGGGCAGTTGTCGGAACAGCGGCCGCATTCGGTGCAGGTGTAGAAGTCGAGGATGTGTTTCCAGGTGAAATCCTCTATCGTTTCCACCCCCAGGCTCTCCAGGTCGTCAATGTCGGCCGCATCCCAACGGGCCGGCTTGATGGCTCCGGTGGAAAGCCTCTTGAAAAACACATTGGGGAGGGCCGTGATGATATGAAAGTGCTTTCCCAGGGGGAGGAAATTGAGAAAGAAGAAGAAGGTCAGGACATGGAGCCAGTAGCTTGTCCCGTAAAGGCCCGAAAGGGTCTGGGGACCCCACCCTGAGAGGGCCAGGGCCGCCAGCTGAGACGCAGGGAGCCATCCCTTTCCAGACGAGGCATCCATCAAAAGGCCTGTCCCCTCATAGACCATGTCGGTGATCATAAGAAAGGATATGAGCCCGAGGACCAGATACGCCTCCCAGTGGTGGCTCCCCTCGTACCGTTCAGGCCGCATTATGGCCCGCCGCAGGATGGCCCAGATGCATGCCGACAGGACGATCAGTTCAAAGAGGTCTTTGAGGGTGTTGTAAAAAGGCCCGAATCCTGTTTCCATCAGGGGATTGAGGACAGGGACGCCGAGCCCCTGGGTCACGAGATCGATGGAGCGGAGACCCAGGACCATAAATCCCCAGAATATCATCAGGTGAATCACACCGGCCCATAGATAGCGGGGCTGGCGCTTCTGGATGATCCCGTACAGCAGGAGGCCGGCAACCCTTTTTCCGATTTGCGAAAAGCGGGGGTCCGGGGCCGCACGCCGTATCAGGATCGACCTTTTGTACAGGATATAGGCAAAAAGTGCGACTCCGGCGATGAGAATGATCCAGGCAAAGACCCAGCCGGGAACACCGAGATAGACCGTATGGGCAGGATGGCTCAGAGGCATGGCTGGCTTCTCCTTATCTAAATGGGTGCATCTTCTCTTAGGATGCCCCTGGTAAAGATTTCAGCGAACATGTCGGCCAGGCCTTGCAGATCGACCGGCCCGTCCTTTCGATACCAGGTGATGGTGTAATGAACCATCCCCAGGAAGGCAAATATGGCCACGCTCCGGGGGATTTCCTTTGTGACCCGGTTTCGTTTCAGCTCCCCGAAGAGGTCCTTGAAGATGCACACATACTCCCGCTGTTTCTCCACCAGGATGCGACGGTGCTCGGGCGTCAATGACTGCTGCTCATTGACCAGAAGGATGAGGCGCTCCGGGGCCCCCGCATAATAGCGGGTGTAAAAATGAAGGACGTTCATCAGTTTGTCGCGGGGAAGGAGGTCTGCGGCACAGATCTGTTTCAGGGTGATCAGGGCCTGGTCCACTGCATCGTTCATGAGTTCAAAGAGGATCTCTTCCTTGCTCCTGAAGTAGTGGTACAGGGACGACTGGTTCATGCCGAGCTCGCGGGCGATCTCGCGCATGGATGTGGAATGATATCCCTTGGATGCAAAAAGGGGCGCCACAACGCCCTGAATCTCTCTGATTTTCTCCTGGCTTTTCGGGCCCGGCATGGTGAATCTCCCCAAATCCCAAACAAACGTTTGATTGACAAACAGAGAAATACCACCCCCTCCGGTCCGGTGTCAAGCATTTTGAGGGCCTTATTTTTTTAAAGTTCAGGTGTCGGCCTCTCATAAGCTCCTGGCCCTGAGGCCACGCTCACGCCCCTTTGAACACCGCCTTTCGCTTCTGGGTATAGGCCGCCACCGCCTCCATGAGGTCCTGAGATGGGACAATCATGCTGGAACGGGCTGCATTGTATGCCAGGGACTCTTCCAGGCCGACCTCCTCGTCAAAGCAGAGGACCTCCTTTGCGCCCTGCACCGCCAGCGGCGGGTTTTCCGCGATCTCCTTGGCCATCTCCTTCCCCCTGTTTTCAAGGGCTTCCCTGTCGGGAAATACGTCGTTGACCAGGTGGATGGCCTGGGCGCGCTGGGCATCGAACCGGTGACCGCGAAAGGCAATCTCCCGGGCATGGCCCTTCCCCACCACCCTGGGGAGGCGCTGCAGGCCCCCCACATCGGTGATAAAGCCCAGCCTGGCCTCTGGCAGCGCAAAGACGCTGTCGCAGGTGCACAGGCGTATGTCGCAGCAGAGGACCAGCTCCAGCCCGGCCCCGAGACAGTGGCTGTGGATCAGGGCGATGGTGGGCACGTGCACCCGTTCCAGCCGCGTATGGACACCCTGGATCTTCCTGATGTGGTTGAAAAACCAGACCTTTTGCGCTGCGTCCGGAGCCTGGCCCATCATGGAAAAGAGCTCGTTTTCCGGGCTCAGATCGAGGCCGGCGCAAAAGGACGGGCCCGCGCCGTTCAGTATGACGACCCGGACCTCCTTGTCTTCCTCTGCGTCTTGAATGGCCCTGTCCAGGGCATTCCAGACCACGGGATTCAAGGCGTTCCGCTTTTCGGGCCGGTTGAGGGTGATCCATCCGATGTGATCTTCCCGGTGATAGACGACCAAATTTTCTTGGGTTGCCGGCATGCGAACCTCCTTTTAATGTTCACCATTGATGCGGGATGCAGCATCCTTTGAGTGCTGCGCTTCCACAAGCCTGCAGGGCAGGGGCTTGAGACATTCTTTCACAGTTATCAACCCGCCCCAGTAAAAACCAAGCGCATCATCTCAACAGGCAGGGGATGAAACCCTGGCAAATCCCGGATCAGGCGTCAGCCTTTTATCCCAGGCGTGGGATCAATCTGCAGCTTTCCTTTGCCCTGTTGCCCCAGTTTATTGAGATGATGCAGCCGAAGCATAATATATCCTTTCAAAAGAGTCCACAGTCTGGCGAGGCAAGACGTCGCTGGTCCCCGGCATGGACCGTGCTTGCCGAGTGTCGAAACGCATGGTATCATCTCAGCCCTCTACAGGTTCCCAGACGCCTCGGAGCGCGCAAGCACGCAGCGCCCAGGCACTGTCAGAAAGGAGATGCCCCGTGAAACTGCCGTTTGTTATATCCATACCCCATTGTTCAGGCGAGATACCCGAATCCATTCGGCCAACCCTTGCCCTCAGCCCTGAGGCGATTGAGGAGTCCGTGGACTGGGGCACGCGGGAGGTTTTTGGCTCCCTCAACGCGGCCGCAGTTCTCTGGGCCCGATGGAGCAGGCTGGTGGTGGATCTGAACCGGGACCCCGGACGCAGGGATGCAAAGGGCGTTATCGCAACCGTGGACTATTCAGGCAGGCAGGTCTATCATGCGGGCACGGCCCCGGACACGACCCAGATCGAGGAACGCCTCATGCAATACTACCGGCCTTACCATCTCCGGCTGAGGGAGGCATTAAAAGACGACCGCATCAAAGGACTCATCGACGGCCACTCCCTTTACGGCATCGGGCCTGCCGAGGCCCCGGATCCAGGGAGGCGGCGCAAGGATATTGTGCTCAGCAACAACGGCGATCGCAACGGCGAACCCACCCCCTCCCTGGGAACGACCACATGCAGCGTGGAAGTTCTGCACAAAATCAGGCAGGTCTTTGTGGATGCCGGATTTTCCGTATCCCTGAACGACCCCTATACGGCTGGATTCATCACCGCCCATTACGGCCGACACCTGGTCGAGAAAGGAAAATTCGCGGTTCAGATCGAAATCAATCAGGACCTCTTTACCGAAGCCGGGACCATCAACGTCGTTCCGGAAAGGCTGGCGGCTGCCGTGCATCGGATTCAAAACGCCTTTGAGGAGTTGGCCTGCAGGGTCTAGCCATCTGCTTTTTCCCTTCCCCTTGGACTGTTTTTTTGCTATGTATCTGAATCCATAGGGATGTGCCGCCCCCATCTTCCACTATGGGCCGAAGAGGTCCTGAAGCCCGCACGAAGACCAGGGGGCATGGGTGCAGGTTCCACCTCAAAAGGGGTTATACGGCCATGACGACGATCTTGAAGCTGACACCAAAGGGCTGGATCCCGGCCCTGACTGCATGCATGCTGATCTCCCTGTTGCCCTGTTCTGCCTGGGCGCTGGAGGAAGAGATTGCCAATTCCCTCCAGATGACCTTTGTGCTGGTGCCGCCAGGGACCTTCACCATGGGGAGCCCGGCCGACGAACAGGGGAGGAAGAGCAACGAGACCCCCCACGAGGTGACCATCACCAGACCTTTTTACATGCAGACCACCGAAGTGACTGTCAAGCAGTGGCGGGAAATCATGGGAAGCCCCTGGCTTTTCAAAAAGAAGGGCGAAGACCATATGCCTGTGACAAGGGTATCATGGGACGACTGTATGGAATTCATAAAGAAATTGAACGCCCGCAATGGGGGTGGCTACCGCCTCCCCACCGAGGCGGAATGGGAGTATGCATGCAGGGGGTTGAAGGCTGCGGTATTTGGCTGGGGCAATGACATCGATTGCAGCAAGGCCATGTATGCCAACAACACCCTCAAGCAAGCCGATTGTGTGAAATGGGTCCGGTCAAAGGGATGGCCCACGGATCAGCCTGCCCCGGTAGGGAGTTACGGCCCCAATGAATGGGGACTCTTTGACATGGCCGGAAACGTCTGGGAATGGTGTCAGGACTGGTATGGCCCGTATCCCAAAGGGGCGGTTGCGGATCCGCAGGGCCCGCGTTCGGGGTCTGAGAAGGTGAGAAGGGGCGGCAGTTGGTACGGACCCTGGCAGCGATGCCGGTGCGCCAACCGAAACTTCAGCCATCCCGCCAGCAGGTATCAAACCACCGGCTTTCGCCTGGTCAGAGAGGCCGGGCAATAATCGCCGGGTTGTCCTCTGTTTCAGCGCCATGCCCTCTGTAAACACTGCAACACGACCCCTCATTCAGCGGCCGTCAGGCGCGGCTGTCGATGTCTGAAAAAGGGTCGCGCGCGACGATCGGCCCCTGTCAAGAGCAGAACCATTGCAACCAAATCAAAAGGAGGCGTCTGATTTTATGGAATATTCCGTGAGCCCGGATGGAGAGCGATTCGATCTCCCCCGGCAGCAGGACTACGAGACAGAATATGAAAGGCTCAAGGAAATCGTCAAAGCGCGGCGCGCAGAGGAATTCGAGATCGTGGTGGTCATGGGCCTCGGGTTCGTGGGCGCGGTCATGGCCGGCGTGGTGGCCGACTCGGTGGATCGCGTCACCGGAAGACCCAACAAGTTCGTCATCGGCATGCAGCGGCCCAGCACCCGCAGTTTCTGGAAGATCCCGCTTTTCAATCGCGGGATCTCGCCTGTCAAGGCCGAGGATCCTGAGGTGGCCCCCCTGATCGAGAGGTGCGTCACACAGAAAAAAACCCTTACCGCCACCTTCACCTACGACGCCCTGCGCTTGGCGGACGTCCTGATCGTGGATGTGCAGTGCGATTTTCTCAAGGTGGAACTGGGCAATCTCAGGAAGGGCTTTGCCGAGATCGGGGCACTTGAGGAGAGCTTCAAGATCATCGGTCAGCACATCTCCCCCCGCTGTCTGGTCCTCATCGAAACCACTGTCCCCCCGGGAACCACCGAATATGTGGCCTATCCCCTGATCAAGAAAGGGTTCAAGGCCCGGGGCATAAAGGACGAACCGGCGCTCGCCCACAGCTTTGAGCGGGTCATGCCCGGCAGGGAATACGTCCGGTCAGTAAGGGATTTCTGGCGGGTGTGCAGCGGCATCAACCAGGAGAGCAGGGAACGTGTAACGCGCTTCCTCTCGGATGTCATCAATGTGGATCAATACCCCCTCACCGTCCTGGACCGGCCCATCGAGAGCGAGACCTGCAAGATCGTGGAAAACAGCTATCGGGCCTCCATACTGGCCTTTCTCAACGAGTGGAGCCTCTTTGCCGAGACCAACGGGGTGGACATCGTCAAGGTGATCGAGGCCATCAAGGTCCGACCCACGCACAACAACATCCTTTTTCCAGGCCCAGGCATCGGCGGATACTGCCTCCCCAAGGACGGGGGTCTGGGGCTCTGGGCCTACAAGCACCTCATGGGGTTTGAGAACGATATCTTCAAGATCACCCCCGAGGCCATCAACATCAACGACACCAGGGCCCTGCACGCGGCCCAGCTCGTGCGCGACGCCCTCAGGAACATGGGACGCATCGTGGCCGCCTCCCAGGTCACCCTTCTGGGGGTCTCCTACCGGGAGGATGTGGGCGACACCCGCTACAGCGGGTCCGAGATCGTGGCCCGCAAGCTGACCGAAATGGGGGCCGACATCAAGGCCCATGACCCCTATGTCCGGCACTGGTGGGAACTGGAAAACCAGGATGCCTACCCGGCCATAGGGGCAAGCTGGTCGCGCTTCTTCCGCAATCAGGAGCACCTGTCCGAATTCAGGATGACGCCGGACCTTGAGACGGCCCTCAAGGGGGCTGATGCGGTTGTCCTGGCAGTCCGGCACCGGCCGTATCTGGAACTGGACCCGGACCAGGTAGTCCGCATGGCCGGCGGTCCTCTGGCCGTGGTGGACTGTTTCGGAATCCTGAACGACGCCAGAATCGAGCGCTATTTTGAACTGGGCTGCGAGGTCAAGGGGATGGGCCGCGGCCACATCAACCGGATAAAAGACAGTGTGCGCAGGAAAAAGATGCAGGCGGCGATCCGATCGTCATCCGTCACTATATAAATTAAGGAGGGTGTTGCCATGAAAAAAACTGCATTATGTCTGTTGATTGCCTGGTTCTCTTTGACCGGGGCTGCATGGGCCGGTTCCACCATCAAGATCCCTGTAGCCGCTGCCTTTACCGGCCAATTGGCCTCCTTCGGCGAGGGCATCAAGAATGCAGCGATCCTCAAGGGCGAAGAGATCAATGCGGCCGGCGGCATCAACGGCAAAAAGGTGAAAATCGTACTGGAGGACGAACTGTGCGATCCCAAGGAGGCAGCCACCGTGGCCACCAAGCTGGCCAATGATCCCAAGGTCTCCATCGTCATCGGTCACCTCTGCAGTTCCGCCTCCCTGGCGGCGCTCCCCATCTACCGGGATGCCAAGCTCCCGGCCATATCCCCTGCCTCCACCAATGTCAATATCGGAAAGATGAGCCCCTTTTATTTCCGCAATGTTTACAAGGATGATTTCCAGGGACTCTTTCTGGCCAGGTATGCGAAGCTGGCAAGAGGGTTTGACAAGGTGGCGGTATTTTACGAGGTCAACGACTATTCCATGGGCCTGATGACGGCCTTTCAGAAAGAAGCAAAGAAACTGGGGATCAAGGTCCTGGGCACTGAGGCCTACACCTCGGACACCACCGATTTCAAGCCCCAGCTCACCAAGTTCAAGATGATGAATCCCCATGCCATCTTTATCCCCGGATATGCCCCTCAGGGAACGCTCATCATGTCGCAGGCCAGGGCACTCGGCATGAAGAATGTGGCCTTTTTTGGAGCCGACGGCCTGGATGACGACCTCATGCTCAAAAACCCGGATGCAGAAGGCCTCTTTGTGACCACGCCCTTTCTCCCGGACAAGGCAGGCCCCCATGCGGCCGGCTTTATAGCGGCATACAAGAAAAAGTACGGCAAGGAGCCCAACTGGTTTGCCGCCAATGCCTACGACGGGGTAGGCCTTGCAGCCCAGGCCATTGCCGCTGTGGGTGAGGATCGGGTCAAGATTCGGGACTACCTGGCCTCCCTCAATTCCAAGGAAAAGGCCTACAAGGGCGTGGCCGGCAATACCTATTTCGACGAGAACGGCGACTGCCTCAAGGAGGCATTTGTCAAGGAGATCAGAAACGGCAAGTGGGTGAGCGCCGAAAAGCAGTTGCAGTGACATGAAACCCCTGAACCTGTGAGCCCGTGGACAGCCTTCTCGATCAGTCCAGTCTGTTTCTCCAGCAGTTGGTGAACGGCATTACCCTTGGCGGGGTCTATGCCCTCATTGCCGTAGGCTACACCATGGTTTACGGGGTCATCCAGTTGATCAATTTCGCCCACGGCGAGATCTACATGCTGGGGGCCTTTCTGGCCTATACCATGGTCACGTTTCTGGGCCTCCCCTTTTTTGCCGCATTCATCCTCACCATCCTGATCTGTTCCTGTTTCGGCATCATTCTGGACGTGATCGCGTATAGGCCCCTGCGCAATGCCCCCCGGCTGGCCGCGCTCATCACAGCCATCGGCATGTCCATTTTTCTCCAGAACCTGGCCCTCATGATCTGGGGATCCCAGATCAAGTCCTATCCCCGGGAGATCCTCCCCAGCATATTCTATCAGACGGCATGGGGCCTGGGGGAGGTAACCCTCTCATGGCTTCAGGTCTTCATCCTGGCCATCACCGTGGTCAGCATGGCCATTCTCCACCTGATTATCCACAGGACCCGCATCGGCACGGCCATGCGGGCCGTGTCCCTGGATAAGACCACATCGGCCCTTATGGGGATCAAGGTGAACCGGGTCATCTCCTTTACCTTCGCCATCGGCTCGGCCATGGGGGGGATGGCAGGGATCCTGGTGGGTCTCTATTACAATGCCATTTTCCCCACCATGGGTTACATCGCCGGGATCAAGGCCTTTGCGGCCGCGGTCCTGGGCGGCATCGGGAGCGTTCCGGGCGCCATGTTAGGCGGCGGCGTTCTGGGAATCGCCGAGGTGATCGGGGCCGGATACGTCTCGTCGGAATACCGCGACGGCATCTCCTATGCGGTGATGATAGCGGTCATCCTCTTCAAGCCCTCCGGCCTCATCGGGAGACAAATCGGGGAGAAGGCATGATGGACCTGAAAAAAATGCAGAAAAACCCTCGCTTCTTCTTCCTGGGCCTGGTCTTTCTGGCCCTCCTGCTCCCGTGGCTTCCCATGGGCGGGTCCACCAACTATGTGATCCGGGTCCTGACCACCGCTGTCCTCTACATGGTCCTGGCCCTGGGGCTGAATATCGTGCCCGGATTCACCGGGCTTCTGGATTTGGGATATGTGGGGTTTTACGGGATCGGGGCCTATACCTCAGGGCTTCTTGCCATCCATTACAATATGGGCCTGTGGCTGATCCTACCCCTGGCCGCACTCAACGGGGCCCTCTGGGGGATCCTCCTGGGCGCCCCCACCCTCCGTCTGACAGGCGATTATTTTGCCATTGTCACCTTCGGCTTCTCCGAACTGGTGGTCCTGGTCATCCGCAACGAACTCTGGCTCACCCGGGGACCCATGGGGCTTCCGGGCATACCTCCGCCCACCCTATTCGGCCATCCCCTGACGCGGGACTGGGAGTTTTTTTACCTGATTCTCTTCATCCTCCTGATCGTCCTGGCAGTGGTAACCCGGCTCCAGGACTCCCGGGTGGGACGGGCCTGGTTTGCCATAAGGGAAGACGAGATTGCGGCCCAGTGCTGCGGGGTCAACCTCATCCGCTACAAGGTGACGGCCTTTGCCATCAGCGCCTCCATCGGGGCCATGGCCGGGGCCTTTTATGCCAAATGGTTCAAATTCATCCACCCGGACATGTTCAAGTTCTGGGAATCCATCCTGATCCTTTGCCTCATTGTGTTCGGCGGAATGGGGAGCATTGCCGGGACCATGTTGGGGGCACTGATCCTGATCCCCCTGTCCGAGGTGCTGCGGGCCGTGTTGCCCCAGAGCCTCTTCAGCGCCCGGTATCTCATCTACGGTCTTGTCCTGGTCCTGATGATGCGGTGGCGGCCAGAAGGGCTCATCCCCTTCGAGCGGGCCCAGGCAAGGAAGGCATGGCAGGCAAAGGAGCGCCTCGGGTCATGAAGCCGGTCCTCACAGTGACGCGACTCTCCAAGTCCTTTGGGGGGCTGTCGGCCCTAAAGGAGATCACCCTGGCCGCTCACCCAGGCCAGATCGTGGGAATCATCGGACCCAACGGCGCAGGAAAGACCACTTTGTTCAACTGCCTGGCCGGACTCTATTCGCCGACGCGGGGGCAGATCCGGTTTCAGGACCGGGCCGTTGTGCCCGAGTTCTCGGAGGCCAGGGCCCATCACATTCGGCGCTGCGCTGTTTTATTTATGGCACTGGGACTTGTGTGGCTCCCCCTGTTCTGGTCTTTTTTCCTCCCCGCTGCCTTCTTCAAGGTGGAACTGGTCCTTTTGGGGATATTCATCCTGGCCATGCGCTTTTCCCTCATGCGGGGGCTGATGCGGTTTCAGATGTGGGCATGGGGGCTCATGGTTCTCTTTCTCCTCTCGGATCTGTTTTTTGCAGTCTGGTGGCTGATCCGTCTCTCCCCCTCGGTGCATCTAACAGGGACCCACATCCCTCTCCGCTGTCTGGCGTGGCCCTGGGCCATAGGGGCCGGCGTCTTTTCCATCTATCTCATGATCCAGCTCTTTACGCGACAGGTGCGGCAGATCTACGGATTCAGGCAGAGTCCGGACGCGATCTGTCAGATGGGCATGGCCAGGACCTTTCAAAACATCCGTCTTTTTTTCAACCTGAGCGTGTTGGACAATGTGAAGATCGGTTGCCATGCGCGCATGAAGGCGGGGGTATGGGGGGCCCTTTTCAAGACCCGGGCCCAGCGGGAAGAGGAGGCCGGCGTTGAAAGGGAGGCCATGGAATGCCTCCGTTTCGTGGGGCTTGAAAAAAGGGCGTTCAATCTCGCCGGGGCCCTGGCATACGGCGAGCAGCGTCGGCTGGAGATCGCCCGGGCCATGGCATCGCGGCCCAAGGTCCTCCTTTTGGATGAGCCGGCAGCCGGGATGAACCCCCGGGAATCATCCCAATTGATCCGGCTGATTCTCGACATCCGTGAAAAAGGCATTACCGTGCTCATCATCGAACACGACATGCGGGTCATGATGAGTCTGGCCGACTACATCTATGCCCTGGACTACGGCAGGCTTATTGCGGAAGGAATTCCTGACGAGATCCGAAACAACGCACAGGTTATAGAGGCCTACTTAGGCGGGGGTCCGTCCCATGCTCCGACTTGAAAGGGTGCACAGCCATTACCGGAAGATAGAGGCCCTCAAAGGCGTTTCTCTCAGGGTCAGGGAGCGGAGCATCTCGTGCCTTATCGGGGCCAATGGGGCCGGCAAATCCACCCTCCTCATGACCATCAGCGCGATCCAGCCCATCTCGGCCGGCAGGATCCTGTTCAGGGACGAGCCCATTAACCGGCTGCGGCCCGAGGAGATTGTCAAGAGGGGGATAGTGCAGGTCCCTGAGGGCCGGCGCATCTTTTCCCACTTGACAGTAAAGGAGAATCTCGTTTTGGGGGCCTATCTTCGCAACAAGAACGAGGTGGCGGCGTCCATGAAAAACGCCTTCAGTCTCTTTCCCATCCTGGAAGAACGACAGACACAGGCAGGGGGGACCCTCTCGGGCGGGGAGCAGCAGATGCTGGCCATTGCCCGGGCCCTCATGGGCACCCCTTCCCTCCTCCTCCTGGACGAACCGTCCCTGGGCCTGGCCCCCCTCGTCTCGGCCCACATCATGCGCATCATCCAGCAGATACGGGAAGAGGGTGTGACCATCCTCTTAGTGGAACAAAACGCCCAGGCGGCCCTGGAGTTGGGCGACTACGGGTATGTGATCGAGACAGGCCAGGTGGTGCTGGAGGACAGGGCAGCGGCCCTCCTCCAGAACGAGAAGGTCAAGGAGGCATATCTGGGATAATGCGGGACAAAGACAGGGGGCATTGGGCATTGCACGCCGGCGTCTGCCTGTGAATCCCGCCCTGGCCCACCTCCATTCCTGATTGCAATCCGGACGGATTGGTGTTACAGATAGGCGCCAATCAATCAAGTTTCATGGCAAGGAGAATTCAGATGAAAAAGAGAACCTTTCAGTCTGTTCTGATCATTGTGCTGACCACGGCCTTGGCCGCAACCGCCCTGGCCGGACCCGCGCTGGACCGTATCGTGAAAAAGGGCGAACTGAGGGTGGGACTTTCGGGCAATCAGCCGCCCCTGAACGCCAAGAACAAGGCCGGCCAGATCATCGGCATGGATGCGGCCCTGGCCGAGATGATCGCCAACAATATGGGGGTCGCACTCAAGAAGGTGCAGATGCCTTTTGCAGAGCTCCTTCCCGCGCTTCAGGCCGGAAAGGTGGATATGGTCCTGTCAGGCGTGAGCATGACCCCGGATCGGAACCTGAAGGTGGCCTTTGTGGGTCCCTATTATGTCTCGGGCAAGGGGATCCTGACCAAGGTGGGTACGGTGGCCAAGATCCAGGACGCCGAGGGGCTCAACCATGTGGGCATGAAGGTGGCCGCCCTCAAGGACTCCACCAGCCAGAAAATGGTCAAAGAGGCCGCCCCCAGGGCCAACTTTGTCCCCGCAACGTCCTATGACGAGGCGGTCCAGATGCTGCTAAAGGACCAGGTGGACGTGGTGGTGGCGGATTATCCCTTCTGCGCCCTGACCGCCTTTCGCAACAAGGACAAGGGCCTGGCCGCAGGCGATGTGCGGCTTACGTTTGAGCCGCTGGGGATCGCCATGCCCGAGGACCCGCTGCTGATCAACTGGGTGGAGAATTTTCTCATGATGATCGAGGGAAGCGGGGTCCTGGGCGCCCTCAGGAACCACTGGTTCAACGAGAAGATATGGATGAAGGAGCTTCCTTAAGAAAACGAGACCGGGCGATCACAAGCGCCAGGAATGGAGAAGATAAAAATGGAGACTGAAAGCCAGAGAAAAAAGGAACCGCTCCCTGAAAGGATGGAGGCCCTCAGGGAGTTGCCGGGGGAGGTCCTCCGGCATATGACAAAGAGCGAGGTCAAGGCCTTTTTGTTTGAAGAGGTCTGGCCTGATTCGCTCCAGGATAAACTGAGGGACTACCTGATCTGACGAGGGCCCGTCTTTGGGTTGACTTTGCCCTCACGATCCCTATAGTGCGTCTCTGCCGAGGGCTCTTCCAAGAGACCTCCCTTTGCGGCATGGGGAGCTGGGACCTTGGCACGCAGATCCCTACTGCCGGCATCCCCGTATGCAGGCCTTTCAGCCCTTTGCAACAGCAGACGGGAGCATACCAGGTCGCGGCCTCGGCAGGCGGGAATATACAAGACATGGAAGACATTCAAAACCACAAGGACTACAGAAATATCGATATTGATCAGGTTGGCGTGAAAGGGATCCGGTATCCCATTACGGTCTTGGACAAGGACCAGGGAAAGCAGCAGACCGTGGCCCAGATCAATATGTACGTCAATCTTCCCCGTTATTACAAGGGGACCCATATGAGCCGCTTTGTGGAGATCCTCAATGAGAAGAGCCGGCAGATCTCCCTTCAGAACTTCTCCGGCATCCTTGAGGAGATGAAGACCCGGCTCAATGCGGAGAGCGCCCATATGGAGATCAGCTTTCCCTACTTCATCAAAAAGCGCGCCCCGGTGACCGGGGCAGAAGGGCTCATGGAGTACCTGTGCACCTTCAAAGGCTCCCTCAACAGGGGGAGCGATCTGGTAATCGGGGTCCATGTCCCCATCTCGACCCTCTGTCCGTGCTCCAAGGAGATCAGCGACTTCGGGGCCCACAACCAGCGGGGAGAGGTCCGGCTCAAGGTCAGATTCAAGAAATTTATATGGATCGAGGATCTCATCAAGCTGGTGGAGGAATCGGCATCGAGCGACGTGTTCTCCGTGCTCAAGCGGGAAGATGAAAAGTATGTAACTGAAAAGGCCTATCAGAATCCCAGGTTTGTGGAGGACATCGTCAGGGAGATCGCGGTAAAGCTGGGAAAGGACCCCAATATCACCTGGTTTTCCGTAGAATGTGAAAATTTTGAATCCATACACAACCACAATGCCTATGCATACATTAGAAAGCACAACGGCTGACGCAGAAACCACATGGCGCAAGCAGCAGGGCCAGGGGCCAAGACAAAAGGCCTGCCCCATGCCCTCTGCATCCTGCGAAAGGGGTGAAGACGAGACATGAGCGATGAATTAAAGAAGATGTACCGGACCGTGATGGACGACCATTTCCCGCCGGAGATGCGGATCTCATTCGGGGACCAGACCCTGACCTACCGCAAACGGACCTGGAAGATCCCTGATGCCAAAGGCGAACTCATCGAAAAGGGATTGCGCTACGGCGAGAATCCGGGCCAGGAGGCGGCGCTTTACGAGCTTGTGGATGGAAACCTCGAACTGGGGGGATGTCGCTTCATCAGCCCCGGGTCGGGTCTGGTTTCCGCCATTTCAGAGGCGGATATGCTCCAGAGCGGCAAGCATCCGGGCAAGATCAACCTGACCGACGTAGACAATGCCCTCAACATCATCAAGTACCTCGCTTCGGGCCCGGCCGTGGTCATTGTCAAGCACAACAATCCCTGCGGCGTGGCCTATGGCGCCACCCTGGCCGAGGCCTATGAAAAGGCCGATCTGGCGGACCGGATTGCGGCATTTGGGGGGTGCGCCCTGTTCAACCGTCCCATGGACCGGGTCACGGCCGAGCGGGTCTCGGAAGACTATCTGGAGGTGGTGGCGGCCCCGGATTTTGAGGAAGGGAGCGTTGGCATCCTTGCCAGACGGACCAACCTGCGCATTATCCGCGTGCCCCGAATGGATCGGCTCTCCTGGTACGCCGATCAGCGCTTTGTGGACTTCAAGAGCCTGATGGACGGGGGGATCATCATCCAGCAGTCTCCCCTGAATCGGATCCGTTCTGCGGAGGATTTCACCCTGGCCACGGCCGAGTTTGAGGGAAAGACCTATGTGATTGAACGAAAACCCGCCGAGGACGAGCTGGCCGATATGCTGTTCGGGTGGCAGGTGGAGCAGGGCGTGACATCCAACTCGGTCATCTATGTGAAAAACGGGGCCACAGTGGGGATCGGGACCGGGGAACAGGACCGGGTAGGGGTGGCCGAGATCGCCATTCACAAGGCCTATACCAAATATGCCGACGCGGTCTGCTTTAAGAAGCACGGGATCTCCTACAAGGAACTGGAGCTGATGGTGGAAAAAGGCCAGAAGGACCGCGAGCTTATTGAAGCCGTCGATCAGGAGACCCGGGAGGCCAAAGGGGGCCTGATAGGTTCCACCATGGTATCGGACGCCTTTTTCCCCTTCAGGGACGGAGTGGATGTGGCCATCCGCCAGGGAATTCGCGCTGTAGTCCAGCCCGGGGGGTCCCTCAGGGACTTTGAGGCGATCGAGGCCTGCAACGAGGCCCGGCCCCAGGTAACCATGGTCTTTACCGGACAACGGGCATTCAAGCATTGATATGTGAACATTACACCCATTTAAACGGAGAACCCATGCATGTATACCGCTAGTGACTTAAGAAAGGGCCTCAAGATACAGATCGACGGCGAGCCGTATGTGGTGACGGAGTTCCAGTTCGTCAAGCCCGGCAAGGGCCAGGCCCTCTATCGATGCAAACTGAAGAACATGATTACCGGGGTCATCATCGACCCGACCTACCGATCGGGCGATACCTTTGAACCGGCCGACCTCAGCGAACGCCGTATGCAATATCTCTACAACCAGGAAAACGAATACTGGTTCATGGACGTGGAGAATTATGAACAGTCCGTCCTTACCGAGGAACAGGTGGGCGATGCCAAAAACTACCTGACAGACAATCTGGAGGTGGACATCCTCTTTTTCGGGGACCGGCCCATCGGGATCACCCTGCCCAATTTTGTGGATTTGACCGTTGCCAGGGCAGACCCCTGGGCCAAGGGGGATTCGGTTGCCGGCGACACCAAGCCCGTCACACTGGAGACCGGATACGTGCTCAGGGTGCCCCCTTTTGTCGAAGAGGGGGGCAAGATCACCATAGACACCCGGACCGGCGAGTATGTCACCCGGGTCAAGGAATGATTCGCACCCCCATGAGGCCGCGCATCCGGCAGAACGCAAAGACAATCTTCGGCTCCGCGCGCGCCTGGTCCAGTCTATCCGGGACTTCTTTATCGGGCAGGGCTATGTAGAGATAGAAACCCCCTGTCTCATCCCTGCCCCGGCCCCGGAGCGATATATCGACGTCATCCCTGCGGACGGCCGCTGTCTCCATCCTTCCCCTGAATTGTGCATGAAGCGGCTTCTGTCAGCCGGGTTTTCCAGGATATTTCAGATCTGCAAATGCTTCCGAAAGGGCGAGCGGGGCCATTTGCACCTCCCTGAGTTCACCCTCCTGGAGTGGTACCGGACCGGGATCGATTATCAGGACCTTATGGAGGAGTGCGAGGCATTGATCTGCTTTGCAGCCCGATCCCTGGGGACGGGAGAAAGCATCCCCTATCTGGGGAAGGCCCTCGACCTTGGCCGGCCCTGGGAGCGGGTCTCCGTAAAGGGGGCCTTTGAGCGATATGCCTCCGTCACCCTGGACCAGGCCCTTTCCAGCGGGTGTTTCGACCAGGTCCTGGTGGAGGAAATTGAGGCACGCCTGGGCTCGACCCGGCCGGTCTTTCTCTATGATTACCCGGCCCCGCTCGCGGCCCTGGCAAGGCTCAAGCCGAAAGACCCCGGCGTGGCCGAAAGGTTCGAGATCTACCTGGCCGGCATGGAGATCGCCAATGGGTTCTCCGAACTGAATGATCCCCAGGAGCAAAGGGCCAGGTTTGAAAGGGAGCAACAGGAGCGCCTTGCCGCAGGCAAAGAGACCTATCCTCTCCCGGAACGGTTCCTGCAGTCCTTGGCCAATATGCCGGAGGCCGCGGGGATCGCCCTCGGCGTGGACCGCCTGGCCATGATCTTCTGCAACGCTGCCCGCATCGATGACGTGGTTTCCTTTACGCCGGAAGAGCTCCGGGAGGATTTGCTTGATCAAGAGCCCGGTTTGCGGTAATAATCCATAAACGGCGCGCAGCAGAAGACCCGGCGAGCGCATGACCCGTTGCCCTGAGACAAAAAACCCTTGAACCCTGAAGCCGTGAATCTTGAACTCTGAACCTTATTGTCCATGAAAACCGCAAGCGCACAGGCAGTCGCCAGAGGAACGACCAGGAACCGAACCCGGGCCAAAGAGAAAACATGTCTGGCCTGCGGCAAACCCAACATCGATGCCCGCAGGCGGTACTGCTGTCCGGAGTGCAGGGACTACATCTTCTGGGTCCTTTCCCTTTCCAAGGGCCTTTTGAGGGCTATCAACGCCAGGTATGCGGCCTTTTCCTTTACAGACGACCGGGTCATCCTGGATGTGTTTCCGGTGTGGTCCAAGCATGTTTCCCGCTTCATGGTTCGACGCATTGAGGGAAACAAGCCTGCCGAAGACCTGAAAAACCTGGTGCTGCAGTTTGGACAGGAATGGCACAGCATCGTGAACAGCAACGGCTCCCGGAGCTATGCGTCCCTGTGTCTGGTCAACCAGAATCACCGCGTGAACATCCGTCCCAGCAGCATCCGTCCCTCCCAAAAATCCTTTCCCAGGCTGACGCGGCACGAAACAAGGTGCTTGGAGTTGTTAAAACTCGAGAGGGCCGACCTTGCTTCCGTGGGCTGCTCGGCCAAGATCAAATCGGCCTACAAACGCATGGCCAAGGTCCACCACCCGGATGTGGGGGGCGATGAGGAGGCCTTCAAGAGGCTCAACGATGCGCATGAACAGATGCTGTTGTGGGCGGAAAACCCCCATTTCACGTCCAGGAAGGCCCTTCCGGGGTGCTGGTCGTACGACGGGGCCACCAGCCGATGGTCCCCGCCTCTTTAGAGACCGAGCAGGTCACAGGGTTCCTGAGTGTCTGTGATTGATTCAGCCCGATAGGGCATTTCTGCGACCCCGCTGCGGGGCAGGCTGGAGGGCTCTACGCGCTTTTCACCATGCCGGATGCGGGAGCGGATCGGTCCAGGTCCAGCCGACCTGGTCAAGGAGAACCCCACATGAGCAAGTTAAAAGACCTCATCAAGGAGTCCCCGGTGCATGAGCGGAGGATAGAACTGCGCACCTATCCCCTTGACAATGGTCAATTGATCGTCGAGGGCTGGCTTAAGGACGATCGGCTGATTCAGGGATACCACTGGAACGGCAAACCGCGGGAGCCGGGGCCGGTACACCGGATGTGTGTCCGGATGCTGATTGCCGGCTGGCCTGTCACCATCCTGGATGCAGAGGCGGAAATGCCCCACACGCCTCATGAACTCTGCCCCATCACCCTCGACAGCGTGAAAAAGATCATCGGACTTCAGATTGCCTCAGGATACAGCCAAAAGGTAGCCCGTCTCATCGGCGGGGTCCGGGGCTGCAATCACCTGACACACCTGATCGTCGTGATGGGGACGGCTGCCCTGCACGGGTACTGGACCCACGCCTCCAGAGAACGCCGGCCCATCCCCCGTTCCCTGGACGAATTTATGGGGCTTTCCAGCCTCATCAACAGCTGTATGCTCTGGGGAGAGGATGGTCCCATCATGCAGGAAATCAAGACAGTTTTAAGAGAAAATTCGCATAAGGCGGATCCGGATAGAGACGCCTGATCCCTGGACAAATCTGCATCTTATGCGATCCAACCTGTCAACAGCGAGGGGGAGGCGCCGGCAGGATCCTTTAGCGTAGAGTCTTTGTCCGTAACCTCTCCGCAACGTGCGAAGAAGTTTGCCCGTGGGGGTCTCTGCCCAAGGGCTGCAAAAACCGGATACAGCTCCTGGGAACGGCAGCAGGGCTTTAAAATACGGTCTGTTCCAGCCCCAGGAATACCCTTTCATGGGGCGGTGTGTCCTTGCTGCCTTTCCATACACATTATCCGGCGCCCGGGGGCGGTCGCCGAACGATATAAACGCATTTTGTTGCAGCCCTTGGGCAGAGACCCCCACGGGCGGGCGGAAGGCTTCCGGGCTTGGGCGAAACCTGTTTGGTTGCGGCCGTCAGGCCGCCTTGGGATGGTCCATAGATCGAGGCCGCGGGCGCGCGGACGGTAACCTTTTTGCGTCCGGCGCATCTTTGGCATAAAGGGACCATAGACGTTCAGCGGCAGTCGGTCCGGCAACCCAGGTCTGGGCCAGGGTTCAAGGGGCCGATCAGGATCCGCCACGGGCCGTTTCGCCTTGACATCCTTTGCAATCATTGAGTATAGTCATTTTATAGCTAAAAAATAGCCATATTCAGGCAATGGTCCTTGGACAGGCCCGACATCTTCCATCTTGCCGGAACAGGAGGTCAACTCATGAACATCGCCAAGGAACTCATCGAGATTGTTGGAAAGGACAATGTATTTGACGACAGGGTCGAATGCCTGGCCTACTCGCGGGATCTCTCCGTGCACGAGGGCATTCCCGATCTTGTGGTCTTCGCCCGGACGACGGAGCAGATCTCGGCCATTATGCGAATCGCCAACCGTGAAAAGGTGCCTGTCACGGTTCAGGGATCAGGGACCGCCACCACCGGCGCATCCCTCCCTGTGGAAGGGGGCATCCTCCTGGATGTGCACCGAATGAACCACATCCTGGAGATCGACAGGGAGAATTTCTTTGCACGGGTCGAACCGGGTGTCATCTGCAACGACCTCAATATCGCACTCAAGAAACACCATCTCATGTTCCCCCCTAACCCGGGGAGCGAACTTATCGCCACCATCGGCGGCATGATGTCCACCAATTCAAGCGGACACCGGGCCGTTAAGTACGGCACGGCCAGGGACTATGTCAAGGGGCTCAAGGTAGTCCTGGCCGACGGAAGGATCATCGAGACCGGATTCAAGACCCCCAAGTCTTCCTTCGGATACGATCTGAACCATGTCTTTGCCAGCGCAGAAGGCACCCTGGGCGTGATTACCGAAATCACAGTGAAAATCCAGCCAATCCCCGAGTACAACGCCTTGGCCCTCGCCATCTTTCACGATCTGTTTGCCGCGGGAAAGGCCGTGAGCGAGATCATCGGCTCCGGCATCCAGTTGACCGCGTGCGAGATCCTGGACAACTACAGCCTCAAGGTAGTGGAGGAGGCCATCGGCAAGGACGTCAGCAAGATAGAGGCCATGCTGATCATCGAATCGGACGGGGCCAAAGAAACGGTCGTCAAAGACATGGAGCGGATCGGCGAGATATGCCGCAAGCACGGCGTGGAGGAATTCACCTGGAGCGACGACCCGGCCAAGGCCGGGGAGATCATGGAGGCCCGGGGCAAGCTGGTGCCCACCCTCTCCAGAATCAAGCCGGGCAACCGCCTGGTACCCATTTCCGAAGACCTGGGCATCCCGCCCAGCCGGATCCCGGAGGTCATCAAGCGGGCGCAGGAGATCTCGGACAAATACAACCTCCTGATCACCACCTTCGGACATATTGGGGACGGCAATGTGCATACCACCTTTGTGACCGACATGAGGAGTCGGGAGGAATGGGATCGGCTCCGGCCGGCCGCGGACGAACTGGCCGAACTGGCCCTCGAGATGGGAGGGACGGTCACGGCCGAACATGGGACCGGGCTTGCCAGAAACCCCTATATCGAAAAGCAGTTGGGGCCGGCTCTCGATGTGATGCGCGCCATCAAGGACGCCCTGGATCCCAATCACATCCTGAACCCCGGAAAGATGGGGCTCGAAAAAAAGAAATACGACATCTACGATTACTTTGCCTTCAAGACCTTTCTGGAACATCCCGAAGGCGTCAACTCCTTTGGAGAGGCGGTGGACAACGAGCTGCTGGCCTGCATCTACTGCGGATTCTGCCGTCTCGGATGCCCCACCTTCAGCGTGACCCACAGGGAATCGCGCAATGCCCGCGGGAGAAACGCCCTGGCCTTCAATTTTTTGAACGGGACCATTGAGCCATCCAGAGAATTGGCCGAGGCCTTTTACAGCTGCACCACATGCCAGGCCTGCACCTATTTCTGCCCGGCACGGGTCAAGGTGGACGAGATTGTGGAAGCGGTCCGCAAAAAGCTGTACAAGGCCGGGCTGACCCCTGACCCGGTCCTCGGCATCCGCGACAATATCTTCAAGACAGGGAATGTCTATGCCAGCGCCAAGGCCGATCGGATCGATATCTATCCCCCGGCCCTTAGGGAGAAAGTGGAGGAGGGGACCCTCAAAAAGGAGGCCGATACCCTCCTCTTCATGGGGTGCGTGCCCAGCTATCTGGACATGAAGATGGTCCCCAGCCTCATCAAGCCGTTGGATGCCGCGGGTGTGGACTACACCACCCTGGCCACCGAAGAGGGCTGCTGTGGATTTCCCCTCTTTTTGATGGGGACCGATGAATTCGAGCCCCATGCCCGCAAGGTGATTGAGAGAATCAGGGCGACCGGGGCGCGGGAACTCCTGACTCCGTGTGCCGGGTGTTTTAAGACCTTCAAGAAGCTGTATCCCCAGGTGGGGGATCTGGGCCTGGAGGTCTACCATTCGGTCCACTACCTGTTGAAACTGATCCAGGAAGGGAAAATCACCTTTAAGGGGGATCTCGGGAAGAGGGTGACCTACCATGATCCCTGCGATTTGGGACGGACCTTTCACATCTTTGAGGAACCGCGCGAAATCCTCAAGGCGATTCCAGGTCTTGAGTTTGTGGAAATGGCAAGGAACCGGCTCCAGGCCCGGTGCTGCGGGGGCGGCGGCGGCGTCCTGGCCAACAACCCGGATATGGCCGTAGAAATGGCCGCGGAACGGGTCCGAGACGCCCTGGCCGTGGGGGCCGAGATCATTGTATCAGGATGCGCGGCCTGCAAAGACAACCTGCGAAAGGGCGCCAAGGCCATTCCCAAGCAGGAGCGGGGAAAGATCAAGATTATGGATATCACGGAGATCGTGGCCCAGCAAATGGCCGGGTAATCCGGCATCCCCTTCTTCTGCCTCCTGGCATGGGCCTGATTTCTGGCCTTTGACGCTCATTTTTGTCCCCTGAGCCCCTTGGTTCCTTCCCCCTGACAGGGCAACGGACCAAGGGACCGGGTAACTGTTTGGAGTAAGAATATGACCGAAGAAAAAACCATCAAACGAAAGAAGATTGCGGCAGCCGACGTCTGCAAAAAGATCATGGCCGATCATTTTTATGAAATGGACGAGGCCGTCAAGACCGGCTCCAAGAAGATCGCCTGGTGCACCAGCGTGGGGCCGGCCGAACTCCTTCGGGGCATGGGCTTTCTGGTCTATTTTCCAGAAAACCACGGGGCCATGCTGGGGGCGACCCGCATGGCCACCGAGCTGATCCCCTATGCCAATGCCCTGGGGTATTCGCCCGATATCTGCTCATACCTCACCTGCGATATCGGGTCGTATTTGCAGAAAAAGACCCCTCTTAAAATGGCCTACAACATCGACTCGGTCCCCAGGCCCGATGTACTGGTCTACAATACCAATCAGTGCAGAGACGTGCAGGACTGGTTCGCCTGGTATGCGCGGGAACTCAACGTGCCGTTGGTCGGGGTCCATACCCACAGAGACATCGGCGACATCGGACCGGCGCAGATCCAGGACATTGCCTCCCAGATCCAGGAACTGATTCCCCCACTGGAGGAAGTGACCGGCGAAAAATTCGACATGAATCGGTTCAAGGAGGCGGTGGGCTATTCACGCCGGACCTCTGAACTCTGGCGGGCCTGCCTCGAGACGGCCGCTGCCATCCCTTCGCCGTGGACCTTTTTTGATGCAACGATTCACATGGGCCCGGCCGTGGTGGCCCGGGGCACCAAAGAGGCGGTGGATTACTACGAACTCCTCCTGAAAGAATTAGAGGAGCGCGTCAGAGACGGCGTGGCCGCTGTGGATGGAGAAAGGCACCGCCTCTACTGGGAGGGCATGCCCATCTGGGGCAAGCTGAGGGCCCTTTCCGAGCAGTTCTATTCTCTCAAGACCTGCGTAGTGGCCTCCACCTATTGCAACAGCTGGATATTTGACCAGCTTGACCCGGAAAACCCGTTTGAGAGCATGGCAGTGGCATATACAGAACTTTTTATTGTAAGAGACGAGCCCTATAAAGAGACGTATATCCAGGACTGTTTCGAGAAATTTAAATTTGACGGGATCATCTTCCACGACGCCAAGACATGCCCCAACAACTCCAACAACCGGTACGGCATGCCCGAACGGCTCAGCAAGAAACTGGGCATCCCGGTCTTGACCATCAACGGCGACCTGTGCGATCTGCGGTGCTATTCCGAAGAGCAGGCCAAGACCAATATCGAGGCCTTTATCGAGCAGTTGGAAGAGACGTAAGGCATTTTTTCTTTTTTAGACTCTTTTCAATCTAAGTGAGCGGCAATGTCAGACAACACGAAATCTGTATTTGTGGGCGTTGATGTGGGCGCCTCCCGCACCAAGGTGGCGATTCTGGACAAAGACACAACCCTGATCGGGCACTGCATCCGAAAATCCGGGACCGATTTTGAGAACACGGCCCATCTCTGTCTGGAGGCATCCCTCCATATGGCGGGAATCCCCAGGAAGGCGATCCAATACTGCGTGTCCACGGGTTATGGCCGTAAAAACGTGACCTTCAGCAACGAAACCAAGACAGAGATAAGCTGTCATGCCAAGGGGTGCTATCACTATTTCCCCATGGCCATGACCCTCATCGACATCGGCGGCCAGGACAACAAGGTCATCAAACTGGATGCTCAGGGCCGACGGATCAACTTCAAGATGAACCGGAAATGCGCGGCAGGGACCGGGGCCTTTCTCGAAGAAATGTCCGCCCGGCTGGACATCCCGCTGGAAGAGATGGATGCCCTGGCCCGGCAATCCACCGAGATGGTGGAACTGGGGAGTTACTGCACGGTCTTCTCAGGGACCGAGGTGCTGGAAAAGATCCGGCAGGGGAAAAAGGTCCCCGATATTGTGAAGGGGCTCTTTTTCTCTGTTATAAAGCGGGTTCTGGAGATGGACTCCCTGACAGATCGGGTGGTCATGACCGGGGGCGTGGTGGCCCACAATCCTTACCTGGTGGACATGATGAAAGAGATCACGTCACGCGACATCCTGGTCCCGGAACATCCTCAGTTGACCGGGGCCATCGGCGCAGCGCTTTTTGCCCTGAAGACAGCCCTTAATCCGGACGGCTGACAAATCAGCGAATTGCTGTGACCGTAATTCACCAAATTTAATGAGGAGGGAGGACTTGAAATGAACATCAGCAAATGGATGCATGCAGGGACCATGGTAAAGATGAATGCCATCAATTATCCGGACAAACTGGGATGGCAGGACAAGGCCAAGGAATTCACCTTCAAGGAGTGGAACGACCGGGCATGCCGCTTTGCGAACGGGCTCAAGGACCTGGGCGTAGGACAGAAGGACACGTTTGCCATCATCTCCTACAACCGGGGCGAATGGATGGATATGTATGCAGGCTGCGCCAAGGGCGGGCAGATTGTGGTGCCGATCATGTTCAGGCTGGCCGGCCCGGATATCGACTACATCACCAACCATTCAGAATGCAAGGCCATCGTGGTGGAGGCCCCCTTTGTGGACCTCATCAACAGCGTCAGGGACAAGCTGCCCATCCCGGAGGGAAATTACATCTACCTGGGCGACGGCCCCGTCCCGGAAGGCTATGTGGGCTACGAGGATCTGCTGGCCAAATCTGCGCCTGCAGAACCGGATGTGATGGTGGATGCCGCGGATATCTGGGTCATCATGTATACCTCCGGGACCACGGGCAGGCCCAAAGGAGTGATGCGCACCCATGAAAGCACCGTGGCCCAGTACTATCTGAACGACATCAACATGGGCGTGCGTCCCACGGACAAGGTCATGCTGGTCATGCCCATGTGCCACATCAACTCCATCTTCTATTCATTCGCATACACCCTGGTAACGGCCCCGGTCTTTGTTTACAACATGGTCAGCTTCGATCCTGAGGATCTTTTGAGGACCATCGACAAGTACAAGATTACCTTTACTTCCCTGGTCCCGACCCACTACATCATGCTGCTGGCCCTCCCTGAGGAGGTCAAGAAGAGCTGCGACGTATCCTCTATCCGGCAGTTGCTCATCTCCTCGGCCCCCGCCCGAAAGGATCTGAAACTGGCCATCATGGACTATTTCAAGAACGCGGAATTATGGGAGGCCTACGGCAGCACCGAAGGCGGGCTGGTGACCCTGCTTCGGCCTGAAGATCAGTTCAAAAAACTGGGTTCCATCGGAAAGGAGATATTCGGGGTCGACCGGATCCGCATCCTGGACGAGAACAGGGAAGAGGTCCCGGACGGTCAGGTGGGAGAGCTCTTTTACCGAACCCCCATGCTTTTCAAGGAATACCTGAAGGAACCTGAAAAGACCAGGGAGGCATTTGAGGGCGAATGGTCGTCCGCTGGCGACATGGTCAGAAGGGACGAGGACGGCTATTACACCCTCGTGGACCGCAAGGCCAACATGATTATCACAGGGGGTGAGAATGTCTATCCCTCGGAGGTGGAAAGCGCTGTAGGGGCCCACGAGGCGGTCAAGGACATCGCCGTTATCGGCGTCCCGGACGAGAAATGGGGTGAGGCCATCAAGGCGGTAGTGGTGCTTCATGAAGGGTATGAGCCCAGCGAACAACTGGCCAAGGAGATCATGGAATTCACCCGCGGCAAGATTGCAGGCTTCAAACGGCCCAAAAGCGTTGACTTCGTAAAGGACGACGAGATGCCCAGGACTCCCACCGGCAAGATCCTGCACCGGATCCTCAGGGAAAAATACGGGAAGTGGGGAGAATAGCGTAGAATCTTTGTCCGTAACTTCTCCGCAATGTGCGAGGAAGTGTGCCCGCGGGCAGAACGCTGTTTGGTTGCGGCCGTCAGGCCGCCTTGGGAATTTGAGATTTGAAATGAAAGGGGTTTGTTTGGATTCCCCACCGATTCCGCATCGGGAAACACCAGCATTTTTATGCTTAAGTTGAGGCATTTCAGGCACTTTAAACTTTTTTTATTATCGGAGGATTGCAGACGATGTTGACAAAGGCATTTATTCCCTACAAAGGATACTATTCGACCCCCTTCAGCAGATGGCAGGGAAGCATGGCCAATGAGAACTCCATTGTCCTTGGCGCCACCACCACCAAGAAATGGTTGGCCCAGAAAAACTGGGATCCCGGCATGTTTGATTATCTCATCCTGGGAATCACCATTGGTCAGCTCCACCAGTTTTACGCGGCCCCCTGGGCCGCCGCCCTCATGGGTGCGGGGGGCATCTCAGCAGTGACCCTCAGCCAGGCCTGTACGACCTCTACCACCTGCATCTACCAGGCGGCCATGGGCGTGGAGACCGGGTTGTATCAAAACTGCTACACCCTCATGACCGACCGCTGTTCCAACGGCCCCCACACGGTCTGGCCCAACCCCATGGGTCCGGGCGGGGAGGTGATTTCAGAGAACTGGCTTATGGACAATTTTAACAGCGATCCCAACGTGGGCCTCAAGATGGTGGAGACCGCGGAAAACGTGGCCAGGGAGGACAAGATCACCAAGGAAGAGTGCGACGCCCTGACCCTGAGGCGGTATGAGCAATACCTGGAGGCCCTGGCAGACGACCGGGCCTTTCAAAAGCGATACATGTTCCCGGTCGAGGTCAAGGTATCCAAGAAAAAGACCATCATGGTGGAAGAGGACGAGGGGGTGACCCCCTGCACCGAAGAAGGGCTTGCCCGGCTGAAACCTGTGGTTCCGGGCGGGGTCCTCTCTTTTGGCTGCCAGACCTTTCCCGCCGACGGCAACTGCGGGGTGGTGGTCACCACAGCGGAAAAGGCCAGGGAGCTGAGCGCGGATCCATCCGTCCCCATTCAGATCATTGCCTATGGGTATTCCCGGACCAAACCTGGCTACATGGCCGCAGCCCCTGTGCCTGCAACCAAAATGGCCCTTCAGAATGCGGGGCTCAAGATTACGGACATAAAGATCATCAAGACCCACAACCCCTTTATTGTCAACGACCTCCACTTTGCCCGCGAGATGGGCATCAAGGCCGAGGGGACCGACGAGCCTGCCTTCAACAATTATGGCTCTTCCCTGATTTACGGACATCCCCAGGGACCGACCGCCGGCCGGATCATCATCGAGGGGATCGAAGAAACGGTCATGAAGGGCGGGGGCTATTTCCTCTGGACCGGGTGTGCCGCAGGAGACACGGGCGGCGCCATTGTCATCAAGGTGGGCTGATTCCATCAGATGACCATTGACCCAGACGGTCTCACCTGTTAAAAAAGGGCTGTTCTGATCCATTCAGAACAGCCCTTTTCTTTGGAGCTGCGGAAAAGGAGATCGCGGTTCCCTCACAGGTTACTGAATCATGCAGACGATTATCTTTCAGTCTCTGGGCGGTCTCGGGCTTTTCCTGTTCGGAATGAAAATCATGTCCGACGGGCTCCAAAAGGTGGCCGGAAACAAGCTGCGCCGGATTCTGGCCATGGTTTCCAATAACCGCCTCATCGGCTGCGGCGTCGGCGCCCTGGTGACCAGCATTGTCCAGAGTTCCAGCGCCACAACAGTCATGCTGGTGAGCTTTGTGGATGCCGGGCTCATGAGCTTTGTTCAGGCCATCGGGGTCATTTTAGGGGCCAATATCGGCACCACAGTCACGGCCCAGTTGATCGCCTTCAAAATCACCGCCTATGCCCTGCCGGCCATCGCCATCGGAGTCCTCCTCAAATTCTTTGTGGGCCGGGGCAAATGGGTGTATGTGGGGGACGTCCTCCTGGGCTTCGGTCTGGTGTTTTACGGGCTCGCCACTATGCAGGCCGGTTTTGCCCCTCTCAAACACCACCCTGATTTTATTGCCCTTTTTATGCGCTTCAATGCCGATCATATCGGAAACCTGCTCCTGTGCGTTCTGGTGGGCACCATCCTCACCATGATCCTCCAGAGTTCCAGTGCCACCGTTGGGATTACCATGGCGCTGGCCACCCAGGGACTTTTAAACTTCGAGGCGTGCGTGGCCCTGATCCTGGGCGACAATATCGGGACCACCATCACTGCGGAACTGGCCAGCATCGGGGCCAGTCTCAATGCCCACCGGACAGCCCGGGCCCATACCCTCTTCAATGTGATCGGCGTGTTTTTTGTCATCCTCTTTTTTCCGCTCTTCGTAAAACTTATCATATGGTCTACGTCAACCCTTTTGGACATCGGTCCCCCGGAGCTGGCTGTGGACGGCCAGCATCCCCACATCGCCCGATACATTGCCAATGCCCACACCGGCTTCAACCTGGTCAACGCCACGGTCTTTCTCATCTTTCTCCCCTACCTGGTGAAGGTGGCCACCTGGCTGACTCCCCACAAAAAAGAGGCCGATGCCCTGGAAGAGCTCCGCCACATCAAATTTATCGACTCCAAATATATCGACACGCCGGATGTGGCCATCAGCCAGGCCAGGGCCGAGATCGTCAGGATGGGAGAGGCAGTCATCCAGATGTACAACGACGTCATCCAGTCGCTCAAGGCGCGTAAATTGGAGGAGTTGATCCAGTGGCGGAAGCGTGAGGATACCATCGATAATCTTCAAAGAGAAATCATCCAGTTTCTCGTGCAGGTCATGCAGCGTCCCATCAGCAAAGAAGAATCCAAAGAGGTGGCGTCGCTGATGCGCATGGCCAACAACCTGGAGCGTGCCGGCGACGCTGTGGAGAATATCGCGGAACTCATAGAAGAACTTCTTCAGCATGACCTTTACCTCTCTGAAGGGGGGCTTCACGATTATGACGTGATCTCTGAAGAGGTGAGGAAATTCCTGACCCTCGTGGTAAACGCCATCCGCCTGGGAGACAAAGAGGTCATGCTTCACGCCCAGAGGCTGGAGGATTCCATTGACCTCATGCGGGAGGAGATGCGGAGCAATTACATCATGCGGCTCCAGAGCGGGGCCTGCACCGTCGATCCGGGCCTGATCCTGGTGGACATGCTCACGGCCTTTGAAAAGATCGGCGACTTCTGCTACAATGTGGCCCAGGCCGTGGCTGGATTAAAATAGATTCGCCTGAACCCCTCTCCAATCTTTTCCACTGCTGGACGTTTTTGAATCGAACAGGACATGCTCACCACCAGGCCTTATGCCCGCAAGAACCGGACCCGATGCATTCGATGCGGCGAATGCTGCCTCCGCTCCAGCCCCTCTCTTCAGGTCAGGGACATTTCCCTGGTGATGGAAGGGCCCATCGCGGCCTCTCATCTCTACACCTTGCGCGCCGGAGAACTGGTCTGGGACAATGTCCATGGCAAATGGCACAAGACCCGGACAGAGATCATCAAGGTCAAGGAACAGAAGGAAACCGGGGCATGCCTTTTTTATGATGGGGCCCAAAAGGCGTGCACCATCTATGAACACCGGCCTGTCCAGTGCGTGGCCATGAAGTGCTGGGACCCCTCCGAATTCATGAGGGTCTATCAGGAACCCAAGGCCAGTCGGAAGGACCTCGTCTTGGATCCCAACCTCTTGCGACTCATGGCGGCTCACGAGGCGCACTGTGGATACGACCGCTTGGAGCGTTGCGTGAAGGCCATTGAAGAGACAGGAGAAAAGGCGGTGAGGGAGGTCCTTGCCATCCTGAAATGGGATCACGACATCAGGCGCCTGGCCCCTGAAAACCTTGGGCTTCCCTTTGACGCCCTGGATCTGATCTTTGGCCGTCCTCTGACCCACACCATCTCCATGTTCGGCCTCAAGGCGGTCTGGAATCCGGATGGATCCTATCTTTTGACCACTCTAACGTCTCCACAGACCTAAGGCGGCCTGACGGCCGCAACCAAACAGGGTCCTGCCCGCCCGTGGGGGTCTCTGCCCAAGGGCTGCAATAAAATGCGTCCTGATCGTTCGGCGACCGCCCCCGGGCTCGGGATGCCGTTTATTGAAAGGCAGCAAGGAATCCCTATCGACCCGCCTGACTCGCCTCACTCGCATGGCGGGCAGGTGAAAGGGCGTCCTTGGGGCTTAAACAGACTGTATTTTAAAGCCCTGCTGCCGTTCCCAGGAGCCGTATTCGGTTTTTGCAGCCCTTGGGCAGAGACCCCCACAGGGAAACTTCTTCGCACATTGCGGAGAAGTTGCGGACAAACGGTCTAATCCCAGACAATCGGCTCCCAGGGAAGGAAGGATTCACATGGAAGACTGCATTTTTTGTAAAATCGTCAAGGGAGAGATCCCCAGCTTCAAGGTCTATGAAGATGACAAGGTTCTTGCCTTCGAGGACATCAACCCTATTTCGCCTGGTCATACCCTGATTGTTCCCAAACGGCATGCCCGCGACCTGTGGGAGATCTCAGACGAGGATCTGACGGCCATTCACCTCGCCTCAAAAAGAATCATTCAGGCCATCAAAACGGCGCTCAACCCGACAGGAGTCGCCTGCGTTCAATTGAACGGACCGGGCGCCAACCAGGTGGTGCCGCACTACCATCTGCACCTGGTCCCCAGGGTGCCGGGCGGGCCTGAGCTTCCGGTGGCGGCCTGGGAAATCAAGGAAGGGGACATGGCGGCCATCCAGAAGACCGCTGCCCGTATCGCAGCGGCCCTCGAAGGATCGCCGTGATCTGATTTTCCTATTCCAGCAGCTCCACGTTCCAGTAGAGGTAGTCCCTCCACGAGGTGGGGACCTCTTTGAATCCCACGGTAATCCGGAGGGCGGGGAGCCAGGCCGGCCGGGCAGGCTGACGGATGAGGGTCATGTTGGCCTCCTTGGGCGTACGGCCCCCCTTTTTACGATTGCATGTCATGCAGCAGGTGACAATATTGGTCCAGACCGTCTTGCCCCCGCGGGACTTGGGGATCACATGATCGTAGCTGAGCTCCTCCACAGGAAGCCTCCGTCCACAATACTGGCACTGGTACTTGTCTCTTGCGTAGATATTCTGCCGCGAGAATTTCACCGTTGTCTTCGGCTTTTTGACCATCCGCAAGAGCCTTACCACAGCGGGCAGCCTGATGGTGAAGCTGACCGAATGAATCTCCCTCCCATACTCTTCGAGCACCTCGACCTTGCCCAGCATAGAGAGGGTGACGGCCTTTTTCCAGTTGATGATCTTCAAAGGCTCATAGGTGACGTTCAGAAGCAGGACCTGTTCCATATCTCCTTACCCGCGCCAGCGGCAATGCCGAAAAAACCTGTTTCGCCTATCCAACTCCAGCCTGTACACCACCAAAGAGGTATTTGGTATAGATAACAATAAGTTTAGCATAAACGAAACCAAAAGACAAGCATAAAATGCTGTCTGCTTTACCCTTGACCCTGGGGCAATGAGACCGCGCCAATTCCCTTGGCCAGGCCTTTTGTCTTCCTGGTCTTATTCCCCTTTACATGGCCCATTTGGATCCCCCGCCACTTGAAGCCAAGACGGCCTTTTCCAAATCCATGATCGCCGAAGCACGTCAGCAGCGGCCTTGCCAAGACACCCCTGAGAAAAATGGCACAGTCTCTCCCATCATCTTTTTCTGATTCGGTTTTTTTCCTTGACATGAGCCTGCCTTGGGGTATAGTTACCAAGCGTTTAACCCTGAGCCGCATCCACCTGAACAGCAATTCAGAGAAGGTCTATGGAATTTTGGCGGGTCCCGTTTGATTTGGAAGAAATCCAGGTTGTCAGAGGGATAGTCCATATCCTGGAAGACCGGTGCAAGGGATGCGGTTACTGCATCGCGTTCTGCCCCCGAAGCGTACTCGAATTTTCCACCCGCTTCAATGCCAAGGGCTATCATCCCCCCACGGTGAAAAAACCGGACGACTGCGTGAACTGCCACTTCTGCGAGATCATCTGCCCTGAATTTGCCATCTATTCGGTTGAGGCCCCCATGCAAGAGCCGACCCGGGAAGAGAGGAAGGCCGCATGAGACCGGCCGTGCTTACAGGCGAATATTTCATGACCGGCGATGTGGCCTGCGCCGAGGGGGCCCTGGCTGCAGGATGCCGGTTTTTTGGCGGATACCCTATCACCCCTGCCACCGAAATTGCCGAACATATTTCAGGAAGGCTCCCCGAAGTGGGGGGCACGTTCATCCAGATGGAAGACGAGATCGCGGCCCTGGCCTCAGTCATCGGGGCCTCCTGCGCAGGGGTCAAGAGCATGACCGCCACATCAGGTCCCGGCTTTAGCCTCATGATGGAAAACCTGGGCCTGGCCGTGTGCACCGAAACCCCCTGCGTCCTGGTCAATGTCCAGCGGGCCGGTCCTTCCACCGGTCTTCCCACCCAGGGGGCCCAGGGCGACATGATGCAGGCCCGGTGGGGATCTCACGGTCATTATGAGATCATCGCCCTGGCCCCGTCATCGCCCCAGGATATCTTTTACCAGACCATCGAGGCATTCAACCTGAGCGAGACCTATCGGGTCCCGGTCCTCCTCATGACCGACGAGATGATCGGTCACCTGAGCGAACGGGTGGTCATCCCGGATGCCAAGAGCATTCAGAGCGTCTCCAGGGCCCGACCCAAAGGAAGGAAGGATCGTTTTCATCCCTATGAGGCCGGTCCCACCGGAGTGGCCCCCATGGCAGCGGCGGGCGAGGGGTATCATATCCATGTGACCGGACTCACCCATGATCAGCGGGGCTATCCGGTGATGACCGTTGAGGCCCAGGAATGGATGATGGACCAGATCGTTGGCAAGATACGCCGGAATCTCGGGCATATCATACGGACAGAGGACTACCGGCTCGAGGACGCCGAGATCGTGGTCGTCTCCTATGGGGTCTCTGCACGGACCGGCCTGGCGGCTGTGGACGAGGCCCGGGAGCAGGGCATCAAGGCCGGGCTCCTGAGGCTCATCACGGTATGGCCCTTCCCCGAGGGCCGCATACGGGACCTGGCCAAACAGGTCAAGGGATTCGTGACGGTGGAACTCAACCTGGGCCAGATTCACCTGGAGGTGGAGCGCTGCGCCAACGGGAGGGTCCCCGCATTCCTGGTGGGTCACCCGGGCGGCACCATCATCCCGCCGGAAGATGTGATCCAGGCCCTGAAAGAATGTTTTTGAGGAGCATGAGCGTTGAAGGTCCAACATCGAACGTCGCATATGGAGTGCAGAATGAAGAATCGTCGCTTTTCCTTTGAGTCCCTGCGGCCATTTTATCCGTTAACTGCCCGAATAACCCCATGACCCAACCCAAAACACAACTGAGCCATCCCCTGGACGATCTCCTCAGGACCGACCGGATCCCCCATATCTGGTGTCCGGGGTGCGGGATCGGCACGGCCTTTTCCGCCTGTCTGACGGCCATGAAAAAGAGCGGCATCGACCTCGAAAAGACCGTCATGGTCTCGGGGATCGGTTGCTCCGGGAGGGGGGCCGGATATGTCAATCTGGATTCCTACCACACCACCCACGGTCGGGCCATCCCCTTTGCCACCGGCATGAAGCTGGCCAACCCGGAACTGAATGTGGTCATCTTCAGCGGCGACGGCGACCTCTTCGCCATCGGCGGCAACCACTTTATCCATGCGGCCCGGCGCAACGTGGACATCACCGTGGTGTGCGTCAACAACTTCAATTACGGCATGACAGGAGGCCAGGTGGCGGCCACAACACCCCTGACCGCCAAAACGACCACCACGCCCATGGGCAATCCGGACGCCCCCTTTAATCTCCCCCTCCTGGCCTATGCATGCGGGGCCTCCTACGTGGCCCGATGGACGGTCCTCCACGCCAGGGACCTCATGGAATCCATCCAGGAGGCCATCTTGAACAGGGGCTTTTCATTTGTGGAGGTCCTTTCCCCCTGCCCGGTCAACTACGGCCGACGAAACAGGGAAAAGGCCATCGATACCATGCACATCTACCAGGAGCGGACCATCATCCGCAATGACGCGAAGCCGTGGGAACTGGACATCGATGCCGACCAGCCTATTATTTTAGGTAAATTCATCGAAACCGAGCGTCCCACGTGCACGGATCGATATGACGCCATATGCCGACCCAGGGAACTGATGGAAGAAATGAAGGGGTCCAGGTCATGACGCAGGCAGACGCCACAGGCCGAAGACAAGAGATTATGTTCACCGGGTTCGGGGGGCAGGGCATCATCCTGGCAGGCCGCATCCTGGGCAAGGCCGCGGTCCTGGGCGACCATCGGCAGAGCACCCTTGTCCAGGCATACGGGCCCGAGGCCCGGGGCGGGGCGTGCAGCGCCCAGGTGATCATAGCGGATCAGGCCATCCACTACCCCTATGTGAGACGACCGGATATCCTGGTCTGCATGTCTCAGGCCGGATTTGACAAATTCATCGGTCAGATGAAGCAGGGGGGAACGCTGCTGATCGACAAGGACCTGGTCCAGCCCAAAGGGTTTTCCGGCGGTTACTTTTCCATTCCCTCCTCGCGCATGGCCGAGGAACTGGGAAGGATCATGATGGCCAACATCATCATGCTGGGATTCTTTACCGCTGTCACAGCCGCGGTATCTGTGGATGCGGCCCGCAAAGCGGTGATGCAATCCGTGCCCAAAGGAACTGAAGAAATGAACGTGAATGCCTTCAACAAGGGCTGTGATTACGGACTGGCCGTACTCAAGGGCCGCGAGAAGAAGGCCAGGGGAAAGACAGGAGCCTGATGATGGCCCGCGCAAAGGACCGCCTCCACAGGGTGATTATCGTGGGCGCCACGCCCGCAGGGATCGCAGCCGCCAGCAAGCTGGGCGAACTGGGCATCCCAGTGATCCTGGTGGACCCGGATCCGGACCTGGACGGGAAACTGGCACAGGAGGCGTGGCGATTCCCTTCCGGACTCCCTTTCAATTTTGCCTACCGTCCGGGCCTTATCCGGATCCTGCGCAATCCCGGGATACGCTCCATGCTCCCGGCCCATGTAATATCGCTCAAGCACACCCCCCAGGGCTTTCGGGCCACCATCCAGACCTCCCGTACCTATGTGGATCCTGATCGGTGCATCCTGTGCGGTCGCTGCGTGGCGGTCTGTCCGGTCACCCTTCCGGACGGGGGCAAACCTATCCGCTTTTCCGGACGAGAGGCCCTGCCAGGCGCCGCGGTCATCGACAAGAGCCGGCAACCCCTGTGTCAGGCCAACTGTCCCCTGGGCGTCAATGCCCAGGCCTATGTGGCCCTGGCCCGTGTGGGCCGGTTTCACGAGGCCCTCGATGTGGTCCGCAGGGACAATGTCCTCCCCGGGATCTGCGGCAGGATCTGTACCCGTCCGTGCGAGGCGGCCTGTCGGAGGGCCGAACTGGATGAGCCTATTGCCATTCGGGATATCAAGCGCTTTGTAGCGGATTACGAAAGGGACCATCCGCGGCCGCCGGCAATCCCGGAGCCGGCGCAGAGAAACCAGAAGGTCGCGGTTATCGGATCGGGCCCGGCCGGACTGGCTGCCGCGGCTGACCTGGCCCGGCTGGGATATTCGGTGACCGTTTTTGAAAAAGAGGATGACATCGGGGGCCTGTTGCGGTATGGGATCGGTCCCCATCGCCTGCCGAGGGATGTTCTGGACGAGGACCTCGCCTATATAAAAAGGTATGGGGTCTCCTTTGTCGTATCCCGCGACATGGACCTCTCCGATCTGCCTGGGGCGCTTCAAAATGAATTTGACGCCGTGATTCTGGCCGTAGGCTCGTGGAGCGACAGGAGACTGGGCGTGCCCGGAGAGGATCTTGAAGGGGTCGAGGGGTGTCTGTCCCTCTTAAACGGGCTTTATCGCGAGGGCGTGGGGACCCAAAGGCAAGATCCCGCCCGGTTGAACGTTGCAAAGGGAGAAGGCATAGCCGTTATCGGCGATGGGAATGCAGCCTTTGACGCGGCCCGGACCCTGCGGCGGCTCGGTGCAGAGGCAACGATCGTTTCATGGTTTTCCCAGGAGCGCATACCGGCCGACACGGAAGAGGTGAAACAGGCAAAGGAAGAAGGAATCCGCATCGTCGATCAGACCCAGGTAACGGCCTTTGCCGGACAAAACGGTCAACTGACCCATCTGGTCTGCCAGCCCACCCGGCCCGGCCCCCCGGATGAGAACGGCATCGAATGGCCGGTGACGGTTCCCGGATCTGAACCCTTCCATCTTTCCTTTTCCAAGGCCGTTGTGGCCATCGGTCAGGCAGGCCCCTTTCCAGCGGGGGCGCGCCTGGGGGGAAAGGAAGGGGAAGGGGTCCAGATCACCTCCCGCGGTTTTCTGAAGGTGGATGATGCAGGCAGGACCTCCATGGTCGGCGTCTATGCGGCCGGCGACGGGGTAACAGGCCCTTCCAGCGTGGTCCAGGCCATGGCCTCCGGCCGGATGGCCGCTGCTTCGGTGCACAGGGATCTGAGCGGCGAACAGCTCCCCCTCGCAGCAGCAGGCTCAAGACCTGAAGACAGGGATTATCCGGAGATCCCTGAAGATATCCCTTCCCTCGCCCGACCTGCCATGCCGGAAAGACAGGCATCCATCCGCAGGGACAGCTTTATGGAGGTGGCCCTGGGGCTGAATGCCTCCCAGGTGGTGTCTGAGGCCGAGCGCTGTCTCCAGTGCGGGATCTGTTCCGAGTGTCTCCTGTGCACCGAGGTCTGCCGGCCTTTGAACGCCATCCGCCACCAGCAGCAGGCGGAAAAGACGGTAGAGCACGCCGGCGTTGTCATTATCGCCGATCCAGACGCAGCGCCTGAGATCAAGGGGGAAGACGTGCTCAGGGCCTATGGCCCCAGGGCCGCCAGGATGGATGTCAATGCCATGCTGATCCGTGGGTTTGCGGCCGCGGCCCAGGCCATGGTCCTCTTGGGCGGGACATCCCAGCGGCCCAGGGGGCGGGGCGTCTCCTTTCTCCCCCCGGATCCGGAACTCTCCCCTGAAATCCGCATGGGGGTCTTTGTCTGCCGGTGCAATGATGCCTTAGGCTGGCTGGATGAAATGACCCGATATGTGGAGTCCCTCACCCAGAGAAAAGACATCGTCCACGCCGAGGTCGTGACATCCGCATGTGTGGCGGAGGGGACCGCGGGGATCCTGCGGGCCATCCGCGAAAAGGGCCTGACCCGGATGGTGTTGGCCTCCTGCGTCTGCTGTCCCCTCGATTTTGTCTGCAGCGCCTGCACGGATCAGCGCAGCCGATTGAAAGACGCCCTGTTCCATGGCACCGGCGTGAGCCGGGCCATGGCCGAGACCTGCAATCTGCGCGGGGAGGCCCTCCGCTACCTGCCCCATGACCCGGACAAGGCCCTGAAGCGATTTACGGGACTGATCGATCGTTCTATCAGCAGGGCCAGGAGCCTCCGGCCCCTTCCCGCGCCGGTCAGGATATACAACTTCGCTACTGCGGTGATCGGCCAGTCCGAGGCCGCCATCAGCAGCGCCGTGACACTGGCCTCCGCGGGTCTGGAGGTCTTTCTGTTCGGGACCCGGGAAAGGCCCCTGTCCACCCGGCTGGACCACCCCAATATCCACTGTTTTAAAGGCTCCAGGGTCAACGGCATGAGCGGAAACTTAGGTGATTTTCAGATTTTTGTGGAGACGGAAGGGTTTTCCCAGGTCATGCAGGTGGGAGCGGTCATCTTAGGCGACAGGGCCAAAAAGGTGATCCCGTATATCCCTCAGGAAGGCCTGCCCAGCTTCATTCTCCCTTCCTCTCTCCAGAAAAGCGGGCTTTCGGGAATACCCTTTTCTCTGCCCGGCGCTACCCCGGTTGCAGGCCTGTTTGCCGCCTATCCAGGAGGGATACCCGTGTCTCAGCGGAGGGCGGGCTCTGCCGCCGCGGCCCTGGCCGCGGCCGTCATGCCCCGGGGTCCCAGGCAGAGCAAGGGGTTTACCGTGGTGGTGGACGAAGACCAATGCCGGGGGTGCGGCCGATGCACCCGCGTATGCCCGTATCAGGCCGTGACGCTCCACGAAAACAGGGTGGGCGGATGGGTTGCCAGGGTGGACGAGGCCCTGTGCAAGGGCTGCGGCAACTGCATCTCTGTCTGCCCGTCCAATGCGGCCGACAGTCCCTATAGAAACCAGGACTATTTAGAAGAACTCTTGGCCGCGGTTCTTGTCAGCTCAGCAACCGAACACACGGCGCCTTGCGCCTAAGGCGGTCTGAGGGCCGCAACCAAACAGCGTTATTCCCGTCCGTGGGGGTCTCTGGCCAAGGGCTGCAATAAAATGCGTTTATATCGTTCGGCGACCGCCCCCGGGCCCGGGATACTGTTTATTGAAGGCAGCAAGGAATCCCTATCGACCCGCCTGACTCGCCTCACTCGCATGGCGGGCAGGTGAAAGGGCGTCCTTGGG
>ENA-OSEO01001550-OSEO01001550.1-sediment-metagenome-genome-assembly--contig:-NODE-1550-length-40429-cov-6.085522_pt1 | contig 40429 bp, 39 predicted proteins | sample MGYA00237883_ERZ534232 | MGnify/ENA metagenome assembly ERZ534232 | reverse complement strand
TCGCGGCAGGCTCCTCCCAGGATGGGGGTTTATGCGGTTGAGGTTGAAGTGAATGGGAAGCGCCATGGTGGAGCGGCCAACCTGGGGTACAATCCCACGTTTGGCGACATCGATCTCTCTTTGGAAGTACACATTTTTGACTTTAACGAAGATATTTATGCCAAACCGATCACCATCCGCTTCATCGATCGATTGCGGGATGAAAAACGCTTTTCCGGCCCTGCGGAATTAGCCGTCCAGATCGAGAAAGACGTCCAAACAGCAAGACAAATTTTGGCGACACGAGAAATTGATTCGCTGATAGCGGCCGGAACGGCTGGAGAGTAGTAGTGACATTCTGCAGCGGAGAGTAGGAGCTCGTTGGAGGTCTCGATCGCGCATGAGGAGGCGGGCTCCATTTGCGATTAATAATGTAGGAAAAGAGGACTTTACCAGCGGATAGTCTCACTGTGTAGCCGCCTCCGGCTCCCCGGAGCATCATTTTTGTGTGCGCGCTCTGCTCAATTCTGCAGTTAGCCGGGCAAAGTGATGCCCGAGTCTGGAGACCCCTGTGAGGATCCGGCGCAGACTGGCGCACAGCTGGAGAGTTGTTCAAACAACTCTTCGACCCGATTTTCCATGGCCGCGATAAGCGGCGCCAGCGTATGTGTCGAGAGTGCTGAAACAGCGACTCCTCCATGACGTCTTACCTGCACCTCAACGACCTCGGGAGTGGCCAGATCGATCTTGTTGAATACTAAAATTGCGGGCTTTTGGTGCAAACCCAGTCTAGTTAGAATTCGCTCGACCGCCGCCATCTGATCCTCATACTGCGGATTGCTGATATCGACCACGTGGAGCAGCAGATCCGCATCGTGGAGCTCTTCCAAGGTCGCTCCAAATGCGTCAAGCAGATCTTTGGGAAGATCCTTGATGAAACCGACCGTATCGGTGATGATGACTTCCATGTCCCGTGGAAAGCGCAGCCGTCGGGTTGTCGGATCGAGGGTGGCAAAAAACTTGTCTTCCACATAAACGGAGCTATTGGTGAGGGTATTGAGCAGTGTAGATTTTCCCGCATTGGTGTATCCTACAATTGAGATTATGGGCACATCTTTGCGCAGCCTCTTCGAGCGGCGCTGACCGCGATTCTTGCGGACCGTTTGCAGTTCATTATCCAGATGAGTGATTCTATCCTTGATACGCCTGCGGTTGATTTCCAGCTTGGTTTCACCCGGCCCTCTTGCCCCGATACCGCCTGTCAACCGCGATAAGGCATCGTCTTTCATTCCCAGCCGTGGCAGCAAATATTTGAGCTGCGCCATCTCCACCTGTATTTTGCCCTCGCGGCTCTTGGCACGTTGTGCAAAAATATCTAAAATGAGCTGTGTGCGGTCAATGACGCGAAGTTCCGTGGTGTCCGTGATAGACCGAACTTGGGAAGGATTAAGATCCTGGTCGAAGATCAGCAGATCCACGCCCAGCTGCAGAGCCCTCAAGACGATTTCGCTCAGCTTTCCTTTTCCAATCAAGTACTTGGGATTCAGCTGCCGTTGTCGCTGAATCATGGTTTCTACTGGAGTGATGCCGCTTGCATGGGCCAGTTCGATCAGCTCGTCCATGGAAGCCTGTATCGTTTCCCTGTCTGCTGCGTCCCCCTTGGAGATCACATTTACCAGGATTGCTCGATCCTGCTGCGTAGCTGCCGGGATGGCCAGTCGATTTCGCTCCAGTTCTTCTTCCAGCGACTGCACCAGTTGCAGAAAATCAAGGTCGGGATCATAGCACGGTATAGGCGGAAGAATTTCCCATCCCTGGCGATGCCCTTCATTCCCTCCCCCGGGAACTATATGAGCCACTTCCAGTTGCGTTGCTCCGCCGTGGCGGTCCACCCGGACTGAAGCGATGCAATCGAGGCGCAAAAATACCAGGTCCATCAGGTCGTCTTGGGAAAGGGATTCCTCTTGTAGGTGAGTATGCACCAACCGCAGTCCTCGCAATCGCCAGCGGCCTCCACGGCTTTTTGGCAAATCGGGTATATAGAGGGATTTTGGGCCTCCCACCAGAACCATTTCGACGGTCCCGTCCCGAGCCAGTAGTAGTCCTATTTGGCGCCCGCATTCGAATGACACTCGGGCAAGATCGCGCGATAAATCGGGGGATATAATTTGATGAGGGGGTGTTTTACGCCGGTAGAGTTTTTGAACACGCTGCTGTATGCTGCTTTTTAAGCCGGTTGTATTACCGTAAACCTTCTTGATTGAAGAACCTCCTTTCTCTAGAGTGTGCGCTGGTCGATCAACCGCACCGCTTTCCCCTCGCTTTTGGGCAGACTGTGCGGTTCAACCAGTTCGATTCGCGGAGTGACCAGCAATTCGCTTCTCAAGTCATGCGCGATCTTTTTCTGGATACGTTGCAGCTGGCGCATGTCTTCTACAAAGATCTTGTCGTTCACCTCCACACGGACAATCATCGCATCGATGTTGTTCTCACGCTCCAGAATAATCACATAATTATTTCCCACTTCCGGTATATTCATTAAAACCTGTTCAACTTGAACCGGGAAGATATTTACCCCTTTGATGATGAACATATCGTCCGAGCGACCTTGAATGCGGTCCAGACGTCGATGAGCCCGTCCACAGGAACAATCCCCTGCAATGAAACGAGTCAAATCCTTGGTGCGATAGCGGATGAGAGGCATCGCTTCCCGATTCAAGCTGGTCAAAACCAGCTCTCCAACAACACCGTCCGGAACCGGCTCAAGGGTATTCGGATCGACTATTTCGGCTAAGTAGGCATCTTCCCAGATGTGCATGCCGCGCTGCTGAGTACATTCAAAAGCCACGCCGGGGCCGTTCATTTCCGAAAGCCCGTAGCTGTTGTAGGCCCGAACTCCATAAAACTCTTCCACTCTGCGGCGAACTTCTTCTGAATAAGGCTCCGCGCCAAGATAAGCAATGCGAAGCTGTAAATCCCTTTTGGGGTCAATGCCCATTTCCGTCATAATGTCTTGCAAACGCAACCCGTAGCTTGGGATGATGTGCATCACATTGGTGCCAAAATCTTTCATCAGCTGTATTTGGCGCTTGCTGTTGCCGGCTCCCGCCGGGATGGTGAGGAGACCCAAACGTTCCGATCCGTAGTGGAAACCGAGTCCCCCGGTGAACAGACCATAGCCCGTCAAGTTCTGAAAGGTATCGCCGGGGCGTGCTCCGGTCATATACATGCACCGTGCCATCAGGTCCGCCCAAGTTTCCACATCCGCCCGCGTATAGAATATAGCTGTCGCCTGACCGGTGGTGCCGGACGATACGTGCAATCGCACCAGTTGTTCTTTAGGTACACAAAGGAAACCGTAGGGGTATTGATCCCGCAAGTCCTGCTTGGTGGTGAAAGGCAACTTTCTGATGTCTTTCAGGCCAGCTATTAACGAAGTGTTGATACGGTTTTGCGAAAACTTTTGCCGGTAGAAGGAAAATCTGGAAACGCGCTCAATCGTTTGTCGCAAGCGGTGCAGTTGAAGTGCATCGAGCTCTGATCGGGAGAGGGATTCGACGGATTCGTCCCAATATTGGTTTGCCATAAGAAGTCTTTCCGGTTGATCAAAAACTAGGAACCCGGGGCCAAGTTCTCGAAACGGGTATAAGAATTGATGTAAGCCAATTTGACCTTTCCAGTGGGACCGTTTCTTTGCTTGCTGATGCTTACCTCGGCAATCCCCTTTTCTGTGGATGTCTGATTATACACTTCATCCCGGTAAATGAAAGCGATTACATCGGCGTCCTGTTCGATGGCACCCGATTCGCGCAAATCGCTCAATTGAGGTCGCTTGTCGTGGCGTTCTTCAACTTTTCGGTTAAGCTGTGAAAGAGCAATCACCGGAATGTTCAGTTCTTTGGCCAAAGCTTTCAGCGATCTCGAAATTTCCGAAATCTCTTGTTCCCGGCGCTCAGAGCCTTCCCGACTGCGCATCAGCTGCAAATAGTCCACGACAATCAGACCGAGTCCCCGATCGGCTTTCATTCGCCGCGCCTTGGCTCGCAATTCCAAAGACGAGATAGCAGGTGTGTCGTCAATATATAGGGCAGCGTCCATGAAATAGCCGGCTGCAGTGAGCATTTTGGCACATTCCTGGCGGCTGAGAAATCCCGTGCGGATCTTGTGGGAGTCAACCCGCGCTTCGGAGCACAAAAGCCGCATGGCCAGTTGCTCCTTGCTCATTTCCAACGAGAAGAAACCGACCGGAACACCGCCCTCCAACGCCGCATTCCGGGCGATATTTAGAGCCAGTGCAGTTTTACCCATGCTGGGTCGGCCGGCAATGATGACAAGATCCGATCGCTGGAAACCGGCCGTCAATTTGTCCAGGTCCGCAAAATAGCTTGGCACGCCGGTCACCATTTCGCGGTTTTCTTGGAAACTTTCAATGACTTCGATGCTCTTCTTAACTACTTCTTTCAGGACAAAGTAGCTGGAACGGATACGATTCTCGGTTATATTGAAAATCGCCGCCTCAGTATGGTCGAGGATTTCTTCCACATTCTTACCCCCTCCATAACACCAAGACATGATTTCATGAGCAGCTTGAATCAGTCGGCGGAGAAGAGCTTTTTCATTGATTATTTTTGCGTAGGCTTGAACGTTTGTGGCGGATGGAACCATATCCGCCAGAGAAGCCAGGTAAGTGGCCCCCCCGACCGCTTCCAGCTGATTCTTCTCTGTCAGGCGGTCGGCGACGGTGATGAGGTCGACGGGCTCGTTCCGTTCAAAGAGTTCCTGAACAGTCCGAAATATAGTGCGGTGGGAATCGCGATAGAACTCATCGCCTTTGAGGACTTCCAAGGCGGAAGGCAAGCCCTCATTGTCGATCAGAATTCCTCCCAGCAGGGACTGTTCAGCTTCAATCTGATGAGGAGGAATCTTCTTGAGCTCTTCAACAGCGGTCTCCATGGAAGTTATTCTTCTTTCTGTACGACCAATTTCACATTTGCACTGATACCGGCACCGATTCTAATGGAAACCGTGTGTTCTCCGAGCTGTCTGATGGGTTGATCGAGCTGGATGTCTTTGCGAGGTACTTCAAAACCCTGTTCTTCGAGAGCCTTGGCAACATCCGCAGGGCTCACGGAACCGTAAAGCTTATCCTCCTCAGCAACTTTGCGGCTCAGCACGATTGTCGCTCGATTCAGCTTTTCGGCCACGGACAGCATCTCCTGGCGAATTTTTTCCCTCTTTTGAGCCAATATCCGTTTCCGGTGATCCAATTCGCGAACGTTCTTTCCGGTTGCTTCAACCGCAAGTCCTTGCGGAAGAAGGTAATTGCGGGCATACCCGGGGGCGACATTGACAATTTGCCCAATCTCGCCAAGAGAGCTTATGTTCTCGGTTAAGAGTATTTTCATGATCGTCTCCCTGCTGAAATAGTATCTGTCAATCAAGTACATGTTCAATTTTAATCATGCGCTGGAGGTTGACTTTTTCGAGAGGCGTCTAAAATCGAACCAAACGTCAAAAAATCCTAGCAATACCGCCCCAAGAGAAGCAAACTGCTGCAACAATAAAAAGCCATAAAAGATGGCTCGAAGTATTTTCGGCAGCTTCCAACGTTCAAAATAGAATGTGATGATGGCCAGTCCTTGAAACAGGTAAATGGTTCCGAGCACGACCAAAACATTCAATGCCGCCATCTTAACCGGCTGGATCGGCAGAAGCAGCGCAAAACCATTCATAATGACAACCCAAACCAGGATTTCCGAGGTCTTCCACTGGAGCCAACTGCCCCATGAAGGCAGAGGCAGTCGACGAACCCTGCAATAGCGTTTGGCTACCAACAGATTCAAGCACGATATCACCAGTGCGGATGCCAGGGAAGCGCCTGGAAGAATTCTCACAACGAAAGGTAAGATGCCATCCAGGGACTCCTCCAGCATGCGCGTTTCCGCCGTGATGCCGGCATATTGCTCAAGGGTGAGTCGAACCGCCTCCCGCAAACCATCTTCGATATTTTGAAAAATACCTGCGGTGGAAGAATCTTGCATGGACCAGAAAATCAGCGCACCAACCACAAAAGCCGCGACGCTGGCCGTGCCGACAGTAGCTTCCGGCGACCAGTTACGTCGCATGCCTATTCCAAGAAGGAGGCCCAGCATGACCATTTCCAGAAGATAAGGTACACTCTGAGCCATGCTGAAATAAGAAAAGAGCAGCCATCCCCCGAGAACTGCCCCGCCCGGGACCCATAGCCCCAGTGGGGAACCCCAGCGATAGTAACTCAACAAGGTGGGCAGTGGGGTGAAAACCCCCACAAAGATGCCCATCATCGGAATAAGCAGCATGGAAATGAAAAACATGAGGGTTGCCGTAATCCCTACGGCCAACTCCCTGGCGATCAAACCATTATGCAGCGGTGAGGAATTTGCACTATTCGAAAACATGAATCGTCATAGACAATCCGATCCATATAGAGCTAAATGGTATGGATCGTCGTAAAAGGCAACAATGCCACTTGACGCGCCCGCTTGATGGCCAAAGTCAGTACGCGTTGGTGTTTGGCGCAATTGCCTGAAATACGTCTGGGAACTATCTTGCCTCTTTCTGTGACAAAATAACGTAATGTTTTTGGATCCTTATAGTCGATCCTCAACTCGCTGTCCACACAAAAGCGGCATACCTTGCGTCGATGGAAAGTGCGTCGTCTGCGTTTAAAGGCCATGATCTACTCCGATGCTTCTATTTTTGGAAATTTATTCATTTTCTTCTTCCTCAAACTCTTCCTCAGACAACTCCTCTTCTTCATCCTCGCTGGTCTTCGATGTGGCGAGGAGAATATCGTCATCTTCGTCGAATGCTGGAGATGTCTTAACTTCGCGAGGGAGTTCCGTTTCAGGGTCGAAGCGATCTTCCAGCTTAACTGTGATGAACTTGAGGACTCTTTCATCCAATCTCATGTTGCGCTCAAGTTCAGCAACCAGCGCTGGACCTCCGGAATATTCCGCCAGCACATAAAGGCCTCGGGAACGCTTCTTTACAGGGTAGGCCAGCTTTTTCTTGCCCCAGGGCGTGTAATTTATTACTATGCCACCCTGAGCGGTGATGATGGATTTGATTTTTTCGTCGACGCTTGCAGTTATATCATCAGGCAGATCCGGGTCGACGATGAAAAACGTCTCGTACTTGCGCATCTTTTCTCCTTTCGGGTTAATAGCCCCTATCCGATGCACGGTGTGGAGCAAGGAGCATCGGTCGGCAACCCATTCGAAAAAGTCTCCATGAATTGAAGCAAACCACAGCCCCTGTGTGAGCTACTTGCCGCATGGCGCAAAGCTGCACCCGCACAGAGGGCCGGCGAATCGCTCCCGTTTGCAGAATTTTTCTGAAGGAAACCGACCACTCAACAGCAAAAAATACCAACTATCATAATTTTTTAAATAACGTCAAGGTTTTTTCCTTGCGGTGAGCTTCTTGCGAAGGTTCTTCGGTGAAATCCCCAACTACCTGCTGGAGGACGGCTTTCGTCGGGTGACGGTCTTGCTGCCTTTTACAGGAGGCTGCCATCATTTCAGGGAGGAGTTTTTGCGGGAGGCAGAAACTCGATGACCAACTCATCTTCACGAGCCCACCCGAGCTGTTGGCGAACTGCACGCTCTCGGACCTTCGGGTCGTTTTTAAAGCTCTGAATTTTTCTGAAGAGTGTGCGGTTCTCATTTTGAATATTTTTAATTTTTTGTTCAAGTTCCGTCACCTGTTCACGGTGTCGGCGATAGTTTCGAATACCTTTGGAGGCTGAAAAAATTCCGTAGATAAGCCAAAGATTTAAGATAACAAGGATTCCGCACAAAATTCGCAGAACGGTTGTCCCCTGAATCAGAGGTTTTGCCCTTCGTTTATTGTCTTGATATTTGTTATTTTTCTCAAGCTGGCGACGCTTCATTTCGTTCCCATTCTCAGACTCGCCTCCGGAATCCGCACAGACGGGAAAAGTCTCGGGTCGGTGTGCGGAAGAAATAGGGCCCCCCGGAACTCGTTCATGAGCTCCATATTCACATTCAGCTCAATGTAGGTGACCTGCCTGCAAATCCGGTCGATGTCCTGCAGCAGGGATCTGTCTAATAGCAGCATCGCGGCTCCGTGTCCCGCAGTATTACCCAAGCCGTGGTAGGTTTCAAGGGGCAAGTCGGGAATCATCCCGATGCGGATAGCCATGGCCGGATCGATATAATTACCGAAAGTGCCGGCTACGAAAAACTGTTTGAGGTCTTTGAATTCCAGTCCTACCTTATTAGTGATAACGGTCAAAATCGTATACATTGCGGCTTTGGATTTTAGAAAAATACCGATATCGATATCGGAAATCAGAAGATCTCTGCCGTCAGCGGATTCCGGCGCAAAAACTACCACATACGCAGCGCCGTCCTCAGTGTGAATGATCCGAGGAGAATCCAATTTGGAGTTGATTTTTCCTTGAATGGTCAAGACTCCCGAAAAGAACATTTCTGCGATCAAATCAATCAAACCGGAGCCGCAAATACCAATGGGTTTTTCCTCTCCCAAAACATGATAGGAGGTATCCAGGGTGGCCGGATCGATGCGAATCCGATCGATGGCACCGGGGGCAGCCATCATGCCGCGTTCCACCACTCCCCCTTCCAAAGCGGGTCCGGCTGCTCCTGCGCAAGCCATAAGCCAGTCCCTATTGCCCAGCACAACTTCGGCATTGGTTCCTACGTCTACGAAAATACTCACTTCTTTAGAGCGATGCAGACCGGCAGTGAGAATTCCTGCAATGAGGTCTCCTCCGAAGTAAGAGCCGACATTGGGAAAAACATACACCAGGGCTTCCGGGTGAACGCAGAATGAAAGATCTCGCGCATGGTAGACGGGAAAAGAATTTGCTGCAGGTATGTAAGGCTCTTTGCATATATTTGTTGGATCCAAGCCCAGCAGAAAATGGCTCATGGTGGTGTTACCGGCAATGGCCAGTGCGTAGACGTCGTTGGGAGAATGACCGCCTTCCGCAAGCATTTGTTGCATGGTTTGATTAAAGGTATTAGCCAGAATGGCCTGCAAGGTCTGTAAGTTCTCTTCCTGCCGGGCAAACAGGATACGTGTGAGGATGTCTTCGCCATAGATGATCTGAGGGTTGGCTATTGAGGTCTGTGTGAGGATTGTTCTATCTTGCAGATCGACCAGATAAAAGACCAGTTGTGAAGTTCCGAGATCAACGGCAAAGGCCAGCGCTGCGTGCTCGGAGGAGCTCGATAGAATGTCGATCAGCTCCCAATGGCATTCATTGAAACCCAGCACTGCCGTCACCTTAAAATTTTCCCGGCGGATTTGGCTTACAAGACGTTTTATGCTCAGAGGATGAAACCGGAGAGGAGAGAAGCCTTTCTGTTTTAACACCCGACCCAGCCGATCGAGATCGCCGGTGTTGTCGTTAAGGCTGGGTCGGGGTAATTCCACCTGGAGAAGCTCCACCAACGGCTGATCTTTCAGCTGTGAAGTCAAAAATGATCTCATTTATTCCTCACACTTGCGATTCTTGAGAATTCTAATTTATCCAGTTTATCTCATCAAATTTCATGATATTCACGCTCAGCTCAAGCAAGCCACACACCATTATATCCGAGACCTTCAGCCGTAAACGATTTTCAAGGTGCTGCAGGGCTTCGAAAATCTTCTCTCCCGGTTCCAGATTGAATCTTACCGCGTGCTCATTCTGGAAATGGAAGGGGTTGCACCAGTGGGGTGACGAGAGGCTGAAATGCATGCGGCAGACAATCGGCCGATAGGGGTAAATCTGGCAAAGACGCTCCTGCAAAAAAGGGCAGTCGTGCTTTAAACGATGGTAGCTTCGCAGGACAGATTCTCGAATACTTGCCGACTCATCGCAAAAGGCCGGATCCGAATAAGTCTTGAGGACTTCCCTCCATTGTTCTTCGGCTTCCAGGCAGCGGCGAAAAAATCTTGAGAATACTCCACTTTGGTGCATTCCGTAGTAGAGATAGATGAGCTCAGGTGTGCTGATGCCGGTCGGCATGTGGCAGCAGCAATGGGCGCAACCCGGTTCACATCGAACAGAAAAGCCCTGACGGCGCAATTGGCCGATAAAGTATTGGCAGGATTCGTCATAGAGATTGACAGCTTTCTGAAAATATTTAAAAAAATGAGAAGGGAGAGTTTTTCGGCTCAGCCAATCCGAAAGTCCACTTAGGCAGGAAATTTCAAACAAATAACGGGCTATTTTGTCCTGGAAGTGTGCGATTGTTTCAATCGCATCTTCCGGCAAGCTCACGGTTTCAATGGCCGCGTCGTAGCGGGGCTGTATGTGTGGTTCTGTGTAGTCTCTTAATATTTCCATTGGCACGCTTGAGCTGGAAAATGCTGATGCGTTGTTATGTTCAAGAGCTACATGAATCATACAGAAGCAGTAATTCACAAATTACCTAATCAATTGACAAAAGAAAAGTCTTTTGTAAGCTTTCGGGCTTCACTCGGCTGCAACAACTTATTGACAGCGCGAGTGCTTTCTCATAAGGTGCCATTTTGGCAGGGAAAGGCACTCTCAAATCCCCTTTCCATGAATCTTGCTCCCTATGGGTGAAAAATTCCCATCATCTTTGGAGCGAGCTCGGACACTGCACTTTTCTATGATTATGCGTTTTAGTCTTGCTGACACTTTTTCACTGTAAAACTGAAAACAGAAGAGATTATGTTCTCGTCCGTTTTTCTGGCTGAAGCTGAAGGTTGGATTCGCTAGCATCTCACAATCTATCATCATCCTGAAGCAAAATACTGCTGATGGAGGGGGAGTTGGCTATGGAAGATATTCAGGTAAAAGAATTGGTTGAAGTGATTGCAAAAGCTCTGGCAGAGTATCCTGAAGACATCAAGGTGACCGAGATCTGCGGTCAGCAGATCTCGGTGATTGAACTGAGAGCTGCCAAAGACGATCTCGGCAAAATAATCGGTAAAGAAGGGCGTAATGCTCATGCGTTGCGTACCCTTGTCAATGCTGCAGCCACCAAACTACGCAAGCGTGCAGTCCTTGAAATCCTGGAATAAGTGGATATAGTGCATGATGGCTGAGACCCGTGTTCAGAATAAAGACCACGCTGCCGAAAATGAAAACCGGCCGGCGTGCTTCGGTGACCCGCAGACAGTTTGCCCGGCGGACGAAAGCGGAGTCATGCAACCGCAGACCGCCTGCCTGGCTTGCGCGCTCCTAAGGTCCTGTCTGCAAAAGGCCTTACGCAAGCAGGGGTTAATCCCACCTTCATTGCGGGAAACCCCTGCAGTGTCGAAGATGACTACTTTCCTGAAACGCTGGTCTGAGCAAAAACTGAGTCGCAGCAGTTCTTCCCGTGAAAACACTACAAGTTGATTTGCTATCCGCTTCAGCAGGATTTTTCTCGGTGATTTGAGATTGAACGAATGAATCAACGATGACGCCGGATAGCAAATCCCATTTGGGCAGACTGGTCATCGTGCATCAGGGTGCTTTGGGTGACTTTCTGCTGGCGCTCCCGGTTTTCGAAGGACTCCACCGCCTCTACCCGGAAGCACCGATAGATTTTTGCTCAAGATTGGAATACGTTTCCATCCTCCGGACAAAATCCTATATTGGCAGGGTTTACTCTGCCGACAGCTCGTCACTGGCATCGCTCTATCACGACCAACTATGGCAAGCCACTCGCGTGGCGACATATTTTCTTGAAGCCCGCGCTATATTCCTGTTTGGTCAAGGCAGCAGCCGTATATTGGCCAGTCGTTTATCTCAGTTGGTGAATTGCGAGCTGCATTGGCTTCAGTCTTTTCCTGTTTCTGGCAGGAATCGGCCGGTTACGTGGTTTCTATTGGATCAATTGCGAGAGCAGGGACTGAAGGTGGAATACATGATGCCGCAGATCGATCCGCTGCCCCGGGAAAAGCGAATTGTGCAAGAATGGATGATATCCGCGGGTTGGGACCGAAAACCGAAGCCGATAATAATCCATCCGGGTAGTGGTGGACGAAAGAAAATCTGGCCTCTGAACAAATGGTGGTCTCTGCTGGAATGGCTTTGCACGGAATATGATCACCCGCTGCTCATGGTGTTGGGGGAAGCGGATCAATATCTTGGACCTTTTGCGGCAGCCGCAAAGAAACTGGGTGTTCACCTGTTGGAAAATATTCCGCTGCAGCGGTTGACCGCTTTCTTAGACGAAGGCGAAATGTATGTGGGCAATGATTCCGGAGTGAGCCATCTGGCTGCAGCGGTCGGCATTCCAACAATCGCCATCTTTGGTCCCACTCGCCCGGAGGTTTGGGCTCCGCAGGGAGCTGCAGTTCATATTATCAAGAGCCTATGGGACGAGTCGAAAAACCTGCTGTGGCCTGCAGATCCAGGCATACAAGGGTTCGACAAAGAAGTCAGAGCAGCTGTGGAGAGTGTACTCAGCTGATTGCTTGTCAACCTGAGGAGCCCCCAGCCATTTTCAGCAGAAAAATAAGCTGAATATCAGTTTAAGCCATAGGCATTTTGGTATCTATGCCGAATAAGATTTGCTGCAGGTGATGATTGTGCAGAACCTCAGAACCAGAGCCGGTTAGTGTGATGCCGCCAGCTTCAATCAGAAATGCCACATCCGCCACGTTCAGAATCCGGCGCACATGCTGACCGGCGATAAACAGGGTAACCCCATTTTTCCGTAATGTTCGGAAAGCATCACAAAAACGCCTGATAATTTTGGGGCCAAGTCCCAAGAACGGGTCGTCCAGGAGCAAAAGCTGAGCGCCGCTCATCAGCCCGCGTCCCAATGTAACCATCCGCTGTTGCCCGCCGCTCAAAACCCCGGCCAATGTCTCCCTTTCATCGTACAGTTCGGGGAACAGTTCGAAGACCTGCTTCAAACGTTCCACCATGGCTTGTCGGTTCAGGTAGGCACCGACCTCGAGATTCTCCAGCACAGTCATGTCGGGAAATACGCTCATGCCCTCCGGAACATATACCAAGCCCCGCTGAACTACTTCCCATAACGGCAGCGAATTGATCGGTTCTCCCTTGAAAATGATTCTGCCTTTCTTGGTCGGGAGCAAGCCGGCAATAGCCTTAAACAGCGTGGTTTTGCCAGACCCGTTGGATCCGACTATGGCAATGATTTGCCTAGGCCAAACAGTTAGGGACACTCCTTGCAGAACCGGAATGTCCCTGTAGCAGACGGAAAGATCGTTCACAGTGAGCAGTGGTTTATCTTGAGAGCGCTCTAGCATAAGCCTCAAAAGCCTTTTTTCTGGCGTTCACCCAAATATGCAGCGACGACTTCTGATGATTGTAGCACTTCGTCGGGGTTCCCTTCTATGATTATTTCTCCTTGGTCCAAAGCCACTAATCGATCAGACACCTTACTGGTTAGAGCCAGAAAGTGATCGATGAGCATTACAGTGAGCCCACGCTTTCTCAACGTCTTGATCAGTTCTACGGCCTCCTTGATGGCCTGAGGGCTCAGCCCGGCGGCAATTTCATCCAATAACAAGAGTCGAGGTTTAGTTGCCAGCGCCCGAGCCACTTCCAGCCGGCGCTGTTCCGACAGTGTCAGATCTTTTGCCGGCGAATGAGTTTTCTGTGACAGACGGACTAGATCTATCAGTTCGTCAGCTTCCCCTGTTGGAATGGGGAAGCTTTGCTGCTTTTTTTTGCCAAACCACGAGCCAATGAGAACATTTTCCAGCACGGTCATCTCAGGAAAAGGCCTTGCAATTTGAAATGTTCTTGCGATACCTGCGTGGCAGATGCGATGTGACGGCCACATGGTGATGTTGCGGCCTTGAAAATGCACCGATCCCTGTGTTGGCCTCAATTGGCCGCATATTGTGTTAAAAAGCGTAGTTTTCCCGGCTCCGTTTGGCCCTATGATGCTCACGATCTCCTGTTCCTCAATGGTGAGGCTGATGTCTCGCAGGGCGCACCGGCGCTTAAATTCCACCCTGAGGTGATGCAGTTCTAGACAGATTTTATGCGTTGCTGCAGCCATGCCCCGATACCGTGCGGTAAAAACAGCAGTGTGAAAATAATCACCAAGCCATAAATGATCGCGTGTCCCACCGGAACCAGCGAATGCAAAAGCAGCTGGTCGAGCGGATAAAGAATCAAGGCTCCCAATAGAGGACCGTAGTACTGATAGCGTCCGCCGAATATGGTCAGGACCAAAGGCAATGCAGAGATATGCAGACTGAACACCAGTGACGGTTCGATCAAACCGATCAAATGTGCATAGATACCTCCGCACAGACCGGTTAGAAATGCACTTAGCAACAGCGCCCACGCTCGTGTTCCGGTGGTGTTCACTCCCAGCATGGAAGCAGCCGTCTCGTCCTCCCTCACCGCACGTATGGCCCATCCCCATTTGGATGTGATGACCTGCCAATGAAGAAGCCCGATCACCAGCATAAAAAGGAGCAACAAATAATACTGAGCCTTTAGACTTTCTCCGGAAGACAGCACGAAGCTGCCGAATCGCAAGGCAGGTAAACTGCTGATTCCCACCAGGCCCATGGAGCCGAAAGTAAGACCATCCCAGTTGTCTATAATTGCTTTAGGGATCTCAACCGACGCCAACGTCGCCAACGCAAGGCGGGCGCCGCGCAGCTTATTAAAGGTGATATTCCAGAAAAATCCGTAAAGTGCGCCTGCAGTCCCCCCGAAGAGGATTGTCAAATAGGGTGAGGTTTGCGTGTAATAACTCAAAAGTGCCGAACCGTAAGCGCCGAGCCCGAAAAACGCTGCGTGGCCGAGTGATATGCTTCCCGTCAGAGCATGTAAATTCCATGCAAAAGCCAGGGCTCCGTAAAAAAAAGCCATCGTCATGATCCGGTAGTATATGCTCAGATCATTGAGCAGAGCTGGCCAAAGAATCAGGAGTAACAAAACGCTCGAGAACAAAACTGCAGCAGGCTTGGTTCTTATTCTTGCCATAACGATCGAATTGGGCTTTCCGCAACGGTTGATCGGCAAGGAGCAAGGAGCCGCCCGCTCCAAACTGCGAGCTCAATGCTCCTTAATCAGCCGGATGATCTTGTTCGCCTGGGTATAATGCCTTCGGGGCGCAGCAATAACAGTGAGATCAAAAGAAGAGCGCTCACCAATTCTCGCCATCCGATTCCGAGCACGTAAACGGCTAATGATTCGGCAATGCCTAAAGCCCATCCCCCCAAGAGTATGCCTCGGATGCGGCCGACTCCGGCAAAGATGGTGATGATGATGGCAATCAGTGTCGCTTCAATTCCCCCGTACGGGTGCAGATAGGCTGTTCTGGCATAGAGAGGACCGGCCAGTCCAATCAGTACTCCGCCTATTGCAAAGGCAATCACATTCATACGCCCAACATTTATCCCGGCCAGCTCAGCAGCTTCGCGGTCTTGAATGGTGGCACGCAGGGCTTTGCCCAGAAAAGATTTGCGCAAAAGGAAGTAAACCAAAGTTGTGGCTAAAAGCGATGTGCTGAGAAGAATGATCTGCGTCCGCGTGAGGATGAGATTGCCAGTGAAAAATTCGAAAGGAGGTGTGCTGGACTGAATCATCCGGTAGTCGGCCGAAAAGAAGATGAGCATCCCGTTTTGCAGAACCAGGGCCAGCCCGAAGGTAACTACCAGAGTGTTCAATTCATAAGGATCTTTGACACGACGGAGCAATTCATGAAGCAGTGCGGCTACCAAGAGCAAAGAAAGCATGCAGGCCGGCAACGTCCAGAAAAAAGGCAGCCGTAACTGCTTTCCTAAAATATAGGCCAGGTAGCCGCTCAAAAGAATCAGCTCTCCATGAGCCAGATTAAAGGCGTGGGTCACACCAAAAATGAGGGCAAAACCAAGGGCCACCAAGGCGTAAAAGGAACCCAGGGAGAATGCGTTAATGATAAGTTGCAAGAGAATCAATTGCTTCTTCCACTGCAGTACGCTTAATTGCCGTCAGTTTCAGTCAAGTGCCCGGTTGCCCGCTCTGGCGGGTAGACGGCTACCATCCGGCCGTTTTGAATCTGCACTACTGTTTGCCGGTAATGTTTCGGGTCTCCTTTTTTGTCGAACTCAAGGTGCTCCATAGGAAGGATGAGGTCAAGCGAGCGGAGTTGCCTGCAGATATTGCTTCCCGTCGGCTCCCCGCCATCTTCCAAAACGCCCGCGACAGCGCTCAGTAGGGCTTTGGCGGAAGTATAACCGTGCATTGTAGTGGTGTTTGGAATTTTCCCAAATCGCGCGGTAAAGCCTTGCTCGAAATTGTGCGATTCTTTCTCGGTTCCCGGAAGTGTGATGCCGGGGTTCCACGCGCACATGCCAAACAAGCCTTCACTTGTTTTACCCATGGTTTCAATAAAAGATGGATAGGCGATGCCCCATGGACCCAGGTAAGCTTTAAGAGATATGTTCTGCTCCTTAAGCTGGCGGGCTAAAACCAGATGATCCGCAAAGAAGCCGCCGGAGATGAGGAGATCCGCATTGGATTGGCGTACTTTGAGCAAAAAGGCTGAGAAGTCCGGAGAGCCGGGGCGAAATTTTTCGAAAATAGGAATCTCGATGTCGGCCCGCTGCAGGCAAGTGCGGACATCATTGCCGAATTCTGTCGACCCGGGAGTAGCGGCAAACAGGATGGCCGCGCGCTTAGGCTTTAGATATTCCGTGACAAAATGGCAAAGCGGGTCGACAATCCCATTGAGATGTGCGACTCTAAAAAAATAAGGGTTTTCGCGACCTACTGTCAGCCCCCGTTGGAGACTTGCAGAGGCCACATAAGGCGTGTGATGTTTAGCTGCCAGTTCGCTTATCGGTCCGACCAGGGAGTCGACATAACCGCCAACCAGGCCGACGATTTTTTCTCTGTAAAGAAGATCCTCTGCCTGATTGATAGCAACTTCCGGAAGACTCTGATCGTCGCGACTAATCAGAACAACCTTATGGCCCTTCAGGCCACCTCGAGAATTTACCTCTTCTACGGCATAAAGTATGCCTTCATGAATCTCTTGCCCGTGTTTTGCCAGTTTCCCCGTCAGCGGATCAATCTCGCCGAGACGAATGACAACGCTGTTTGCAAGTCCCGAGTGAATGAGCAAGATCCACGTCAACAGCAGCAGAATGAAGATTCTCGGGAGCAATCCTCTCCTCCTGTTACGGCAACACTGCAAGCACGAATCCAACGTGTCCGAACGCAAAGCCTTTGCCGAACTCGGCGGCCAATCGGGCGATCGGACGCTGTCCGGTGCAATGGCTGGTGGCCAGAAGTTCCACCTTATATTTTTTCAATGCAGCGATGGTCTGATCCAATTGTGCTTCCGGAGAGAATCCCAAATGGGTGCCGCCGATAATGGAGTGAATCCTTTCTTCCCCCGTTTGCTCGATGGCATGCTGCAAAATATTAATGAGACCGGCATGGGCGCATCCGAGCAGGATCACCAGCCCTCGCGGAGTCTTCAGGATCAACGAGTAGTCGTCCAAAAATGGATCCGGCACCCAATCCCCGTTTTTCCGCAATACAAATTTCGGGTCGCCGGTCTCGAAAGACGTCTTTCGCGGGATTTCGCCGCTGACGTAAACGCCGGGAGCAATTTCAGCAAAACTTTTCTGCCATTTGAAGCGGGCGCCGCGAGTGGTGAGGTAAGCTTCCTTCCATGGTATGCCTATGGAGACGGGCTTCTCTTCTCCACCCATCGGCATCCAGCGAAATCTTTCCGACAAGATATCAGGGTGTGCCACAATGTCACAAGGGCCGTGCAAGCCCAGGAATGCGAGCAGTCCTCCAGTATGATCGAAATGTCCGTGACTCAGGACCAATTGGGAGACTTGGCGCAGGTCCTTCTGTAGGCGAAGAGAATTTTGCACCAGTGTAAACCCTTGTCCCGTGTCAAACAGGAGATTGGCATCGGGGGTTTCGACATAGGCCGAAAAGCCATGTTCACCCAGAAGACCTGGAGTTGGTACGGTATTTTCGCAAAGGACGGTGATTTTCCAAGTCATGCTACCCTCCCAAAAGCATACCCCCGCGCCATGGCGGGGGTACAATCGTTTCTCATCAAAGGGTAATCCAACTATTCTTGCCCGTCCGGAAAACCCTGTTCCCGGGGGCGGGAACTATCCTCGCCCCCGGGAACTGTGGTAAATAAGTGAGTTTCCCGAGGGATTGTCGACTACTGCCGCATACTAGCGTCTAACGCAGTTTGCGACGCAACAGCTTGCCGGTAGGAGTACGCGGAAGCGCATCCACATAGTCGATTGCTCTCGGCAGCTTGTAAACAGCTATATGCTCTTTAAGGAAGGTCTTGAGCTCTTCAAAGAGCGCATCGCCCCCTTCGAAGCCGGGTTTAAGCACGATGAAGGCTTTGGTGATTTGGCCCTTGTCCGGATCAGGAATACCCACCACACCCACGTCCGCCACTGCCGGATGCTTGGCGATGGCTTCCTCCACTTCGGCAGGACCAATGCGGTAGCCGGAGCTCTTGATCATGTCGTCTTCTCTGGAGACAAAGAAGATATTGCCTTCTTCATTCATATAGACGGCATCGCCCATCTGGTTCCAGCCATTGACGACGCCCTTTTTCTGGGACTTGAGCAGCTTCTCGTTATCCTCGTAAGGTTTCCAGTACAGACTTCCAGAAGGGCCTTTTATAATCATGCTGCCAACTTCATTAGGTTTGCAGTCTTGTCCTTCGGGATTGACTACTCTTACCTGAATACCGGGTAAGGCCTTGCCGATCGAGTTGGGCACGGGTTGGGCGTTCATGGTGTTTGAAGTGAGCAGATGGAGCATTTCGGTTCCACCCAGGCCTTCCCAAATGGGCTTGCCGGTGAGCTTCTTCCAGCCTTCCAGGGTCTCGGCGCCGAGTGCGTCACCACCCGAGGTGTAAAGGCGAATCGAACTGACGTCATATTTCTTGAAGTCGGGGAACTTCATCAGCCCGCGATATGCAGTCGGAAGACCGGTGAGCACGGTGATTTTGTGCTTCCCAATGAGATCCATCATGTCGGCGGGGGTGAACTTTGGAATGAGAGAGATGGCCGCACCGCCCTCAAAGGGCAACAGAATAAAGGTGCCGAATCCGGCCGCAAATGAGACAGGGGCGGCTCCACCCAGCACGTCACCCGGCTTCATTTTGTAAACGTATGTGTTCACCAGCCTGGCTTCGATCACAGCCGGCCGCACAAAGTGCACGCAGCCTTTAGGCATTCCGGTGGTGCCGGAGGTGTACAGCATAATGCCTATATCATTTGCCTTGAGCATAGTAGCGTCAAGCGCGGCAGAGCCCTTCTCCAACATCTCCTCAAAGACCTGATCACCGGCAGCCTTGACTTCATCCGGATTGCCGCCGATGACAATCACCTTGGTGCCGAACTTAAATTCGGGTTTGGCCTTTGCAACGGCCTCCATGAGAGGCGCATTGACGACAAAGTACTTCATCTCTGCATTGTTAGCCACGAAGGCCACTTCTTCGCCGGACCACAGAGGTGAGGTTGGCACCGGTATGGCGCCGATCTTCATAATGGCGAAGATAGCGACAACAGCTTGGGGTGAGTTCACAAGGCGGATGCCCACCCGGTCTTGCGGTTCCACTCCAATGGCCTTGAGGGAGTTGCCGAATTTGTTTACCATCTGCTGCAGTTGAGCGTAGGAAAAAGTTTTGTCCATGAACTTGATGGCGACATTTTCGCCTCTGCCTTCGCGAATGTGACGATCGACCAGAAAGTCAGCAAGATTCAACTCCATCGGTGTATCGGCGAATTCTTTTGGAACGATGTATTCCGGCCAGGTGTCTTTTGGTGGCAGATAATTTTCGGGTATTTTGCTCATCCTTATGCCCTCCTAACGTTTTTGGTAAGCTGTAAAAGCCGCTACAGTATTTGACAAAAATGACCCCAAAGTCGGGGTCGGGGACCCGGTGTATCAGGGTTTTGCTTTGAAGCACCTCCTTTCACTTCACCTTTATTTACGAATCATCGGCAAAAGGGACGCATGGATTTCGCTTCGGCAACCCGTATATGGCCTCAAATCGAGTGCCGAGGGAATCCTTCAGTGTCAGGTAGAGTGAGGGATCTTTCGTGTCAGATTTGTCTATACAGCAACAACAGGAGGTATCCACTGCAACGGGCACTTGAGCCACTGAGAAAGCTCGCGAACGAGAACTGAACAGCTTATGGCACGGCGTCAAAGATCCTTTGCACGCATCGAGTAACCGCTTATTTACAAAGCACAAATTTCCCGGAGCTAAGCAACAGCTGAGACTACTTCAATACCCATTTCTTGAAACTCTGCTAAAATGGGCTTCAGATCACATTTCTTCAGTCGAATGGAATACATCGAAGTTTGTTCTTCCGACCCGAGCAAATGACATATGCTAATAATCTCAGCTTGGTGTCGCTGGATAAGCCGGGTGATTTCGTCGAGGGGCGGATTGCCGACGGAAGCTTTAACATCAAGCCGGGAAGAATGACCAAGCATTCCCATAATATTGATGAAGGCGGAAAGGATGTCCACCACTGTAATGATACCCACCAGCTTGCCTTCCTCAATGACGGGCAGTCCCCCTATCCTTTTACGTAAAATGAGGCGTGCGGCTTCCTCCAAAGACATGGAAGGAGTAGCGGTATAGGGGCTGCGAACCATCACATCCTCGAGGGTCAGATCTTCCAGCATCGAGGCAATCAACACTCCGCGCAGATCCGCATCGGTCACCCACCCTGAAAGATTTTGCTGCTGGTCCACGACCGGCAGGTGTCGGATGGAGTGCGTCTTCATGAGCTTCAACGCTTCCTGAATCGAGGCTCGTTCGCTAATACTCACCACACTTGCGGTCATCCACTGACGCACCGTCACGCTGTTAATCCTATTCCAAGACTTTACTGGACAATACCAGGAATCGTGCCACAACAAGCAGCACCGAGATTGCTAAAAATTTCCCAAAGTTTTCCATGGCAAATTAAGGTATATCTGGTAAGAATGCAAGAAAAAACTTGTGCGTAAGCATTCCCGCAATAGCATTGGCTTGGCTGTGATTGACTTCGATTAGCCATTTGCTATACTGCAAGCGATCAATTTATGTGCCATTACTGATGAAGTTTTCCATTATGCTGGTCAGCGGACAGATAAAAGGGGAAAGATCTTGCGTCAGACAAAATTCATTTTCATAACGGGTGGAGTGCTTTCATCGCTGGGCAAAGGTCTGGCTGCAGCATCCATTGGTGCTCTTATGGAAAGTCGCGGCCTGCGCGTCACCATGCAGAAGCTCGATCCGTATATCAATGTTGATCCCGGTACCATGAATCCTTTTCAACACGGAGAAGTATACGTAACGGATGACGGGGCTGAAACGGATCTGGACCTGGGACATTATGAGAGATTCACCCACGCTCGAATGACAAAAAGGAATAATTACACCTCCGGCGGTATCTATTATGCGGTCATTAAAAAAGAGCGTAGAGGAGACTACCTGGGCGGTACGGTGCAGGTCATTCCCCATGTCACTGATGAAATCAAGGCGTGCATCCGAGGTGCCGTCGACAGCGTCGATCTCGTAATTGTGGAAATCGGCGGCACCGTCGGTGATATCGAAAGCCTGCCTTTTCTGGAAGCTATTCGGCAGTTTAGAAGCGATGTCGGCAGAGAGAACGTACTCTACATCCATCTGACGCTGGTGCCGTACATGAAGGCGGCCGGCGAAGTTAAAACCAAGCCAACTCAGCACAGTGTCAAGGAGCTGAGAGGCATCGGTATCCAACCTGATATTCTGCTTTGCCGGACAGAGCACTTTTTATCGCCGGACATCAAAGCCAAGATCGCTCATTTCTGTAATGTGGAACCTGACGCCGTCATAACCGCCAAAGACGTGGAATGCATTTACGAAGTGCCGCTTTTGTTTCACCAGGAGGGACTCGATGAGAAGATTGTGCGTCTGCTCAACATATGGACTCGCGGACCAATCTTGGACCAATGGGCAAAATTGGTAGAACAAATGAAGCATCCCGTCTATGACGTCAATATCGCCATTGTCGGTAAATACATCGATCTCAAAGAGTCCTACAAAAGCCTCAACGAGGCCCTGGTGCATGCCGGTGCGGCGCACAATGCGCGGGTCGTTCTGGATTACGTGGATTCTGAAAACGTTGAAAAAGAGGGTGGAGAAACTCTCATAGAGGCGGCTGATGGAATTCTGGTGCCGGGTGGTTTCGGCGAGCGTGGTGTCGAGGGAAAAATCAAAGCGATTCGCTACGCTCGAGAAAATCAAATCCCTTTCTTCGGTATTTGTCTTGGAATGCAGCTGGCTACGGTCGAGTTCGCCCGCCATGTTGCGGGCTTGGAAAAGGCTCACAGCATGGAATTTGACAAGCACACCCCCCACCCGGTGATTTATCTCATGCGGGAGTGGTTCGATTATAAAAATAACCGCGCAATTCGACGCGATGAAACCTCCGACTATGGCGGCACCATGCGTCTTGGCGCTTATCCCTGTGTGCTGGAGCCGGGGAGTTTTGCTCATGAGGCATATCAATGCCAGGAAGTTTCCGAACGGCATCGTCACCGCTACGAATTCAACAATGAATACAGAGAGATTTTGGCAAAGCAAGGATTCAAATTCACGGGGCTCTCCCCTGATCAAAAACTGGTTGAGATCATTGAACTACCCGATCACCCCTGGTTTCTGGGGTGTCAGTTTCATCCGGAATTTAAATCTCGTCCGATGGAACCGCACCCGATCTTCAAGGCTTTCGTCAAGAGCTCGCTGGAACAGGCGCGCCTGAAGGACCCTGAAAAGTTTAAGGCAAGGGAAGGTAGTTGCTGAAGGAAAGATCATCGTGGCGGATTTTACCGTTTTAGGCCAGCCCATTGGCAAGGACCGCTTCTTCGTAATCGGAGGGCCGTGCGTTTTAGAAAGCGAAGAGCTGGCATTAAAGATTGCGAGCTTCATGCGAGAGACTTGCGGGCGATTAGGGATACCGTATGTTTTCAAGAGCTCGTATGATAAAGCCAACCGCACTTCTATTCAGTCTTATCGCGGACCGGGTCTGAAGGTGGGACTGGACATCCTGGCGAGGGTCCGGAAGGGTCTCGGTGTCCCTGTTTTGACAGACGTACACAGCATCTCGGAGCTTAAGGAAGCGGCAAAGATTGTCGATGTTCTGCAAATTCCTGCGTTTCTCGCCCGCCAGACGGACTTGCTGGTGGCTGCAGGACAAACCGGCACCCCCGTGAACATTAAGAAAGGACAGTTTCTGGCGCCGTGGGATATGCTGCAAGTAGTGGAAAAAGTGGCCCAAACTGGAAACAAAAAAATCTTGGTTACTGAGCGCGGCACTCAGTTTGGGTACAATAATCTGGTAGTAGACATGCGGTCAATTCCAATTCTGGCAGAAACCGGCTGCCCGGTTGTTTTTGATGCCACACACAGTGTCCAGCTGCCTGGTGGCATGGGAGCCTGTTCCGGTGGCCAAAGGCAGTATGTAGCACCGCTCGCTTGCGCCGCGATTGCGGCCGGAGCCGATGGTGTTTTTCTGGAAATGCATGAAAACCCCGATGCAGCACTTTGCGATGGCCCCAATTCGGTGCCCCTTTCAAGTGTGCCGGCTCTCCTGGAAAAGCTCGCAAAGATTTACCGTACGGTCCGATGCGAGCTGCCGGCTTAGGTTTTGGAAACCGAGCAGGAAAACAATGGAGCTCTTGAAAACGATAGCTGAAGTGCTCAGGCAAAGAATTCTTCCGATCCGCATGATAATTTTTGATGTGGATGGCGTATTGACAGACGGGCGCATTATTTATCACGACGACGGTTCCGAGATCAAGGAGTTCGATGTTCAGGACGGGCATGGCATCAAACTGCTGCAAAGGGCGGGGGGAGTTGAAGTGGCCTTGATAACCGGCCGATACTGCAAGGCGGTGGAGCATCGAGCCGCAGCACTTGGCATTCTCAGGGTGCATCAAAACATAAAGTACAAATTAGATATTTACGAGAAAATATTGCAGGAAACGGGCCTGACAGACAGGGAAGTGGGGTTTGTGGGTGATGATTTGATCGATATACCTGTCATGCGCCGGGTTGGATGGGCTGTCGCAGTGCCCAATGCGGTCAGCCACGTGATCCCTTATGCGCACTACGTGACCAAAGCCGGCGGCGGACACGGCGCCTGCCGCGAGGTTTGCGAATTGATACTGCAGGTCCAGGACCGCTGGGAAAGGGTGACAGAACGTTACTTTGGAGCAGGGAGTTGAGGAGGCTTTCCTTTCTATTCTTCTTTATGACTGGAGCTTGAAGTTGTCAGCGTTTAGTCGGGTCGAGAATTAACTCAAACTTCAAAACTAAAAACCGTCTCAGGTGCAAAGGTGATAAGAATTTCGCTAAAATCCAGTCACTTACTTGTATTGGCAACCGCTCTGACGCTTGCGTTCCTATTATTCATGGGTGTTTGGAAGGCGAAAACACAAAAAGAGAAAGGGCAGCAGACGGCTGCGGTCAGCGACGAACCTTCAGCTGAAATGAAGCTGACTGATATGGAATACACTGAAATGCAGAAAGGTCGGCGAATATGGACTCTGAAGGCTGAAGAAGCGAAGTACTTTCAGGAAGACCAGAAGACAGCTCTAACAAGAGTGAGACTGGTTTTTTTCATGGAAAACGGCGAGGAGATTCATCTTCAGAGCCAACAAGGAGTTTTGCATGCAGGCAGCAAAGACATTGAATTGTGGCATGCAGTTCACGCCGTTTTTCCAAAAGGCTATGAGTTATCTACGGAAAGAGCCCGCTATAACCACAAACAAAATCTTATATCTTCGGAAACGGCAATTTTGATAACCGGACCGGACCTCAAACTAGAGGGTAAACACTGGAAGTATGTGATTGCGGAGCGTCGCGCCTTGTTGGGGGGACGAGTTCAAGCAACGTTAGCTTCTGAAGCGGCCAAGCCAAAGTGAGGGGAACGGGAACGCCATGAAAAAGCTCGGCGGTAAGTCCAGATGTCGCGGAATTATGGAATTCGTTTTACTAAGCTGCTTTCTTATTGGTACAACCCAATTGGGTTTGGCAGCGGATAAAGCGAAAAAGGCGGATTCTAATGCAACTCAACAACAGGGGCTGTTGCAGAACGATGCGCCCATCCATATTGCCAGCGACCGCATGGAAGTGGATCAAAACGACAAGCTCGTAACCTTCGAAGGACACGTGGTGGTTCAACAGAAAGAGTTGACCATTACCGGGAAACTGATGAGGGTGTATATTTTACAGGAAGACACAAGCTCCGACTCTAACAAAGCGGACCGGATCGATCGAATCGAAGTGGAAGGAGACGTCAAGATTTCTCAGCAGGACAAGATTGCAACGGCTGATAAAGCCGTTTACTATCACGATCAACAAAAAATCGTTCTGATGGGCAATCCACAGTTTTCACAGGGCCAGGATACTATCAAGGGGCGCCTGATCACTCTTTATCTGCCGGAACAACGTACGGTGGTCGAAGGGGGAGAAAATACGCCGGTTCACGCGGTGTTGTATCCAGAACGGAAGGAGCAATAGGTTTTGTCTCCGCTAGCAGACCGGAAGAGGTTGGAAGTATGTGATCTAGTTAAGATTTATCAAGGCCGCCAGGTGGTCGACCATGTCAGTTTGGAAGTGGAGTCGGGGCAGATTGTCGGTTTGCTTGGACCGAACGGGGCCGGCAAATCAACCACGTTTTACAGTGTGGTTGGCATAATTCGCCCCGATGAAGGGGCGGTGCTCCTCAATGGGGAAAACATTCTGCAGGTTCCAATGTATTTGCGGGCGCGCAAAGGCATCACGTACTTATCCCAGGAGCCCTCAGTATTTCGCAAGCTGACCGTAGAACAAAATATCTTGGCCATCCTGGAAACCCTCAATATCGGCAAGCAGGAGCGCCGATTGCGTTTGAAGGAGTTGTTGGCAGACCTGAACATCGCTCACCTGGCGAAAAATAAGGCGGATCGTCTGTCGGGCGGAGAGCGGCGACGGGTGGAAATCACGCGGGCTCTGGTGACTCAACCCAGTTTTATCCTTTTGGATGAGCCGTTCGCGGGGATCGACCCGATTGCAGTCATAGAAATTCAGGGGCTCATAAGATCTCTTAAAGACAAGGGGATAGGAGTCCTGATATCCGATCACAACGTTCGTGAAACTCTTAAGGTGTGCGACTGGGCTTATATTATGCACGAAGGGAGAATCCTGGAAGCGGGCGATCCGATCAGCATCGCAAGCAGCGATCTGGCCCGTCGGACATACCTTGGAGACCAATTCAGTTTATCTTAGCAGGATATAATAATGGCTCTTGAGCTGAGACAACAATTAAAGCTAACCCAGCAACTCATCATGACTCCCCAGTTGCAGCAAGCGATCAAGCTGCTTCAACTGTCACGGTTGGAGCTTCTGGAGACCATCAATCAGGAGTTGGAAGCCAATCCGTTACTGGAAGAAGTTCAGGAGGAGCTCGCTGAGACCGAAAAACAGGAGACCGTTGCCGAGGAATCATTTAAGGAAGTAGAAATATCCGAAAAAATGCGGGAGGATTTCGACTGGGAATCCTACCTGGATGAATACAATACCGGAACTCCCGTCCTGGTCGAAAAGGACCCCAACAGGGAATGGCCCGCTTACGATCATAAGCTGACTCTCCCCGCCTCACTCGAAGGCCATCTGATCTGGCAGCTGAGACTGTCCAACATGACCGAGGCCGAAAAAGAAATCGGATCCTTCATCATTGGTAATTTGAATCGAGACGGTTACCTGGAAGCCACACTGGAAGAGATCGCCGATATGGGGGGTGTGAGTACTGATGAAGTTGAGAAGGTGCTGGTCAAGATCCAGCTCTTCGATCCTATAGGCGTGGCCGCGCGCGATTTGCGGGAATGCTTGCTGATACAGGCCGGCAATCTGGGTTTGGAAGACGATCTGGTAGCGCGGATCATCCAAGATCACCTGCAATATCTGGAGACTAAGAACTATCAGGCTTTGGTCAAATCCCTGAGAAGGTTGCCTGAAGAGGTCAAACACGCTATCGATATCATTCTCAACCTCGATCCTCGCCCGGGTAGCGCCTTTAGTGAGGAGTCGGTGCAATACATCAGCCCGGATGTGTATGTTCTGAAAATAGACGGCGAGTTTGTGATTTTACTGAATGAAGACGGCATGCCCAAGCTTAAGGTGAGCTCTTATTATAAAGAGGCTTTAAGTGCAGACGCGGTTTTGCCGGCTGATGCCAAAGACTACATTCAGACTAAACTGCGGTCCGCCGCATGGCTGATCAAAAGTATCCACCAGCGCCAACGGACTCTGTACAAAGTCACCCAGAGCATCATCAAGCTTCAGCAGGATTTCTTTGACAGAGGTGTGGCCTTTCTAAAGCCCATGGTTCTGCGGGATGTGGCGGAAGATGTGGGAATGCATGAATCCACCATTAGTCGTGTAACCTCGAGTAAATATATGCACACACCACACGGGATTTTTGAGTTGAAATATTTCTTTAATAGCTCCATAAATAGCGTTTTGGGTGAAGCTGTAGCCTCGGAAAGCGTTAAGGATAGAATCCGACAAATTGTCCGTGACGAGAGCTCCTCAAAGCCTTTCAGCGACAAGGAAATAGTTGCTCTGCTGAAGAAGGAAAATGTCGATATCGCCCGGCGCACGGTGGCAAAGTACCGCGAAATGCTGGGCATTCTGCCTTCCAATAAACGGAAGAAATCATTCTGGGGCAGTTAAGCCCGCCTTTGTTATGCGTTAATCGTCAATCGGCTGATTATGGAAATCAAGTAACGAATAACGGATAACAAATAACAAATTACGAACAACGGAGGATAGCAAGAATGCAAATCAGTGTGACTTTCCGCCATATCGAGCCGTCGGAAGCTATAAAAGAGTACGCGGAAGATAAGATTTCGAGAATCAAAAAGTACGTCGAAGAACCCATAGAAGCGCATGTGGTACTAAGCGTGGAGAAATTTCGCCACATTGCCGAAGTCACTATAAAAGCGAATGGCATGGGTTTTAAGGGATCGGAGGAAACGGACGACATGTATTCCGCCATTGACATGTTGGCCGACACAATTGAATCGCAGGTTAAGAAGAACAAAGAGAAATTCCGTGGAAGAAAATCGACCAACGCCACACGAGATTTTGCTGCAGCCATGAGTGCTGAGGGTGAGGCCACCGTAGATCGGGAGACGCGAGTCATAAGAACCGAACAGGTATACGCCAAGCCCATGGACATAGATGAAGCGGTCATGCAGCTGGATCTTTCCAGCGGCGAGTTCATGGTGTTCACCAACCGGCATACCAATCGCATTAACGTTTTGTATCGGCGCAAGGACGGCAATTATGGCCTTATTGAGACCATGGCGTAAGATGCCGCAAGGGCTTTTGTGCCCGCCTGGTGATGATTCCAGCAGAAAGGCGCTGAAAGGAACGAGAAGAGTTAAATGAAAATATTGGACATTTTGGCGAAAGACTCGATTATCCCCGATCTCAAAGGCAGAACCAAAAAGCAGGTGCTGGAAGAGCTCATCGATGCATTATTGAAAAATAAATCTCATCTCGATCACGACAGGTTAATGGCGGTTTTGCTTGAACGAGAACGTTTGGGAAGCACTGGTATAGGGGATGGAATTGCTATCCCCCACGGGAAAATGAGAGACCTCGATCAATTGGCTCTTTCTTTTGGTAGATCGACGCAAGGAGTGGATTTCGAGTCGATGGACGGTAAACCGGTACACCTGTTTTTTCTTCTGGTGGCGCCCGAAAATTGCGCCGGAATTCATTTGAGGGCCCTGGCAAAAATTGCAAGACTTTTGAAAAACGGGACAGTGAGAAAGAAACTGGCCAATGTTAAGAGCCGAGAGGAAGTTTATTCGGTGATCCAACTGCAAGATGAAGATTTCTGAATAGTTGGTGATCTTTCCTCAATTCTCCCAAGACTTTTCGTCGCTTGTTTCGCTTTGCAACGCAGTGTTTCCTTCCCCGAGATTTTTTGCCTGCAGGCATTCTTCCATGTATGAAAAACAAAGCAGAGAATGTTTAATGGAATGAACAGAAGGGTTCAAGTCGTAGTTGTTACAGGGCTTTCAGGGTCCGGTAAAAGCACGGCAATAAAAGCTTTTGAAGATGTCGATTATTTTTGTATCGATAATTTGCCCGTGCCGATGCTCCCCCAGTTGCTCTCGCTTTTCGAGAAGGATATGCCGGATCTCTATAAGATCGCTTTAGGGATAGATATCCGGGAGCGGAAATTTCTGAAAGATTATGATAAAATTTTCAGGTCTTTTGATGATTCCGGCTATCGTTTTGAAATCCTGTTTCTAGAAGCCAGCACTCACGTCTTACAAAGGAGGTACAGCCAAACTCGACGCGTGCACCCCGTCACATCGCGTGAGTCTGTGCTGCTGGATGCCATCCAGAATGAGCGTGAGCAACTGGGAGCCTTACGCAGCCGGGCCACACGAATCCTGGATACCAGTGACTATTCGATTCACCAGCTTAAGAGCTTTATAACCAGATCCTACGGAAATGTATCCGATGACGGCAGAATGAGCATTCAGGTTCTCTCTTTCGGATTCAAGTATGGACTGCCTTTTGAAGCCGATATGGTCATGGACGTCAGATTTCTTCCCAATCCTTACTTTGTCGAGGAGCTCAGGGCCCAGGATGGCTGCTCCCCGCTCGTTCAATCCTGGGTGATGAAATGGCCTGCCGCTCAAGAGCTCAGTTCCGATTACAGCGGCTTGCTGCTGAAGTTGCTTCCGTTGTACGTCGGAGAAGATAAACGTTATTTGACTATTGCCTTTGGCTGCACGGGGGGTAAGCATCGATCCGTGGTAATGGCCGAACAAATAGCGGAACAACTGCGCCGCCATAATTACAGAATCAATATCTTTCATCGTGACATCCATCTGGAGTGAGTGACAGCCAATGCCGAAAGAGGATCGCAAAGAACAGATAGGAATTATCGTGATATCCCACTGCAATCTTGCTGCTGAGCTGGTTCGTGTCACAGAGCTCATTGTGGGTCCGCTGACAAATTGCAGGACCATCTGCTCCGAGGCCAACCGGCCTGTTGAAGAGATGACGAAGCAACTGCGCGGCGCCATCAAAGAGGTCGATCAAGGGAAAGGGGTTTTGATCTTGACGGATCTTTTTGGTGGGACACCGGCCAATATCAGTTTGTCATTTCTTGGTCCCAAGGTCGAGGTGGTTTGTGGAGTGAACCTGCCGATGCTGATCAGGCTGGCCGGGACGCGCGAATCTAGTTCACTGGTCGAAACCGCCGCCATGATAAAAGAATACGGCAAACGCCATATATCCCTAGCGAGCGAAGTGCTCACCCGCTCGACAAAGGGCATCCAGCAGGGATGATAGAAATAGTGCCCATGACCGCTGCGGATGTCCCATCGCTTCTGGAAATCGAGCAGGAGAGCCAACCGGAGCCGTGGAATCGAGAATTTTTCCTGGAAGAACTGGAGCGACCCCATGCGCACATTCTGGTGGCAAAGATGCGGGAGTTGATCCATGCGCCTGTAGGATACATTTGTTTTTGGGAAGTTGCAGAGGAGATTCAGATACTTAACATTGCAGTTCATAAGGCTTGCCGCAGGCAGGGGATCGGTCGCTCACTTTTGCGGCAAGCATTACTTCACGGTTGCAAAAAAAAGGCGCAGATCGCCGTATTGGAGGTGCGTCGCAATAATGCGGCGGCACGCAAGCTCTATGGAAGCCTCGGCTTTAGAGTTGTGGGGGAACGGCCCAATTACTATGACTCGGGTGAAGCTGCAATCATCATGGAGCTTGAGCTGCAATGCGCCGAGCAATGAATATAAAGGATTATTGATGAGTCGTTTGATAGAAGTGGATCAGATACGATCTGATGCTCTCACGAGAAATCTTGATTTGACCAATGTAGAAGTGGTTGTACCTCGGTTGTTCGAAGTTCTGCAAGAGGCCGTCAAGGGTTACGCCGGAAAGGAGCAGCAGGCAAAAGAACTGCTGCGGGAGTATCACCACAAGTACCTGAATTGGGGATTTGTTATCCAGGAGGCATGGCGGTACGCCTTGTCGAATCTGCGCATGTACAGCAGCCAGCCGTCCAACGGGATCATTATCTACCTGCTTTCCCACATCTTTCTTGATGGGCTGAGGACATCAGAAAGCAAGGATGCGCGCGGTCTCGCCGCCGATCATCTTTTGGCCTTTTTCTTGAAGCTCGCCGAGGAGATGCCCGAAGAGCTTGCCCGCCCCCTGCCCGATGGCGTCAATATAGAATCAGTCGGACTCAACCCCGAAACAATCAACGCCTGTCATCAGGGTATCATGCGCTTCTACTTCATTCAGTTGAGCGAGCTCGCACCCGATGCTTTCGAATATGTCATGCGCAGTTTTTACCAGACCAAAAGACTGGCCATCAAGCTTTTCGACTTGTGGCCCGATGATTCCTCTTTTGGAGAGTTGCGCGGATTATTGAATCGACTGACGGTGGAGACCTGCAATTTTTGGTTGAACAGAGAAGATCCTTATCGATGGCTGGTAAAGCAAGTTGGTGCGGGGGCTTCCACAAATTCCCTCCATGAAGTTTGCGCACCGGTCAGCCACGAGCAGTTCAATGAACGCCTTCACGTGCTGCAAACCGAGGTGGAGAAAGAAACCGACCACCGGGAAGCGGTCAAGCAGATGACAATGATTCCCGATTTCCGTGAGATTGTTCGGTTCTATTTTAAATTACCGGAGGAATTGAAGGCTCATGAAGATCCAACAAAGCCTCTCCACCTGGAAATTCTGACGCGCCTCAAGATTATGGAAACGCGGGGACTGGAAGGGATTCACGAGGACACGCTGCGGGAGATCAACTTCGACGTGGCCAAATGGATTCGGGAGGGACCCGGTGGCGATGTGGAGAGTTTTCTGCAAAGAGTTTTTGATGTGCTAACGGGGTGTATGCGGACCTATCCCGAAGCGGCCCTGCAGTGCGTGCGAACTATAGGCCTGGAGATCATCGACACCCAAGACCGAAATCTGATCGATTTTTTTCTCAAACGTGTCATCAGCATGGGGTTCCAGACTCCGCAGCTTGGCGGAGTAACCCAGCATTGGCAGGTTGAAGTGAACCCGGCTCATTTGCTCAATGTTCGCGTCTGGCTGGAGATCATAAAAAAAACGCCGACCAAGACCAGGATGCTGCTTAGCGCGCTGATCGTAAATCTGTCGCTTGGCGGCATTTATATTCGTGACACCGATCTGTTCCAAAAGGACGTGAGCGAACTGCTGCACGCCGCTATTGGCCCCGTTTACAACCTGGTCAAGCAGTTGACCAAGCTCTTCCCGGTCTACTTCAATGAAATCGGCGCCGAAGGGCAATTGCGAACCGTCTCCACCGATGTGGATGAACTGACCGGAAGAAGCGATCGGTTGATCCATTTTCTCCGCAAACAGAGCCACGTGGAGAGTAATAATGTGATAGTCTCCTTCATGGAAGCCATCATCGAGTTCTGGCGGACTCTGGAGAAAAAACGTCTGCAGCACCTGGTTCCCGCCGAAATATACAGTGCCATCGCTACTTCCGGACCGCTGGTCGATGAAATACATCAGATTTTCTGCAAGATATTCGAACAGACCAATATTCCCCATGTGAAGGACCTGCTGGATCTGTCTGAAGAGGAAGCGTGGGACCTGATCAGGGAAGTTCCCCGTATCTCCAACCGTGAACGGCAGCGAGCCTTCCTTTTCATTCAGCTGTACCAGATGCTGCATGAGAAATATGCGTTGAGCTTCAAAGATATTCATATTCATCTGGAGCGTGCGGCCAAACTGGGCCTGCCAGATCCGTCTAAGCTGTTGGATGCGCTCAAAAATCCGGATGCATTCCCCAAGCTCGATGCGATCTTGAACTACCTGATGGAACTGAAAGAGGTCATACTCGCTCCGAGTGATATGAAGATCCTGGAGAATATCTACTACAAACGGCATATCGCCGTTGATATTCCTTCCATGTACGGATCGTACAACGAACCGAAATTCGATGCGCTGGGTCTGACGTTCCGTCTGGAAAATCTAGCCAACGTGCTGTTTGAGGAGATCATTTTTTCTTTCGATCTGAGTTTTATCACCAGAGCCTATTTCTTCAGAATCGCCAATGTCATTCCGCTGTTTATCAAGGCGTTGGCCATTGACGGCATCACCTCCAATCGCCTGGAACTGCAGGCAGAGCTGTTTGAGAAAGCTCTCTCGGTGCGCCGCTTCTCTCATTCGCAATACATGGATATTTTTCGCGGCTTCTCCGAGGCTATTCAACAAATCATCCAAACGAATTATAATGCTGTACATGAGACAAATCTCAATGAGATCATCCAGCAGTTGGGGAAGGACAAACTGCTGCCGCGCCATCGCCGGGAGAGCCACGGCGAAACCCCGGCGGAGAAAGTTCAACGGGTCTCCGAGAGCTTCTTGCGGGATCTCATCGCCAGGACTTTTGGTCTGCAATATTTTGACCACTTTATTACCAGTATTTTGACCACGCTGGCCGGCCAGAAAGAGGTGCTAAGTGCAGATGAGCTCGACCTGCTGCTCAGTTACGATCCGGAAAAGACGATTTCCGAAATTTACGACCCGCATCGACTCACTCACGACCTCATACACCTGGGCAATAAGGGCTACAATCTTGCCAATCTTCACTCGATCGGCGTGCAAGTGCCGCCGGCCTTTGTCATCACGACCGAATACTATCGGTGCCGAAGCGTCATTGAAAGCTTCTCTCAGGCCAGCGAAGATTTTGAAGAACGAGTGATGGCGCATATCGAAAGGTTGGAGAAGGCAACGGGAAGGTGTTTTGGCTGCCCTGATAATTCTTTGCTGCTTTCGGTTCGCAGTGGGTCGGCCGTTTCTATGCCCGGCATGATGAACACCTTCCTGAATGTCGGGATCAATGAAAAGGTTGTGGAAGGACTGATCGAGCAAACCAGGGAAGGTTGGTTCGCCTGGGATAACTACCGACGGTTTCTGCAGTCTTGGGGAATGTCATTCGGCATGCAGCGCGATGAATTCGACGCCATCATGCGCGAATACAAAAAGAAGTTCGACCGTCAGGTAAAGAGGGAATTTTTGCGACAGGAAATTCGAGATCTTGCACGGGCTTATCGGAATGCGCTTAAGGACCATGGCATAGACTTTTCAGATTCTCCCAGAGAACAGCTTCTCATTGCTATTCACCAGGTTATGGAATCCTGGCATTCGCCCAAAGCCAAGACTTACAGGCAAATAATGGGGCTGTCCGAGGACTGGGGGACGGCCGTGACCATTCAATCGATGGTTTTCGGCAACCTGGATACCAAGTCCGGAGCCGGCGTCATGTTCACGCACAACCCATGGACATCGGAGGATGAAATCGACCCCACCGGAGACTTTACGCTGGGAAACCAGGGCGAAGATGTGGTCGGAGGACTGGTCGAGACTCTGCCCCTGTCGGAAAAACAGCGACTGGCGGAAGGCGAGCGCAAAGGGCAATCACTTGAATCGCTTTTTCCAAAGGTTTACGAACGACTGGTTAAGGTAGGCAAGGATCTGACCTACGGTCAGAATTGGGCTCCTCAGGAAATTGAATTCACCTTTCAGGGCGACCATGAAGATGGACTCTATATTCTGCAGACTCGAAACATGGCGCCGCGGATAAAACGCGTCTACCCGGTTTTTAAGGTTTCCGCCGAGCTTCAGAAGAACTATGTGGGCTGCGGCATCGGGGTTAGCGGCGGAGCGCTTTGCGGCAAAGTGGCATTCGATATGGATTCTATTCAGCGCTTGCGTGAAGAGTATATCGGTCAGCCCATTATTTTCCTGCGCTCGGATACCGTTCCGGATGATATCCACGAAATATCGGTCGCCGACGGCATCCTCACCGGGCGAGGAGGGGCAACCTCGCATGCGGCCATCGTCGCCCATCGCCTGGGGAAGACGTGCGTGGTCGGTTTTAGTAAAATGAAGGTGTGGGAACTGGATAGAAAATGCGTCATCGACAATCACATCATCCACACGGGAGATTTGATTGCCATTGATGGTCGAAGTGGATCTATCTATCTCGGCTACCACGAAACAGAAAATGTGGACATGCCGGCGACGGGTTGATGCTATTCAAACACTGTACAGGAGGGTTTTTTCATGAACAATGAAGAGAAGCTCGTTCCCATGAAATTAGGCTTGAACGGTCTGGGAAGAATTGCCAAGCTCACCGTCTGGCACCAGGTGGAGCGCCAATACTTCTCAGAGTTGATCGTTAATATCGGCCGTGAAGTGGGTACCCGCCTGGAAGATATTGCGCACTTTGTGGAGAAAGATTCAACCTATGGGAATTTGGCAAATTTCTTATTTGGATGCCGCGCAGGAAGAGTTATCGAGGAACTGAACGAAAATGAAGGAAGCATGCGCATCAACGGAGTCAAGACGACGTTCTTGCGCAAGCAGCGGAATCCCGCCGATATTGGCTGGCGCGATGTTGGTGTGGAGCTGGTAGTGGATGCAACCGGCGCTTTCCTGGACCCCACGGTTCCCGCCGATGACCCAAAGGGCTCCGCCCGCGGCCATCTGGCGGCAGGGGCAAAAAAGGTCATCGTTTCGGCCCCTTTCAAGATCAAAGATAAAGGACGGGAAATGCCCGCCGATGCCGTCACCACCATCATGGGCATAAACGATGCCGACTTCGATCCCGAGAAACATGTGGTTGTATCTGCTGCATCCTGTACCACAACCTGCCTGGCTTACATGATGAAGCCTCTGTTGGATTACTTCGGAGTCGAGCGCATACTATCCGCTTCCATGACCACAGTGCATGCCTCAACGAGCTCCCAGCCCGTTCTGGACCGCGCCCCCAAAGCCAAAGCAGTTGATCTCAGGAAAAATCGTTCGGTGATGAACAACATCATTTTGACCACCACGGGGGCAGCAAATGCCTTGGGGCTCGTCATCCCGGAAATGAAGCAGATCGGGTTCATTGCCGAGTCGGTGCGGGTGCCCGTGACCACGGGCTCGCTGATCATCCTGGTTGTTTTGTTCCAGGATGAAAGCCTGCGAAACCCCATCAGTCGCGAGCAGCTAAACGACATTTACAGGCAGGCTGCGAGGCATTATCCAGGGGACTACCTGGTCTATTCCGAGGAGCAGAATGTCTCTGCGGACATCATTGGCATGCCCAGGGCAGCTGCGCTGATCGAGGGGCACGAAAACCACACGCGCACCGTGGCCGTGCGCTTTGATGCCGATCGCATTCTAAAGGCCTGCATTGCCGAAGGAGGCGATGAGATAGAAATTTCCCCGCAAAGCAAGATCATACAGGTGCCCGTCACTCAAGCTGTGATTTACGGCTGGTATGATAACGAGCTGGGCAGTTACACAAACATGCTGGGAGACCGCACCGTAAGCATCGCAAAGCTGATGCAGCATTAGCAGCAGTGAGGAGTGAGCAGTGAGTAGTGACATCTCGTCCCCCACTCCGGTGTGAGGACGCTTTACCCTGTTTCCACGCTTCTGTCCTCTCATTCCCACGCTCCAGCGTGGGAACCTTGACCCGGTTATTTATTAAACTGTTTGGCTGCCGGTCTAACAACTGAGCGCTGAAGGTGGACTGAGGACCATTTGACGGTCGAGCTTGACAAGAACACGGAAGCGCTTAGAATCTTTGTAATTTGTTTTCAACCATGCGGTACATAGGTCGGGGTGCAGCCGCCGGAGCTCCCTGACGCAACTTAACGGTCGAGCTAAAGGAGGTGCTTATGGCGAGTCGAGTAGCGATAAACGGTTTTGGCAGAATAGGGCGTACCATATTCAAAATTATTTTGGACCGGAAGCTTCCCCTGGAGATTCTGGCACTCAACGATTTGGCTTCCCCCGAGGAATTGGCCCACCTGTTGAAATACGATTCCGTCCACGGTGTGTGGCCCCGTGAGATTTCAGCCACTGAAGACGAACTGCGAGTCGATGGGAAAAGTTACAGGTGTCTGAAAATATCCGATCCCAGCCAGTTCCCGTGGCATGAAATGAAAGTGCAAATTGTGCTGGAATCCACCGGACGCTATGTGGATCGAGACTCCTGCCAAAAACACCTCGGTGCAGGGGCCCAGAAAGTCATTATCACCGCTCCCGGCAAGGGGATGGACGCTACCTTTGTGATTGGAGTCAACGACGGGACCTACGATCCGCAAAAGCATCATATCGTTTCCAATGCATCCTGCACCACTAATTGTCTTGCCCCCATAGCCTCTCTTTTGAACGATCGGTTTGTGGTCGAGCACGGACTGATGACCACCATTCATTCCTACACGATGGATCAGCGACTGCTTGACAGCCTGCACAAGGACCGTCGTCGTTCTCGCTCAGCGGCTCTTTCCATGATACCCACCACCACCGGTGCAGCCCGGGCTGTGGCAGAGGTCATACCTGAATTGAAGGGAAAACTCGATGGTATGGCGGTTCGGGTGCCCACCCCCAATGTTTCTCTGGTGGATTTTGTTTGCCGCGTCGGACGCGATACCAGCCGGGAAGAGGTCAACAGAATCCTGGAAGAAGCGGCCAATGGCCCGCTTAAGGGAATCTTACAGTATGTGACGGAAGAGCTTGTCTCGGTGGATTTCAACCATACCTCCTATTCATCCAGCGTTGACGCCAATCTGACCACCGTCATCCAAAATCGGATGGTTAAGGTGCTCAGCTGGTACGATAACGAATACGGCTACTCCAACAGGGTGGCGGACCTGGCAGTCATCATGGGCAGCCTGATTGAATAGGAATGCGTGAATACTTTTTGGCATCCGCAAGTGACCACATAGGAGACCTCGCCATGAGAACCCTGGAAGACGTTGAGGTGGCCGGAAAACGCGTATTCATCCGGGTTGACTTTAACGTGCCGTTGGACAAGCAGCGTCATATAACGGACGACTTGAGAATTCGTGCCGTGTTACCGACCATCAACAAAGTCCTCGAAAATGACGGAAAGGCGATTCTCGCTTCGCATCTCGGGCGCCCCAAAGGTAAAATGACTGAAGAGTTTTCCCTCAAGCCGGTGGGCGCTTACTTGTCTAAGCTCTTGAAGCGGGAAGTCACGACGGCGCCCGATTGTGTGGGCGACCAGATCGAAAAGATGGTAGATTGGCTGCAGGACGGGGATTTAATCCTGCTGGAGAATCTTCGGTTTCATGCGGGCGAGGAGAAAAACGACGAGAACTTCTCCAAACAGCTCGCCGCACTGGCTGACGTGTATGTCAACGACGCGTTTGCCGTTTCCCATCGAGCCCATGCCTCGGTTCATGGAATCACCAGGTTTGTGCCGGTTTGTGCCGCAGGCTACCAGCTGGAAAAGGAAGTCGAATACTATCGACAGGCGATGGAGCAGCCCAAGCGGCCGGTGGCGATGATCATCGGCGGTGCGAAGGTTTCCACTAAGATCGGGGTGCTGGAGAATCTTATCGGCAAAGTGGACTATCTGCTCATAGGCGGCGCCATGGCCAATACTTTTCTCAAAGCCCGGGGAAAAGATGTGGGCAAATCCCTGGTCGAGGACGAGCACACGGAAACCGCCGCGCTCTTTCTGGAACAGGCGGACAGAGGTGGCGTCAAGGTTTTCCTGCCCGTCGATGCGGTTGTGGCCCCAAGTCTCGCGAATGCCGCCGACGCTCGTGAGGTTCCGATCGATGAGGTTGCCGCCGGAGATCAGATCCTCGATGTGGGGACCAAGACAGTACAGGTCTTCGAATCGGTTCTGCTGGAATGTCCGACTATAGTTTGGAACGGGCCTCTGGGAGCATTTGAAACCCATCCGTTCAATCGGGGCACGTTTGCGCTAGCTGAATTTCTGGGCAGGCTGGATGCCCTCACCGTGATAGGCGGCGGCGATTCTGCCGCCGCAGTCAAACAGGCAAAGGTGGACGACAAGGTGAGTTATGTGTCAACCGGCGGCGGAGCCTTTCTGGAAATGCTGGAAGGCAAAACACTGCCGGGAGTTGCTGCGCTGGAGGAGTGCGAGAAGCGATCCTGACCGGTGCCCATGCGGGCCTTGAATTACGAAAGATGGGGGGAGAATCAATGAAACCAAGAAAGGCTCTGATCGCTGCCAATTGGAAGATGCACAAGAACTCTCATGATGCACTCGTCTTCATCGGCGAATTGCAGGACCAAGTCGCCTCTTATAAAGACCGTGAAGTCCTGATTGCAGCGCCCTTCACCTTGCTGCCGGCGGTAAGGATCGCCTTGGGACGGGAGGATTTCAAGCTGGGTGCGCAAAACTGTCATTGGGCGGACCAGGGGGCCTACACCGGTGAAATTTCCTGTGCTATGCTTAAAGATGTGGGTTGTGATCATGTGATTGTCGGCCACTCCGAACGGCGACAACTGTTCGGTGAAAGCGATGAAATGATCCGGAAGAAAGTCAATGCTGCCTTCAAGCACCGGCTTACACCGGTTCTATGCATCGGAGAAACACTCTCAGAACGGGAAGGCGGCAAGACGTTTGAGGTGTTGGAAGGCCAGTTTAGAGCAGCTGTGTCGGGACTGACCCCGGCATTGGCCGAACAGCTGGTGATAGCCTACGAGCCTGTCTGGGCCATTGGAACCGGGAAAACGGCCAGCCCTGAGCAGGCCCAGCAAGTGCACGCTTTTATCAGAGAAAAAGTGGCCGGTGTTTTTGATAAAGATGTTGCAAGCGTCGTTAAAATATTGTATGGAGGTTCGGTTAAGCCCGACAATGTGGATGCGCTTATGACAGAGCCGGATATCGACGGCCTGCTGGTAGGCGGCGCCAGTCTTGAAGTGGCTTCTTTCAAACGCATTGTCCAATATCAAGTCCGTGGAGGAAACAACTAACTGATGTATACAGCCGTTGTAGTAATACACATTTTAGCATGTTTAGCGCTCATTTTGATTGTTCTCTTGCAGACCGGAAAAGGGGCTGAAATAGGGGCGGCGTTCGGAGGAGCCTCGCAGACACTTTTCGGAGGATCCGGAGGCGGTACATTTTTCGGCAAGCTGACCACCGGTGCAGCCATAGTTTTTGTGCTCACCTGTCTTGGCCTCACTTACATGTCGGGTGGCCCTCCCACAAAATCCATAATGGAAAATGTGCCGGTCGAAACACCTCAGGGACCCGCGTTGCCTGAAGCAAAGCCCGTGCAACCGTCTGCTGCGCAGCCGGAGCCTGCAGGACCATCTTCCAAGGCGGCTGAGAGCGCCGCAAAGGAACCGGCGTCAGGAACGAAAGCAAGGCAAACTGCAAATACACCCGTGCAAACAGCTCCGTCCGGGACGGAAGCCGGACCCCGGGAAAAAGCTCCCGCAAGCGCCCCCAAACAGTAACTGGAGACTTGCCAAAGGGTCTTATTTGAATAATAATAGCCTTCCAATGCCGAAGTGGTGGAATTTGGTAGACACGCCATCTTGAGGGGGTGGTGGGGAGACCCGTGCCGGTTCGAGTCCGGCCTTCGGCACCA
>ENA-OSEO01001549-OSEO01001549.1-sediment-metagenome-genome-assembly--contig:-NODE-1549-length-40454-cov-8.570572_pt1 | contig 40454 bp, 33 predicted proteins | sample MGYA00237883_ERZ534232 | MGnify/ENA metagenome assembly ERZ534232 | reverse complement strand
ATATTTGTTGTAATAAGTGCAAGGATTTATGAATAAAGCAAGAAAAAAGCGTGCACCTTCCCCGGTTTACGTCAGTCTCAAACAGCTAAGTCTGGACTGTTTCAAAACACCTTTTGAGCAACAACTCAAAAAAGATAATCGCTGGGTGGTGCTGGCCCACCTTATTCCCTGGGATGAAGTATGTAATCTTTATATGAAACATGTGGGCATAAGCAGTACCGGCAGGCCACCTCTTAGCCCGCGGGTAGTTATTGGTTCGATAATCATCAAACATATCTGTAATCTGGATGACCGGGAAACAGTAGAGCAAATATCTGAGAATATGTATATGCAATATTTTCTGGGTTATTCAGCATTTATACCAGAGGCTCCCTTTGATGCTTCCCTGTTTGTTGAGTTCCGCAAGCGATTAGGAGTAGATAATCTTAACGCCATCAACGAAAGAATCGTAGCCCTTAAAACAAAGATGGAATCATCCGGGACAACTTCTGTGAGCAATCAGATACTAACCGGGATGGGAACAGCGCCGGGTTCACTGATCAGGATGTTCCTACTAACAAAGGGCGGGTCATCTTTGATGCCACTGCCTGTACCCAGGACATCGCTTATCCAACAGATCTGCATCTTTTATCAACAGCCAGGGAAAAGTCAGAACAGTTGATCGATAAGTTGTACGATCCGGCGTTGCATGTCCAAAAACCCAGGACATATCGCTTAGTTGCCTGCAAACGTTATTTGAAAACAGCTCAAAAGAGAAATAAATCACGTAAAGAGACCCGCAAAGCAGTGGGAAGCCAACTCAGGTTCCTGCGACGAAACCTTAACTCTGTTAACCGGATGTTGGATTCCTATTCCACCATTCCTCTAAAGCCAAAGGATTACAAATATCTGTTGGTTATCCAGACAGTTTATCAGCAACAGAAAAAGATGTATATCAGTCAGGTCCATACAGTCGAAGACCGGATAGTGAGTATACACCAGCCGCATGTCAGGCCTATTGTTCGGGGAAAGACACCGGCAACGGTTGCGCCTGATTCTGCTCTCTGTTTTGCCAGTTCAATCTGTTGCTGTGTCAATCTCCCTTTTTCTCCCCGATACATAGCTTCCTGACCTTGCTGATATTGTGTTGCTCCCTGCGCAAGTCCGGAAACTGCTTCATTATATTTTTCCTGCATTTTGGTTTTTTCCGCTATCTCAGCTTCGGGTGTGGCTCCGGTAACGGCCGCCGTGCTTGCTATGTTTTGTGTTGTCTCCCGGAGGTTTTTTCTTAACTGCTCAAACATACCTTTTGCTACATTCGTTTCAAGGAAATCACGTTTGACATTAAGATTATAAAATGCCTCGTTTTCTTCAAGTTGCTTTTTAAGAAGGTTTTCAGCTGCTGTCATCTGTTTACCTCCGTATAAACCCCCGAATACCTGACCGGCCAAAGACGCTGCTGCTAATCCTGCTGATAACATGACTTTATATTTTTTACTGTTTGGGTAAATGTATTGAAGGTATGAATTATTAAGACTAAAAGTTGAGACAAAAATGTCTCATTTATTGAAATGTGATTATAATGGAATGATGAAATTTGACAAATATGAGAAATGCAAAAGAAATAAAATTCAGAAATGTACCTCATGAAGTAATATTAAGGTATTTAAGGCTTCTTGAAATGAATGCGATGAATATATCTGTTACTGCAAGAGAGGCAGGAGTAAGCAGAAATACAATGCATATATGGAAAAAAAAATACTGGCACGAATATCTGAATAGAAAAAATGAAGTTAAAGACAAGGTACATGACATTGAAGCAGTTAAACTTAGCACAGTAAAGGAATTCGATATATTAAGAAACATTTGTACGGAAGCTTTTAAACTTGCTCTTGACAGGGCGATTGAAATTTTATCCGATTCTGAAAAATTAAAAACACTCTCAAATAAAGATTTGAATGAATTTATTAAAAACATCGGCCCTTACTGTGCTGAAAAAGTCGAATTATCAGGACCAGAGACTCCGTTATCACCTTCTCAAAATCACACTACTTTCATTCAGAATATCATTGAACAGCTAAATGTTAAAGGCATTAAAAACATGAGAAATGATAACAAACAAGATCAAGTATAAGGGTATTGCCGGGGCTGTTTCAGACCAGGACATACAGGACGGCTGGCTTGATGAACTGACAAACATGCGTCACAGGGATGAGAAGCTTCAACCGGTCGGACATCCGACAAAATTATACAATCTTCCCGACAGGGAGCCCGGGCAGGAAATTAATTATCTGCAAATCTGGAATCACGTACAGGATGATATTAATAACTTCATAGGATTAACAGATAGTTATGAACTCCGGTTGATAGATATGGAACTGGGAAGTTCTGAATTAATCAAGGCCTATTCCGGAAATGTTGACATAGTGTTTCTGAAACGTTTTATGATTATCATTCGTAAAACAGGCATGGACCGGTTTCTCTTTAAAAATAATGATTACAAATCATTTACCATCACTAGGGAACCGGTTTTTTTATTGACAGTTTCGGGAGAAGAAGCTATCTGGAATAATTCGGATTATGCAACAACTGCGGACGCTATCCTGGGGAAATATTTTGCACGGTTAAATACTATTTCAAAAGAAAATAAATTTACCGGGGGTCTTATGCTCCGGGCTGCCTATAAACTATTTGACGGCAGTTATATCCTTCATACTTTGCCTTATTTCCTTTCGATTGAAAATCATAAAATAACCTTATCAAGGCACTATGATAAGGCCAGAATAGAATTTTATGCAGGAAAGGCCAAGGTGACATTCAATGCTGGTGATTATTCAGCAATGACAGGAAACAAAGATGTCATTCAGTCTGTAACACTTTTCGCAACAAAACCACAGACACTGATTGAGATATCCGAAGATACAATTACTGATGATAAACTGGAAGAATGGTATATAGAAATAGGAGATGGTAAATTTATATTTTTAAACAACAAGCTGGAAGTTTCCGAAGATTTTAAAAATTTACAGGATCCTGCAAGTTGGTATAAGGTTGGGGAATATTCATTTTCCGGGATACTGGACGGAGAAGTAACAACGGAAGATATCGACCTGGATGGTTTTTATCAGGATTACGCTACCCGTGAAACAATGATAATTGACCAGTTTTCCCATCATTCACTGAGTTCAAATTTTGCCATGAATTATAATTCCCGGCTGATCCTTGCAGACACAAAACAGACACTTGCACTTAAAACAATATACAAGCACCCGGCCGGTGAACTTATTACAAAAGAAGATGGCCTTACCTGGATACTGACAAAACAGTCCGGGACGGCTGATCTTGCAATAAAATTCATTATTGATACTGAAAACGGTGAAAAAGATGTGTGGACTTATCAGATGGTTAATATATGGAGCAGTAACCCATATATGTTTGAAGAAGAAATTGTATTCAGAGGAATTATAGGTTATCCTGACAAGCGGGCTAAAGAATGTAAAATATATGTGCTGGATGATGGTGTTTATAAACGGCTGATCAGTCTAAAGCTAACTGCATCAAAGTATATGAATTTTGCCTATTACCATACAGATAAATTTAATTCCTGGAAATTCACAGAGTTAATTGGAACATTATTAACCGGGGGAGCACTTTGGAACTTTAATATGATCTGGCTGGGATATTACCGGACAGGACTTCTTAAGCTTCCTGTCACCAATCCTTTAAACACTGAAATTCCTCCGGATAATGAAATCATTGATACAAACCGTATTCAGATATCGGAAGTTAATAATCCTTTCTATTATCCGGCTGAAAATTCATACCAGGTCGGCACAGGAACCATACTTGCCTGTGAAACCAATACAGAACCTCTAAGCACTGGCCAGTACGGTGAATATCCTCTTATCGTTTTTACAACAAAAGGTATCTGGACATTGTTTCAGGGCCAGGGAGATGTTTTGTTCTCATCCGTAAAACCTTTAAACGGTGAAGTTGCTATATCGAAAGATCAGATCATAAGCACCGGAACGGGCGTAACATATTCAACAGAAAGAGGATTATATCTTATCGAGGGCAGAACGGTTACAGATTTGACACAACTGTTACGTGGCCTGCCAAATCTTGATATACAGGCAGTTAATAACTATATTTTAAGATTAAATCATATAAACTTAGTACAGTTAGTTGACAGTTTGTCACTTATTGATGCAAAAGGTTACACTTTGGGTGCAAAAACAGGGTTTGACAAGAAAAACAACGAATTATATGTTACTAACAACAATTATAACTATTCTTATGTATTCTCTTTTGAATCAAAACTTTGGCACAAAACAAGCGAATCATACCGGATATTGGTAAATTCCTATCCTGAGCTTTTAGGGTTACACGATGACGGCAGTAATGACGGGGTTTTCAGTGTTTCACAGGACAGTTTCGTTACACCTGTAACCGTAATGTTAACAACACGTCCCTGCAAGCTGGACGGAGAAGTTAACTTTACATTGTTGCACCGGGCCATTCAGAGGTGCAAAATTGAAACTCCGGAAAGTGTGTATGCCGGCTTCTATGTCTTTGGCAGCAACGATTTGAAGACTTGGCAGCTATTGGCAGGAAACGACAGGAAGACCGGGAAGGTAACAGATATTTATACAACCAGGACGCATCTCAAAGTAAAGTACTATATATTACTTTTTGCATCTATATTAAAAGAGAACAGTACTGTAAATACTCTTGAAATACAGTACTATCCTAAGATAGACAGGAAAATACGATAATTTGTGGCAATACTTCAAAAACTGTAACAAAAGATTTATAAATCAAAAAATCAGCATTTAGAACGAATATATAATTATCTATATATATAACAAAATACATTGTTATAATTTGTATATTTTCCTATGTTTCCCTATGTTTTCGATAGGACAAAAAACTGCTGTTCAGCATAAAACAGATAAATCAATTTTTTAGGCGATTAAAGAGGTTGTTTTTTTAAATAAATACTATGTATTCCTTTTTGCCTTATAGTTAAAATTCCACTATACATTCATTTTCAGGAAGATGAACAACAGAAAAAATACTCTTGATAACAATTTTTTTCTGTTCTATGCAGGTATTAAGCATTTGCTTTGTGTGAAATTTCACACTATATTTGTTGCATGGAAGAAGAAAAGTGGAAAATATTAATTTTGCTTTTAAGGCAAATTGCAAAAGAAAAGAAAATAACACACTGGGACATTGCTATCAAAACAGGCATAGACAGAGCCCATATTACGCATATTTTTAATTTGAGAAATAAGCCTGGTATAGATATTGTCTTTAAAATAGCGAGTGCAATCGGGGTAAATTTCAGTATCAGTACGAATAACGGGGAAAAATTAGACTATACTAAATTGTTATAGATAAATCAGTTAAAACAAATTTTTAAATCAAAAAAATCAATCATTTTACCGGCAAAAAAAGAGGGCGGCACATTTGCAACCCTCTAAATTCAAATATTGTTATTCAGGCAACGAATAACATATCAAATTTAAGAATAAAAATTTAGTTAAAAAAGGAGTTTTTTGGCGCTGGTTGACTAAATGTTGATTAACTGAATTAATCAACGTAGTTATATTGTTATTTATCAGTTAATAATATTTTATATGAGTGGAGCTGGCGGCATTTGAATAAAAAGAGAGCAGATGAAACCGCCGTCGCTCCTTTTTCTTATCATTTCGCAATGTGGCTGAATTACTGAATATTAGTAATAATACAATTTGATTAATTAAGCCGGCAGAACACAATTTAAATAATCAATAAGACTGTTTGCAGGATTAATTCACCGTCACATTATATTTTATAACATTTATATTTTATTTATATTTTACACAAACAAAAAATGCAACAAACTATAATTCAGTTTGTTGCATTTAATACTTGTGCCCAGAACAAGACTCGAACTTGCACACCGAAACCGGCACAAGGCCCTCAACCTTGCGTGTCTACCAATTCCACCATCTGGGCTTTAAAATATTCATGAACTAATGCTTTTTTTTCCTTATATATGCTAACATTTCAGAAAAATTGAGCAGTGCAAATATATAAAAAATTCATATATCCGGTAAAATACTTTTTTTATTATTGAATCTTGATCTGGTCTCCGATTGTAAACTTTTCACAGTATTTGCACTTAAGTGATATGGGCGATTTTGATATTACTTCAAAACATGTTGTCATCTTTTCGTGGTTTGTAATGCATTGCGGATTAAAGCACTTTACTATCCCCTTTATCTCTTTTGGTATCTCAACAATTTTCTTCTCAACAACCTCGTAATTCCTGATGATATTAAGGTTGGCATTTGGTGCAATGAGAGCAATTTTATTTATCTCGTCATTTTTGAAGAATTTGTCAGATACTTTTATAATTCCTTTACTCCCGAGTTTATGACTCTCCAGGTTTGTGCCGAAGGTGATCTGATTTTTAATTTTGTCGAGGCCAAGTATTGATATTACCTTGAAAACATTCGGAGCCGGTATGTGGTCTATAACAGTGCCCTCTTTAATGGCGCTGACTTTAAGTTTCAGTTTCTTCATTTTGTCGTCGTTCATGGTATTATTATTTGAGGTTCATTGTATGGGCAATTATTGCTTCGCGTGTATAAACTCCGTTAAGAGCCTGGTTGAAATAGTATGCTTTCTCATTTTGATCAACATCTGTATTGATCTCATTTACCCTGGGAAGAGGATGAAGTATCTTCATCGTGGGTTTTGTATTATCAAGCATGGAGTTGTAGAGGATGTATGCATTCTTAACCTGTTCGTATTCCATGGGATCAGAGAACCTCTCTTTTTGAACTCTTGTCATGTAGATAATATCTGCTTTGTCAATTATGCTTGTGAACTCCTGGTGCTCAAAGAAGCGGATCCCTTTGTTTGTCAGGTAAAGTTTGTACTCCTGCGGCATCTGAAGTCCGGGCGGGGCGATGAAGTTAAAGACCGGATTTTCGAATGAAGACATTGCCATTAGCAGGGAGTGGACTGTGCGTCCGTATTTCAGGTCACCTACCATGAATATGTTCAGGTTGTCGAGTGTTCCCTGCGTTTTCAGTATAGAATACATATCGAGGAGGGTCTGGGTGGGATGCTGGTTTGACCCGTCACCTGCATTTATTACAGGAACTGATGATATCTCTGCTGCATAACGGGCAGCACCGTCGAGGGGATGCCGCATGACTATCAGGTCGGCATACTGGCTTACCATTCTGATAGTGTCGTGTAGGGTCTCTCCTTTAACAGTGCTTGAGCTGCCCGGATCTGCTACACCTACTATCCTGCCTCCCAGCCTGTTAATGGCGGTTTCAAAGCTGAGCCTTGTCCGCGTTGACGGCTCAAAGAAGAGTGATGCAGCCACCTTGCCGTTGAGAAGGTTCTGGTTGGGATTTTTTTCAAATTCTGCAGCCAGCCTCATTATCTTCAGATACTCCTCTTTGGAGTAGTCCGTGATCGATATTAAGTCCTTTTTCATTCGTTTAAAATTTTATTTGTTTTCAGTGATATTTTTTATCCGGTTAAAAATTTTGAAAGAACCTGAATACCTGCAGGAATAAATTTTTACATCATCCTGATGTTTCCTGCCGGTCATCTAATCTGATGAGGGTGGGGGGATCGTGGTTACCGTAACTCCGTGTAACTGATTGAACAACTGTTCTGTCCGGGAAGCATCGGATTTTCTTACAGCAAGATCGAGAGTGCATGTTGCTTTGAAATCGGTGTCGGTAATATTCAGGTTTTCCTGGTTTATTATTCTCATCACGTCTCCCATCTGATCGTAAGAGTATGTCAGCCTGCAGATTACCTCCACTGTGTTTGTTATTATCTCAGCATTCGACAATGCATCCGCCGCGGCTGAACGGTATGCGTTTATCAGTCCCGGTTTACCCAGAAGGGTTCCGCCGAAATAACGGACTACCACAAGCAGAACATTGGTAACATCAAAACTTTGTAGTTGTCCGAGTATAGGTTTGCCGGCTGTGTAAGTGGGCTCACCGTCGTCGTTGGCACGATGCATATTTCTATCCGGACCAAACCTCCAGGCATAGCAGTGATGCCTGGCACTGTGATGTTCTTTGTGTAATGATGAAAGTATCTCTTTTATCTCTTCCTCGTTTTTAACGGGGAAGGCATAAGCATAAAATTTGCTTCCCTTATCTTTGAAAAATCCTTCGCTTGCTGTTTTTATGGATTTGTAGGTGTCTTGCACTACATTGTAAGTTTTTTTTCGATATCCTCAACGTATTGCCTGAAATTCTTATCAGTATCCTTCAGATTGTTAACCGTTTTACAGGCATGCAGAACGGTTGCATGGTCTTTATTTCCTATCTGGGCGCCAATGCTGGCGAGTGAATATTTCGTCAGACTTTTTGAAAAATACATAGTGATCTGCCTTGCCTGCACTATTTCACGCTTCCGGGTTTTGGTCTGAAGGGCATCTACAGGCATATTGAAATAGTCACAAACCACTTTGGAGATATATTCAATAGACAGCTCCCTGCGCGAGTTCTTGACAAGCTTGTTAATCAGTTTTGCAGTAAGATCCAGAGTAATTTCACGTTTGTTGAGCATCGACTGGGCGAGAAGAGATACCAGCGCTCCTTCAAGTTCCCGTACGTTATTGGTCACGTGCGAGGCAATGTACTCCAGCACCTCGTCTGAGAGTGATATGCCGTCTTTATATACTTTTCGCCTCAGGATTTCCATGCGGGTTTCGAAGTCGGGTGTCACCAAATCGGCTGTGAGTCCCCATTTAAACCTCGAGAGTAGTCTCTGCTCCATTCCCTTAAGCTCTATAGGGGGCTTATCGGAGGTAAGTATCAGTTGTTTGCCCGTTTGGTGGAGATGGTTGAAGATATGGAAAAAAGTCTCCTGGGTTTTCTCTTTTCCTGCAAATTCATGAACATCATCAAGGATGAGCACGTCTATCATCTGGTAGAAATGGAGAAAATCGTTCCTGTTGTTGTTCCGGGTTGCTTCGGTAAACTGAGTCTGGAATTTATTGGCATTAACATACAGAACCACTTTTTCAGGCATATGCTCTTTTACCTCAATCCCTATGGCCTGGGCAAGATGAGTCTTTCCCAATCCTGAGTTTCCGTATATCATCAGCGGATTAAAAGCTGTACCGCCGGGATTGCATGCAACTGCATAACCGGCACTCCGGGCCAGCCTGTTGCAGTCGCCTTCCACAAAGTTTTCAAAAGTATTGTCAGTCTTTAGCTGCGGATCAATCTGAAGTTTTTGTATGCCTGGGATTATAAAGGGATTTTTAATGGTCTTTCTATCCTCATCCTTTAAAGGTATGGTCATGGGCTGATTCTGGATTTTGGTGCCCGGATTGGTGGGATAGCTTACAGTGTAAGGAGAACCGTTACCTGATGATTTTCCCATTACCACATTATATTCCAGCTTTGCTCCGTTTCCCAGAACCATTCTGAGGGTTTTACGCAGAATGTCAATAAACTGCTCTTCGAGATACTCATAAAAAAAAGCCGAGGGTACCTGGATGGTAAGTATCTTTTCCTGAAGTCTGACCGGTTCGATAGGCTCAAACCAGGTCTTAAAACTGCTTGCAGGTACATTATCTTTTATAATGCTGAGACATTTCTCCCATGCAGTCAAATGATCGCTCTTCATTTAATGATGATTGTTTTAAATGTTCTACAAAATACTTCCCCTTTAATTCCCGAAAACAAATTTTGCGAAAAAAAAATTAATAAAAAAGTCGAAAAGGACTTGATTTTTTAATTTCTTTATTAATGCTGTATCAATGAATGACTTAAAAATGAATATTTTTTTAAAAATATTAGACTGCTCATTATCAGACTTTTGATTGTAACCTTTTGTTTGATAGTATTATAACTGGTGGGTAGTGGTAGATAGTTATTATTCATAAAAAATAATATAATAATCTTATATAATTATTTAAGATATTTAAGTGCCTTTTCCAGCTTTATTATCCGTCCGTTCCGGATAGCTATGATAGCGGCATCGGGAAATCTTCTTCTCAATGTTTCAAACAGGGTTGAGATTTCATTATATGAATTAGATTCTCCCGTAAGATATGAATAAACTCCGCCGGTCTGAATTTCTTCAACCTCCTCTATTCCTTCAAAGAAGGGGGAGTCGGGCGGAATTCTGTTTTCACTTGAAACAAGGTGGATTTTAAACAGGATATTCCTGCTGCTTAAGTCTCCCGAAGTATTGACATATACACTTTTACCCAGATCGATGGCGGAAAAATGGACATATCTCTCGGGATTGTTTCTGACATCATTAATCAGCAGGCTTAAATCGGAGGAGAGTGTTTTGATCGACAAATAGAGTTCATCGTCATTCAGCAAAAGACCGGCGGTGTTATCCGTCGTTGCAAGTTGAGCCAGTATGGTGTTCAGCCTTTTTGAGACTTCCAGAATGTTGTTGAGTACCGGTGTGACTGAGATCTGTGAAAGCGTATCGGTAAAATCTGACAGATTGTTAATCGCTTTTTCCATCTTGCCGGTATTCGCGGCAAAGACATCTGTAATGCTGTCAAAATTGGTTATTATATTTTTAATATTCCCTTTTTCTGATGCTACAATCTCCTGGAGGTCGGCTGTTGTTTTTTCTATATTAATAATAGACTGGTTAATATTTTCAAAACTCTGGGAGAGATTCTGCCTTGCATCTTCATTAAAAATTACGGTCAGTATGGTGATCGCAGAGTCGATTGTTCCCAGAAGTTCTTCTGCTTTATTCTTAATAGGAAGGACCTGCATGCTCACCTGCTCCCTGAGGTCGCTTTCCACTGCTCCGGGTATAGTGTCGTTGCTTTCGTAAAACTCTTCGTTGTCGCTTAATATCAGTTTTATCGACCGTGTCCCCATCAGGTCTGCCGAAACTATCTGGGCAACAGAGTTAACAGGTAACTTCACCGAGGAATCTATCACAAATGAGACTAACAGTCTTCCGCTGTTGTCGGGAAGTAATTTAATATCGTTTACCTGACCGATCTTATAACCGCTGATCAATACGTCGCTCGACTCTGCCAGTCCGTCGATACGGTCGTAAATAACGTTATATTGGTTATTCTTTTTTAATATGTCAATTCCCTGCAGATAGCTTAGTCCCCAGATAAGAATGGTAATTGACGCTGTCATAAGTATTCCAAGTTTAACATATTTTGACGGTCTCATTCTCTATGATTTTATAATTGCATACAAATTAATCAAAAATTTTCTACCAGATTACATAAACCTGTTTAAACATTTTCTTATCTGCTAAAAAACAGAAAGGACTTATATAATTGATAACAAATTGTTGTCTTAATATTAATTTGTCATCCATCCCGATGGCCCATGGTTCATTCTGCCCTGAAACAGATAATGAGCCGGTCTGAATGATTATCTTCACTGTAAATTTAACTTACAGTGAGGTTTTCTGAAATTAAATGGAAATATTAATATTATTTTACATCTGTTAGGGTTTTAGTATAGCCCTTATTTTTATTTTTGCACAGCAAGCTGCGGATTGAAAAGCGTTTTATTCAGAATAGATTGTGTACAAATTTTTTATAACATATATATTTTTATTCTATCCTTTGGTAGTTTTTTGTCAGGAGACTGAAAAAACGCTTAAAAGACCAGAGCGACCGGTGGTTAATGTTCCGGAGATAAACCAGTCAGCTCCTGATACTACATTATTCCAGGAAAATCAGATACCCGACACTTTACTTTCTGCTCCCAACCTGTTTCAGGATACTCTGATGTCAGAAAGCGGGCAGCTGCCAGATACAATGGCTCCGGCCCGGGAGAAGGCTCCCGCAATTGAGGCTCCTATTGATTATACGGCTCAGGATTCCATTATAATATCTTTCGACGGACAGAGGGTCTTTTTATATAACAATGCCCGTGTTACTTATCAGCAGATTGAGCTGACAGCCTATTTTATTGAACTTGACCTGGAAACCAAGGAGGTGTATGCCGAAGGAATACCTGATTCGACAGGGACACTTGAACAGAAGCCGATTTTTAAGGATGGTAATGAGGAGTTTGAATCAAATACCCTGAGGTATAATTTTGAAACAGAGAAGGGAATTATTACTGATGTGGTAACTGAGCAGGGTGAGGGTTTTGTCCACAGCCAGAGAACGAAGAAGATATCAAGGGATGCTTTTATCCTGAAGGATGGTAAATATACAACCTGTGATGCAGAGCATCCTCACTTTTATCTTCACCTTACTAAAGCCAAGGTAATTTCCAAGAATAAGATAATAACAGGTCCTGCCTATATGGTGCTGGAGGATTTTCCTATCTATTTTCCTTTTTTGCCTTTTGGATATTTTCCCAATTCGCCTACCTACTCATCCGGAATTCTGGTTCCCTCTTATGGTGAGGAGAATAACAGGGGGTTCTTTTTGCGCGAAGGAGGTTATTACTGGGCAGCCAGTGAATATTTTGATCTGGCAGTCAGGGGAGACATCTACTCTAAAGGATCATGGGCCGGCAAGTTGCATACCAACTACCGGAAACGTTATAAATTCAGCGGAGGTTTTGACTTCAGATATGCGGTGAATGTTTATGGCGAAAAAGGTCTGGATTACTATAACAAATCTCCGCAGTTTGCAGTTACCTGGAGTCACAGTCAGGATGCCAAGGCCAATCCGAACCAGACATTTTCAGCAAGTGTTAATTTTTCTACCAGTGGTTATGACAAACAGAACTCTTATTCGGCCGAGAACTATCTACGGACTCAGAAATCATCAAGTGTTTCTTTTACTAAAAAGTTTGAAAATACACCTTTCAACCTGTCGGCTAACCTGAGACATTCCCAGAACTCTTCTGACTCCTCGATGACTCTCTCTATGCCGGAGCTGACTTTCAGCATGGCAAAGATCTATCCGTTTCGCCGGAAAACCAGAAGCGGTCCTGTTAAGTGGTATGAGAAATTCGGGATGAACTATACTGGTAACCTGCGTAACTCTATAACTGCACATGAATCTGAAATCCTGAACAGTTCTTTCGGACGTGACTGGAAAAACGGAATAAGACATAACATTCCCATTGCACTGCCAAACTTTAATCTTTTTAATTATATAAGCGTCAGTCCGGGCTTCAGCTATAACGAAAAGTGGTATTTTAAACAATTTAACCGTTCATATCACGAGGATCAGGTGTTTTATGATCAGTATGGAAAATCAACTCATATTAAAACTGATACGATTACAGGATTTAACAGGGTATATGATTATGCATACAGTCTGAGTGCATCTACCAATATTTACGGAATGTTTCTTCCTGCTAATCCCAACTCCCGTATACGAGCGATCAGACATAAGATATCGCCCTCTTTCGGTATAAGCTACAGGCCCGATTTCGGTGCAGAGCGTTTTGGCTACTGGCAAAAACTTCAGGTCGATACAACGGGCAGAATTGAGTACTTTGATGTTAATGAAGGCGGAATATATGGCGGATCTCCGGGAAGGGGGGCAGCCGGATCTGTCTCATTTTCGATTAATAATAATTTGGAGATGAAAGTCCTTGATGTAAAGGACACTACGGCAAATAATAAAGAAGATAACTTCAAGAAGGTCAAGCTCATCGATAATTTGAGTATGGGCACAAATTATAATCTTATTGCCGATTCACTCAATCTTGCACCGATAGCTATAAGCGCAAGGACCACAGTTGGCGGGGTCAGTGTTAATATGGGTGGTGTGCTCGATCCTTATATGATTGATGAAAACGGAATTAAAATACATAAATATGTATGGAATGAGAGGGAAGGGATAAGCAAACTCGGCCGGCTTACACGGGCGAATTTATCGTTTGGAATAAGTTTTAAATCTAAGCAGGGAGAAAAGCAGGCTGAAGAGAATAAGAGACTTATTGAAGATGAAAATATTTTGCCGGGCGATTACTCAAATTATGCTGATTTTAATATTCCCTGGGATTTCGGATTTGATTACAGCTTTAACTATGCCGGACCCAGAAGGTTGAATGACAAGGGACAGATCACCCAGACTCTCGGTTTAAGAGGAAATATGAACCTTACCCAAAAATGGCGTATCAGCATGAATACCAATTTTGATATCATGGCAAGGGAGTTTTCATTTACCACAATAAATGTGAACCGTGATCTGCATTGCTGGCAGATGTCATTCAATTTTGTGCCTTTTGGGTATATGAAGAGCTACAGCTTTACCATTAATGCCAAATCGTCGATGCTTAAAGATCTTAAACTTCAGAAGAGACAAAGTCATTATGATAATTTTTAATCCGGATATTGGTGCTGAACCTAAAGGAATGTAATGAATGATGGAACTGAATTCGGGATAAACTATATGATACCTTTATAAACAATTAATTTTAATTATATGAAGAAAATAATTTCAACAACTAATGCCCCCAAAGCAATAGGTCCTTACAGTCAGGCCGTTGAGATAAACGGAATGTTGTTTATTTCGGGACAGGTACCGCTGGATCCTGTTTGCATGAAGGTAGTGGAAGGCGGGATTAAAGAGCAAACCCTGCAGGTTATGAAGAATATAGGAGCTATACTTGAGGAAGCGGGATACAGTTTTTCTGATGTTGTTAAATCAACCTGCCTGCTGGCCGACATGAGCTATTTTAGTGATATGAATGAGGTCTACGGAAGTTTCTATCCGGAAAATCCTCCGGCAAGGGCTGCATTCGCAGTTAAGTCTTTGCCTCTGGGGGTAATGGTGGAGATTGAAGCTATAGCTGTAAAATAAAAAAAGAACCTTCCGGTTTATTAAAGTCCGGAAGGTTCATCTTATTTTCTGACAATATTATTCTCCTACAACTTCAAATTCAAGCTCAACGATGACATCTTTGAACAGCTTGATTTTTGCTGTGTAGGTACCAACTTCTTTAATAGCATCTTCGGGCAGTGAAATTTGCTTGCGGTCTATTTCAAAACCCTTTTTATTAATAGCTTCGGCAACCTGTATGGTATTAACCGAACCAAAGATTTTTCCTGAAGAGCTTACTTTAGCTCCTATCTTAACCTTTTTATTTACCAGCTTCGCAGCAACTGCCTGTGCCTCTTCTCTCAGCCGTGCCTCTTTATGTGCACGCTGTTTTAAATTCTCTGCCAGCATTTTCTTTGCAGAACTGCTTGCTATAATTGCCTTTTTCTGCGGGATCAGATAATTTCTTGCATAGCCGTCTTTGACTGTGATAATATCATCTTTTGAACCCAGGCGTTCAACGTCTTGTAATAAAATAATTTCCATTTGAATACCTCCTTTTATTTCAACATATCGGTTACATAGGGCAACAGAGCCAGTTGACGCGCCCGTTTAATTGCTTTTCCCACTTTACGCTGATATTTAAGGGAAGTACCTGTTATGCGCCTTGGCAGAACTTTTCCCTGCTCATTAAGGAATTTCTTTAGAAATTCCGGATCTTTATAATCAACATATTTGATCCCGTTTTTTCTGAAACGGCAATATTTTTTCTTTTTAATCTCTACAGACGGTGGGGTAAGGTATCTTATTTCACTTGTATTCTGTGCCATTTTTTACGCCTCCTTTTGTGATTTTTCTTTTTGAATTCTTCTTCTTTTTTCACTGTATTCAACTGCATACTTATCAAGTCTCACAGTGAGAAACCTGATTATTTTTTCATCCCTGCGAAGTTCTGTCTCCATCCTGGAAATGAATTCGGGATCGGCTTTAAATTCGAACAGGGAATAGAAGCCTGTAGATTTATTCTGAATCGGGTAAGCCAGCTTTTTCATGCCCCAATCCTCTTCGTGAACCATCTCGCCTCCGTTGGAGGTAATCAGGTTTCTGAATTTTTTTACCGTTTCCTTTACCTGTGGCTCAGATAAAACGGGAGTACAAATGAAAACGGTTTCATACTGATTAAACATAGACATCAATTTATAATATTAAACACTTTAAAAATTTGGAAGCGCAAAAATATAAATAAATTAGTACTTATCAAATATTTATAACGGAATATTACCGTGTTTTCGGGGTGGATTTGATTTTCTTTTGTTGCGGGTCATTTCAAGGGCTGTGATTATCTTATTTCTCGTCTCTTTAGGCTGAATGATTTCATCGACATAACCAAGGGATGCCGCCCTGTACGGATTGGCAAATTTTTCCCGGTAGTCTTTGACAGCATTGACCTTCTCTTCATCCGACATCTTCCGGTAAAGGATATTAATAGCTCCTTCAGGTCCCATGACGGCTATTTCAGCGGTAGGATAGGCGTAGTTAATATCTCCGCCGATGTGTTTGCTTGACATTACATCATAGGCTCCCCCGTATGCTTTGCGGGTGATGATAGTAATTTTTGCAACGGTGGCTTCACAAAAAGCATATAAAAGTTTTGCCCCGTGTTTGATAATACCTCCGAACTCCTGGTTAAGTCCCGGCATAAATCCGGGTACGTCAACGAATGTAACCAGCGGAATGTTAAAGGCATCGCAGAAACGAACAAACCGGGCTGCCTTTGATGAGGAATTAATATCCAGAACACCTGCAAGATGTGCCGGCTGATTAGCAACTATGCCCACAGGGTGCCCTGCAAAACGGGCAAATCCTATTATGATATTTGGAGCATACTGTGGCTGTATTTCCAGAAAATGTTTATTGTCGATAACACTCTGGATTATATTGTGCATGTCATAGGGTTTGTTGGGATCGGGCGGTACGAGAGTCTGCAACTGTTCATCCTCTCTGTCTGACGGATCAATGTCAGATTTTACCGGTGGATCTTCCAGGTTATTTGAAGGTAAAAAGCTCAGAAGTTCCCTGATCATCATGAGAGTCTGTTCCTCATTTTCGCTCGAAAAGTGGGCTACACCGCTTTTATTGCAGTGTGTTACTGCCCCTCCCAGCTCCTCTTTGGAGACATCCTCATGGGTAACTGCCTTTATGACATCCGGTCCGGTTACAAACATATGACTCTTCTCATTCACCATGAAAATAAAGTCTGTCAGGGCAGGGGAGTAGACCGCTCCGCCGGCACAGGGACCTAAAATTGCAGATATCTGTGGTACAACACCCGACATCATTACATTGTTATAAAAGATATCTGCGTATCCGGCCAGACTTTCAACTCCTTCCTGGATACGGGCGCCACCGGAATCATTTAATCCTATCAGCGGTGCTCCCATCTTAAGGGCGAGATTCTGAATTTTAATGATTTTGTTGGCATTGGAACGGCTAAGCGATCCTCCAAAAACTGTGAAGTCCTGCGCAAACACATATACCAGCCGGTCGTTTATTTTACCATAACCTGAGACTACCCCGTCACCCAGTATTTTTTGATCCTGCATTCCGAAGTTGTGACACTGATGGGTTACCAGCTTGTCAATTTCTACGAAAGATCCGGGATCAAGAAGCTGGTTAATTCTTTCCCTGGCAGTTTTTTTGCCTGTATCATGCTGTTTTTCAATACGCTCTGTTCCTCCACCCAACTCAGCTTTTTGATTAAACTCATTGAGTTGGTCATATTTTTCCTGTAAATTCATAAAAGCTTTGTTTATTCAAGTTCGATCAGTATCTGGTCGCTTTGTACTGCATCGCCTTCAGATACATTAACCTTCTTAACCAAACCGTTTACGGCTGCCTTGTATTCGCTCTCCATTTTCATAGCCGAAATTATAATGGCTGTCTCGCCGGCTTTTATTATATCTCCTTCATTTACTAAAACTTTCACGACCTTACCCGGCATGGGAGAGATGATATTTTTTTGACTAGACTCAGTTCCGTTCGATTTACGGTTAATGAGATAACGGGCTTCTGCGTCAATGACTGTTATATCGTATGTGTCATAGAGAGTATGGGCCGTATATTTTTTTGGCTGATTACCTGGTACAAGTTCAATATTATATGATTTACCATCTTCTATAATGGAAAAGCTGCCGTCAGAGGTGTGCAGCAGATCGACTTCATATACCTTACCGTCAACTTCAATCTTTAATATATTGCCCTCCTGACCTATGAGGTTAACCCATGCGGTGCGGTTATTAATTTGTATTTCAAATGACATAACCTTTTTCTAAAAATGATTTATGTAGGGCATTTTTTTCCAGCGACTCTGGGCCGGGGCAAATGCTTTCCGGTTCTCTTCTGCTCTGTTAAGTTTATCAAGATAGTTAATATATGCTGCTATAATTACCATATCTTCACAATTTTCAGGATCCTTTTTGTTCGAAAGCTGCTCCTGGTTCTCCTCTATGAAGTGTGTATCATATTTGCCCCTGATGAAATTTTCGTTATTCATTATCCTCTCCACGAAATTGATAGAGGTTTTTACTCCTGTTATTTTATATTCGTACAGAGCCCTGCGCATTCTGCTTATAGTTTCATCCCTGGTATTTCCCCAGACTATTAGTTTTGAAATCAACGGGTCATAATGGATAGGTATGTCGTACCCTTCAAAAACATATCCGTCGGTGCGGACACCAAAACCAAGGGGCTCTGATATTTTATGTATTTTACCCGGACTCGGCATAAAGTTGTTGTCGGGATCCTCAGCATATATCCTGCATTCAATTGCGTGACCTGTCTGATGCAGGTCTTCCTGGGCAAATTCCAGTTTTTGTCCCTCTGCAATTTTTATCTGCTGCTTTACAAGGTCAATACCTGTTACCCTTTCGGTTATGGGATGTTCAACCTGCAACCTTGTATTCATCTCAAGGAAATAATAGTTGAGATCTTTATCTACCAAAAATTCAATTGTGCCAGCTCCGGTATATTTTACTGCTTTAGCTGCCTGTACTGCCACTCTTCCCATCTCAGCCCTGAGTTCGGGAGTCATAAGTGGCGAGGGTGTCTCCTCTATCATTTTCTGGTGACGCCGCTGTATGGAGCATTCTCTCTCAAAAAGATGAACAGTATTGCCGCACTGATCGGCAAGGATCTGAAATTCGATGTGGTGGGGAGATACTATATACTTTTCAATGTAAACGGAGTCGTCGTTAAACGCTGCCCTGGCTTCTGAACGGGATGCCCTGAGAGCTTCCAGTATGTCTTCCTCTTTAAAGATGAGGCGCATACCTTTTCCGCCGCCGCCTGCAGCCGCTTTTATCATTACCGGCAAGCCAATATCCCTTATTGCTTTTAATGCCTCTTCCTGAGTGGATACCGGCCGGGATGTTCCCGGGACTACCGGTATTCCTGCTGCCGACATAAGCTTCCTGGCCTCAATTTTATCTCCCATCTGTCTGATCACCTTTGGTGAAGGCCCTATAAAAATAATGCCTTCATGCATACACCTGAAGGCAAAACGGGCATTCTCAGATAAAAAACCGTATCCCGGATGAATAGCATCAGCACCGGATCTTTTTGCAACTTCTATGATTTTGTCAATATTCAAATAACTTTCTGATGAGGGCGATTTCCCGATATACCAGGCTTCATCGGCATATCTTACATGCTGGGAGGTGCGGTCAGCATCAGAAAAAACAGCAACAGTCTTAATATTTAACTCTCTGCAGGTTCGCATAATGCGGATCGCAATCTCTCCACGATTTGCAATCAAAATTTTTTTAATATGATTCATATTTACAGATTAATTAAAAAAATTTATCCGTTTTTAAATACCTAATTGTTATCAATAACAATAAGAACAAACTGAATTAAATCTAATGTTTATTTTATAGTGTCGAAATTATAGCATGAATTCAGAATAGCAAATCAAAATGTGTTAATAAATGTCAATTGGCTAAATGTAGTAGTAATATTTAATATTGATTTTGGAATATCCAAAGTATATATTCCAAAATTGAAAGAAAAGAGAAAGCAAAAAAAAACGGGTTATCAATGGTGGCGATAACCCGATTGTCCATAGTTTAGTTTAGTTAGACCTGGAAAATATTGGTTTAACAGAGAAAAGGTAGTGTTTCAAATAACAATTTATTTACAAAGAATTAAAACAACGCTAATATAACACAAATTAATTATCAATGTTAACCAATTTTAAAAAATTATTAATAATTGTTAATTTGTGTTTTTATGTTTTTTATAATGCATTGATTTATAAATGTCTAAAAACAAGAATATGTTATAAAATATGATGATTTTATTTGATTATCCGGGTCAGTTTTTCTATAAATATCAAAAAAAACGAAAAAAAAAAGTCTTTAAAGAGCATATTTTTGATTTTTAGATGGTGAACTGATGCTTTTGATTAAAATGACATTGAAATGCCGGTTGGGAATTCCGGTTATGGGGGATATCCTGAAAAGAAAAGTTTTCTGCTTTGTAAACATATTGATAATAAGTTCATTATATTTATTTATATTTCGTTGATGAATGATTAGACTCTTCCGCAGATATTTCAGAGGCTTTTTAGTAAATTTGCTCTGTATTATTGCTGTTTTCTCTGTTATGCGTCGCAAAACAGGTGGTTCCTTTTTAAAAGGAGGGTTGATCCCATTTAGATAAAGAATTGATTATAAACTGTTTAATAAAGATATATTCACATGAGACAAATAGTACTTACCGGAATCAAAAAGATGGACTTTGTTGAGGCAACAGAACCAATGGTTAATTCTTCGGATGAGGTTAAGATTAAACTTGCATCAATAGGGGTATGCGGTTCGGATATTCATTATTATACCGAAGGCAGAATAGGATCGCAGGTTGTTAAATATCCTTTTGCAGTGGGTCATGAGTGTTCAGGAACAATTGAAGCTGCAGGTGACAATGTAACTAACGTAAAGGTTGGCGACCTGGTGGTCGTAGACCCGTCGGTGCATTGCGGCAAATGTGACCAGTGTCTGGCAGGCCGGCCACATACATGCAGAAATAACCGTTACCTGGGAACTCCGGGCCAGTTGGACGGTTGCCTGTCTGACTATATAGTGATGCCCTCTTATACATGTTACCCCGTTTCCGGGAAGTTAAATGCTGTCCAGGCTGCACTTATTGAACCCTTCTCAATAGGGGTTTATTCAGTTAAACAGGCTGGAATAAAAGATTCCGGAATCTCATCGGCTGTCTTTGGTGCCGGACCGATCGGCGTGAGTATACTTCTCACTCTCCTGGCTGAAGGCATAAATAATAATACTGTAATTGAGCCCCTTGATTACCGTCTTGAAAGGGCAGGGGAGATTGGCGCCAGGTATCTTATTAATCCTGATAAGGAGGATGTAGAGTCTGTAGTTATACAAAATGAGAAACTGCTTCTTGATGTCGCTTTTGAAGCCAGCGGTGAGCAGGATGCCGTGGATAATGCAATTAAGATCCTTAAACCGGGTGGAAAACTTATCCTTGTGGGAATACCTCCTGTGGGTAACTACTGCTTCGATATGGATCTGATGAGGCGAAAAGAGCTTACAGTGGTTAATATACGCCGACAGAATGGTTGTGTTCAAAAGGCTATTGACCTGGTTGTCAGTGGTAAGGCAGATGTTGAAAAGATGGTAACCCATCATTTCGGATTTAAAGACACCATAAAAGCTTTTGATATGGTGGAAGGATATGAAGACGGTGTAATAAAGGCAATCATTGATCTTCAATAACTGATATTGAAGCTGTATAAACACTCTCTTTATAAAAAATTGAGCCGGATTGAAAAATGCCCGGCTCAATTTTATTAGTGGTGGTATTTATCTTTTTTTGATCCAGCCCGACCTGTCGGGCGGTTCCGGAGTATCTGCTTTTCTTACCGGTTGCTTTTTCAGCTCTTCAAGTAATACTTCCACAGCCTTTTCTATACCAGGATCTTTTCCTGCAGCAAGCTGTTCGGGCCTGTCAACGACTTCAATATCGGGATATACTCCTTCGCCTTCAATGATCCATTCACCATTTTCATCGAATATCCCAAACTGCGGAACGGAAATACTTCCTCCGTCAACCAGTGTTGCATTTCCTGATATTCCAACGAGTCCGCCCCATGTTCTGGTGCCGATAAGCATACCCAGACCTTTCTTCCTGAAGTAGTAGGGGAAGGCATCGCCTCCCGACGAGGAGTATCCGTTAATAAGCATGACCTTGGGTCCGTCGTGTGCTATTCCCGGTGTTTTCATAGGATCCAGTCCGCTGCGGTTCCAGTAGCTTAAGGTTTTTCTTTCGAGAAGTCCGGCCATTACATCAGGAATAAATCCGCCACCGTTATACCTGTCGTCGATAATCAGTGCATCTTTGTCGTGCCAGGCATACATACCGGCAAATAACTCCCTGTTCCCTTCAAAAGATGTATTGGGTACATGTATATATCCTATTCTGCCGTCTGACAGTCTGTCTACCATCTCACGGCGCTGGTTTACCCAACGAAGGTATAAAAGCTCCAGCTCGCTTTTGACAGGTTTAATGACTGAAGTACGGGCAAAGTCGCCGTCAGGATTGCCGGCTACAGTTATTTCAATGTTCTTGTCGGCGCAGTTTTCCAGAAACCGGTATGGATTGTCTTTTACTGTGATGTTTTGTCCGTTAATGCTTATCAGGTAATCACCTTCATCCACCTTTACTCCTGTCTCTGTAAGAGGCGACCTGCGTGATTCATTCCAGTTTTCTCCCTGGTATATCTCCCTGATAATATATCTGTCTGCTTTTTCAGATCTCTCAAGACTTGCTCCCAAAAGGCCGTTTTCTATGCGCTTTACATTCTCAAAATCGCCCTGGTTCACATAGGTGTGACCTGTATTGGATTCTGAAACCATCTCGCTGAGTATATAATCAAGATCGGCACGGTGACCGACATGTGGAACCAGCTTTGAGTAATTATCTCTTATCTTTTCCCAGTCAACGCCATGAAGATTTTCAACATAGAAGTAGTCCCTGAATATCCTCCAGCCGTCGGTGAAAATCTGCTGCCACTCTTTGACGGGCTCAATTTTCATTTCAAGTCCGGCAAGATCAACTTTTCCTTCGCCGGCTTTTATACCGGGTCTTATATCTGCTACGCCAAAATCTTCGCCCGATCTGTAAAGAACTGTCTTTCCGTCGGCCGAGACCGCGGCCTGTCTGACGTTTTCCATTATGTCAACGCTCTTCTCCTCCTTCAGATCGAACAGCATGAGTTTATTCCTGTCGATATAGAGAAGTCCGTTTTCTGCCGGACTGAGGTTGAAATAATTTCCTGTTTTGGGTGTTATAGCAGTTATTCTGTTATTAATGCCATCGAGATCTATCTCAACAGTGACTGACTTGGTTGTGTTACCATCATTTTTTTCTTTTTCCTCTGGTTTTGAAGAGGTGGTATCTGTTACTACGGGCTCAACATCATTTTTAAACTTAAAGATTTTGAGTCCGTCCGATTTGAGAACTACGGCATATATCTTTGTTGCATTATTATATATATAGTCGAACTCATAACTTGAAAACTCAAGGTTGAAGTCGCGTTGCGACAAAAAGAAGATGTAGTTTCCGTCTTTCGAGAAAACAGGGGAGTAGTCGCTGTATTTGTCATCTGTGATCTGGTAGTTTTTTTTCTCTTCTATGTTGTAGACCCACAGGGCAGGCTGACCGTTGGAGGACTCTTTTGAATAGGCAACCCATTTTGAATCGGGTGCGAAGGAGTAGTCCCTGATCTCACTGTTCACGGCACTGCTGACAATGGTCTCTTTTTTTGTTGTAATATTTAAGATTTTCAGATTTAAGGTGCGGTCGGAACAGAGAAGGTATTTACTGTCGGGCGACCAGATGCTTTCGTTTTTCCAGGCTGCTGATCCTTTTGTTATCTGTTCGGGTATTGCATCTTTCCGGTTCTCAGAAAGGTAAACTTCATATTCACCTGATTCATCGGAGTACCAGGCTATATATTTACCGTCGGGCGACCAGACAGGGAATATCTCCCTGATCCCCTGGGTACGGGTTAAATTTTCAGTTATTCCGTTCTCTGCGGGAACTGAAAAGATGTCGCCGCGGGCATCAAAAAGAACACGCTTGCCTGAAGGAGAGATATTAAAGCTGTGTATGTTTTTTGCAACATTTTTATAGTAAGGTACTCTGTTGGGATTATCGAAATTTATATTGATTTCAATTTTTTGGCTGCTCCCGGTGTTTGTATTTAGCTTGTAGATATAGCCACCGTTTTCAAATACTATCGATCCATTTTGTCCCGATGGCCATAATACGTCGAAATCCCTGAATTTGGTCAGTTGCTTTATCTCTTTGGTAAGTGTATTATAACTGTAAATATTAAGCCGCATATCCCTGTCTGACGCAAAATAAATTGTATTACCTTCCCATACCGGCCACTGGTCAGATCCCTCAAAATCGGTGATCTTTTCCGAGATATTTTTCTGCAGATCGTATACCCAAAGTTCTGTGGCGCGTCCTCCCTTGTATCTTTTCCAATTCCTGAATTCGCGGTCGACAGGTGTGAAGCATATTTTTGATGCGTCCGGCGAAAATGCTGCCATTCCTCCGTTTACTATCTGCAGGGATTTGACCTTGCCTCCCTCTGTATTTACCGTGAAATATTTTCCGTTGCGTTCACCAAATTCAGTGCGGTTTGACCTGAAGAGAATATTTTTACTGTCGGGCGTCCAGTCGAGCGCCACATTATCGTATCCTCCCCTTGGCGGCATCGGCGGAACAGAGTTGTAAAAGGTAAGTTGTCTGGGATTACCTCCCTCCGACGGGATTATGAAGACCTGCCGGTTGCCGGAATATTCGCCTGAAAAGGCTACCCATTTTCCGTCGGGCGAAATTTTGGGGAACAGTTCCATTCCTTCATGCGAGGTGAGGCGCCTGGCATTGCCTCCGTCTGCACTTACTGTCCATATATCGCCGGCATAGACAAAAACCACCTTATCGCCGTTGATGTCAGGAAATCTCAGTATCCGTGAATCATCAGCAGCCCGGGTGGTAAAAATAATCCCTGGCCAAAGAAGCAGGACTATTGCTGTTTTATTAAAAATGTACCTTGCACTCATAGTCATTAAAAATTTTTTCCTTAAAAATATGAACGTGAAGTTCATTAAAAATCAGCGGGAATGGAGATTTAAGAAGGATTATTTCATTGTTTTTTTTCTGTTCTTCTTTTCCTTCCCGGGAAATAAAATTATTTTATGAAAGTGTTCCTGTCATTTGAAGATGTCATTTTTCAGAAAGGTTATCTTTAAGTTTGATGTTCCTGAGAGCGGCAGTCGTATTCCACGAACAGATGCCAAATGGTTGCGACAGCATTACCTCCGGACGAATGGATAGTTCGCGTCCTTCTGTCTCAAAATCGATGATCTTTTCATCATCTGTCCATGCCTCTATCTTCTTTTGACTGACACGCAACCGTATTTTGTACCAGGTATCATGCTCGAACTTTTTCAGGATGCTGGTTTCGTTTTCCGAGGCATCTTTACCGTCTATGGAGCTGAGCCCGACAACCGGACCGCCCCAGCCTCCTATTATCAGTGAACACCAGGAGTCGCCGACAGGAAAGGTCATTCCGCAAAAAAAGTCGTTTCCCGATATCTTCTTAGCTTCGAGGGAGACTTCATAACCGATCTTCGGAAAATCACCGGTAAGGTTTACTCCGGTACAGCCATCACCCATTCCAAGTATTATGCTGCCGTCGGATATGTTTACCGGTCCCTCTGTTCCGAAGCTGGTGATTTCCCAGCCGTCGAGCGTTTTTCCGTCGAAAAGGGAAGTCCATCCCTCTTCAGCACTTTGGGCAACTTCATCACCCTGGCTGCCTCCTTTCTCTCTTCCGGCGCATCCGGCAAGCATAATTAAGGATATCAGTAATATGAGACCGGCATGGGGTGATGAAGTTTTTAAATTGTTCATTTTTATTACTATTTCAGGAATTCAATAACCTTACTGTTTATCTTTTCCTTTGCAGCTTCGTCAGTCCCTTCTCCTCCGTCTTTGAAGGTCAGCACACTGCCGGCAGGCAGTTGCGAAATAAGGTCATTTATGTCGTAATAGAGAATGCTGCCCGGAACTTTGGCATAAGCCAGGGCCGGTTCATAATACCTTTCTTCGATAAGGTCAAGGCTTGTTGCCGGAATGTCTGTTATCATTACTTTATTAAAAACACTTTTCAGGGTTGCGTAGTGCATAAAAGTATTAGCTGCTGTTCCGCATGCCATGGCACTTATTTCCGGCCTTTCAAGCCGCTTATCGCTTTTGATGAATTGCATGACGAGGTCTATACCTTCGGCCTGAATTCCCGGTATGCTCTTGCCGACAAGGTTAGCACCGAATGTATAATTAAACGGAACGCGCTGAACAATGCCGTCACCTGTAAATTCAGGATCACTAAGCTCTCCAGTTCCCGGCAAATCGGCAGTAACAACGGTATACCCTGAGTTGATAATCCTGTCAAGCATGTTGTCTTCCAATACCTTACTCTTTCCTTCCGGATGCAACCATAAAAGTATCTTCTCCGACGGTTTTGCACCTGCTTTTTTTACCATGTAAACCGGCAGGGCATAATCATTTTTATCATTTTCAAGAAAGTATTTCTCTACCTCTGCTTTTCCTTCCGTAAAGATTTTACCGGTAAAGACTGCAGTTGTCAGCCACCTGTCAAAATTGATTCCGGCTGTTTTGGCAACTGTCTCTTTCAGATTTTTTTCAGAGAATTTTTTTTTCTTTAAATACTCTTTATTCAGATCGTAAACAGTCCTGCCGCCTACAGATGTGGCAACCTGTCCGGTGCGCGTGACAAACAGCTCTTCAAGAGTAAAGGGTTCGGTTTTAACATCGGTGTTGTCGCCCGGCAGATTCAGATGCTTCTGAAAAAATGCATATACTGCTTCACGGTTATTCTTTGTTGATTCATGAACACCAAAATCTTCCACCATCTCAATATTTTCAGGATAGTGAAAGGCGGCATATGATTTTTTTGCTTCCGCAAAGGTTTCCCTTGCTCCCTGCTGACTGAAAAAGTCGTGGGTAGTTGTAACAAGCAGTGTTGGTTTCGGAGCTCTTACATGTATAAAATCAGGATGATCAAATCCGCAGGCTATTGCCTTATAAGGATTTTGTTCTGCATCCTGGGGGCCTATCGACTGGAGAAGCCTGTTGAAGTTTGTAATGTAACATTCAGGTGCTGACGCATATATGCGTTCGTCGCATGCAGAGATAATGGCCGACTGCGTGCCTCCGCCGGAACGTCCTGTAATTCCTATCCTCTTCATATCCACCTCCTTGCGTGTTTCCAGGTAATCCAGCGCACGTATTCCGTCCCAGATAAAGTAGGAGGTGAGTCCGGTGCCTGCAAGAAGGGTCTGCACACCTGCATATGAGTGTTCTCTTGTTGCACCCCCGATTTTAGATTTATTTGTTTCAGGATCGATATATTGCATCCGCTCTCCCTGTCCGATCGGATCGACTCCCATAACAATGAATCCTTTGTCAACCAGGTTCAGTATTACATGCTGGTAGGTTTCACTTCTGAAGCCCAGATCAGTATGACCGCATACATAAATCACACAAGGAGCGGGATTTTGTCTCTCCTTAGGTATAAAAAGACCGGCAGTTACATAAAAACCGGGATGGGATTCGAAAATTATCTTCTCTACAATAAATTTTTCCCTCTCCAGTGTGCCGGTGACTTTTGCATTCAGGGGAGTCTTTTTGAACTGTGCCAAAGGGGCACTGAGAACAGGCCTTATCTCATTCTGATAATTTTTCCAGTCGGCCTCAGTTTTTAAAAGCTCTATTTGTGCATTCCGTTTATCAATTAACGTAACTGCTTCATTATAAATCAAATTGTACAAGGATCGATGATTGTCCTGCATCATCATCCAACCTCGTCCTCCTCCTGAGCTGTTATTAAATACTGATTCTGCCCTGTTTTGGGAGAAGGAACTGGTTGATGAAAAAAATAGTGATAATGCTGTAATAAGTAATATCCGGTTCATTTTTTTAGTTTTTAAATTATGACGGGTAAAGATAAAAATTAATTGAATCATGTCAGGTCAATTTATTCTGATTATTTGTTTTAGCGGAATGGAGTGATTTTTAGCAATTTTTTCTTCAGCGGTGAATTTTCCTGCTAATTTTTATCAGTTCCGGATAAAATCGGCAGGGAAAATCTCATAAAATTAAAAAACGGATTATAAAATGTTTAATAAAGTCTACTTGAATTAAGTAGTACAAAAGATCAAACAGTCTCCAGGATCTCTGTAAGATATTGCCAGAATTTTCCGGTCGATTCGATATTTAGCCGTTCGGCCGGAGAGTGAGCCCCCTTTATAGTGGGACCAAAAGAGATCATATCCAGGTGAGGGTACTTTTCAAGAAAAAGTCCGCATTCAAGTCCTGCATGGATTGACCGTACTGCCGGCTCTTTGTCAAATAGTCTTTTATAGGCATCGATTGCGGTTTTTAAAAGCGTTGAATCCGGATTGGGAGTCCATCCGGGATACCCGTCACTATGTTCAACTTCGGCACCGGCAAGTTCAAAAAGTGATGCCACCATTTCTGATGCGTAATATTTACGGGATTCCAGTTCGCTGCGCTGACTGGTAGTTACTATTATTTTACCGCCTTTTTGAAATTTCACGGACGCGAGATTGGTTGATGTTTCCACCATTCCATCCATACGGGTACTCATTTCCAGTATGCCATGAGGACAGCCATAGAGTGCATTTACAAGTTTGTTGCGTGTCTCCTTATCAATTATATTTTCAGGCAGATTCGTCTCTTCTGCCTCCATGGCTATACCAGGTTCGTTAAACTGATATTCGTTTTTAATAACGGCAGTGAACTTTTTAAAACCTGAAATGACCTGGTCTGTTTTATCTTTATTCACGGTAATGACCGCACGGGCTTCACGGGGAATTGCATTGCGAAGGTTCCCGCCGTCAAATTCTGCCAGATCAATATCATATTTTCTGACTGCCTGCCAGAGGAACCTGTTAAGAATCTTGTTGGCATTGCCTCTTTTTTTTTCGATATCATCACCTGAATGTCCACCCTGAAGACCGATAACGGAAAGTTTCACTGCTGTGGAATTGTCAGGAACTTTTTCCTCCCTTGCTGTGAATGTTGCTACTGAGTCTATTCCACCGGCGCAACCTATAAAAATTTCGCCCTCTTCCTCAGAATCAAGATTCAGCAATACAGAACCTGTCATGAATCCCGGCCTGAGAGCGAATGCCCCCGTAAGACCAGTCTCTTCATCAACGGTAATCAGACATTCTACCGGACCATGACTTATATCTTCTGATGTCAGAACAGCCAATTGTGCGGCAATCCCTATTCCGCAGTCGGCTCCGAGTGTCGTCCCGTTGGCTTTTACCCAGCCGTCTTCAATATAAGGTTCAATAGGGTCATTCTCAAAGTCAATCTTTTTATCCCTGTTTTTCTCACAGACCATATCCATGTGTGTCTGCAGAATTACTACCGGAGCACCTTCCCTGCCGGGGGTTGCTGCTTTGGAAATCAAAACATTGCCTGCTTCGTCGGTTTTGGCGGCAAGATTGTGGCTACTGGTAAAGTTGAGCAGGAACCTGCGTATTTTTTCCTCTTTTTTTGAAGGCCGAGGTACCTGGCAGATATCTTCAAAATAGTTGAAGAGCGGCTGCGGTTGAAGATTTGACAGATTTTTCATATAATTAAAATTATTTATTTTCAAAGGTATTATATTTAACTCGCATATATTTTAATCATACTCCCGGATGACTTTACAATCATGCTCGTTTCATATTATTTTTAATTTTTTCCTTTGACCGTCTGAAATTTATGCCTGCTTCCGGGATCATTTTAAATAAAAGTTACTGTCGCCGTAGCTCAGGAACCGGAATTCCCCTGCCAGGGCATGGTCATATACTCTCTTCCAATCCTCTCCCAAAAAGGCACTTATCAGCAGCAGAAGTGTACTCTGAGGCTGATGAAAATTGGTTATCATTCCCCCTGTCAGCTTAAACTCATAACCGGGAACAATTATGAGCTGTGTAGAGAAACTGATCTCACTCTGTCCTGTTTTGTCAAGATAAACAAGAATATTTTCCAGTGCTTTTTTTATATCCCTGTCCTGTTTTTTCTCATAAGGATCCCACTGCGATATATTGAGGTTTTTCGGGATTTTTGCCTGCTTCTCCAGCTTAAGTCCCAGCAGGTAAAGACTCTCAAGAGAACGAACCGAAGTTGTGCCCACTGTAATTATTTTTTTTTCTGTCGAGAGTAACTTTTCAATTACCGGGTAGGATATAACTACCATTTCGTGGTGCATAGTGTGTCCGTCGATAGTCTCTGTCTTTACCGGCTGAAAGGTTCCTGCTCCTACGTGCAGGGTTATCTCGCATGAATCAATTCCTTTTTGTTGTATAGCTGACAGGACATTTTCCGTAAAATGTAGCCCGGCTGTCGGCGCAGCCACCGATCCGTCGGTTTTTGCATAGATGGTCTGGTAATTTTTTTCGTCTGAAGGTTCTGAGTCACGGTGGAGATAGGGAGGAACAGGCATAACACCGGCGTTGGCAATTATCTCCGAAAATGTTGCACCTCCGTCCCATGAAAATTCAACAAGCCGGATATCGTCTTTATGACCGGTCTTTCTTGCAGACAGTTCAACATATCTGTCATTAAGCTGAACTTTTTTTCGCAGAGTCTCTTTTTTCCATTTTTTTGAGTTTCCCACAATGCATTTCCAGGTCACTCTCCCGGTCGACTGAAAGTTATGCTGATAGTCGGGGGGATCGTACGGATCTATGCAAAATATTTCGATTTTTGCGCCCGTCTCCTTCCTGAAAAAGATACGTGCATGAATCACTTTTGTATTGTTGAAAACCAGAAGTGAATTTTCAGGAAGCCAGTCAGCAATATTTTTAAAGTAATCCTCTTTTATATCACCATTTTGCCAGATCAGCAGTTTCGATTCATCCCGCCTGCTGAGCGGATAGCAGGCTATTCGTTCGGCAGGCAGCGGATAATCAAAATCGCTAATCCTTATATTTTTATATTTCTGCAAATTTTCTTTTTTATAAGGTGCAAAATTAATCCAAAAAATGATTCCGGGAAAATATTATATTTTTGAAAAAAATTTCAGCAATGATTAAGATTGGAGATAAGGTAAAATTTTTGAATGATGTCGGCGGAGGAACAGTTACGGGATTTATAGGTGCTAACACCGTTAATGTATTGAATGAAGACGGATTTGAGATACCATACCCCCTCGGGCAGTTGATTAATGTAAACGATCCCGGTTATAACAGGGATGACAAGAGTTTGAAAACAGATTCGGTTGAAAAAGAGACCAAAGTACCGGAGTCTGACAAGGGTAAGTTAATTGCAGGTAAAGATTCGCCCGATTTCTATTTCTGTTTTGTGCCGTCGCTGCCGGGAAATTCACTGGGGGGCGAGACAGCCCTGTATCTTGTCAACGACAGCAACTTCATATTGTTGGTTCATTACAGCCATATTTCTGAGGGAAAGTATAAATCTGTTTTTTACGGAACGGTATTTCCAAATTCCAGGAAAAAACTTGAAACGATAGGTCAGTCCGATCTTAACGAACTTCCGGAGTATTCTTTCCGGTTGTTATATTTTAAAGATGAGGATCAGGAGTTGCACACACTTGTCATAAAAACTTTCAGGGTCAGTCCGGTTAAATTCTATAAAGAGAAGAGTTTTCAACCAAACAGGTTTTTTGACAAAAATGCACTGGTTTATCAGATAACGGAGGATATCCTGCATGCCGAATTTGACAAACTTACCGATGAAGATTTCAAAAAGGTCGTAAAGTCCAAGCAGATAAAAGATGAGAAAATTAAGCCTTTGAAACCGCCGGTTCCTGAAGTTGTTGAAGTTGATCTGCACATAAACCAACTGGTTGATAATGCAAACGGATTGAGTAATAAGGAGATACTGGATGTACAAATGGATAAAGTGGAGAGCGGGATGCGTTCAGCTGTTCAGTCTGGTGCTAAGCGGATTGTCTTTATCCACGGAGTGGGACAGGGTGTCCTTAAGCAGGAGGTTTCAAAACTTCTTAAAAAGAGATTCCCGAAGTATGCATATCATGATGCTTCGTTTAAGGAGTACGGATTCGGAGCCACTATGGTGATCCTGCGTAAATGAAGTGAGTAACATTTTTATAACCCGTTTAATTTCATTAATTTTGTGCCGGCAGGCCGCTTTATCGTTCCTCCGAAGGTAAGCGGAGGAGAGGAAAGTCCGGGCAACACAGGGCACCGTGCTTCTGATAAGGAAGATCTCCGAAAGGGGATAGCAACGCAACAGAAAAAAACCATCCCGGTATAGCTGTAAGTTATCCGGGGAACGGGTGAAAAGGCGGGGTAAAAGCCCACCGGTGGTTATGGTGACATGGTCAGCCGTGCGCCTCACGGGTTGCAAAGCCAAATATATCCTGATATTTACCGCTGTCGCGGTGAAACAGAGTTGCCCGCTTTGTTGTCGGCTACACACCGGATATCAGGAGGGGTAGGCTGCATAAAGATAAATGATAAAGGATCCCGTAAGGGATTACAGAACCCGGCTTACAGGCCTGCCGTTTTTAAATACTCTGCTGCATGTAACCTGCAGGACGGACTCAAGGGATTATATGCGACTGCTTTAGTGATGCCCATTCACAGATAGTATTGCCTGTACCACTTAATAAACTCCCTTATTCCTTTTTCAAGAGGAGTATCCGGGGCATATCCGAAATCTTCCTGAAGTGCTGTTACATCGGCGTAAGTCTTATAAACATCTCCCGGCTGCATTTCGCAGAACTCTTTAACTGCCTTTTTACCAAGTTCCTTTTCAATGGTATCTATGAAATCCAGCAGTTTTACGGGAGAGGAGTTTCCTATATTATAGATTTTATACCTGGTTTTCTCCCCGGTTTTTATATTACTATCATTTTTTTTCTCCGGATTGATCTTCACACTGTCATGTGATTCCGGCAGAGAGCTGAGCACCATGGCCACACCGGCAGTGATATCATCAATATATGTGAAGTCACGGTAGAGATCCCCGTAATTAAATACTTTAATCGGAGTGCCTTCCAGAATTGCCCTGGTGAAGAGAAAGTAAGCCATGTCAGGTCTTCCCCACGGGCCATACACAGTAAAAAAGCGGAGACCTGTTACAGGTATTCCGTAAAGATGGCTGTACGTATAGGCCATCAGCTCGTTACTCTTTTTTGTAGCGGCATAGAGGCTCACCGGATTATCGACATTGTCGGTTACTGACAGCGGCATTTTGCTGCTGTTACCGTAGACACTTGACGAGCTGGCATATACCAGATGTTTAATCCGGTGGTGGCGGCAAGCCTCCAGGATATTCATGAATCCGGTAATGTTGCTGTTAATGTATGCATGAGGATTGTCGATACTGTATCGCACACCCGCCTGGGCAGCCAGGTTGCATACTATATCAAAATTTTCCTGATCAAAGAGTCTGTAAATCGCCTCCCTGTCCTCCAGGTTCATCCTGATAAAGCGGTAGTCAGGATATTTTGTGCTTTGTACGGTGAGGTTCCACTCTTCGGCTCCGGCGGATATACCGCTTTCTGCAAGACGGGAATATTTAAGGCCGGTATCGTAATAGTCATTAATATTATCTATACCAACCACTCTGTTGCCTTTTTCCAGCATAAGCTTTGCCAGGTGAAATCCTATGAATCCGGCAGTCCCTGTTATTAATATCTTCATTTTCAGGAGTTATTTTATAGGGAAAATTTTATTCATCGCAAGAAATTCCATTATACGGTCGAGGTTTAGCTCATTCTCTTCGGGATTAAAAATGAGTTGTGCATTATCAGGTTCTTCATATTCTGTATCCACACCGGGAAGGTTTTCCACCTCTCCCTTATCTGCCAAATCGTATAACTTTGGTTTATTTTTTTTGCAATATTCCAAAGAAGCTTTCATAAAGAACAGTTTGAAATTCTCCCTGCCAATAATTTCAGCTATCTGTTCACGAATATCATTTCCCGGTGAGATGAATGAGCAGATTGCTATTATTCCCTGTTCGTTAAGTATTTTGGCAACATGAGCCACTCTTCTGAGGTTTTCGGCACGATCGGCGGGAGAGTAATCCAGTTCCCGGTTAAGGCCAGCCCGTACCGAACTGCCGTCGATCAGCACAGCGATGGCACCATTGTCAAAAAGCTTTTTTTCCAGACTGAAAGCCAGTTCATTCTTTCCTGATCCGTGAAGTCCGGTGAACCACAGGGTTACTCCTTTCTGGTTATACCTTTTTTGTCTGTTTTCTTCGTTAATCAGAGATTTTCCTTTTTTAATCTGTTCTCTTTCCAGATCAGTTATTCTTGATGGAAGTATCCTGCTGTCAAGTTGGTCGAGTATCATGCCAACCGCCACCGTGTTATTGGTAACCGGATTTATCAGCACAAAGGAACCTGTATTTTTATTCTTTTTGTAGGGATCGAAGAACAGTGGTTTGGCTGTAGTAATAACAGCACGACCTATTTCGTTGAGCGTCAGTCTGCCGACATTCGATTTTTCGAGAGTATTTACATCGATCCTGTGCCTCACCATGTCAATCTGTGCCCGGGTTGTATTGGTGGTATGTTTCAGGAAAAACTGTGTTGAAAGATCGAGTGGTTCTTCATCCATCCAGACCAGCATAGCCTCAAAGTGCCTTCCTGTACGGGGCAGGTTATCGGGTTTTACAAGCATTTCGCCGCGGGAGATATCTATCTCATCTTCCAGCACAAGCGTTACCGACTGCGGGGGGAAAGCTTTTTCGAGATTCCCGTCGTATGAGGGAATCGACTTCACCCTGGATTTTTTTTGTGAAGGCAGGGCCACAACAGTATCTCCCGGTCTGACTATTCCGGACGCTACTCTTCCTGCAAATCCTCTGAAGTCGCGGTCAGGCCTCAGAACATACTGTACGGGGAATCTGAAATCATCATAATTCCTGTCGCTGCTCACATGAACGGTTTCAAGAAATTCAAGCATACTTTTACCATGGTACCAGGGCATAGCAGTCGATATATCCACTACATTATCACCTTTAAGAGCTGAAAGCGGAATGAAATTTACATCAGGAATATCGAGTTGTGTTACAAATGATCTATAGTCGCTGCAAATATCTTCAAATATATTTTGTTTGAAATCAACCAGGTCCATCTTATTGACTGCCAGCAGAACATGTTTTATGCCAAGGAGGGATACGAGGAATGTATGCCTTCTTGTCTGCGTTATTACCCCTTTTGTGGCATCGATCAGTATAATGGCAAGGTTAGCTGTCGAACCTCCTGTTATCATATTTCTCGTATACTGCTCATGCCCGGGGGTGTCAGCAATAATGAATTTTCTTTTTGCCGTTGAAAAATAGCGGTAAGCCACATCTATGGTGATGCCCTGTTCACGTTCAGCCTTAAGACCGTCGAGCAGAAGAGCATAATCTATTTCATCCCCTGCATGTCCCATCCTCCTGCTGTCTCTTTCCAGAGCCGAAAGCTGGTCTTCGTACAGCATTTTGCTATCATACATAAGCCGGCCTATCAGTGTTGACTTCCCGTCATCTACAGAACCTGCGGTAAGCAGTCTCAGCAGGTCTTTCTGCTGATCCTTGTCGAGAAATGTTTTTATGTCAATATTTGTCATATCAGAAATAGCCCTCTCTCTTTTTCTGTTCCATACTTGCCTCCTGATCGAAGTCTATAACCCTGGTAGTTCGTTCAGATTTTGTTACCGTCATCATCTCTTCCACTATCTTTTCAATGGTGTCTGCGTCTGACTCAACGGCCCCGGTAAGAGGATAGCAACCGAGAGTTCTGAACCGCACCCTTCTCATCTGTGCCTTTGCCGCAATCTCAGCAGGCATGCGGTCGTCGTCTGCCAGAATGAGGTTTCCGTCCATATCCACCACAGGTCGCTCTTTTGCGAAGTAGAGTGGTACAATAGGGATGTTTTCAAGGCGTATATATTGCCATATATCCAGCTCTGTCCAGTTGCTGAGGGGGAAAACCCTTATCGACTCACCCTTATGAACCCGGGCATTATAGATATTCCACAGTTCGGGGCGCTGGTTTTTCGGGTCCCACTGGTGGTATTTATCGCGAAATGAAAATATGCGCTCCTTGGCACGTGATTTCTCTTCATCGCGGCGTGCTCCTCCGAATGCCGCATCGAACTTATACTTTGTAAGCCCTTCAAGAAGTGCCTGAGTTTTCATGACATCGGTATGAACTTTACTGCCATGACTGAAAGGTCCTATTCCGCTTTCGAATCCCTGCTTGTTATAGTGGACTATAAGATCCCAGCCCTTCTCTTTTGCATATCTGTCGCGGAATTCGATCATTTCACGAAACTTCCATTTCGAGTCTATATGCATCAGCGGAAAGGGAACCTTGCCGGGGTAGAAAGCTTTTTCTGCCAGCCTGACCATCACCGAAGAGTCTTTGCCTATCGAATAGAGCATTACCGGATTTTCAAATTCCGCTGCCACTTCGCGTATTATGTGAATGGCTTCAGCTTCAAGCTCGCGCAGGTTTGTCAAACTGTATTCACTCATGAATTTGAATCAAAATTTTTTAATATAGCCGGAATCTCTTAACTTATGCTTGTGGAGATTTCCAGGTTAATCGGGAGACAAATATAGCACAATTACCGGTTATAACCCTGCAAAGCTGTTAACTGAAATCATTAGACTGCTCAAAATCTTCAATTTGATTAAAAGAGTATTGGTAATTCATAGGAACAATTTCATTATACTCTTCGACAGTTGCATTCGACATGCATGCATCAATTATTTTTCTGCCGGTTTTATAGAGATCCGGTTTCAGGAATTTCTGAAGTTCTTTTTTGAAGAATTCCTGAAGCATTTCTGCGCCTGCATCGTATCCTTCAGTGCCGACTCCGATCTGATCATATACTTTAAGAAATCTTGTTGGTATTTTTGATGCCTCAATTGTCAGGTAGTTCAGTTCATATCCCAGCAGGTTGCATCTGGCAGGCTGATACTGGTCGGGTCTTAATCTTGCCACTCCCCGTCGTGTAAGGTACTCTCTCATAAGTAACTGCGGTTTAAAGCCAACCTGCCATACTCCGATATACTGGTTCGGGACAAGAGTAAAAGTGGTTCTCGGTGTTTTGATGATCTGGTCGAGGAGCAAGTTGGCATGGGTTACATATTTCCCTGTTGCAAAGGGCCAGTAGGATCCTACTCCCTCGCTCTCCATTCCTCCTGAACCAACAATACTCGGATTGTTATGGCCTCTCGGGGAGACCAGCCGCCAAAGCCATGCAAGGGCCGGAGGAAGAATATGAAAAAGTCCGGCAATACCATATGAAGGCTTTTCGCTGCTGCACAGTGGTGTTCTGATCCCGAAAGATCTTATGTCGACCGAAACAGGATTATTCACAACATTTTTGATACTGGAGCGGGGAAGTATTATCCTGGGGTTAGGACATGATTTCCCTGGTTCATCTTCTATATGTTCCCATACAAGTGCTGTTGATCCGGGAACAGTATCAATATTCAGAAACAAGAGGGGTTGTTCCGGCTTAATTGTTATTTTTTCAAGGTGGGGGTCATCACCATACTCCCTTATGCTGTCAACTCTTACAAACCATGCATTTTCAGCATCAAGGATCTGTAGTTTTCCGTTATTTTTCTGAATTGAAGGATGACAAAAAGCCATATCGTCGGCCACTGAGTTGAATAGGCAAAATCTTGGAATATTAATAAACCTCTCTTCTCCGGTAAGAGCATTTCTGCCTATCAGCACGCGGCCGTCCACCTCCCTGAGAATATTCTGATGCATTTCACTTTTTCCTCCGCCGCTGGCTCCCTCATGCATGAATGTTGCTATGTTATCATACGGACTGATTGACTGAACGGCTGAGCAATGGGGTATTGTCCAGCCCTCTTTTTCTCCCTGGGTAAGGAGCACTCCGTAAAGGCCTTTTTTTGCACTCGGACCGGGATACAGGTTGTAGGCATACAGTTCATGAACATTTTCGAGACGGTTATGCACAACAACCTGTTTGCTATTAAAACGGGTATGTCTGAAAACAGGTGCGACAAAAATCACGGACTTTATTTCAGTGCCTTTTTCAAGTTCATTTACATTTACTATCTGCTGAAGCATGGAAAGTCCCATTGCAAAAAAGGCAGCATTGGCAGGCACAATGGCCAGACCTGTTGATCCAATTTTTTCTCTGCCGGCGAAATAGAAAAAGCAGGCAAGGTCCTGAGATTTTAACCACTCAAAAGTCTCCGACTGGATAACAGAGAATTCGAATCCGTATTTATCGGTGAACCTTTGTTTATCTGTCGGAAGATTGTCGGCAATCGACATTGTTCCGGGATCGCGTCTTCTCATATAAGCTTCGGTATAGTTTACCGATATTCCGTTTCGTACTCTGTGAACTTCAGCTTCGGTATACTCACCTTTACCCGGAATTTCATATTTAACAAAGAATTTACTGTTCTGTGTTCCATTAGTGGCTGCTTCGGCCAATTCTGCTGTTGTATTAAAAACCTTAAGACTTTTGCAATTCTTAAGTACCGAATAAGAATTTTCCGGCAGACTGATATTTTTATCTTCTAACAATCTAAACAAAGTGTTCATCATAAATTCTTTAAATTCAATTAAATTATTTAGGAACAAAATTAATTCATGTTTTAAAACATTCTTAAAGAGAACTTCTAAAAACTCCAAAACAGCGGTATTAGTAACATTGAAATCAGAAATACGAGTATGTTAAGAGGCAGTCCTACTTTGATATAATCGTTAAATTTATAATTGCCGATTGCCTGAACTATCAGGTTGGTCTGATATCCGATGGGGGTTGCAAAACTTGCTGATGCGGCAACAGCTATTGCCACAAAAAAAGGCTTCGGGTCAATATTCATTTGACGTGCAGCTTCGAGGGCAATGGGAAAGACAAGAGCAGCCGCTGCGTTGTTTGTTATTATCTCCGTAAAAATTGTGGTCAGCAGATACAAGGCAGCCAATACTCCCAGAGGTCCGAATGCCCTGGCAAAATTTATGGTTGTCCGTGCCAGGGATTCGGCTAAGCCTGAATTCTGCATCGCCTTGCTGATGGCAAATGCACTTGCAATGGTTATCAAAACATCCCAGCTTATAGCCCTGGTATAATTTTGGTGAGGCATTATTCTGAGCCATATCAAAAAGATCGCGGCAAGTGCCGAGAAGAAGAACATATCGAAGGTAATTCCGGAAGGAGATTGGAAATATTGTCCGACTGTCCCTCCGGTGATCATCAATACTAGTATTATGAATGCAATCCATTTTTTCCAAAAGCTGCCTGTCTCTTTATAGTCGCGGATATACGATGTCAGATAGAAGATTTTGGAATCGCCCCAGTTTTGAATGAACCTGTCGGTGGTAAGCAGTACCAGGTTATCGCCCTCCTTAAGTTTCAGCTTGTCCATGTTAGATGTGATCTTTTCACCATTACGGTGTATGGCAAGGACAACTGCCTCGTAATGGTCGTAGAAATTAAATTCGGGTATGGTCTTTTTCAGTCCGGGAAATCTCGGTGAAAGAACAGCCTCATACTGTTTAAGCTGATTTTTAGGAATATTTTTTACAAGGTCTATGCCACTCAGACGGATATTGTCATTGTTCAGAATGAAGTTAAGCCTGTCTGCTTTTCCTGCTACCAGAAGTTTATCATCCGGCATAAGAGTATAGGTGCCTTTTCTTGCGTCAATGGTTTCATCATTCCGTATAATACTCCTGATAAGCAGTCTTTTTAATTCTTTCAGTCTGCCGTTTTTTACTACCATGCCGACTAAATTGCTGTTTCCGGAGATAACAATATTATAGTTGTAATCCTTAATGTCGATACTGCTTTTTGAATTAAGAAGGATTTTTTTACCCGGAAGCAGTCTGTTGCCGAGAAGTGACAAATACAGAGTACCACCAATTGCCACAAAGATGCCTATTTTCCCCAGTTCGAACATTGAGAATCCCTTATAACCATTTTCGAGTATCAGTCCGTGAACCACCAGATTTGTCGAGGTGCCGATAAGCGTGCATACACCTCCGAGTATTGTAGCATAGGAGAGGGGTATAAGGAATTTTTTTGGGGAGAGGTTCAGCTTCTCTGCCCACTTTTTAATTATCGGGGCAAAAATTATTACTACAGGAGTATTATTCAGGAAAGCAGAAAATACTGAAACAGGAAACATTATGCGGGGTATCAGAAATGCCATTTTCCCTCTTTTCCGGGGGAGGTATGTCTGTGCAAGCCGGTTCAGCACTCCCGACTCACGGATGCCTTCGCTTACAAGGAAAAGGAGGCCTACCGTTATCATGCCTTTATTTGAAAAACCTGCCAGCATCTCCCGGTTGCTGATCGTGCCTGTTACCATCAGAAAGGCAGCGGCAGAGAAGAGTACCAGTCCGGGACGCAAAAGTTCTTTGGCAAGAACTGCAATGCTTATAACTATTACAGCCAATACAATGAATCCGTCGATAGTCATCAGGTTAAGTAAATTTTTTTGCTGCTCTGATAATATTAGTTCACTCAAAACTAATTATAAAAAGTCAGTAGTGTCTATTAAAAAATGTTAAAAAATATTGAACTCCAATTGCAACTGCCCGTCATCGTGGTTTTCCTTCGGC
>ENA-OSEO01001548-OSEO01001548.1-sediment-metagenome-genome-assembly--contig:-NODE-1548-length-40492-cov-6.310850_pt1 | contig 40492 bp, 38 predicted proteins | sample MGYA00237883_ERZ534232 | MGnify/ENA metagenome assembly ERZ534232 | reverse complement strand
GCCGAACGATATGAACGCATTTTATTGCAGCCCTTGGGCAGAGACCCCCACGGGCGGGCAGAACGCTGTTTGGTTGCCGGCTTCAGGCCGCGTTGGGCTTATCAACATTTGGCCCGAGCAGAGGCAGGGGGGCTCGATTTTATTAAAGGGCTAACCCGTTACAACCAGGAATATTTTTCAGACATGAGGCTGACCATGAAACTGACAGAGGCCATGAAGATCATCGATGACCGCTGGATAAGACGCTACAAGGGTTTTCGCGTCCGCTTCCAGAAAAGGCAAGGAGAAGCGTGGGCGACCGAGGAGTTTCCCGATCCAACCTCCAAACCCCTCACCTCTGAGGTCTCTGCCTGGGAACTGGCCCGGCGGTTTGCCGAGGCCACTGCCAACCACAACCCCGACCAAAATCCCAACAACCGGATGATCAACATTCACGTGGTGGACGATCAGGGAAACGCAATCCCCTTCTATGCCACCCACCAATTTCACGTCTTCAACCGGATGGAAACGGGCGGCGATTGACGGGCCCAAATTCCCTTGGCCCTGACGAGGACCATCGGCAGGCAAAGGCAAATCATCTTGACTATTTTACGGAATTGGGCCATGTTGCCGCACATGCGCGCATCACAGAAAAGGAGGAAAAATAGATGAAATCGGCAAGAGCATTGATATTGTTCGGTCTGCTCGTCCTTGCTGCCGGGCCGGGCTGCGGCGGCGGGGGCGCGGAACCCAGGAGCCAAACCAGCACAACCACCATCGGCCAGGAATTGATCGACCTCAAGGCGGCTTATGACAAAGGGGTGATTACCCTGGAGCAGTACGAAGATCAAAAGAAAAAGATCCTGGAAAGAGAATAACCAACGGCCAGTCCCCCCCAAAGGGGCATTGAGGAGGAGAGCGCATGAGACCAAGGTGGCGGTGGGGTCTTGTGTTTCTGACAGTGATGGCGGCCTGCGCCCCGGACAGGGGACCCCGGGACTGGACGAGCATCCCGCGGGTCCAAACGGAGGAAAATGGACTTTTTGACGTCCGTCTCGAGCCGCTCAAAAAGGATAAACGCTTCTTTGTCTCCTTTCGCCTTAAGATCGCCAACAAGACCCAGCGAGACCTTGCCATTGACTGGAACAAGACCCGCTATATCCACAATGGTCAGCCAAAGGGCGTGTTTGCGTTCCCGGGGATCGACCCTGCATCCATAAAAAAGGCCATACCGCCGGATACGGTCGCACCCGGATCCGTTTTTTCCAGGGAGATATTCCCGGCCCATTGGGTGGCATTTGCACCCATGCGGGAAGAGGTCCTCAACAAAGAAGGGAAGGGCCTTTTTCCCGGTCCGCTCCCTGAGGGGCAAAATGGCATCCGCCTCGTGATCAGGCAGGGGGCCAAGGAAACAGTCCGGGATGTGACAGTGGAAATTCAATGACATCCAGCTGAACAGCGTGAACGCCCGGCGAGATCATGGAATATCCCTCCCATGGTGATTCTCCACGATCCTTCCCGCCACCCTGGCGCCTTGGATGCCTTCCATCCGCACCTGGAAGGGGCCTTTGGCTGAACCCGAAAGCACAGGGAAGAAGACCGGCAGATAGTTGTCGCTCCTCCCCTGCATAAGTCTCCTTTCCCGGGACGCCCATGTCTCCGGAAGCACAGTAAATTCCCTGTTCAAACAGCCCTGCCAGAAGACCAGACGCTTCTCCTCCCCCAGGGTCCTCAGCCGGGCCGCCCGATCCTTGATTTCCTCAGGAGATACCCTTGGTCTAAACCGGCTGGCCGGGGTGCCTGGCCGGGGCGAAAACGGGAATACGTGGAGATAGGAAACCGGCAGGCTCCTGAGAAGGCCGCAGGTGTTGTCATGGGCCGTTTTATCCTCTCCGGGAAATCCCACCATCACATCTGCGCCAATGGCCGCATGGGGAATGCCGGCATGGATGGCCTCCACAAGACAGGCAAAGTCCCTGACCGTATAATGCCGACCCATCCGGTGAAGGATCCGATCATCCCCGCCCTGCAAAGGGATATGGAAATGGGGACAGAGCCAGGGCTCAAAGGCCGCCATGTCGATCAACTCCCTGGTTATCTCATTGGGCTCCAGGGAGCTGAGCCGGATGCGCAGAGGAAACCCCTGGTCCCCGATTTGCCTGAGGAGCGAAACCAGATCCCTGCCTGCTTCCAGGTCCACCCCGTATTTGCCCAGGTGAATTCCAGTGAGCACCACTTCTCCGTAGCCCTGTTCCGCCATCCGAGCCAGCATCCCGATCACCCTCGTCGGGTCCAGGCTCCGCAAGGGTCCCCGGGCAAAGGGAACAATGCAGTAAGTGCAAAAGGATTCACACCCGTCCTGGATCTTGAGGTAGGCCCGTGCCCGACCGGGGAAACAGGAGATGTCCATCACATCGAATCGGGCATCGGGTTCAAACCCCTTCAATAAAAGGGCTGGCTGAAAAGAGAGGCCGGCGTTCACATCAACCGTGGTTCTGGATGCTGGATGCTGGATGACGGATGGCGGACGCTGCTCAGCCGCTGTTGTTCCGTGCGATGTCGGACGTTCCATATTCCGCTTTCGATGTTCGGCCTTCAAATGCCTTCTGCCTTCATCAGACCGGCATTCTTGCCTGCCGGAGACGATGCTCAGGAGAAGACCCGGGACTGCGGCCTTCATCCGGTTGTCTGCGATGAGGCCCAGATGCTCGATCTCAGCCAGTTCTTCGGGAAATACCTGTGCATAGCACCCCACCGCCCCTACGCAACTCCGGGGATTCTCCCGGATCGCCTTGCGTATGGCCTGGCGGGACTGGTGTGCGGCCCGCTGGGTCACAATACAGGTGTTGACAATTACCGCATCCGCAAGCTCATCCCGTCCGGCAGCGCGCCAACCGGCCCGGGTCAAGGCCTCACTGAAATATGCTGACTCATATTGATTGACCTTGCACCCAAGGGTGATGATCTTGAATGTTTTAGAGTTGTCGGTCATTTATGGCTTCTCGATGCTGGATGCTGGTTTATTGGGTTTATTGGGGTTGTTGCGTTTCCAGGTTACAGCCGTTCCTTCCCTGACGACCGGCATGTCATACCCATTTGCAGGCATTCATTCCACGTTCGATGTTCAACATTCGATGTTCGACGTTCAACGTTCGTCTCTTCCCTTTCAGCTTCCTGCCCTGCGCGTCACGCCTTGCGCCCTCCTGCAATCCACCCACCCCCCATCAACCTGTCTCCATCGTAAAGGGCCAGGGCCTGTCCCGGCGTGACCGCCCACTGCGGAGCGTCAAACACAAACTGGACCTCGTCAGGAGACGCCGCCTCCAGCCAACCCGGAGCGGCCCGGTGACGATAGCGGACCTGACCCAGCAGCCGAAGCCGCTTCCTGTTTCGCGGTCCTCCTATCCAGTGAACATCCCGGGCATATACTTCGGTGCTGAAGAGGCCTTCCCGCCTGGCCACCACCACCTCATTTACGCGGGGACGCAGCCTTTTGACGTAATAGGGCCTTGAAGAGGCGATCCCCAAACCGTGCCGCTGGCCGATGGTGTACCGGTGGATCCCCTGGTGCTCTCCTAACTGCATGTTGGCCTCGTCTACAACAGCCCCCCCTTTTTTTGCACTCACATCAATCCGTTGCTCCACCAGGTCACGGTAATCGGCGCCTGAGACAAAGCAGATCTCCTGGCTTTCGGGCCTGAGACGGCAGGGCAGATCCATGGCCCGCGCCCTTGCCCGAATCGCTTGCTTGGTCATCTCTCCCAGCGGAAAAACCGTCTTCAAGAGACGCCGTTCACTCAAACGCTGCAAGAAATAGGTTTGATCCTTCCCCATATCCCGGCCCCGCAGAAGCTCTGCCTTTCCGTCTTTGACCTCTACGCGCGCATAGTGGCCGGTGGCCATAAAACAAATGCCATGTTGGCTGCGATACCGGTCCAGGGCCTCAAACTTGATCTCCTGATTGCAGCGAACACACGGATTGGGGGTCAGGCCGTTCAGGTAAGCGACACAGAATGGTTCCACAATAAGCTGCTCAAAACGCTCGCGCAGGTCGATCACCTCCAGGGGAATCCCAATCCGGTCCGAAAGCTCCCTGACCCGTCGGTCCCTTTCGGGATCCGCACCGCAAAGGACCAGATGGAGGCCGTACACCTCCCAGCCAGCCTCCTTCAAGAGGACCGCTGCCATGGCGCTGTCCACGCCCCCGCTCAGTGCAACAACCACATTTTTTGTCAGGCCATCTGCCATTACCCATTTCTCCAGAGGCCTGCGCGCCACAAGGCCTCTCCCCTTTTGGCCCACGAAGCCGTGGGCCCGGCTTTTCCCTTGACTCCTATGCAGTTCTTTATTAAACAAAGGCGTCAAACAGATGCATATTACAACATGGTCCTGTGGGCGGCAAGGCATGCGAGACGTTCCCCTTGAAGATACCTGTAATTTTTCCGACCCAGCCCCTGATTCCCCTTCCACCCCAAAAAACCGTCTGGCTGAACTGGCGGAGGAGAACAGGGTACTGCTGGGGCTCTGCGAAGAGGCCCTCGGCCGGGCCAACACCAAGACTACGGAAGCCGAGATCGCCCGCATTGAATTTGATCAGATATTCGACGCGGTGGCGGATCCCACGTGGGTGGTGGATAAAGAATGCCGGGTGGTTCGCATCAATCGGGCCTTTCTTGACCTTCTGGGTCTTGCCGAAAGAGAGGGCGCCCTCTCGAGAAAATGCCATGAACTCCTTTCTTCGCCCCTGTGCCTAACCCCCAAGTGCCCCCTGAAGCAGATTCAAAGCACAAAAGGCCGGATCGAGCTGGAGGAAGAATGGCAGGTCGCTTCGGACAAGCGGATCCCCTTCCTGATGACGGCCATGCCCCTGTTCGGGCTGGCCTCTGAGCTGGTGGGGATGGTTCAGTATTTCAAAGATATAACTGAACGCAAGCACTACGAAGAGGCCCTCAAAAAGGCCAACAGGGAACTGGAAGCCCTTGCGGCCCAGGACGGATTGACAGGACTTGCCAACCGACGCACCTTTGACCAAAGGCTGCATGCGGAATGGATGCGAATGGCCAGGGAAAAACAGCCCTTTTCCCTGATTCTCAGTGATATCGATTTCTTTAAAAAATATAACGACTACTACGGTCACCAGTCAGGAGATGCCTGCCTTAAGGCCGTAGCCAAATGCATCCAGGAGTCCGTACATCGGCCCGGCGATCTGGCAGCCCGGTACGGGGGCGAGGAGTTCGCCATCCTCTTGCCTAACACCCCTTCTCAGGGCGCCTTCCAACTGGCCGAAAAGATCCGTGAGGCGATCTTTGGATTGAACATAGAGCACGCGTGCTCAGGGATCGCCGACCGGGTTACCATCTGCCTGGGCGTGGCCGCCACGATTCCTCTCTCTTCGGAGGGCAGGGCTGCGGAGAGGCTTTTGCAGGCCGCAGACCAGGCCCTCTACATCTCAAAGGAAAACGGGCGCAACCGAACGACCGTGGCCCCGGCCGACCTCCCTTACGCCTGATCCACCAGGGCCTCGTCCCCTTGACACCCAGAGCGGCCTTGGGTATTGTCCTCTGATAAGCGTTCACATATTCCGGTCCGGCCCAGGGTTCACGGTTCACCCTTACGAAGGCACATCATGCCCAATGGACAACACGGCTTAAAATGAAAACACATGCCTATATGACCCGTCTGACTGCTCTCAGAGACCGCATGACCTCAACCGCGGCCGATGGATGGGATGCCGCATGGATCCTTCAGCCGGAAAACCGGCGATACCTTTCCGGCTTCAAGGCGGAGGACGGCCATTACCCGGAATCCTCAGGTTCCCTTCTCGTCGGCAACACCCGATCCCTCCTTATCACCGATTCGAGATACACCCTCCAGGCCCAAAACGAGGCAGTCGATTTTGAGATCAAGACCCTCAAACAGGACCTGGCCGACAGCATGCCCGCATGGGTGGAAGAAATGGACATCCAGAATGTTGGCTTTGAGGAAGACTATGTGGTCTGGAGTCTCCACCAGAAACTCCATGAACGGCTGAAGGCGCTTTCCCCGTCTGTGGGGCTCACACCCCTGAAGGGAGTGGTGGAGGAGATGCGAGAGGTGAAGGAGCCGGAGGAAATCCAGGCCCTGGAGGCTGCTGCTGACCTCATCTCAAGGGTAATGGATGAAATCGCGAGGCGCCTGACCCCCGGGATGACAGAGAGACAGGCCGCGTGGGAGATCGAGGGTCTGGTGAGAGAAGGGGGGGCCGAAGGGCTTTCCTTTCCGCCCATCGTGGCATCAGGTCCCAACAGCGCCCTTCCACACGCGGTTCCCACTGACCGCCCTGTCCAGCCCGGCGAGCCGGTCATCCTGGATCTGGGCGCGAGGGTGCAGGGCTACTGCTCGGACATGACCCGCACCATCTTCATAGGGGATCCCTCTCCTGAGTTCAAGACCATTTACAGAACCGTTCGTCAGGCCCAACTGGCCGCCCTCAAGGAGGTGCGTCCCATGGTGGACAGCACCCACCTGGATGCCCAGGCCAGGGATGTGATTCAGGAGGCAGGGTTTGGGGACTATTTCGGACATGGGCTGGGTCACGGCGTGGGTCTGGCCGTACATGAAAGGCCCAGGGTCGGGCCCAGAAATCCGGTCCAACTCAAGGAGGGGAGCGTATTCACCATTGAACCGGGCATCTATATCCCGAAAAAAGGGGGCGTGAGGCTGGAGGAAATGGTCCTGATTGAGGCCACGGGTCCGAGGGTCCTGACTCGAAACAAGCTCTTTTACGATGTTTGATGGAGGGATTGAGGCGGGGTGGTTCCCTCACCTGTCGGACTCACTGGCGGCGCAACTATGGATGCACTGATCGATCAATTCATCAACTATTTGAAACTCGAAAGGGGCCTGTCCGACAACACCATACAGGCCTACAGCCGGGACCTGACCAGACTGGGCACGTTTCTCGAACAGAAAAACCTAAGCCCCCTCAGGGTCTCCCGCGACCAGATCATTGCATATCTGAGTTCCTTGAGAAGGTCCTTGTCCGCCCGGTCTGTGGCCAGAAACATCTCCGCAGTCCGCAGCTTCTTCCGGTTTCTGACGTCAGAGGGCCACATTCAGGAAAATCCAGCCCGGCTTCTTGAGACGCCTCGCCTCGGCCGCAGGCTCCCGGAAATCCTGAGCAGGGATGAAGTGGACCGGCTTCTGACCCAGCCTGACCCCTCCACCCCGGCCGGGTCCCGTGACCGGGCCATGCTGGAACTCCTTTATGCGGCCGGCCTGCGGGTCTCCGAGCTGATCGGGCTGAAGGTATTGAACATCAATCTGGAATCCGGTTATCTGAGAACGGTGGGCAAAGGCGCCAAAGAGAGACTGGTGCCCATCGGCGGAAACGCAGTGGCTGCGGTCAAAGACTATCTCCTGAACGGCCGGCCCCTCATGATTCGCGGGGCCAATCCACCCCATCTCTTCCTCAATTTCAGGGGCCGTCCCCTGACCCGCCAGGGATTCTGGAAAATCATCAAGGCATATGGAAGGGCCGCCGGCATTCAAAAGGAGATCACCCCTCACACCCTCCGTCATTCTTTTGCCAGCCATCTCTTGGAGGGGGGGGCCGATCTTCGGGCCGTCCAGGTCATGCTGGGCCACGAGGACATCTCCACCACGCAAATTTACACCCATGTCACAAGGGACAGGCTGCGGGAACTTCATGAAAAATATCACCCCAGGCCGTGAAGCCTCAGAGATTTTCGGGCGCTCCTGATGGGAAAGGTCATCCATATCCAGGACAGACGGCAGACATTGCCTCCCGATGGCCTGGGTTCTCCAGGACCCTGGGAATTCCGAAGGGGATGCTGGAGAACGCCCTTCTTTGTGCAGATGTTGCGGCCCCTCGCCGACAAACTGGACCTTTCCGACCAACCCGCGGCCTCCATACCCCCTCACTTTCCCCTGGATCGGGGCCTGGCATCCACCATTCAGGCCATGTACGCCAACCGCCGCGATGAGCGCAGGATGCGGGAGACCTATTATCTCATCGGCCTGACCGACTGCATGATCAATCAGATCAACCCGGTCCTGAGGACCGACCTTTTGAGGGCCGTCTATAAAAAAGTCTTTGCCATGAAGGCTGACTTCAACATACACTGGCACGGGTCCCTGGATCAGGTACTTCTCCCCATTGATTCCCGCTTTTACAATGAAGGCGCCTACCGTTCCGCCATCCGACAGGCCGTCACCCTCAAGGACCTGTATCGGACCATCCGTGAAGGGACCGAGACCATGTTCGACATCCTGTCCCGCGAATATGTTTTCTTGTGTCCATCTGTTGGAGGATAATCATGCCGGCACAATCATCGCCCAACGGGATCAGAGACAGCACCCTTTTCCTGAAGGCCATCTTCGACAGCATCAGCGAAGAGATAATGGTGATCGACGCAACCGGAACGATCCATGATGTCAACAAGGTCTTTCTGGATCAATGTGGCCTTCCCAGAGAGGCGGTTGTAGGCAGAAAATGCTATGAGATCAGGACATTGTCGGGCAATCCCTGTCATATTGACAGATACGACTGCCCCATGCAACAGGCAAAGCAGACCGCCGAGCGGGTGGAAGTCATCCACCGATACCGGCAACCCGGGACTGCGGAAAGGGAGTTGACGCGAATCATGTATCCCATCTCCACGGAGGGAGAGGAGGGCCTCTATTTTGTTGAAATTTCGACAGATGTGACAGAATATCGGAACCTGATCCGAAGGCTGAAGGCCGAAAAGAAGCGATTCAGCACCATCCTGGACACGGCCACGGACGCGGTCATCTGCATCGACAAAGACCACAAAATCATCCTTTTTAATGCCGCGGCCCAACAAATCTTCGGCTACACCAGCGAGGAGGTCTTCAACAGGCGCCTCAACCTGCTTATCCCTCCCCAGTACGGAGACCATTACCGCTTTGTCACCCAGTTCCTGGAAACCAGAGCACCACAGGAAATGGGAAAAAATCTAAAGCTTACCGCGCTCCGAAAAGGCGGGGAAGAATTTCCCATCGAACTGGGGCTGTCTTTTTATGAAACCGAGGACGACATTGCCTTTACGGCCATCGTCAGAGACATCTCCATACAAAAACAACTGGAAAAAAAGTTGCTCCAGTCCGAACGCTTGGCAGCGGTGGGGCAGACTGTTGCCCATGTGGCCCATGAGATCAAGAATCCCCTCATGATCATCGGCGGCTTTTCCCACCAGGTGAGAGACACTCTGACAGATGAAAAGTCCATCCAGAAGCTGGATATGATCCTGGAAGAGGTGGGTCGGCTGGAACGTCTGGTCAGCAGCATCGGCGATTTTACCAAGGTGCACAACCTGGTATCAAGGCCATCTAACATCAATTCGGTGATCCAGGACGTAGTGAAGATTATGGAAGGTTACTATTCCCCGGAAAAGCATCGGTTCAGGGTCCATCTGGCCCCGGATCTGTGCGAGATCACCTGCGACCCGGACAAGCTGAAACAGGTCTTCATCAATATCATCACAAACAGCGTCGAGGCCATGGAGGAGGGCGGGACCGTCGCCATCACCACGACAAAGGCAGCGAATTCCATTGAGATCCACATTTCAGATGAAGGGGTGGGAATCCACGAGAAAGACCTCCTTCACATCTTCGAACCCTTTTTTACGACCCGCGAGCGTGGATTCGGCCTGGGCCTTGCCATATCCTACAAACTCATTGAGGCCCACGGCGGAGAGATGTGGGCAGACAGCGTGCCTGGAAAGGGGACGACATTTGTGATCAGGCTTCCGACGGGCTAACGGCCTGATTTTTTGTTTGACAAAGGGCCTTTGGGGATTTATATTCTTCTATTGACGCGGGGTGGAGCAGTCTGGTAGCTCGTCGGGCTCATAACCCGAAGGTCGTTGGTTCGAATCCAGCCCCCGCTACCAAATAAAAATCAAGGGGTTGCGGTCAAAACCGCAGCCCCTTTTTTGTTGCCTGGTTTTTCACTTTTCAACCTTTTGAGAACATCTTACCCGTGGCCAATGCGGCTGGCAAGGGGACGGGGATGGGGGGCTGCTTCCAAATCTGATATTGCCCGCTCGGCAGCCATCAGGGCCCCTTCGAGGTATCCCCCGTGCTGATCGGCTGTTTCCGTCCCGGCAAAATGCACAGCCCCGCCCCAAATGGATGTCCGGCCTGCCGGGGGCTGGTACAGGGGATGTTCCACCATCGCCGGCTGGTCATAGGGGGTAGAGGTGAACTGCTCGCGTGCCCAATCCTGGTAAAAAACCGCCACCGGCTGTGCGGCGGATCTGCCATAGATGGTTGCAAGCTGCGTGAGGGTCGCCTCAATGAGAACATCCTGTCGGCAGCGTTGCACCGCGGGGATGCCGACAAAGCCGGTCAGTCCGTAGGGACCGCCGCCATGGTTGGATCCGTCATGGATTTCACACAATGGACCGCGCTCGCTGAAGGCCTCGCCGGAAAGCCCTGCCCGACGCCAGAATGGGCTTTCGTAAAGGGCGTAGAATTTGGCCTGGCCTGCCATCCAGGTGCCGATTCTGAGCATCGCCTGGGTCAACTCATGAGGCAAGTCCGGTTCAAAGAGGATAGTCGCAGCGGCGAGGCGCGGCGGCAGGGCGAGGACGACGTTCCCCGCACGGAATCGGGCCCAGGGTTCGCTTTCCAGCCCTCCCACGCTGATCAAGACGCCGTCATCCTGCCTTTCCAGCTTGCATACCGGGTGAACGAGCCTGATGGCCCTTTCGGGGATATGCTCACAAAGCCTGTTGACGATCGCCATCATACCGCCGCAGAGCCGCCAGGAGGCAGGTTCCATGGCGTAACCGCCCACGGTCCGGACCGTCCTCCCAACGCTGGTCTCGTAGCGGCCGTATCCCTCCTCAAACTGGCGAAATCCTTTGAGCCCCATGACCTCGATAAGGCGGGCCATTTTGGGATGGATGTCAGGCCAGTACCATGACGGTCCCAAATCCGAGAAAAAGCCGTGGAATTCAGGGCTGAAGATTCTGCCGCCCACCCGGTCGCGGGCCTCCAGAATCACAAAGGGATGATTTCTGCGGGCCAGTAGGCTCGCGGCGTAGATGCCGCTCAGGCCGGCGCCGATAATAATGGTATCCATTGTTTCAACAGGTGCGTCCATGTTTAGAGTCTTTGTTCGTAACTTTTCTGCAACGTGCCAAGAAGTTTCCCCGTGGGGGTCTCTGCCCAAGGGCGGGCAGAACGCTGTTTGGTTGCGGCCGTCAGGCCGCCTTGGACAATCGTTTTTGAATCCAGCAGGCCTACTCCTGGCAGGGGCATACGCGCTGTAATTCGACCTCCCCTTCGCCAAGGATGCACTCCATGCCGGCATCCAGTTTTCCGAGATCCCCTTTTTCCCCTAACAAGGTCGCCAACAACCCCTGAGGCCGGGGGTCAAGAACCCCGGCTGCCCGATTGGGCAACCCCCTTCATTCATTTCAGAAGCCATTGGTGGACACATGCAGCCGCCAGCCACACCCCAAAACTCGACAACAAAACGATGGGTAGCGGAAGCTCTTTCTTGAAGCAAAGCAAAGCCATGAGGAAGAAAAAAACACTGGGCAGGATTCCCCAAAGGGCCCCTTTGGTAACGTCCTGCATGATCTCGGTATTTCCGTTGTTTTCCAAATACACCCACACAAGGACAAGGGCGCCGGTGAGAGGCATAACGCCGATCAGACCGGCCGTCGACGGCAATTTCCTTCCGACTGCCGTGGCGGCAAGAATAATTGCCACGCTCAGGACTATTTTGATGACCATCTGCATCGCTTATTTTTTTTGTCGAGCCAGCGATTGTACAGTTACTGTATATCTTCTCAAAAGCAGATCACTACACGCCAATAATACAGGTTTCTCATTTCGGCACAGGGGGAACCGCTCTGTCAACTCTTATTTACAAAGGCCTGGTCCATAGACTCTTTCGGCGATATGACTCTACCCGTCCCGTCCTGGCGTTTTCACGCGGAATAAAATTCTCCGTGCTCCCCTTTCTGCCCATTGGGATGCTGGACTGCCGGGTGTCTGTGCAGATGGGCGTGAAGGATCCCTGCCGCTCCGTCGAATTGGATCCGTCCGTCTTTCATGCTATAGATATGCTGCACCGTCCCTGCCAGGAAATCATACTCGTGGGAGACAATCACCATACTGATATCGAGGTCATTCAGCAGAGCGGTGATTCTGGCCCGGGCCTCCTCGTCCAGCCCGGTGGTGGGTTCGTCCAGGAGGAGGGCCTTGGGCTGCATCACCAGGACCGTGGCGAGGGAAACCAGCTTCTTTTCCCCCCCGGACAGCTTATGGGTGATGCGGTTTTCAAGCCCGTTCAGGTTGAGTCTTTCCAGGGTCTCCATAGCCATGATCCGCGCCTCCTTGGGTGACTTCCCCAGATTGAGGGGGCCAAAGGCCACATCTTCCAAAACCGTAGGAGAGAAAAGCTGATCGTCGGCATTCTGAAATACCAGTCCGATAATGCGCCTGACGTCCAGGAAGTCCTTCCTTGAATCGACCGGTTTCCCCATAACCCGGATGGTCCCGGACGCGGGCGTGACAAGCCCCATGATGATGTGGAGGAGCGTGGTCTTGCCGCTCCCATTATATCCGATCACCCCCACCTTTTCCCCTTGTGCCAGGGAAAACATGAGGTTCGTGAGCACCGGCTTTTCCGGCTCATAACCGAAGTGGATATTTTTAAGATCGATGATGGCGCTCAGTTCATCCATTCCACAACTCCCAATCCAACCAGCACCGCAACCATCACCATGGCCCATACGCGGTCTTTTTGTGTAAACGAAAACTCGTGCAGGGAATGGAATCTTCCATAAAACCCCCGACAGAGCATGGCCGCGTAGACCCGCTCGGCCCGTGCCGAGGCCCGCACAAACAACATCCCGACGAGATAGGCGACCGTCCGGTAGGTGTGGATCGAGGTGGACGGCCGAAAACCGCGCACCGTGGCCGACCTTGTGAGCCGATGGTATTCCGTTTCCATGACAAAGAGATACCGATAGGTCATCAGGAGCAGGAAGACCATCTTCTCCGGTATCCGCATCCGACCCAGGCCAGCACCCAGGACGGCAACCGGGCTGACGGCCACCAGGGCGATAAAGGCGAGGAGGATGGCATTGCATTTGATGGTGATGCGGGCCGACACCCTTACGCCTTCCCAGGTTGCTGCCAGGGGTCCGACACTCAATAGCGGGCTCCCGGGATAGGTCACCGGGATCACAACCCATAAAAAGAGGATGAAGCCATTCACCACGACAAGCCGTTTGGCCACAGCGCCAAGCGGCAGCCGGGCCATGCCGATCAGGGCCATGGAAACGGCAAGGGCCATGAAAAGCGCAGTAAAGCTGTCGGCCGAAGCCACCACAAAGGCGTACGCCGCGGCAATGACCATCCGCCCCCGGGGATCGAGACGCTGCATGGGAGATTCATTATGGACAAACGGCTCTTCGATCATGTGCGACCAAATGCTACCTCTTTCCCGGCAACATCTCCGGTTGAACCTTTTTGAGAAATGCCACACAAAAGGCCGTGATGATCCCTTCAATGATCATCACCGGGACATGGGCCCCCACCACCAGGGCCGCTGCCTTCAGAAAATGCCTCTCTGTGAATGCCAGGGCCGCCCCCACGAGGACAGCCCCCAGGAAAACGGAAAAGGCCCCGCAGGCAAATGCAGCCGGCAGCGAGACCCGCGCCCTTCTACCCACCAGGCGACCGAAGAGGTAATAGCCCAAGACCGCGGGCAGGGCCATAACGACCGTGTTCACCCCCAGCGTGGTGATCCCCCCGAACTGAAACAGCACGGCCTGAAGCGCCAGGGCCACCAGGATGACAGGAAATGCCCCCCACCCCAGAATGAGTCCCACAATGCCGTTCAGAATGAGATGCACACTGGACGGACCGATGGGAATATGTATCAGAGAGGCTACAAAAAAGGCGGCCGAAAGGATGGCGGCACGCGGGATGCGGTCGGCATCCAGCTTCTTGAGGCCGATAGCCGTCCCTGCAGCAGCCAGGGCGATCCCTGATGCCAGAACCGGCCCGGACAAGATGCCTTCCGATATGTGCAAGATACACCCTCACCTGTTCTGACAGATTAGGCCCGTTCTCTCGAGACCTTGCCGCGGCGATGAAAAAACTGCACCACAAACGCGAGATTAACGATGATGCTGAGGCCTGCCATCATCTTCAAGAGGTTTGATCCCTGAATAGAGGGTCCACCGGTTGTGTGACCCTCCGGATCATCAATTGTTTCGTAAGCTGCTTCCGGGCCGATCTTCACCAGTGCCTGGCACAGATGGCCCATACCGTCACTGGCGCTGATCCGCCAGGTCCCGGGCATGTCCGGGCAAAAGGCAAATTTCCCGTGGCGGTCGGTCCTTCCGTTCTGGTGTTCTACCTTAGGATCCTGAGGACTGAATACCAGGACCTCCGCGTACGCCATGGGCTCTCCGTCGGAGTACTTAAATGAAACCGCCTTTAAATCTGCGTCTTTAAGGGGCTTCCAAGCGGTCCCATGGGCGCCGGCATCCGAAGTTCCGCATATGATAGTCAGACTGGCCAGAACAAACAAAGCATATGCCCGCATGGATTTTCTCCTTTTACAGAATCGGCATAAACGGTCACGGCTTCGTTGTTTTCCGGGTGAACTCTGTCCGTGGTGACGCCGTGAGACGTTTCAAGGGTTCACCAATGCGCAGATCGTCCCCCAATGCCCTGACGGGCACACTGCAACCGGTTCACTGCCTACCCGGACATTCCCGCACCCCTGTTGTCCGGGGCCCCATCCCCGTGACCGGGTACGAACCGGCAACAAAAAAGGCCACGCATCCGCATCCCCTCTGGGGATAGGGACCTTCGTGGCCTTATTATTCCAAGCGCGTTATGTCATTTCCGCCGCTATTCCGGCGGGGATATGGCTTTACTGGATCTTCTTCTGAAATCCGTTTTTAATCGGCTTCTGCCGTAATGAACTGTCGGGCTTTTACCCAAGGGCTTCTGGAAAGTCAAGGTTTTTTGGTCATCCTATTATCCACAGATTCCCGGTTCAACGGTATGTTTGTTCATGTAGATCCTGTCTTTTTTGCCCGGCATCCACCCTGTCTATACGGCCAGATCAAAAGGCAAATCGCTGATGTCCCGCAGGCGCCTGCCATCAATAAGGACCATCAACATGTCCAGTTGATCTGCATTGTTGATGTCCTTAATGGCCTCCATAAGCTCGTTCAAGGCAAAATGGTACACACAGTCAACATCGCCGGTACCCAGGGCGAGGGATGCAATACGTGTTGGGAGCGGCTCGGCAGTCACGGCCACAATATGCGGGGCACTTCCTTTCCGATTTCGAATCAGGTTGAGGGCCTCGGTTCGAGCGTTTTGACCCCTGTCACTCCTTAGCGTCCATTTGCAGCTGATGCTGGCGTGCAGTATCACGCGAGGCTTTTCATAATTGGCTTGGCGGAGGGGCGTAAATCTGGCAACCGGCGGCTTTTCGGTCACGACGGCGCGATCTTGATTGATCAAATCGTCGGCAATAGCCCGTCTCCCAATGAGAATATCAGGCTTGATAATGTAATCGGTGCCGAGCGAAGAGGCCAGCTCATTGTATTGTTCAACAATTCGTTCAAGGTTTGCCAGATGTTCATACTGGTCAAAATTCGATATGGGTGTTTGTGTTGTGTACTGCCACTCGCCCGGACGCAGATGCTGCAGGAGGGAGAAGGCCTGCTCAAGAAAATCCCTTGTAATGGTTTCAAAAAGGCCGCCAGCGGTCTGTCCGGCTAAGCTTTTGTGATCTGCTTTAAGACGGAACCGCTGGACGATGCCCTGCGCGATAGCCCTGCTGGCCTTGCTCCCCCTGTCCGCAAAATTGGGGTATTCGGACTCCCCATCCTTCTGCATCCTAATAATTTCTTTGGAAATTCGCAGATGATAGGCTTTGCGAAGCTCTGAAATACTCATTTTGCTTTTCATATGTAGCCCTGTTCACGAACTGGGTTTGTAGAAACCGATAACATGTTCGTCGTGCATCCGTTGCTGAATGCGAGAATCGAGATCAGGATGGATTCCGGCCGGCATCATTCGACGATTCCGATCCAGTTTGCGTATGCCAATATGCGGGACTTGAAAACCGATAGTTCGCCCGATTTCGGCGAGGCAAATTTGGGTCTCTGTATCCCTCTCCCTCATCACAGAGTTTCCCACCACCACGATAGCGGCCTTCCCAGGTCTGAGGACCCTGAACATTTCCCGCAAGGTTCGCATCATTTCGGAATAGTAGCGGTGGAGGACCCGGCCCTTTCTATTATCCCGCTGTGTAATGCCCGCAACAACAGCCTCTGTGTGCTCTGGCAACGGCTCAAAAACAAAACGGGTGGTGGATTCCCCTCCAATATATTCCTTCCTTTTTTCTCCGAGGTCATCGATCTCGTATCCCAGCCACACCAGCGAAAATTTGTGCGCCCGCATATAGTCAATGGCATTGGCGGCATAAGGGGGAGAGGTAACAATTAGATCGACAGAATTGCCAGCAATCGGCAGGTACTGGGCATCGGCAAGGGCAATGCCTGGCGATACCCTGTCGGGCTCCGGCCCGAAAAGTCCGGTCAAATAGGGTTGCGGCCGTGCCGAGTTCTTTATCGGCAGACCGATTATATTCTGCTGAACTCTTTTTTCAAATTCTTCTAAGGGCGACCGCAATCGTTTGGTCAGCAGTTTGGCGCGCTTGGAGGAACTGCCTGATAAATCGCCTCCAACGACAATCTGACCGGCCGGATCCATAACAATCTTGGCTCTGTGTGGCCGCGTATGCGCCAGATCGAGGGCCAAAGAGAGCCCGCCTGATTTCGTAATGATGATAGCCGAAAGGGCGAGCTTGCAGAAGGCCTTGACCCTTTTATCCGGGATCTGTTCTATCTCGCTGATGAGCGCCAGCAGATCTATCTGTGTGTCATGGGCAAACCAGTATTCTACAAAATCAAGCGTTTTCGGCGTCCAAAGCGTTGCCAATCGATTTTCCAGCTCAAGTCGTTGCTCATTTGCAGCCCGTCTTGCTCTTTCCACGATTTCCTTGACGACCTGCATCACATATCCGCCGTCGAGGGGGGTAACTTTGGTTTTTGCAAGGAGAAGGGCCAACGGATCGATATCAAAACCCAAACCATGCCGCCCCAGCAAAAAGGCTTCTAGCACTGTTGTCCCTGACCCCATCATGGGGTCGAGCACAGTGTCTCCCGGATGCGTTAGCTCCTCAATGAACCGGTGCGGTAATTGCGGTGGGAACTTGGCAGGGAATGCGTGAAAATTGTGAGATGCATAACTCCCCTTCTCGCCATGGAAATCCAAATCCTGAGACAGGAGATCCACCAATTTTTCACAGACTGCCTGGTCCTCACTCTCAGCATCAGGAGGCAACAATTTACTTTGAGAAATCCCCATCCAAGTAACCTTCACCCATTACATGAGGTAGACGTACGATGAAATCTATCTACGATCATAGTTGGTTCAACCGCCCTAAAAGATTGAAGATCAGCTGACAAAGGCACACTATTAAAACCCATAAATTGTAGAATTTCAACAAAAAAGGTTCCTTTTGGCACAGCGCAAGGGTTGCTAAAGGCCGCCCAGGAAATGATTTTCTTTTTATGGAGCGAATCTGATGGATAATTGCTGTAGACCACCACAACATACTTCTAAAAACGGGTTTGTAGACCGGGCCAAAAATCTTTTGGACGATTCAGGGAATTTCAATTTTCCTTGACATGAAAAATAGGCTTTGCTATATGGCGCCTATTCAATGAGGCGCAAAACGAAGTTGCGCAGGCAAATAACGGATCCACCACTCAGTTAGATCAGTATTTAGAAAGATAAGGCCAAGAAGGCAATGCCGGATCGAATTCCGGAGGCGTCTTTTTGGCTTTTTTTATGGGTGATCCCATCAAGAAAGGCGGTGATTAAGGGACTTCTGAAAATACATGCATAACCTATTGAGGTGGGAAGGCGGCCCCTCTCCGGCCAGGGATGAACGGCCGCCTTCCCGGTATCGGCCCCCCCGGATGGAGAGGCGCTCAATGGATTTCCTACCATAGGGCATTTCTCCCGTCAATGATTTTGGCCGATCCGGGGATCCAGTGTGGCAGATCTCATCTGCCTTGGAAACAATCACAATTATTCATTGTAGGGGGAAATCATGGAAAACCTGCGCAGATCGCTGACAAGGGCGTTCACGGTGCTAGCGCTGTGCCTCATGCTGACGTCAGTGGAGGGCCTATTGGCCCGGCCCGGCCTGGCGGAAGAGGAGAAGGCCTCTCAGGAGGCTGTTCAGCAGAACGAGACAGGAGGAGAGGCCAAAGAGGCCGTCAAATTGGATGACATCACGGTTATGGCTACGCAGCCTGGTGTGGAGATCACGCCGGAAAAGACCGTCGTGCGCATGGGCGAATTTGTCAAGCCGGGCGACGTCCGGACCCTCACCGACGTGCTCAAAACCATGGGCGGCATCGACGTGATGCGGATCAACCCCATGATGGCCAGCCCAGGCGACGAGGTCTCCATCCGGGGGATGAACGAAGGCCGGCTGGTGGTGGAGATCGACGGGAGACGGATCAACCACAGCGGCTACTACGGTCGGTACATCGTGGACTGGTCCACCCTCAATCTGGACGATATCGAAAAAATCGAGATCATCCGGGGCGGCCATTCGGTCCTCCACCCCTTTGCCATCGGCGGCGTGATCAACATCATCACCAAAAAGGGGAAAAAGACCGACGATCTGAAGCCAGAAGTGAGGGCCAAAGCAGGGGTAGGGTCTTTTGCCACGACTACGGAGTCCCTTTCCATAGAAGGCGGCGCTTTCAATCTCGTGGGCTACGACTTTTCCGTAAACAATGGGCACACGAACGGGTATCTGAGAAACAACTACCAGGATAACCTAACCCTCAATGGTCATCTCAGCTTTTACCTTCCCCTGGATGCGACCCTGGAACTGGGCATCAAGCATTCCAACGTGGAGTACGGCTTCCCGGTGGTCAACGATCCTTCCCGGTCCGATTATGATCCCAGCTCTCCCAACTTCTACGCCAATGCGGACCAGCTCAGGCATCTCAATTTTCCCCAGTATGCGGCCAACGATCCCCACTGGAAAAAACACACCACCTATCTGGACGGTATCTTCACCATGCCGGTAGGCCCCGGGACCGTCAAGATCCACGGGTATCAGACCAACGGGAGGCGATGGACCAGCCTCTATGAGAAGTCGGGCAAGTTTACGTCCGACGTGTTCGCAGACGACCGAACCTACGGCGCCATCGCCGAGTACCGGGACATCAAGCTCTTCGGTTTCAACAAGGTAACCGTGGGATACGAGTATCAGCACCTGGGTGCTCCCTATGACCAACCCGATCTCTTTGAAGTCAACTCGTTATATTTACAGGATATCATCAGCATCGGGGACCGCTGGCGCATCACCCCGGGTGTCCGCTACTACCACGTGGACATGAACACCTACTATTCTCAGTACGGCAAGGGATGGCCGGTAACAGGGAACAAGGAAACGGACGACGGATTTTATCCCAGTCTGAAAGTGGATTTCCAGGCCACCGACCAAACCGCCCTGTACGCCGCGGCGAGCCGATCGTACCGGCTACCGTGCCCTTGAGACTACTATTGGTGGGCGCGGTGCGCGTCCGAGGACAATCCTACGCTGAAACCGGAATCTGCCTGGGAATACGAGATTGGCGCCATTCAGGATATGGGCCCCTTCAGTGTGAGGGGAGCACTCTATTATTACGACATTCATGACTTTATCAACGACAACGGCATTACCTCACCCGGGACAGGGATCGGGAGTGACTGTCTTTACAATATCCCCCACTTCAAACTCTACGGCGGCGAAATCGAGGCCAGCATTCGTCTGGGTCGGTTTCTGGGGACCCTTTCCTACAACTATCAAAATTATACTGTGGACGATACGGGTTTTGAACAGAACTGGACCTATTACCTGCCGGCCCTGCTGCCGCAGAACAAGGTCAAGTTCTTGTGCAACTACGAGGTCTGGGAGGGGGGACTGGTTCAGTTTAGTTCCATCTTCGTGGACGAGCGCAAGACCCAGCAGCCGGGCACCGAGGATCTGGATTCCTACATCACCTTTGACATCGGCTTCCAGCAGGCCTTCAAGTGGGGAGGCGTCGACTGGATGGCCGAGCTTTACTGCAACAACTTCACAGGCGCTAACTACGAGGAACAGTCCGGGTACAAGATGCCCAAGTATGTATCCGGATTCCTCCTTAGCGCCCGGTTTTAGCGGAAAGAGAAACCATGAGGAGACACCATGAGATATCTTAACCACTGGAAAATCAACACATGGCTGTTGCTGTTCTGTCTGCTCGCAACGGCATCCGCATGGCTCTTGCCGGCCCCGGCAGCATCCTGGGGCGGCAGGGGTCATCTCTATGTGATCGGGACCGGGCCGGCCGGTCCCCCCATGGCCACGCTCCAGGCCCTGGACACCCTCAGGCAGATGGACGTAATCGTCGCCCCGGAAAAGCATGCGGCCCTCTTTGGGGAATACGTCGGACAAAAGCCTATCCTCTTTGATCCCTGGACCGATGTCTGGGACTACAAGGGGAAGAGCATGTGGAAACTCGATAAAGACGAGCTGCCCGCATTTCGCGACAATCGATTGCGCATCCGCGAGGAGCGTGTAAATGAGATCAAGGCGCTTCTGGCAAAGGGAAAGGATGTGGGCCTGATGGACCACGGCAATCCCTGCCTGTACGGCCCCAGCCACTGGTATTCGGAGCAGTTCGATCCAAAGGATGTGGTCATCATCCCGGGAATGGGATGCGATGCAGCGGCCATGGCAGCCCTGGGAAAAAGCACCATACCGGCCCACGACATCCGCTTTGTGGTCCAGACCTCCCCCTTTTCCCTCATGAAATGGGGGGCCGGGGATCAAGAGGCCTTGAAAGACCTGGCCCGGCATCCCTGCACGCTGATCTTTTACATGGCCTTGTGGAATCCCCAGGAGCTGTTTGATGCCTTGTCCGCCAGCCTTCCTTCAGACATGCCGTGCGCTGTGGTGTTCTGGGCCGGCCACCCCGAAAAGGAGCGGGTCCTGCGCGGAACCATCGGCGACATGGCAGAAAAGCTCTCACAGGATAAGGAACAGTTCATGGGCCTTCTTCTGGTGGGCCGTTTCCTGAACGGAAAACCTTATGACGCGTCCATGGAACAGTCATACAAAGAACTGGAAATGGGAAAGCGAACCCAAGGGCAGCATCAGGAACGATCTAAAATACACAAAGGAGACGAAACCAAATGAAAAGAGGACTGCAACTCGTCATAACCTTGACTTTTATTTGCTGGGCCGCCTCGGCTGGGGCCCATTCCATGTGGCTGAATATGGAGGGTCACCTCTTCGCGAAGGGACAGCCTGTGACTGTTGATATCGGGTGGGGACACAAATTCCCAAAGGACGCAGAGTTGAAGGCGGGCATGCTGAGAGAGATCGTAACCATCGCTCCCGATGGGAAACGGATTCCCCTACAGAAGATCTCCGAGACCAGATTTGAATTTGTGCCTCAGGAATTAGGCATATATGTGATCACCGCGAATGTTCATCCGGGCTTTGTCAGCAGGACCACGCAAGGATACAAGATGGGTCCCAAGACCGGTCTGGACAAGGTGATTTCCTGCTTCCATTACGATATTCGAACCAGTACTTCTATTCGGGTTGAAAACCCCACGGATGTCGCGGTTTCTGCCACAGGCGATCCCCTGGAAATCCTCCCCCTGGCAAACCCCTTTGATCTGAAAATCGGCGCCGACTTTCCAGTCAGGATACGCTTCAATGGAAAGCCGCTCGCCGGGGCCAGGGTGTCGGCGACCTATGCCGGTTTTTCAGAAGAACCGAATGCCTTTGCCCAGACAGTTGAAACAGACAAAGACGGTACTGCCGTCATCAAGATAATCCACAAGGGAGACTGGATGATCTCAGTGACCCATGAGATCCCCTACCCCGATCCAAAAGAATGCGACACTAACAAATACAATGCCACCATGACCTTTGATGTGCCATAATTGGGAATAGTACAGGCGACGGGTGGGCTGCAAAGCCGAGAAAAGACTCACACGTCAATCTTGAAAAACATAAAATCTATCGTCTCAATACTCAGGGGATAAAACCCTGACAGGTAAATTCCGGAGTTCCCCGCTTGGGTGCGATCTGCGACAGGCGTCAGCCTTTTATCCGTATTCGGAGTTTAGACGTCAGCCTTTTATCTGGGGGCTTGGATCGTTTGCAGAGTCGCCCCAATTTATTGAGATGATGGCATAAAATGCTGAAGCATAAACGCCTACTCTCCACCGACACGTGAAGAAAGGATAATAAATGGAACTGATATTTAAGCCGGTGGGTGTGGTTCACAGCCACATCAAGGAACCGAGCCTGGCGGCCCGCACGGGCGATCTGAACTGGGAGGATGAGGCGCCCCCCGAAGCCCACGCGCACGACGAGATCTCGGAGATCGCCATTCATCCGGAATATGCGGATCTCCTCCACGGGATAGAGGATTTTTCGCATATCCTTGTCCTCTACTGGGCCCACAAGGTGGACGCCGATGGCCGCAGGCTTACCCGGGTCCACCCCATGGGAAGGAAAGATCTTCCTCTGGTGGGGGTATTCGCGACGTGCAGCCCGGCCCGCCCCAATCCGATCCTGACCATTGCTGTCAGGCTGGTGGAACGCAGCGGTCCCGTCCTTCACGTGAGCGGTCTGGACGCGGTCGACGGCAGTCCTGTGATCGACATCAAGCCCTATCTTCCCTCCTACTATTCCGTCCCGGATGCCAAGTTGTCCGCGTGGATGAACCAAATCATGGAGGAAATGGGGCGGCGTGGTTTGGAAAGCAGGAGGGAGGAATGAAGAAGATATGTTTTTGCGCAATCTGCCTCATGCTGTGGGGCACAGATCCTTTGTCGGCCGCAGCCGAAACCATCACCGTGACGGATATGGCCGGGAGGAAGGTGGCGGTCCCCTCTGATCCGGAGAGGATCGTGTGCCTCGGGCCCGGAACACTGCGTCTGATCGTCTATCTTCAGGCCGAATCCAAAGTCGTGGGCGTGGAGGAGATGGAAAAAAAGAGCCCCCGGGGCCGACCCTACTGGCTGGCCCATCCCGAGCTGTGGGGTCTCCCTCGCTGCGGACCGGGCGGACCCGTCAGCATCGGCAAGAAGCCCGACATGGAGGCGGTCTTGTCGGTGGCCCCCCAGGTCATATTTGTCACCTACATGAAGGCCTCTCTGGCGGATGAGGTGCAACAAACCCTCGGCATTCCGGTCATTGTCCTGAGCTATGGGGCCTTTGCCACATTCGATGAAACCGTCTACGACAGCCTGCGCCTTGCAGGGAAAATACTCAACCGGGCAAAACGGGCCGATGCAGTGGTCTCCTATGTCGAATCCATGCGAAAGGGTCTGGGCCAACGAACCGGGGACGAGCCAGAAAAGCAAAGGCCAAGCATCTATGTGGGCGGGATCGGATACCGCGGGGCCCACGGCATTGGCAGCACAGAGCAGCACTACGCCCCGTTTGCATGGGTGAACGCCACAAACGTGGCGGACCGGCTCAAGGCAAGCGCAGGCTCACATGTGTTTGTGGATAAAGAGATGCTCCTGAAACTCGATCCGGACCCGATCTTCATCGACGGCGGCGGCCTGGCCCTGGTAGCAGAGGACTGCCGCAAAAACCCGTCCTACTACCAGGGACTCAAGGCCTTTTCTCAGCAAAGGGTCTACACGCTTCTCCCGTTCAACTGGTACGTCACCAACATCGGGACGGTCCTGGCAGACGCCTTCAGCGTGGGAAGGATCCTTTATCCCCATTGCTTTACAGATATTGTCCCTGAATCGACGGCCGATGCCATATACACATACCTCGTCGGCAAGCCGGTGTACAGGGCCATGGAAAAGGATTATGGCCCTATTGGGGGCAAGGCCCCGTTTCTGAAATAGGGCAACTGAGCAGGATTGATGATTGTCGATTGGTGATTGGCTCCTGGTCTGCGGCCTAAGGCTAACGCAAGACGTGCTCGCAACCCAGTGTCGTCCCTTATCTGAAAGCCGAGAGCTGGAAGGCGACTGCCGGTTCAGGTTTCCTTTGAGCTTCGAGATTTCACATTTCCGCCCTGGGAAGCATTGTTCTTCTATGGTGAATCAATTTTCTTATTTTTCACGACAGAAAATCTGGCAATGAAAAGGCCGCTGCATGGAATCCAAGACGCGTTTTTTTGATACACGGGCCGACAACTGGGAAGAGACCTGCTACCCACCCCCGGTACGTGAGCGGCTCTTTGATCTGATCAGGGAATTCGACATCTGTATCGGAGAGCGGATCCTGGATGTGGGTACAGGACCGGGTGTCCTCATCCCCTACCTGCGCCAAGGCGTTGGGCCTGACGGGCAGGTCTGCGCCTTCGACCTTTCCCTGGAAATGATCCGACAGGCTCACGGAAAACCGCACACCAATAAGGATATGGTTTTTCAGGGCGATGTGCATCGCATTCCGTTCGCCGACGGGGTGTTTGACCGGGTGATCTGCTTTGCAGCATTTCCCCATTTCAATGATCCCGGCCGGGCCCTTCGGGAGATGGGCCGGGTCCTCAAATCCGGAGGTGTTCTCGTGGTCGCACATCTCTTGAGCCGAAAAGAGCTTGCAGCCCACCATGGCACACATAAGACGGTAGCACGGGATGTGCTGCCAAACGGGGATGAAATGCAGGCCCTTTTTGAGAAGGCAGGTCTTTCACGACCCGAGATCGTTGATATCCCTGGACGGTACATGGCCAAGGGCGTCAAGCATGCACATGGGCTCTTGAGCAATTCAATTGACATGGCATCGGGCTGAGACCAGAGACGAGCCACGCAAAGAACAGCGAGAGCGCAGAGGGTCTCAGAAGCATTGAAGCCCAGGGCATGGGCGCGATGAGCGTATTAAATCGTCAGGGGCGCCAGAAACGCCGATAAAGCTGCCAATCCAAATCAGAATCACATCTTGATGGGTGAATTGCCGAGGGCGAAGGTGTGTTGCGTCTTGGGTTGGAAAAACAGGAGCGACGGTGAGAACCTGGAGAATGCAGCATAAAGATGGCTACCGCCACGTCCCTTCTCGAAGGAAGCCGGGAAGGACAATTCCCGTGAAAGCCAGGATCCGAGTGTATTATTGGGGATGCTGGGACAGGGCGACGACCAGGTCAGTCTTGAGATACCAGCCTTTGCGCTTATGACCAAATCCCAACGGCCGGGTCGCTGATGGTGCCGTCCAGATCAAAGATAAGACGGCTGTTTTCCAATGATTATGCCCCATGGTTCCCTGGGGAAAAACCTCCTCTGTCGGATCGCTTTGTTACGTTGAAAAGAAGATAGAAGATGATTCCCGAGGCAATAGTGCTCAAACCAAAAAGGCAACTGACCGGCCTGCTGGTAATGGAAAAATAGATGATCCAGATGTTTCCCATGATGAACAGCAGGGGGGTCACGGGATAACCGAGGGTCCTGTATGCGGCCCTGAGTTCCGGCCTTGTTATCCTCAGCCACATGAGCCCCGCCACAGTGAGCACGGCGCAAAGGGACAGGGTGAACCCGATGTAGATGAGGAGCGTTTCAAAGGAGGCCGTGACGACCATCAAAACGGCAATGGCGGCCTGTAGAAAGATGGAATGGGCAGGCGTCCTTCGCGCCTTATTCAACCTGCCGAAGAGCCCGAAAAAGATCCGGTCCCTTGCCATTGCATAATACACCCTGGGCCCGGTGACTATCATAGCGCTCAATACCGATAGAAGTCCAAGGGAAATTGCGCCGCTGAAGATCCTGCTTATCCGATCGCCGAAGAGAGACACGGCCGCGGAGGCCCCCACTTCCATGACCCCCCCCATCTCCTTTGCCGGGAGGGCATAGATATAGACCGCATTGAGCAGCAGATAGAGGCACATGACGATGGACGTGCCAGCCAAGAGCGCAAGGGGAACATTCCTTTCAGGTTTTTTTATCTCCCCTCCCAGGTAGACTGCCGCATTCCAGCCGCTGTAGGCAAATGTGATGAAGATGAGGGACACGGCAAAGCCGCTTTGGAGCATTGATCTCATCTCAAGGGAACCTGAAAAATGGTCCATTGAACCATCCCCCCACAGGAAACCGGCTGTCACAAATGCGGCGATGATTCCCAGTTTGAACAGGGTCAGGAAATTCTGAATCCTGGTTCCCATGAGGACACTGTGGCAGTGGATCAGGGAAAAGGCCATGATCGCGGCTATGGCAACCAGCGCGCACGGGGATAAGGCGATAACCTGGAGGTCACCGACCTTGAAGCCGATCCCAGGGCTTACATGAATGGAAAAGGTCTTAAAAAGGTAACCTGAAAAGGCGATGGCCGCTGCGGCAATGGGGGCGGAAAACCCCACAATCAGAGAAATAAACCCCGATATAAAGCCGATGCCCTTCCCGAAGCTCTCCCGCAGGAACACATATTCACCCCCGGCACTGGGAAAAAGAGACCCCAGTTCACCATAGCAGAGGGCCCCGCACAGGGCGAACAGTCCTCCCACCAGCCAGCAGAGGAGCATCGCCTCTGGACTGCCGACCTCTGCGATGATGAAACCGGAGGTGGTGAATATTCCGGTCCCGATCATGTTGGCGATCACCAGTATGGTTGCCGTAAAGAAACCGATCTCCCTCTTCAGTTCCGGGCGGTTCAGGCTGTTTTTCAAGTCGTTGAACCTCACTTGATGGCAGATTTGCTCTAACCGACACTAACATTCGTGTCCTCGTCAGGATCATGCATGACCTTTGCATACAGCGAGGACACCCTGCGAAACGGGTCGATACCATCATCACCGGCAGCCTCTTTCAGGACATAGCCATCGCTGTGTTCATAAAGACCGGACAAGAAAGAAAAAGCCCCAATCCCCTATCCTCAGTTCATGGCCAACCTTTGCCCAATACGCATTGGCATCGCTATGGGCCCATTGCGCATTCTCACCTGCCGACAAAAAAGGCCACGAAACCTCTCTCCTTTCGGGAAAAGGTCCTTCGTGGCCTATTTATGAAACTCCTCTGCCCGACACCTCCATGCCACCCTTTCGGTCGGCAGTCGGTATGGCAGAACCAGCAGATTTTCTTTAAAGATAAACACCATGCCGGGAATGTGTTACCGGGGCTTTTCCTCGTCGCATTCCAGGCTATCCTCCGGCCCGCCAATGGAAACCAGCCAGGTCATGTTGAGAGGCTTCTTGCCGCTCTTAGGAGCAACTCTTTATTTTAGGTCGGGTCGATTGTCAAGAAAAATTGGAATAAAAGAGAGTCCCTGCCCTGCCTGTTGGCTGCCCGCAGTGAGTAGCAGCCTGATAGCCTAGTTCCCCCTGCCCACACAGAGTCTGGTAGTGCTCTTCAACGTTGGCGGTCAAAAAGCAGAGGGTATACTGGGATGGTTGTTGTTTTCGTTTTTCGATCAATACATTTAGACAAGGGTAGAGGCCCGATAGAAAAAAGATGAATCAAAGCCTCTCGATCCCCCGCCAATCTGTCGATGAAAAGGGGATCACCGGCTTGTCTTGCAGGAAGCTGCCCTCTGTCAGTTCCCTGATCTCAAGCTCCGCCATCTCCAGGGTTTCATCATCCACCAGGTCGGCCTTGCTCAAAACGACAAACCCGTCCTTGGCGCCAAAGAAATCAAGGACCTGGATATGTTCCAGGGTCTGGGGCATGACCCCGTCGTCCGCGGCCACCACCAAAACACCCAGGTCCACGGCGCTCAGGCCCCGAATGGTGTTTTTGAGGAAATCGGTATGGCCCGGGACGTCCACCAGGGCCAGGGATCCTCCCTGGGAAATCCCCAGAGGAGCAATCCCCGACTCAATGGACAGGCCACGCTCCTTTTCTATCCGGAGACGATCGGTATCGATTCCGGTCAAGCACCGGACCAAAGAGGTCTTGCCGTGATCGACATGGCCTGCGACTCCTGCGGTCAGAAATGTGGATATCAATAGTGCGTCCTTTGCTTGCTGGAGGGGGCAAGGGGAATCGAACCTCCTCCCGGTTTTGCAGACCGGGCCAACGGGTTTGAAGCCCGCGGGGCGCCCAGCGCCATTGCCCCCTTGATTGAAGTCTCATCAAGCGCAGGAAAGATGGCTGGAAATCTCTGAACGGGGGATCAGTGAAAAAAGTGAGGTGATCGATCAGTTTTCCGGCCAACCCCTGCGCCTACCAAACACGGGCAGTGCCTCTGTAGTCGCTCAGGTAAAGCCGAAAAACCGATTCATGAAGGAACTCCTTGCAGGGATTTTTGGCGGAGCATAAAGGGATGGCCTCGATCTGTCAAACTGGAAATTCCGATAGCCAAAAGCAAAACCATCGGGAAAACCTATAATCGCTTTCATTCCATTTTCGCGCCTTTTGCCGTCAGCATTGTTGGCCCGGCCTTTCTCTGACGTCGGATGTGATTTACAGTATCCTCTCTGAGAAACCGATTTACAACAGACCAAAATCGGGCTATGGTCGTATCTGAAAGCCGCAACCACAGTCTAAAAATACGATCTGTGAACAGGTGTCTGTGATTAGATCGCGTGAAAAGAGAATTTGAAATGGCAAAAGACAAATTCCCTGCGACACCGGCCATCCGCGTGTTGAAACAAAGCGGGATCTCCTATACCCTCCATCCATACGATTACCAGGAAAAAGGGGGAACCAGACGCGCGGCCCAAGAGCTGGGCGTTGACGAACATCAGGTGATCAAGACCCTTGTCATGGAAGACGAACGCAGGGGGCCGGTGGTGATCCTCATGCACGGAGACATGCAGGTCTCCACCAAGGCCTTTGCCAGGGCCGTCAACGCCAAGACCATCCAGCCCTGCGATCCTGAAGTAGCCCACAAGCACACGGGCTATTTTGTGGGCGGCACATCGCCCCTTGGAGTCAAGAAACCCCTGAAGATCTATTACGAGGCCTCCATCACCGACCTCCCCTTCATCTACATGAACGCAGGAAGAAAAGGGCTCCTGGCGCGTGTCGCATCGCAGGACATCATCAGGCTTCTCAAGGCCGTCCCTGTTGCCGTTGCAGCGCCACAACATCCTGATCGTCCATAAATATTCGCGGCCATTCAATCAACGCTGCATGTCCCAATCCCAACAGGTACGCCTTCGGACCCACAGGCGCCCCTCACCGGCACATCACCTCTTTCAGGTTTCAGCTTGTGGTTTTCCTACTCCACTTCCACCGCCTTTCACTTTCTTATTCCCGGGTCGGCGTTCTTTCTCGCAAGGGACCTCTCTTGCGAGAGAAAAGGAGCGTGAAGATCGTTCCGCCGGATCGTTTGCAGTCTTCCGGCGACATGATGAAGGGGCACGCCGAGACCACGCCGGGGCATTGGTTGGGACTGCCCACGAGATAGCGGCATCGCGTCGTCTCAAAGGAAAGGCGGAAGATGCCCTCATCGGCCAGAAGTTTCAGGCGCATGAGTTCCAGTCCTTTTCCGCCGGCCCCGAAATCAAAGGCGTTTCGGGTGGCATATGCGGCCGTCTCCTGGGTGTGATAGAACCCCTTCAACACCATATCCCTGTCCGCCCGATCGATGCCGACCCCATGATCTTGAACAGTCAGCTTTAATCCCTCGGGATCTTCCATCAAGGAGACGGCTGCCTCTCCTTGGTCGGGACTGTTCTCGATGGCGTTTTTTACAAGGGTCCATACCGTTCTTTCAAGGACGTCGGGGTCGATCATGTCAGTATAGACTGGCGCCAATCTCGAAATAAGGGTCACCTTGCGATGGGCGCTTCTCGTGCGGATTCTATGCAAAACCCCTCGAATCACGGCGTCCACCTGAAAGGCCTTCGGACGATACAGCCTGGGTACGGCGATCTCTTGGACAATGGCCTGAATATCGATCAACCTGTCGAGGTTTCTTTGGGCCCGATCGATAACCTTTTCCCTTTGCTCATCACCCAACCCCTTCTTCTTCAACCGCTCGAGAGAGGCCTTGACCATGGAGATGGGAGTCACGAGTTCGTGTGACAGATGATGGACGGCCCTTTCCTTGGCCCGATCGATGCTTTTGAGCGGTGTGACATCCCGAATAATGAGGGTTGACCCGGAAATGTTTCCGTCCGCGTCATGATAGAGGGATGCGCTTATGCTCACGTCGATGCTGCTCCCCTTCCTGTCAAGACACTTCGTCTCGAAGCCGCTCACAGACACGCCTCTTCCAATAACGTCCTCTGTGAGGAACCGATGGACCTCCGGCTCGAATCCGCTCAAGAAGGTCGCTGTATCGTTTTTCAGGTCTTGAAGTGTCCATCCCAACATGGCGCAGAACGAAGGACTTACATATTGAGCGTTCATCCCTGAATCGAGAATGATGATGGCGTCGACCGTGGAGTTGAGAAAGGACTGGTACAGCTCCTCCTGTCTCTTGGCGTCCCGGAAAAGGGTCCTGTATCTCTGCTCGCTTTCGGAGAGGACCTCCATGGCCCTTTTTCGAGTGATTTCCACTGCCGCCAGGTTTCCGAAAAGGGACAAGGTATCGAGATCCGCATGGGAAAATGTTGTCCTGGTCCTGTTGAAGGCGAAAAGAACGCCGAAGTTGGCCTCGCCGATCTGGACCGGCACCGCAATGCCCGATTCCAGCCCCTCGAAGCGTGTTACGGCATGGTATTCGGGCGCTATCTCCCGGTAATAGTCCTCCACAATGAGCCAGTGCCCGTTTTCTGCCACCTTTCCGGCAAGCCCTCTTCCCACGGGGATTCGGAGGGATTTGAATTCCGGTGATTGTAGCCCCGAGGAGATGTGCCAGTACAACTCCTTGGTTTCAGGATCGTGCAGGGCTATCCAGGCCGTATCAGTACCGAGGAGATCCCTGCTCTTATCGACGATGAGGGCAAGGTTTTCGTCAAGCGTGCGATCCCCCACCATGGCAAGCGCCAGCTCATACAATGCCTGAAACTTGGTGACCTGGATCTCCAGTTGCTTACGGTTCCTAAGTCGATCCGTGATGTCTGCCAGGGCGCCCATGACCGCGGGGCGGCCGCTGTAGTAGATCCACGAACAGGAAACCTCTACAAAAATGGTCTCGCCGCTCTTCTTCTTGCCACGGAATCGGAAATGGATGGATGCCGGTTTTGCTCTGGCGCTCTTAATGAGATTTTCTTCTATCAGGGACCAGTCATGGGGGTGCGCGAGGGCCGTTGCTTTCATCGGGTTCCTCGTCTCGTCCATCTCGTACCCAAAAATCGTGATCATCCTGGGGTTCATATATTTCAGCAGGCCGTCTTGGATGATAAAGACCCCGACACCCAGTCGATCGACCAGTTGCTGGAAATCGACGCTGAAGAACAGATTTTTCTCGGACGGGAGATCCATCGCTCTTTCCGTTCGCGATTCGATATCCATGCCCCCTCTGTGTGGGCAAATCCGTCATGCCGTTTTGGCAATCCGTGGCTTACTGCCCTATCCGTCAGATCCTAAGGATTCTTCATCAGAGGCGTCCACTTTTATGCCCTGTCGGCGATGGCTGCAAATTCCATCGATGTCCGATCATAGGGGGCGCCCGCGACGTCGGCATAAATCCCCTTAACGGAAAGGCCAGCCTCCATAAACTCCCTAAAAAGATCCTCGGGTGCAAAATATTGCAGCCAGTTGACCACCTCTCTGGTAGGGTCCGACTCGATAATGGTGTATTTGTCTACCGAGACGTTTTCTTCATGATATTTGAAGGTGTTCAGAAAGCCATAGTATTTGTTTGGGGACCAGAACCCATTGAGAAGATTCGCCTGGTATGTCGCCACCTCGCTTTTTTCCTCGAAGGCCGATAGGGAATAGACATCCAGGAGGACCGGACCTCCGGGGTTTAATATCCTGTGAAACTTCTCCAGCAGCCCCTGTTGATTCTTGTACAAAAGCCATGCCGCTATCCTCTCATCCACACCGCTGCCCGAGATTATCTATTCCATACTCTTCAAGCAGGATATCCCGAATCTCCCCGGGCTCTTTGGCCACGGCGCAGCGCCACCTGCCGAAACCGCCATGGGCATTCACGGCCTCGGTCCATTCATCCAGATATCGCCGCTTTACCCTGTCCTGCTCGCTCTCCTGCCCCTTGGTCTCGAGGATGAGCATGTCGCCATTCGTCAGCCTCACCAGGAAATCAGGCCGGTACTTGCGCACCACCCCGCGATACACATACAGAACTTCAAAGCCCAGGTGGTCGTTTTTGACCCAGGCCGCCACATGCTTGCTGGTATCCAGCACAAACGCGTCCGAGGCCTCCCACGCGCTGTCGTACACGCAGACATTGATGTGTGATTTTCGGGTTCGCTCGCAGGGTTTTCCCGTGAACCATGTGCGCATATCCCCTGTAGACCGGATGGGATGGTCGCGGTCAAAGACGGGCGTCACCCGCTCCGTGTTTTCCTGCCGTACCGCCTCCCACACATGCTGCACCACCCGCGACATATTCAGGGTAATGATCAGCCGGCGCCGCAGCGCGTCCTGATAAAAGAGCGGCGGGGAAATCTCAATCCGGTCGGAACGGATAAAGGTCTCCACGATGCGCACCAGTTGCGCCATCAATACCTCGCGGCTCCCCTGCCAGGTCGGCTTCATCTGATCGAACACATCCCGGGCCGTCTCAAAGATGATCCGCTGGGTGCGAAACTCCCGGGCCAGCCGCTCCAATTCAATCCGGTCGATCCGGGTGACATCGGGCTTGCCTTCCAGAACGGGGGCCATCTCCGCCACCTGGGCGGTCTGGGCCGCATCGAGTTCAAGCGGTGTCGCCTTTTCCAAGTCCAGAACAAGTGTCGGGTGGAAGCGCCGTTCAATGCGGTTCACATTGGGCCATCAAATCTCAAATTCGGCCCTGGCCGCAACAGGTTCAACTGCTGTCTTGGGGTCTGGAGGCGGGGGCGGGCCATTCTCTCCGGCTTCGTGCGGGAGAAAGGTAAACGGCACCCCGAAGATGTTGACATATTCCGGTTCAAACAACCCGGTCTTCGGATTGACCTCGTAGGATGTCCGGCGCAGACCCCGCCCAACCACCTGCTCGCACAACAACTGGCTGCTGAAGGCCCGAAGCCCCATAATGTGGGTGACAGTCTTGGCGTCCCATCCCTCGGAGAGCATCCCCACGGAAATAACCTTCTGGATCTGCGCCCCCGGCTCTCCGGCCTTGCCCACCGTATCCACGATACGCCGCAGTCGTTCGGCCTCCTCGGCCTTGGTCAGCCTGGGCGTCGCCCTCTCTTCGCCTTCATCCGTCCCTGTGCCCGCATCGTCTGTTGTTGGGCCGGCAACCGGCTCCTCCCGCTGTTCCGCGTCTTTAAGCACCTTTGAGTCAATATGGAGGATACGCTCCGGCATGCACAGCTCATCAATATGAATGCGTCGGGAATCAGATGTCCTTGACCAGTGCCAATTCCAGCTTTCGGTCCCCGGTCAAATCGAAAAAGGAGAGACCCTTTGTGAACGCCACAGCCTCGCGGGCCGCATCGAGCATATGCTGTAGACGAATGGCATCATCCCTGTTCATATGCCACCTCCGCCTGTTCAACTACCTCTTGACGAAAATACCGGCTCAGGTCCTGGGGCGTGCGAAGGTCCGTTTTCCGGCCTTCAAGCAAGACCGATAGTTCCCGTTCCATTCGTGCTATCCCAAAAAGTCCCGGTGTGTGACCGTCTTCAAACTCAACCAGGAGATCGATATCGCTGTCGGGCCGGAAATCCGACCTCAGCGCCGACCCGAAAACAGCCAAACGCCGGATATGCCGTTTGCGACAAAAATCTGCGATTTTATCTTTGTCTAATGCCACCTTTGCCATCATTCGATCTCCATGACCTTAAGGCTCTCGATCCCCCGGTCGTCCACAATCTTGACTGCAATCCGCTGGTGCTCGCCCGGTTCAAAGGGGAGGGACACCGTTCCCCGATATGCCTCTATCAGCTCTTCATCGATCTCGGCCTTGAGGTTTTTGGCCAGGCGGGTCCACCCCTCCCCAGCCCGTCCTGAGGGAAAAAGACCTACCGCTGATCACGGCTCCTCCCTACTTGTATTCTTTAAAACCTGATATCAGTTGTTCAAAGGTCTTGGGCTGATACTTCCGGAAGCTATCTTCATCCACATATACGAAATCGCAGGCAACGTCGGACTGGATCCGGTTGATATCCTCGCACCACTGCCCGAGCCGGGCCATCTTTCGCGGGACATCCAGGTCCTCCTGGCCCTTGGTCTCCACAAGGACGATCCGCTTGTCAGCCAGTTTAACAACAAAATCCGGGTAATAATTGGAAATATCCCCATCTGAGGTCACATAATCGAGCTTGAAATGCACGGCCAGGTAGTTTTTGGCATAGGACGCCACGTCCGGGCAGCCTTCCAGAAAAGCGGCAAATTCGAGTTCAAATCGACTATCCCCGATCACCCGGTTGAACACCGATTTTTTCGGGATCAGATAGCCCTGATCTTTGACCACAAAGGGCCGTGTCTGCCGCAGCCTGATGGTATCCCGTATCTCGGCGTCGCCTTTATCCTGTACCGTAAGATCGTTGATGGCCCGCTTGAAGGTCTCGATCACGGTCTTGGTGGCCACAGGTTCCGACAGGTTGCGCAGGGTATTGGCGCTTTCCAGATCCACGACACGGCCAAACAACCGGTCCCGTACAAATGCCTTGATCTTGCCGAACAGGACGTCATAGCCGCTGAACAGACGCAATTCCTTCATGACAGCCTGGGCAAAGTATCCGATAACGCTTCGAAAGTCGGCCACCCCGGCCCCATCGAGGATGGTGGCATGGGCAATCTCGCCCGTTGTGATGTCCTTGAACACAATCTCCCGCTGCTCCTCCGCGCTGAACTCCTGATACATGACCGGCTGCAAGGTCCATCGGTCGGGGGCCAGGTCCGCCAGGTTTTTGTATTCCCGATAGACGCGCGGACTCAGGACCGGGATCTCAATGTCCAGGGCGTCCAAGTCCTTGCCGGCGTTTTCCGTATCCACCTCCACCACCAGCGGGGTCGCGGCCCGTGTCCCCTCGCCCATGGCCTTGCGCTCCAGTTCCACGCCCTCGGCCTGGATGGACTCCACAAAGTCCATAAAGGCATCGGTGCCGATGACGCTGACATTTTCCTCCAGTCCCGCCGGGTACATCTTGCGCAGACCCCGGCCCAGAGTCTGTTCTGGGAGGATGTTGCTCTTGGCCGAATAGGCCCGCAGACCCACGATGGTGGTGACGTTCTTGACGTCCCAGCCTTCCTTGAGCATCAGGACCGAGACAATGGCCTTGTAGGGGCTTTCCGCCCCATCGATGCCGTGGGCCTGTTTTCGCAGCCTCTCCAGTTCCTCTTTGGCCTTGCCCGAGGCGGCCTCGGATATCTCCCCATTGTTCTTGGTGTGGATCACCAGGACCGCGTCCTTGAGGTCCGGGTAGCGTCCTTGAAGATATTCAGCCACGTCATCGCAATTGCGGGTGTCGTCGGTCATCACAAAGAGGATGGCCTTTTTGCCTGACTTTTCATGCTCCGCATAGGCTTTGCGCCACTCGATCACCCCGAGATCCAGGTAGTCGGCGTATTTTTCCGTGTATTTGGCGCTTTGACGCTCCTGAAGCTTGGCCCGGCTGGGTCCATCAGGCAGGACCGGATGCTTGACCACATTCTGCCAGATGGCCTCCACCAGGGGATAATCGGCCACGGTCTGCACAAAGATGGCGCCGTTGTTGTGTTTGGGCGTGGCGGTCACGTCCAGTTGCAGGGCCAGGGCGCCCCCTTTCTGCAAGAGCCGGTTGTGAATGTCTTCGATGGACTTGAACCAGGCCAGCCGGTTGTCGTGGATATGGTGGGCCTCGTCGTTTAAGATCATCAGTTCGTCGATGTCGCGTACGATCATTCCCAAATCCACTTTGGAATCCGTGGTCGCGCCCGTGGGCCGTCTGCCTAAGAAGTAATCCATGGTGTTGTCGTCATCGGGAGACGGGGGGATATCTTCGCCCGAATAGACCCTGTGGATATTGGTCAGGAAGATGTTGCCCGTGGCACGGGTGACATGGACCTCGTCCTGCTTGTGGAGCGTCAGTTGAAAATCGTCCCGCCAGTTGCGACCGTCAATCCCGTTATCCGGCAGGACCGGGTCTTCAAAGAAGATGCGCAGTCCCTGAAAATCGTGATAGATTCGGTCCAGGACGATGATGTTGGGCGCGATCACCAGAAAGTTGCGCGACAGCTCGGAAGCCGGCTCATACAACCGATGGAAAAAGCTCCAGGCCAGGGCCAGGCTCATGACCTTGGTCTTGCCCGTGCCCGTGGCCATCTTGATCACAAACCGCCGCCAGCTTTCATCGAACATCCCTGCCGACACCGCATCGGAGCTGTCAAAGCGCATCAGGTCGTACTTGTCCCGCACGCCCACCACGTCGTACAAGTAAACAATGGTTTCCAGGGCCTCTCTCTGGGCAAAATAATACTGGAACTCGACCATGCTGCCGTCGGCCTTCTCCAGTAAATGGGGTGTGTTGAACCACCAGTCGAGGAGGCTTCGGCTCGTCTCCGCGGCCCCTGCATAGCCGCTGTCGCGAAAGGCCTTGACCTTTTTGCGGATTTGGGCCACCAGGGGCGGCATGAGCTTGTCCATGGTGGTCTCCCGCAGGGCCTCGTCCGCGGGAAACCATCGTAACTCAGGATCAAGAATCGCGTGAGGGGAGGTGGGAAAATCTGGGTGCAGGGCCATTCTCTATTTGTCCTCCAAGCGCTTTACGCCACTTGTTTCCATCAGGAGTTCCATTTGCCGAATAGCGATGCGGTTCAATTTCTCGAGCCTCATGGATTGTGACATGCCTTCGTTGATAAAGAGAGCGTTGAGGTTTTCCAGATTGGCAAGGCAAACCAGCTGGGCAGCATTGGCAAAATCACGGACATTGCCTTTTTCTCCCGGATTCCGCTCTCGCCACTGCTTCGCAGTGATACCGAACAGAGCCATGTTCAAGACATCGGCCTCGTTGGCATAAACCATGTTTACAAGCTGCGGTGTGAGTTCTGGAGGAATGAGGTTGGCCTTTATAGCGTCCGTATGAATGTGGTAGTTGATCTTGGCCAGGTTCCGTTTGATATCCCAACCTAACTGGGCTTGTTCCGCCTCTTTCAGTCGCTGAAACTCCTTGATGAGATAGAGCTTGAACTCGACCGAGACCCAGGAGGCGAACTCGAAAGCGATATCCTTGTGCGCGAAAGTACCCCCGTAGCGGCCTGACTTTGAAATCAAACCAATGGCTCCGGTGCTTTCAATCCATTTCTTGGGTGAAAGAACAAAGTAGTTGGCTCCCGCTGCATATCTAAACTGGTCGAATTCGACCAGTTTAAAATCAGGATTGTGCAATTTCTCCCATAAACCCAGGAGCTCGATAGTGCTTCGTCCTCGCAACCAGTTTTTTACGATATCAGCAGGGTTCTCGGCATTGCGATGTCTAGCGATATCCGTCAGCGAAAGGTAGTCTTCCATTTTTACTTTAAAAATAGCAACATCCGTCCCTTAAATAGAAAGCTTGCCCATCTTTTCCCTCGTATCGACTCAAGAACTTGATCTGGTTCTGAAATTACATCGAATTCGATGAAATAAACGCTCGATCCAATTATGGCGAATTCGCCGTGATTACAATTTCCAAACCTTCCGATTCAATGGTTCTGAGGCTCCCGCCCACCCTGGATTCTCTATATGGCCACCTCCACAATGGTCATGGTATCGTTCCCGAAGATGTCCACCACCTTGACGGCGATCTTCCGCCGGCCCGGGCTGCATTCATGGGCCACACTGGTGAGTTCAAGAGTTCGGTCCTTTCTGGTGCGGAAGCTCTGCCATTCGTTCTCGAAGATATAGTCTCCGGTCCACCGCTCTTCCCACTCGCCGATTTCCTCGTTCCGTACCCGAATGATCTCCCGCTTGTTTTCAAAGTTGAAATCCACGGCCCAGTAGTCGATCCAGTCGGTCCATTGCCGGGTCAACACCTCCCGGGTGACAATCCCCTTGGCGTCTTTGATCACCTTGACGATCTGACCCCTTTCCACCACGATCTTGCTGGCCTTGTTCTTGAGCGTCTCCTCGGCATACCGGATGGAATCCTGCGAATAGAACACCGAGAAGTCTGTCAACTGAACCGCCACGGTGCATTTGCGTTTATCGGCGTTGATTAGCGGTTTGACCTCAATGGCCGCCACGTCATGAAACACCACCTGATTCCTTTCCACGGCCCGCTTGTCAAACACCTCGGCCGGGATATATTTGGGCGCGATATCGATCCCCTTGGCCCGGGCCTCGTCCAGCACATTGGGAAAGAGCCCCATCTCGAACTCAAAGCCCAGGATGTCCACCCGGGTGATATGCTTTTTCCTGCACTCCAGGATGATCTCTTCCACATACAGCCGCGTCACCGGCAGATTCACCGGCCCGACGGCGACCAGCCGTCCGGCCCGCTTGCCGTGGAAACCTGCAAAGTTCTCCACCTTCTCGGCCCGGTAGGCCTTCAGGATCAGCTCCACAAAGGCGGCCTCTTTCTCGGCCATCTGCTGTTGCTTTTCCTCTTCCCGCAGGTTCGGGTTCACTCCGATGTAGTGCTGCCGCTCGTATTTCCCGAGGTTGAGGATCTCAAAGGCCCTGTAGCCCTTGCCGTCCATCTTCAATTGCCGCTGCACCCCAATCATCCGTTTGCGTGTGGTATGAATGGCAAACTTCCCAAGGTCGCTCACAATCCACTTCCGCCCCAACTTCTCCGCCACCGCCGCGGTCGTGCCGGACCCACAGAAAAAATCGGCCACCAGATCGCCTTTATTGGATGAGGCCTTGATGATCCTTTCCAGAAGAGCTTCGGGTTTTTGGGTGGGGTAATTCCAGCTTTCCAACGCTTGCGAATTGACGGGAAAAAGATCAACCCACAAATCATCTAAGAATCTTTCGCCTGAATCATCCAAATATTGCCTCTTCCTCGGATTCCCAGTTGAGGTAAATTCAATGATTCCGTCTTTTAAGGCTTCATCTATCCTATCTTGGGACCAAATCCAATGCATACCAGGAGGAGGTTCAAGAGATTTATTTCCAAAGATTCTGGGTGGCCCCTTGCCCTTCTGTACGAGACTTACAAGTTGGTACCTACGTCCGGATGCCGGATCTATCTTGTCAAATTTCTTCTCATAATCAGGATCTTGTTTTCGCTTCACATGATTAAAAATATTCTTGCTTTTCGCATAAAAGTAGATGTAATCATGAACATTGCCAAAACTATTGCTCTGTGCTTTAACAACCCGTATTTTTTGCCATATTACTCCATTCTTATAATTGGAGGAGCCAAATACCTCATCCAAAATCTGACGAATATAGCTATTCACCCGCCAGTCACAATGCACATAAATGCTCCCATCCTCGGCCAGAAGATCTCGCATCAGGATCAACCGCTCATAGATCATGGAAATGAACGAATCCGCGCCCTTGCCCCAGGTGTCTCGGTAGGCGATCTCTTCGAGGATGTTGGGCCTCTTGGTGAAGGTGTCGCCGCCGATCTCGATGTCCATGGAGAAATCCGCACCCACGTCAAAGGGCGGATCGATGTAAATGAGCTTGAGGCCCCCCTGCGCCTCGATCTCTTCACGAAGCGGCCCGTTTTTCAGCGAAGACAGGATCAGCTTGTTGTCTCCCCAGATCAGCTTATTGGTCCAGCCCTTGAGCTGGCGACCCCTTTCATCGAACAGGCCCATCTGCAAGGCCGTTTCAGTCGGCTTCTCAGCCCGCGGCTCGTCCACCTGCTCGATGGTCTGAAAGGGGAGCACGATGTTGCAAACCTCGTTGGTCTTCCCGTTCCAGACCAGCTCCACCTCACGTTTTTCCTCAAACAGCAGAAACCGATACTTCTCCGGCAACGGCTTGTCCGCCTCAATAAACCGAATGATCTCCTGCTGTTCCTGCTCCGTCAATCGCGGCATAAGTGTCCTCTATTCACTTCATCGGCCTTCCCAGTCCAAACAAGTTGCGGGTCCAGATGAGGATCGTATGCATAAGCCTTCTTGGCCCCGGCGTCCAGGTCAGTCTCGGGAGTCACCAACCCCACCGGCGGATTGTTCGCCCGCTGCTTGTCCGTATGCTCATACGACTCAATCGGCCGCTTCTTTTCAGTCTTTTCTCGTGCCATCAATGATCCTCTCCAATCCGGCTTGTCCTTCGGGAATCCGGCGCAGTGGGTCTTGCGCCGCCATACGGAGCCGCGGAATCGGGTTCAGATACTGCTGCTTGATAGGCAGCTCCCTTCCTCTCTCTCTTTACAAGCCTTTTGCCTAAGTTGGCTTGCCGCCTCCTCAGGTCCTCAAATATGGCCCGAACATCGAAACTGAATTTTTCAGCCAAACGTTCCCTGGTCTTTCGAACCTCATCAACTATGGGATCTTCATACATGGCACTATACCCCCATTAGTTCCTCTGGAGTGCAGATG
>ENA-OSEO01001547-OSEO01001547.1-sediment-metagenome-genome-assembly--contig:-NODE-1547-length-40504-cov-7.529992_pt1 | contig 40504 bp, 39 predicted proteins | sample MGYA00237883_ERZ534232 | MGnify/ENA metagenome assembly ERZ534232 | reverse complement strand
GTGCTTGTGACCGATATCCAGATGCCCCGGGTTGACGGACTGGTTCTGCTGGCATATGTGAATGAACACCATCCCAAACTCCCCTGTCTGGTCATAACTGCCTACGGTACGCCGCAAATGAGGGCAAGGCTGCCAAAAGATCTTTTGCGTTTTTATCGAAAGCCGTTTGACATAGAAGACCTTGCCCGTGCAATTATTGATATTCTGGGGAAGGACACCGGAGAAGATGCCCTCCATGGAATTTCCCTTGAGAGCTTTCTTCACATCATTGAAATGGAGCAAATCTCTTGCTTGCTTGAAATTGAATCATCTTCAAAAGCCCCGGGAATGCTGTTTTTTAAAAATGGCATTTTATTTGACGCCGAATGCAATAAGCTGAAAGGCGAAGAGGCAGCACTCGAGCTGATTCCCCAAAAAATTGAAACATTCTGTTTTAAAGTTTTGCCAGTAAAGGATGTTCCCAGACGAATCCAGACGAGCTTGACAGATCTCTTTCATAAAGCGCTGGCAATGGAAATCGATTAGTTCGGTTTTCAATAGAAAACGGGCCACTAACTCCCCGAGGAAATATTCAGATAGAATAATCGATTCTGCCTTGACTCGCCTATCAGGAGAAGAGGCCCTGTTTATACCGGTTGCTTAAACCCTTCGGTTGTTTAAAATGTCACTGCCAACTTGGGAGGTGCGCATGTTAAAAGGGAAGCGGATTGCAATCAACACCGGCGGGGGGGATGCCCCCGGACTGAACGCGGTTATCGAGGCTGTGGTGATGTCGGCCTATTATCGCAACTGGGAAGTATATGGTATCAAAAACGGTTATACCGGTCTTTTGAATACCGACGAAATCGTTCGCTTAACCCCTGAAGTGGTTCGACGGATTTCCATCCTGGGTGGAACGATTCTGGGTACCACCAATAAAGGCAATCCCTTTGAAATGCCGATTAGAAATGTGACCGGGGATATTGAAATCCGCGATGTTTCAGACAGGGTGATTCAAAACTTTAACCGGTTGAGATTTGACTGCCTGGTTGCGGTTGGCGGTGACGGCAGCCTTAAGATTGCCTATGATCTTTTCCGAAAGGGAATGCCGGTTGTCGGTGTTCCCAAAACTATCGACAATGACCTGGGCGGCACGGTTATCACCTTTGGATTCGATACTGCGGTCAGCACGGCTACTGAAGCCATCGACAGGCTGCATTCCACCGCCAGATCCCATGAAAGAGTTATGGTGGTGGAAGTAATGGGTCGGCATGCCGGCTGGATTGCATTGAACAGCGGCATTTCAGGGGCCGCACATGTTATTTTAATACCGGAGATTCCTTTTGATATCGATAAGGTCTGCGACCACATCATGGCAGATGAATTGCACGGCGACCATTATGCCATTGTGGTAGTGGCCGAGGGGGCGGCCCCCAAAGGATCAAAAGCCTTGAATAAAGGCGCCGGCGAGGTCGGACGTCAGGATGTACTCTTGGGAGGTATCGGCGGTTTTGTGGCGCAGGAAATATCCAAGCGCACCGGCAAGGATGCCCGCTCGATGGTGCTGGGGCATTTGCAGCGGGGCGGGTCTCCCACAACCTTTGATCGCCTGATATCCCTGCGGTTCGGTGCGGCCGCCGTCCGTCTGATTGAAAACGAAAAATTCGGGGCAATGGTAGCGCTGGACCCTCCCAATGTAAAAGCCGTTCCGTTGGAAGAAGTCATTGGAAGTATAAAAAAAGTTTCTCTGGACAGCGATACGATTCAGACGGCCAGAGATATTGGGATGTGTTTTGGAGATTAGGCAGTGTAAATTCTGTTGCAAAGGAGACCCCGGGTCATGTCTCAGCAAATGAGCCTTTTCCCTGTAAAAGACGTATCAGATGAAAAAGCATCTCCTTCCGAGGGTGACGGCAACGCAATCGATGAAGTTTTTCATGCCACCCACCGATTTCGCAGCTACCGGGAATATTTCCAGATGTTGCAGTTTATTTGCCGTTTTCCCAATTATTCCGCCTTCAACGGATTTTTGTTGTACCTCCAGAACCCGGATGCGACCTATGTCGCCACAGCCGGAACCTGGCAGAGACGCTTTAAAAGAAATCTGAAACCGGGCGCCCGTCCCCTGATGATTCTTGCGCCCATGTCTCCGGTTCGCTTTGTTTTTGATCTGCATGATACCGAGGGCGTTCCCTTTCCGCCGATAAATCAAAGGCACGATTCCGGCGCAGGAGATTTCAGAGATGGAATTTTTGAAAATACGGTTCATAACTGTGGGCTTCATGGGATTATGGTTCGCCAGGTGGAGATAAGCAACCAGACAAATGGAAGTGCGGTTTCGTTCAGCGATGATATTCGGCAGAAATACCCGGAACCGAACCTTGATGCCGGCATGAAATATTTGATTTTGCTCTACCAGGAGCATCGGCTGGAAGATAAGTACACAGCTTTGGTACATGAATTGGGACAAATCTTTTGCGGCCATCGGGGAATCGACCGGAATGCGTGGTGGCCGGATCGCGGCCAAACGGATCCGGCTGTTGTCAGGCTTGAAGCAGCTTCCACCGCTTTTCTGGTCTGCCGGCGAAAGGGTCTTATAGCCGGCGCCAACAGGCACCTCGCTCATTATCAGGGCCAGGAGCAGACGCTGCTGCCGTCGGGGTTGAATGCGATTCTGCAGGCGACGAACTATATTGAAGAAATGGGTCGATCCCGCTGGCACAAACCAAAAAAAAGCCGCTGAATCCGGCCGATTTGAATTTAACAGTTTTAGCTTGAGTTAACCCCCTGATTTTGATATGGTAACACGAAACATAAAAACCATAATGTGCACGAAACCAGGTTGAATCCGTTAAGGTCGGGCTTGTTTTAAACCGGACGAACAGTTACTGCTACAGAAATTTGGATTGAGACGGTGCGTCCTTTTAAAAAAATATGTTTTACGATTCCATGGGTATGTGTTTGCAGCTTCATCGGGATTAATTCCGGAGTTGCGGATATATATAAATATATCGACAGCAACGGGGTGCTGCATTTTACCAACGTGCCGACATCTTCCCATTATCAGGTTTACATAAAAGAAAGACCGGTGATTGCGCTGCCGGAGAGCTCAATCGGAAAATATGAACCCATCATCAGTGCAGCCTCCAAACGCCACGGCATTTCGGCCCATTTGTTAAAAGCGATTATCAAGGTGGAATCGGATTATAATCCCCGGGCGGTTTCCCGAAAGGGCGCTAAAGGGTTGATGCAAATCATGCCTGAAACCATGAAAGCGCTCAATATCGCAAATGTGTTTGATCCGTGGGAAAATATCATGGGCGGCGCCAGTTATTTCAAACAGCTTTTCAACCGCTATGAAGGCAAGCTGCCGCTGGCTTTGGCGGCCTATAACGCCGGCCCGGGCGTGGTGGATCGTTTTGGCAGCATTCCGCCCTTTCGGGAAACAGAAGCGTATGTAGAGAAGGTGATCAGATATTATTACCTTTTTAAAAGGGGTTAGCTCCCCAGAACCACATGCTTGTCAATGATCGATCCCTGTTTAATGACCGCCTGAAAGGGCTGATTGTTTTCAATTGCCACCCGCCCTTTGATCGTCACGCCTTTTTCAAATCGCACGTCACCGCGGATCGTCAATGACGCACAGTCCTTGAGCGAAGGAACCCCGTCTTTAAAGCGCTGATCGAACAGGTCCAGGCGGCCGTAGAAACTCGGATCAAGCTGAATCCTGATAAAATCCGAACAGCATTCCGGATTTAAAATCAGTTTTTTGTCATCTGCGAAAATGAACCGGTCGGAACGCAGCATCATGAGGTCATTACAGGTTTTGACCGGAAAAAACCGGGTTTTGGGAACTTTGACAGCCCGGGCGCCTTCAAAAAGAGAGATGGCCGAACCCATGGCCGTTTCAAGTTGAAACACCGGCGGGCTATTTTCATCCCGCGGGTCCAAGGTCTTGGGATTCAGAATCATCGGCAGGCGAACGGTTTTTTTGTCCTGAATCAGTCTCAGCAAAAACTCCAAGTTGATCCAGATATTGTTGGTATTGAAAAACCGGTAACAGTCGATATCTATGAAAGCCTCCAGCTCTCCTTTCGGGCATTGTGCGGATTCGCGTAAAACCAGACGGCTGTTATTATGACGGGCGATATGCCCGCCTTTGAGATCGGCCGGTGTTCTTTCGGCAACTTCCATCATAAAGGGAAGATTGTGTTTGGAAAAATACCCCAGGAGGGACGGATCGACGGTCGCTCCCAGATTGTCCGAATTGGCGATAAAGGCATACCGCACTCCCTGGTCCAGTAGCGCTTGCAGTGTTCCGGAGGTGTAAAGCGCGGTATAGACATCGCCATGTCCGGGAGGATTCCATTCAAGCTCCGGGTCATCGCTGCAAATGGCCGGGGCAAGGTTTTTTTTCAGTATCTTTGGAAACTTGTGTTGCACAAAGACCATGGGGGTAACGGCCAGGTTATAGGATGCCAGCGCAGCCAGGGTGTCTTTGTGAGTGTTGAAACTGTTCATAAAGGCCAGCTTCATCCGGTGATGCTGGGTTTGGCGCAGAATGATTTCCAGAAATGTTTTGCAGGGTTTTACCTCTATAAGCGATTTTGCATGGGTAAGACCCATGGTGGTTCCCAGCCCGCCGTTTAAAATAATTTTAACGGCATTTTCAAAAACCTTTTTCCCGGCCTCGGCATATTTAACCAGGTCGGCCATATGGTCGATGTCGTTAGGCCCCACACAGGTGATGTCACGGTCGTAGATCAGACCGGTTTCGCCTGCAACCACCTGCTTATAATAATAGGTGAACGTGTCAACAACGATCGGCGATAACCCTTCTGCTTCCATTTTTTGGATAAATGATTTCAGGTGTTCCGGTTCGCCTGCAGGGGTCACAGTATCCTCCCAATGTTTAATATTGTCGACGGCGCCCGGGTGGGCTATACAGGTTCAATCCATCCTAGGGGATCCTTGGCCTTGCCATACTGGATATCTGTCAACGTTTTAAAAAAACGGTGCGCCAGGGGGCCGACTTTGCCGTCACCGATGGCAAGCACGGTATCGCCGCATTTCAGCTCCCCAACCGGTGAAATAACCGCAGCGGTACCCGAACCGAAAATTTCCTGTAGGGTTCCGGATGCATGCGCTTTCATGACTTCGTCGATACTGATTCTTCTCTCAGCAACCCTGATATTCCACGTTTTTGCGAGAGCGATAACCGAATCTCTGGTTATTCCAGGTAAAATACTGCCGTTTAACATCGGGGTAATGAGTTCGTCATCGATGACGAAAAAGATGTTCATGGAGCCGACTTCTTCGATATACTTTTGTTCGACTCCGTCCAGCCACAGTACCTGGGTATAACCGTTTTCATGCGCCTGTTCTCCCGCGTAAAGGCTGGCGGCATAGTTGGCAGCGGTCTTGGCTTCACCCAGACCGCCCCGGACGGCCCGGACATAATCTTTGGTGACCCAGATTTTGACAGGGTTGAAACCTTCTTTATAGTAAACTCCCACCGGTGATAAAATAATAAAAAAACGGTAGGTATACGAGGCCCGGACTCCCAGAAAGGGGTCCATGGCGATAATGGTCGGTCGGATGTACAACGATGTTTCCGGAGCGCTCGGGACCCAGCTTTTGTCGATTTTTAACAGTTCTTTCAGAGAACTGAAAATAAAATCCGGATCTAATTCAGGAATACACAGTTTCCGACAGGATCGATTCAGACGTTTGAAATTGTCTTTGGGTCGAAAAAGCTGAATGTCGCCGGAAGCGGTTCGATAGGCTTTGAGGCCTTCAAAAACGGCTTGACCGTAATGCAGAACCATCGTCGCCGGATCCATTTGAATGGGGGCAAAGGGCTCGATGCGCGGGTGATGCCAGCCCATATCCGGGCCGTAGTCCATATTAAACATATGATCGGTAAAGATGGTTCCGAATGTTAATTCGGAATCATCAGGATGTGATTTTAATTTATCTAATTTTTTTATGGTTAACTGCATTTAAAATTACCTCCGGAAGTAAAGTTAGTAAATTTGCGATTTTGGGATGATATAACATGGTGTTGTCTTAAATCAAGCCTTAAGTTTCCCCTGTTGATAACATACTGCGCCGTATTTTTTAGGCAATTGCAGGGGGGCGTCCAATTGACTTTAGAGCGAAGCTTGGTTATAAGTGAAAAATATCGTAATTTATGAAGGGTAAAAGAATGGATTCGACTGTAAAGGCTGCCGGTATTGAGCCGCGACGGCTGGGCCTCAAAAATAAATTTAAGTTTAAGTGTCATCCCGGAGTCTCCTGCTTTACAAAATGTTGCCGGGGGATCAATATCATCCTTACGCCCTATGATATTATCCGACTGAAGAACCGCCTGCAGCTGAAATCAGACGAATTTTTGGCATTGTATACGGAGCCGCAGCTGCTTGAAAAAACCGACTTGCCGGTTATCACCCTGAAGCTCCTCGACGACGACCAGGCGTCATGCCCGTTTGTCAGAACAGGCGGTTGCATCCTGTATGATGACAGGCCCACCACCTGCAGATATTATCCCCTGGGAGTGGCATCCCTGAGTCATAAGGAAGGTGCCGACGGCGAAGGGTTTTATTTCTTTGTAGATGAACCGCACTGTCTGGGATTTAACGAGGACAAGATCTGGAGTGTCCTGGAGTGGCGTCGCGACCAGGGGGTTGATATCCATGACGACATTAATGCGGTATGGACGGATCTGGTTGTCAGAAAGCGATCATTTCCGCCGAATGTCAGGCTTACGGAACAAAGCAAGCAAATGTTTTTTATGGTCAGTTACAATATCGACAAGTTCAGGGAGTTTGTATTTGAAAGCTCTTTTTTAAAACGGTATGATGTCGATCCGAACACCCTTGCAGGCATCAGGCATGATGAAATCAGTTTGTTGAAATTCGGGCTCAACTGGTTGAAATGGATTCTGTATAAGGAGGGGCCATCCGAATTTGCCCTCAAGCCGCAACAAAAATAATAATGGATCAAATAAAAACCACGCATCAGGCGTGGTTTTTATTGTATTGCTGCAGTCGATAAGATTACATTCCGGGTCGGTATCCGGTCAATATCGCTTTACAAGTATCCTTCGTAATAGAGACCTTCCCGGTAGGACGGCGTATTCAGGCGTTCCTCGATGTCAACCCCGAAGAAGTCCGCCAGCGGTTTGAATATTTCAGGTGTATCGGTCTGAACCTTGCGAGCGGCTTCAAGTACTTTTTCGAGTCCGGCACGGGTCATTTTGCCAAGGGGGGGGCGGCAGTTGCCCGAAGGCATTCCCAGCAGTTTCATGAGAGTTTTTATGGCCAGGGGATTTCTGGCCCTGCAAAGCACCTCTCCGTACGGTGTTTTTTCCATGGTTTTAACCGTTACCAGGTTAAAAAGCGGTTCAAGAGTTTTAAGCAGCCGCTGCGCTTCATCCTGTTTGCCCAGCTGAAGCAGGCGAACGAGGTTTGACAGGGCTCCGGGAATGATATTGGAAATCACGGATATAACTCCTGCGGCTTTAATTTCCGGATTTATCATCATTTCATACGTCATGCCGTCGTCTCCTGAAAAGATGGTATACTCCGGACCGCAACATTTTCGGGTTCGTTTCATATTTTCAATGTCCCCGGTGGCCTCTTTCACAATGGATACGTTTTTATGTTCCTGATAAAGGAGGGCCAGGTCTTCCGGCAGGAGCTGGGCGCCGGTTCGACCGGGAATAACGTAAGGAATGACTTGAACATCCGGAACAGCCCGGGCAACCGGTCCGACGTATTCCTTTCGGATTTCCAGGGAACTGGGGCCGTTATAATAAGGGTCTACCAGCAGAACGGCATCGATACCCAACTCGGCAGAATGTTTAGATCCTTCGATGGCCTCTTCGGTATTGTTGCTGCCGGTTCCGGCTATGCAGCTGCATCGGTTTCGGGTCTGCTGCGCAACTACATTGATGACCCGGTTGTGTTCTTCCCAGCTGAGGGTCGGGCTTTCTCCGGTTGTTCCGACTGCCAGGATCCCGCTGATTCCGTTTATGATCTGGTATTCAATCAGCTTTTCAAGGCCTTTAAAATCAACAACGGAATTTTTGGCCGTAAACGGCGTGATAATTGCTGTAAAGCATCCTGTGAGCATAGATCCCTCTCATGGAAATGGTTAGGGGTTCGTAAAATATCCGAAATAATAAAACTGTATTTATTCTACCCTGTGCGGCAGTTGTAAAACCGGGCGTTAAAGATAATGAATGGAAAAAAGAGCGTGTTGATAGTAACAAACAATAGTTCCCGCATCGATCATCTTAGAAATATATGAGGAACGTTAAAAAAACTGTAATTTGATGTCAAGAAAAAAGATGATCAACAGAATAAATATAAATAAAGGGAACTTCAGGTTAAAATGGTTCTTACCCGACAATTATGCCTAAAAAAATCTGGCGCTATATCTAAAAGTAGGGTAATCTGCCGGATAAGTAGGGATAATTTTTCATGGCCGGTTCAAATGAAAGGAATGATGAGAATGTCGAAAGCAAAAAATGTGGAAGAATATATTGCCCAGCAGCGGGCGGCCCTGGCGGGAAATCCCGATTGCGGGACAACCCATTATAATCTTGCGGTGGCGCTGCTGGGACAAAAAAAATATGATGAAGCAGAAAATGAACTGCATCAAGCCATTGATTGCAGTCCAACCCTTGCCGAAGCGTATGTCCAGCTGGGGGGAATTCGGTTGCAGAGGGGAGATCTGGACGGCTGTCTCGATTTCAACAAAAAAGCCGTACAATCAAGGGCTGGATTCGCGGAAGGCTACGGTAATATCGGTTTTGTGTATCTGCAACAGGGAAAATTGGACGAAGCCATTTTTGCACTTGAAAAAGCGGTTAAATTCAACACCCGCTTTTTGCAGGCCTATTCCACCCTGGCAAATGCCTACCTAATGAAAGGGATGATCGCTGAAAGCATCGAAACGAATTTGAAGGTGCTTTCGATTGAACCGAATTTTGCAATTGCCCATAACAACCTGGCCATTGCGTACCTTGAACACGGACAGCCGAAACTGGCTGTCACCCATTGCGACAAGGCGGTTGAACTGGGATATATGGTCGCCCCTGAAATTTTAAAAGAGATGGAACCGTATCGATAGAAGCTGTTTCAGAATCCTCTTCCAAGTTTGGCCCGGTGATTATAAATGATTCCCGTTGTTGCGTCCTGAATAATTTGCCCATTTAATTCCGCTCACCCTCAGTCGCGAGACCCGAAAAATAATGTCTCTTCCGAAGGCTTTAAGGCAGAAAGTGCCCCGCTTTACATATTTACTTTCCAAAAACAAACCGCCGGTTTCCCATCGCAGTAAAATCTGGAACGCGCCGCTTCCGATGGACCGAAATCTGTTCGCGGGCGGCAGCGGCGGCAAACCAGCTGATTTTCCGGTGTGTTATAAAGATTACTTTCAGGCGGTGCGGTTTTTCCTGGAACGCAATAAATATGCCGACCTGATACAGGCCGTGGGCATGCGCCTGAAACGGATTGTCAGGCCGGAAGAGATCAGCGCGGTTCGCATTTCTCTGGAAAAGCACGGTCAATTTTACCATCCGTCCCGAGTGGAAGTAATTGGACCTGAATTTGCAGCAGCCTTTGTTTTAAACGTGGCCATATCCGAAACCGGAAAAGCGTGGATTGAAACCGAATATAATACGATCAGGAAATTAAATCAGAATTTCGCCGGATATTATCTTCCGGAAGTATATACCCGCGGCGAAGTCCCGCTAAAGGGCAAGGGGTATTCCATACCCATGTTTCTGGGGGAATGGTTTGAGGGCTTCAATGAATTTCATTTGTCTTGGGATCCGGAAACAGGGCAAAATCGAATAGTCGTCTGGGATGACAAACGGGGTGATTTTTGCCTATCGTCAATACAGGCCGTCGATTTGTTCAGGCAGGCCGCCAAGATAATAACCTTTTATTATAATCCGGAGTCGTTTGAACAGATTTTTTCCTGGCACCACGCGGCCGGGGATTTTGTGTTGAAACTGGAAAAGAACCGAATGTCCGTTCGGCTGATTGCCGCGCGGCAATACCTGGAATTGTTTAAGCGTTCAAAAGGGGGTATAGGGAAAGCGGCTTTTGCTTTAAAGGCGCTGTTGATATTTTTTCTGCAGCTTTCCATCCGAATGCGTCTGGACAGAATGGACGGCACCGGTCCGGTTGTCTGGCTGGGACAAGAGGCGCTTATCGGCGCCGTGAAAGGATTCTTCGAAGCCTTGGACCAGAAACCCCCGCTTAAGGCACTGCCGGTTTCGATAACGGACGGATTTAAAGCAACCATTTCCATCCTTGCGGAGAAGGAATTGCTGGGATTGCTAAGCGATATCGCTGCAACGTATCCCTCTGCCAGTCCTGATATTCAGGTCATAAAGGTGCATTTGGAGCAGCATGCAAGCGAGCTTTACCGGGTGATTCATACGGGCAAGCGGTGATTTGGTCCGTTTAAATGTGTGGGAATAAAAAGGATTTTAGACCGTAAAGCCGCTGTTTTTTTATTGACAAGCAGGGCCATTGATTCTATATCTCAACCCTTAGGGATAATTGCACGCATCCCTTATTGTTAATTTTATTAATATATAAATATATCAATTAGATATAGAAATAAAAAACCGGGAGGAGGTGACCTCGACCGAACTGTAAGATACGAGTGATTCATACAAGCAGATGGATGAATTTACAAAACTGAGAATGGAGGTAAAACATGGCAAAACATAAAACCCCTATGTTGGATCAGTTGGAAACCGGGCCGTGGCCCAGTTTTGTATCCGACATTAAGCGGGAAGCCGAATCAAGAGCGAAGAATGAAAAGGGCGTTGAGTATCAAATACCTCAGGATGTGTGTGAAGATCTTCTGGGCCTGCTGGAACTGTCCTTCAAACATGGCAGAACCCACTGGAAGCACGGCGGAATCGTCGGTGTGTTCGGTTATGGCGGAGGGGTTATCGGCCGGTATTGCGACCAGCCCGAAAATTTCAAGGGTGTGGCCCATTTCCATACCCTGCGCGTTTCCCAGCCGGCCGGGAAATTTTACAGTACGGAATTTTTAAAGCAGATCTGTAATCTGTGGGAATTGCGTGGCAGCGGCATTACCAACATGCATGGATCCACCGGCGATATCATTCTGCTGGGCACCACCACCCCGCAGTTGGAAGAGATTTTTTATGAATTGACCCATAATCTGAATCAGGATCTGGGCGGTTCCGGTTCGAACCTGCGAACGCCGTCGGACTGCATTGGTCAGGCCCGCTGCGAATATGCCTGTTATGATACCCAGGCGCTGTGTCACCATCTGACCAATGAGTATCAGGATGAACTGCATCGTCCGGCATTTCCCTATAAATTCAAGTTCAAGTTCGACGGCTGCCCCAACTGCTGCGTGGCATCCATCGCCCGGGCGGACATTTCCTTTATCGGCACCTGGCGCGACGATATCCGGATCGACCAGGAAGCGGTCCAGGCCTATGTCGGCGGGGAACTTAAACCCAACGCCGGCGCCCATGCCGGTCGCGACTGGGGTCCGTTCGACATTAAAAAAGAAGTCATCAACCTGTGCCCCACCGAATGCATGAAGTATAAAGACGGCAAACTTTACATCAACAATAAAGAATGCACGCGCTGCATGCACTGCATCAATGTGATGCCGAGAGCGCTGAGAATCGGCAATGACCGCGGGCTGTCCATGCTGGTGGGCGCCAAAGCCCCGATCCTTGACGGCGCCCAGATGGGCTCGCTGCTCGTCCCCTTTATCAAGGCGGAAGATCCATACGATGAAATCAAAGAGGTAATTGAAAAGATCTGGGACTGGTGGATGGAAGAAGGCAAGAACCGCGAACGCGTCGGCGAACTGATCAAACGCCAGGGCTTCCAGAGACTGCTTGAAGTAACCGGCATCGAGCCGGTGCCGCAGCACGTCAAAGAACCGCGTTCCAACCCCTACATTTTCTGGAAAGAAGAAGAGGTAGAGGGCGGCTTTACGCGCGATGTCAACGAATTCAGAAAACATCATCAGCGATAGGGGGTGACAACCATGGCATTTATATCCTCAGGATACAATCCAAAAGAACCGATGAAAGACCGTATAACCGACATCGGTCCGCGACATTATGAAGAGTTTTATCCGCCCGTAATCAAGAATAACAAGGGCAAATGGCTGTATCATGAAATCTTGGAGCCCGGCGTCTTGATGCATGTGTCGGAAACCGGCGATGAAGTCTATACCGTCCGGGCCGGCGGGGCACGCCTGATGAGCGTGTCCCATATCCGCGAAATCTGCGAAATTGCGGATAAACACTGCGGCGGGCATGTGCGTTTTACCACGCGCAACAATATTGAATTCATGGTGGACAGCAAAGACAAGGTCGAACCGTTAAAGAAAGATCTTTTGAGCCGAAAGCAGCCCGGCGGCTGTTACAAGTTCCCTGTCGGCGGAACCGGCGCGGGGATTACCAATATCGTTCATACCCAGGGCTGGATCCACTGCCACACACCGGCGACGGATGCCTCCGGACCGGTAAAGGCTGCCATGGATGTGCTGTTTGAAGATTTTACCCAAATGCGGATGCCGGCGCACGTGCGCGTTTCCCTGGCCTGCTGTTTAAACATGTGCGGGGCCGTACATTGTTCGGATATCGCCATTCTGGGCTATCATCGCAAACCGCCGATGCTGGACCATGAATATCTGGATAAAATGTGCGAAATTCCGCTGGCGATTGCGGCCTGTCCGACGGCGGCCATCAAACCGGCCAAGATCGATCTTCCGGACGGCAAAAAGGTCAACAGCGTTGCGGTCAATAATAGCCGCTGCATGTTCTGCGGCAACTGTTACACCATGTGCCCGGCCATGCCGCTGGCGGATGATGTCGGCGACGGCATCGTGCTGATGGTGGGCGGCAAGGTTTCCAACCGCATCAGCGCTCCGAAGTTTTCAAAGGTCGTGGTGGCCTTTATCCCCAATGAACCGCCGCGTTGGCCGAAAACGACGGATACCATAAAGAAAATAGTCGAGGCTTATGCCGGCGACGCCCGTAAATATGAACGCGTGGGCGAGTGGGCCGAAAGGATCGGTTGGGAAAGATTCTTTGAAAAATGCGGTCTGGAATTTACCCATCATCTGATTGATGATTTCCGCGATCCCGCCTATTTTACATGGCGCCAGACAACCAACTTTAAGTTCTAATACTAAAACAGTAAAAACCCGCAGGGGTTGCCCTCGCAGGCAACCCCTGCATTTACAAAAAGGATTCGACCATGGATCAAGCAGAAGCAACGGCAAAAATCGTAGCAGAGCTGCAGGGCAAAAAGGGCAAAAGCAAATTTTATTTCAACGATTTGGCAAAGATCTTGGAGCTGAAACCAAGGGACGCCAAAAAAATGATCAACCAGATGGTTCAGGACGGCGTTCTGGAATATTGGTCCAGCGGCAGCACGTCCATGTACGGACTTAAGGGTGCCGGCAAGCAGGCGGCGGCCGAACACGAAGACTGATACGGTTGGGAAAAGCGGCTCCGTGCCGTGCTTGATTTTCAAAGCCCACCGATAGGTATAGAAAACATGGAATTTCCCAGACTGGTGGTAGCGGCCCTGCGGGGCGGATCGGGAAAGACCATCCTGTCGATCGGAATCATTGCTGCATGGAAAAAGCTTGGCATAACCGTCGTACCTTTTAAAAAAGGTCCGGATTATATCGATGCGGGCTGGCTTGCCTTGGCGGCAGGCCGGTCCTGTTTTAATCTGGACACCTTCCTGGTTAACGCGGATCTTGTCCGCACCTCATTTCTGGCCCATACCCATCCGGGAGATTACGCACTCATAGAGGGCAATCGTGGACTTTATGACGGCATGGATCGAACGGGCGCAACCAGTACGGCCGAACTGGCCAAACTGCTGAATGCCCCCGTCATTCTTTGCCTGGATTGCACCAAAAGCACCCGCACCATGGCGGCCGCAGTTTTAGGATGCCTGCACTTTGATCCGGATGTTCAGATAAAGGGGGTTATCTTAAACCGGGTGGCCGGTTCCCGTCACGAAAAAATCCTGCGACAAAGCATCGGGTACTATTGCGGCGTTCCGGTCCTGGGCGCCGTTCCGAAACTGAAGGAAGAAAATTTCCCGGAACGTCACATGGGACTGATTCCAACGCCGGAACATGACTGGGCCGGCGAATCGATCGAAGCCGCAGCTCAGATGGCGTCACAATACCTGGACCTTGAAACCTTGTCCCGGGTGGCTGCCGAAGCCCTTCCCGTTTCGGTGATTGAAAAAAAACGGGTGAAATCTGTAGACGGCGGGACTGCCGGAAGCAGGCCGGGGCCGGTTGAAAAAGGTCCGGCGCCTCGAATCGGCATCATGAAGGATTCGGCATTTCAGTTCTATTATCCTGAAAATATCGAAGCGCTTGCTTCAGCTGGAGCTGAAACCGTATTTTTAAGCCCCCTGGACGACAAACCGTTTCCGAAGGTGGACGCTCTGTATATCGGCGGCGGATTTCCGGAAACCCACGCCGAAAAACTGGCTGCGAACGGTCGTTTCAAAGAAAAGCTAAAGGTGTTGGTGGAAAAGGGCCTTCCCGTTTATGCCGAATGCGGCGGATTGATGTATCTGGGTCGGGCGCTGGTGCTGGGGGATATATTCTACCCCATGGCAGGCATCCTGCCGGTTGTTTTCGGATTTTCAAAAAAACCCCAGGGGCATGGATATACCCTTGTCGCCGTAAAGAATGAAAACCCTTATTTCCCGGTGGGCGCGGAACTGCGCGGGCATGAATTTCATTATTCCAGCGTATTGGCGTGGGATGGAAAGGACCAGGACCTGGTTTTTTCAATGAAAAGAGGCGGCGGTTTTACGGGAAAGAAAGACGGGCTGTGCTATAAAAAGGTCCTGGCTACCTATACGCACATTCATGCGCTGGGAGCGCCCGGGTGGGCTGAAGCGCTCGTCCGAAATGCCCGGGCCTTTCAACATTCTTTTCGCCGCTGAAGCGGCGAAAAGAATATATAAAAAAAGGGCAATCATCCGTATTGAAGAATGATTGCCCTTTTTTTAAAGGCAGTCGTTATTTCTTGTGGCAATCGTTACATCTGGATTTAATGGGCGCCGCGCCCTTGTCGGATGATTTTAACTTCTTGGACTTGTTATAATCGCTGTGGCAGCCCCCGCAGTTTTCATGGATCGCTTCGGCATGATATTTCTTGATGCTTTCCTTTTTGTCCATCTTTTCTTTGGCGGGTTTCTGACCCGGTTCCTTATGGCATTCGACACACCCTTTTACTTCGTCACCGGCTTTTAGTTCCTTTAAAGGTTTGCCGTTTTGATCATGGTGGCAGCCACCGCAGGCGTTTGAAAAAAGATCCGGATTAGCCTTGGCGTAGTCTTCAGCATGCTTTTTGTGGTCAAATGTAACGATCGACCGGGTGTGTTTGCTGTAACCCTTGCTTTGCATTTTGATTACGTCAGGGGGCTGGGATCCCGCATAGATTCCGGAAGACAAAAACAGAGCAGCGGTCGCCAATGCCAACAAGACGAACAAGAATATTCTCTTCCTCATAGATTTTTCCCCTCCTTCAACGTTAACGATATAAATACGTATGTTACACTCAACCCATACTTACGGCTCTAATTTACACTGTGCGTCAGACTATCAAGTCCATCTGAATCTGTCAATATGTTGATGGAAAAAACTATGCTTCCGTTTGTTCTTTGGCGGTCTTTTTACGGGTAAAAATCCTGGCGCCGAGAATGCTGATTTCATAGAGGAGCATTAAGGGCAGAGCCATCATGACCTGCGTCACCACATCCGGGGGTGTCAGTATGGCGGCGGCTACAAAAAATAAAAGAATGGCGTACTTTCTATTTTTTTGAAGAAAATCAACCGTTATCAAACCCATCCGGGATAGAAACGTGATGACCAGCGGCAGTTCGAACACGAGCCCGAATGCCAACAGCAATTTAGAGGAAAAACCCAGGTATTCTCGCATCGCGGGCAGCGGTTTGATGGTTTCGGTTGCAAAGCCCAAAAAAAACTTGAATCCTAACGGAAAAACAATGAAATACCCAAACAGCGCGCCCCCCACAAAAAAAAAGGAAGATAGAAAGACGATGGGCAAAAGCAGGTGGCGTTCATTTTTATAGAGACCGGGGGCGACAAACATCCAGAACTGGTACAAAATGACCGGTGCTGCCAGCAGCAGACCGAACAGGAAAGAAACTTTTAAGTATGTGAAAAAAGCTTCCGGCAGACCGGTAAAGACAAGCTTATCGCCGGGCTGCATGACCGCGATCAGCGGGCGGGCTAAAATATTGAAAAGTTTTTCCTTAAACCCGTAGGAAATTAAAAAACCGATGCCGACTGCCGCAAATGAGGTTATCAGTCTTTTTCTAAGTTCTTCAAGGTGTGCCGTAAAAGGAAGTTTATCATCCTCTTTCATTGCCGGGCCCACCTTCCATGGCGCTATCGTCTGTTGGGTTTTTGATGTTTACCGTATCGGCGGAATCATTCAGACCGGACTCTGCATTTTCATCGGTGTCTTTTGCATTCCGACCGGATTCGGAATCAGCTGAAGCCGTGCTGGTATTGGGGGCTCCGGTTAAATCGACAGACTTTCTGGCAGCCGCATCGATGTCGTCTATAGTTCTTTTAACATCATGAAGATCATCATCAATATCCATTGACTGTTTCAGCTCGGAGGTCGCCCGTTTGAATTCACCGAAGGCGCGGCCCAGGGACTTTGCAAGGTCGGGCAGTTTTTTAGGACCAATGACGATGAGTGCAATCGCCAGTATTAAAAGCATTTCAGGCATTCCGATGCCAAACATATCAAGCTCCTGACAACCAAAGAGAAACCGGCCGGTATAAATTCCGCCGCCGGAAACATGCTCCGGCGGATATGACAATTTTTCAGTCTCTGAACATAAGTAGAACCCTGCTTATCGAGTCGGTTAAGTACTTTCTTTAATCAGCGCTGTCAAGCATAACACGGCCGGCGGCAAACTCCAATATGGAAAACCGGGTCCATCCGGAGCCGGATAGTTACTTGTCCGGATCCAGAACCATAAAATACAGGTCGCCGAGATGCTGCATAAATCCGGCCGCAATTTCAGCATACGGTCCGTCCCCCCAGAACAGGTCGGCGCGACCAGGACCCCGGATAGCGCCTCCGGTGTCCTGGTTGAGCACAAAGCGGGCGCAATCGGTCCATTCCTGAATTTGGCCGTCGCCGCTGACGAGGGGTAATTTTGTTTCCATAAATACCAGCGCGGCCGGAGGAAAAAGACGACGGTCCAGTGCAAGGGAGCGGCCCGGTGTTAATTTGACGTCCAGATACCCGAACGGCCCGTCCGTCTCAATTTTAAAAAAAACATAGCTGGGATTATACTTTAAAACAGCGTCCCGTTCCGAAGGGTTTTCTTTAAGATAGTGACGGATTGCCTGCATGGACATAAGGGATTTTTCTATTTTTCCGGTATCGATGAGAAGTTTTCCGATACTGCGGTAAGGGCGGCCATTTGAAGCATGGTAATGGACCTGTATGTTTTCGCCGCTGTCTAAAAGGACTTTGCCGGAGCCCTGGATATGAAGAAAAAAAAGGGCTATCGGATCATTTACCCAGAGAATCGGTTTGGCGATATCTTCCGGCAAGCCGTTTTGTTCAATTTCTTTACGTTCATAATACGGAACGACGGTTCCTTCGTGAACCCGGCCGACAATTTTTTCGTTGCCGAAACGGTCTGAAAACAGGGAAAGGTCGATGGCCAGCATGTCATTGGGACGACTATACAGCGGGTATCGGAATTCATCGTTTGGGTTGAGGCTTCCCTGTAAAATCGGTTCATAATATCCTGTGAAAAGGACCTTGCCGGTTTCTTGGGAGCCGATGGAACGATAAATGCGATAGTGCGTTTTAATAAATTTATTTAATTCCCGTTGCTGCGGTTTGGTTTCGATAAATTCCAAAAAATGATTCAGGGTCCGGATCATATGGCCGGCGGTGTAAAGATCACGGCCGATTTTGAACGGCCGCTCCGGCGGTATTTTTTTTAAGTAAGCCAGGCTCTGCAATATGCCGTCTTTTAGTCCGTCATAGTTTAGATCGTCGTTGAAAACGAGTCGGGATGAAAAGCGGACCCGTTCTAAGACGGATTCCGGGAGCGGTTCTTTTTTTAGCAGGGTGCATGCCGACAGCAGCTGTAACAGCACGCACAGCGAGAAAAGAACCCGGAAAGATCTTTCGCCGGCCGGCCGTTGCATCTTAAAAAATATACTCATAAATTTTCATGCAAGATTCGGGTTTAAGTTTCCGGAATATTTTTTCGAACAAATGCACCACTTTTTCCGCCTGATTTTTCAAGTAAACAAATGTCTGAAATGCACATTTCCTTATCATGGGACTTGCACATATCATAGATGGTCAGCGCTGCAACCGAAGCTGCCGTCAAGGCCTCCATTTCAACTCCCGTCTGTCCCAAAACACGGACGGAAGCTTCTATCCTGATGGCGTTTTTCAAGGTGTCCGGGAAAAAATCAATCACGGCATGGGTAATATTAAGCGGATGGCACATGGGTATAAGGCCGGCCGTCTTTTTAGCTGCCATGATGCCTGCAATTCGAGCAGTTTCAAGAACATTTCCTTTTTTAACAGCCTGGTTTCGAATCAATTCAAAGGTTGGCGGTTTCATAGAAATCACGGCCTGCGCGGTTGCTGCCCGCAAGCTTGTTCCTTTGTCGGTAACATCCACCATGCGCACGTGACCCTTTTCATCGAGATGGGAAAAAGCAGACATGGCAACTCCTTTTAAAACTTATTATAAATATAATTCCGTCTTTGCGGTAACAGTCGTCTTGATGGCATTCAGGGTGTCATAAAGCACCGGGACAACATTTTCCCGGATATCGCCGGCTACAAGAAGCAGCATGACATCTTCGCCGACGGAAAGGTTTTGATTTTCAGCAATTTGAACCTTTATGTCAACGATACCGGGTCTGGATTTTTGTGTTTCGATTATCTGTCGAAGTTTTCCATGGCTTACCGAAACCCGTAATCCGGACACCTTGCGGCCGTCCCGGGAAGTACCCCGGACAACACCATTATGGCATAGAATCATTCCAACTTTCTGATAATCAGGATGATTTTTGACGGTTTCAATCAGCGCGCTTAAATTCATAGTTTTTCCTCCGGGGCCGAGGGTTCAAAAAGAATATTTTTTCATGAGTCGGGATCGTCCGAATAATTTTGTTAAATTTTAATCAACGGCGGATTCCCGGCAAAGGGCCTCAGCTTTTTCCAGATCTTCCGGTGTGTTGATATTCATAAAAGAAATAAGATCCGGATCCTTTTCGCGGAGTAATTTTTCGGGTATTTTTTTTATGCGATTATTCTTTATTACCAGTTGAATTTTCAGCATCTCCAGGGCCAGATGCTGTTCTATTCTATTCAGGCATCTTTTTGCATATACCGCGCAAAGGGGTTCCAGTCCGGCCGAAGTTTCAGGCATTATGGCATCAAATCCCGGTTCGATACTGTCGATAATCGTCTTGATTAATTCTTTTTGTAAAAAAGGAGTGTCGCAGGCGGCAAAAAAAACATGCGGGTTTGAGGCATAAAAAAGCCCTGCATGGATTCCGGTTAAGGAGCTTCGGACGGGATAAAGGTCCGATACGATATTTAAATCCCATTCCAGATAGTGAACCGGGTTGTTGCTAACGAGAAAAATTTCATCAAACAGCTGAATAAACACTTTATAAATCCGATCCAGGATTCGTTTCCGGCCGACGGGAATCAGGGCCTTTTCCTGACCTGAAAAGCGGGTGCTCAGGCCTCCGGCCAATATTACTCCGCTGCATGGCGATTTCATAGAAAAACGGTTTCTTTTTGTTTGTCGGACTCATAATAATGAGCCGGCTGTTTCAAAGGGTTAACAAATCGTGTGATTTCCTTTTACCATAGGGAAGTTATGGACTAAAATCAAGGTTATTTAAAAGGGTTAAGTTGTATGAAGCCGGGGACGGTGATTTAAAACTTGAAGAAAATCCGGGAAATGATATAAGACAAACAAGTGATTAAGGGGTCAGGAATTCAAGCGTTCCGGTAAGTTCTGAGAAATATAAAAAATTAAGTGATAGGATGAAATCTTTTCACTTAAATCAAATTCAAACTCTTGATTCCTGGAATCCTCGAACCCTTATAGGCTAATAGGCAGGCAGGAATGAATAGAGAAGGTGTCTTTTTGGATGCAGCCGATATCAACCGCATCCTGACCCGGATGACGCATGAAATCCTCGAAGTGCACAAGGGTGCGGCAAACCTGGCACTGATTGGAATTCAAACCAGAGGTGTTTATCTGGCCGGACGGATACAGAAAAAGATCCGTGAAATCGAAGGGGTTGAAACTTCAACCGGAAATATGGATATCACCCTCTACCGGGACGACTGGACCCGTATCGGACCGCATCCGATTGTCCAGGCAACTGAAATTTTATTTTCTGTTGACGGTCGGCAAATCATATTGGTTGACGATGTCCTCTTTACCGGCCGCACCACCCGGGCCGCGATGGATGCCCTGATGGATTTTGGCCGTCCCGATCGAATCGAGCTGGCGGTGCTGGTGGATCGGGGGTTTCGGGAGCTTCCGATCCAGGCAAATTATGTCGGGAAATTCATCGAGACCGAACGGGCGGATACCATCAATGTCCTCCTTTCGGAATGCGACGGGAAAGACCGGGTGGTGATTGAACGATCCGGCTCCGGAGAAAATAATGGGCGTTAAAGAACACAAGGCAAGGGTTCCTAAAAAAATTCGCGTGGGTGTAATCACGATTTCCAGTACACGGTCACTATCCGACGACAAGAGCGGGCAATGGATCAGCAAACAGGCCCGTAAGGAAGGGAATGAAGTGGTTTTGCACCAGGTGATACCGGATGAGGCCGTAACCATCTCGCGCACGGTGGCGGCTGCCATTCAGGATCAGGCTCCCCAGGTTCTGATTCTGACCGGCGGCACCGGAATCAGCACCCGGGATGTCACCATTGAAGCGGTGCGGCCATTTTTTGACAAAGAATTGACGGCTTTTGGGACCTTGTTCACCCTGCTTAGTTTTGAAGAGATTGATTCCGCCGCAATTTTATCCCGTGCAACTGCCGGCCTTATCGGCAGAACCGTCATTTTTTGTATGCCGGGCAGTTTGAAGGCATGTAAACTGGCCTGTAAAAATCTTATATTCCCAGAGATTGGCCATCTGGTCAAACATGTTGAGGAAGCATAAAAGCCGTTTCAAAGGTTTCGAATTATTCGCCGGGAAAATAATCCTTCAGTTCTTCACTCCAGGTATCATCAACGAATTGTATACGCACATAATTATCCTCGATTTTTTTTACAATACCTTCTTTGTCCACAAACAATTTATCGGGGTTGTCCAGATTGAACTTGAGCTGGAGCTTGTCGCCTCTATTAATGGATTGTTTGGTGGACAACACCAGTCCGACTCCCGATCTGGAAATGTTTTTGACGGTAATGAGCCCCCTGATTTCTTTCTGGTTATGAAAATAGGCGCCGGTGACGGTGACGTTTTTTCTGAAGCCCCTGCGTCTTTCCTGGACAACCGGAAAAGTGTGACCGCAGGGGCATTTGCATTTCAGTTGAATCCGTTTGCCTGAGTCTGTAAAACCGGATAAATCCTTTGTCCAGGTTTTTGAACATTGCGGGCATTTAAAGATCGCCCGGCTCTGTTCGTCTAAGATAATTTTTTCTGCCATTTTCGACTGTCAACCCTTTCCATCAGCAAAGATTTCATTATCGATGGTTTGAAAATGATTGTTCAACATATAATAATCTGTTATAAATTTCAATTGTTGAAATGTCAAATCCATTCAACCGCCGAACCGATGTGCTCCTTGAATCAGTTCGCAACCGAGAGGAGGCGGGGTGCTTGCCAGGGTTTTGAGCAGTGCCGTTTTGGGAATTGATGCGTATCTGGTCGAGGTTGAGGTGGATATCGCCCAGGGACTTCCCACCTTTACGACGGTAGGCCTTCCGGAAGCGTCCGTTAAAGAGAGCAAAGAACGGGTCAAATCAGCCATCAAAAACTCCGGCTTTCGATTTCCGGACGACCGAATTACGGTCAACCTGGCGCCGGCCGATATCAAGAAAGAAGGCACCGGATTTGATTTGCCGATGGCTTTGGGTATATTGGCTGCAACCCGCATCATACCCCAGGAGATCCTCTCCAGATATCTCATCATGGGCGAACTTTCCCTGGACGGCCGCATTAAGCCGGTCAGGGGTTCACTGCCCATGGCTTTGGCGGCGAAACAGGCCGGCTACGCAGGGATTATCGTTCCGTCGGAAAACGGACGGGAGGCGGCGGTAGTCAAGGATATTTCCGTTCTGCCGGCCAGGACCCTGCCGGAAGTGGTGGATTATTTTCGCGGTTTTATACAGATCGCCCCGGAAAATACGGACATTGCAGCCATATTTGACCGGCCGGATGAATCCGATCTGGATTTTTCAGAAGTCATGGGACAGGACCACGTTAAGCGGGCACTGGAGGTCGCGGCGGCCGGCGGCCACAATCTGATCATGATCGGCCCGCCCGGTTCAGGAAAGACCATGCTGGCAAGGCGCCTGCCGACGATCCTGCCCCCGCTTACGTTTGACGAAGCGATTGAAACAACCAAAATATACAGCGTGGTCGGATTGCTGGCCAGGGATCAGGCCCTTGTTACCCGGCGGCCCTTTCGTTCTCCCCATCATACCATTTCAGATGCCGGTTTAATCGGCGGCGGTCATATCCCCAGACCGGGTGAAGTGAGCCTGGCCAACAACGGGGTCCTTTTTCTGGATGAGCTGTCTGAGTTTAAAAAGCCGGTTCTGGAAGTTTTGCGACAGCCTCTGGAGGACCTGAAGGTGACCATTTCCCGGGCCGCCTCCAGCATTACATACCCTTCCAGCTTTATGCTGGTGGCGGCCATGAATCCCTGCCCGTGCGGCTATTTTTCAGACCCCAAGCACGAATGCAGCTGCACCTATCAGCAGGTCCAGCGCTACCGTTCGAAAATATCCGGCCCGCTGATCGACCGCATCGACATCCACGTGGAAGTGCCGGCAGTCCCTTATAAAGACCTGATGGGAGAGGCCGGGGCGGAACCGTCCGCGCTGATCCGGCAGCGGGTCAGTGCCGCCAGAAAGCGCCAGTCCGAGCGCTTTGCCCGCACCCGGATTTACTGCAATGCCCAGATGAGCAGCCGCCAGATCAGGCGCTACGGCCCCATCGATGCGGCCAGCAGCGATCTTTTGGAATCGGCGATCGACAAGCTGGGGCTGTCCGCCCGGGCTTACAACCGCATCCTTAAGATCGCCCGAACGATTGCAGACCTGGACGGCGCCGAACAGATCGCCTGCGATCACGTGGGTGAAGCCATCCAGTATCGCAGCCTGGACCGGGGCAAGCTTTTTATCTGAAAGGGAACCGCTGGTAATCATCCAGAGCGGTGAAACCAAGGTGATCATGCCGGATGTCGAAGTCCTTGTTATAAATAATTTCGGATGGGAATGCTTGGGTAGGGACAATCGGCAATCGGCTTCTTCAGGGAGGAGCATATGAGAATCCTGCTGATAGAAGATGACGCTAAAATCACTTCGTTTGTAAAAAAAGGTTTAAGGGCGGCCGGATTTGCAGTGGACGAAGCGGCCGACGGAGAAACCGGCCTGCATCTGGCGTTGACTGAGCCGTATGACGCCGCCGTTATGGATATCATGCTGCCCAAGCTGGACGGGCTCAGCATCATACGGGAGATGCGCCGTGAAAATATTAAAACGCCGGTCATTATTCTGAGTGCCAGAAGCTCAGTCGATGATCGCGTCAAGGGGCTTCAAACCGGCGGGGATGACTATCTGACCAAGCCGTTTGCGTTTTCCGAACTCCTGGCGCGGGTCCAGGCGCTTATCCGCCGAAGCAGCGGGGCTGCCGAACCCACCCGTTTATCCGTCGACGGCGTGAGCATGAACCTGATTACCCGGGAGGTATTGCGCGACGGCAAAAGGATCGATCTGCAGCCCCTGGAATTTGCCCTGCTGGAATACCTGATGCGCAATGCCGGCCGGGTGGTTTCTAAAACCATGATCATGGAGCATGTCTGGGACTATCATTTTGATCCCCAGACCAATGTGGTCGAGTCCCGGATCTATCGATTGCGTGAAAAAATCGACAAGGATTTTTCCCTGAAACTGATTCATACCGTGCGCGGTGTCGGATATGTATTTAAAGAAACCGGCTGACCTGCGGCATACCCTGGCCTTTCGGCTGACCCTCTGGTATGCGCTGATTTTTACGATTTCCACCGGGGTAGCATTTTTCCTGTTTTACCTGCAGATCACTTCCTTTATGGCCGCGCAGACAGACCGGAACCTTCTCGATCAGGCCCGCAAGATATCATCCGTAATGGCCCTTCAGGGGGTGAATGCGGTGGAGCGGATTGCCATCCTGGAATCCCAGGCCGCCGGCGAGAAAAAAATCTTCATTCGCCTCCTTTCACAGAGCGGTTCGGTTTTTTCCTCTTCAAACATGTCCTACTGGCAGAATATAGGGATTGAAAAAGAGGCTATCGCAGAGTTGCTTCAGGGCACCCGGTATGTTTATAGTTCACTGGCCAGTCCGGATCGAAAATTAAAGGTTCGAATCCTTTACACCCTGATCGACAGAAGCCTGATTCTGCAGCTGGGCGAAGCCATGGAGACTTCCGGCCGGTTTATCGAAGCATTCCGGAAAAATTTCATCATTACCCTTTCGGTGTTGTTGGCGCTTGCCGCCGTGATCGGATGGTTTATGGCCAGAAAGGCACTGGCCGGGATGGAAATGGTGACCCGGACCGCCCGGCACATATCTACCGGCGGTGCGCTCGGCAGTCGGGTTCCGCTGACCCGCAAAGGGGACGAAATCGATCAACTGGCAACCACTTTTAACCAGATGCTGGATCGGATCGAGACCTTGGTTGCCGGCATCAGGGAGATGAGTGACAACATCGCGCACGACCTTAAAAGCCCGGTGACCCGGATCAGGGGAATTGCAGAAGTTACCCTGACCACCGATCCGTCTTTAACATCCTATGAAAACATGGCCGGCAGCATTATCGAAGAATGCGACCGGCTGCTGGACCTGATTAATACCATGCTGGTCATTTCAAAGACGGAGGCAGGCGTCGACAGGCAGAATTATGAAAAACTGGATTTAACTGAAATCGTCCGGGATGCCTGCAAGTTGTTTCAGTCCAGCGCAGAGGATAAATATATCACCCTGGCGTATCGTTCGCCTGAAAATCTGTTTATCAAAGGCGACAAACGGATGATTCAACGCATGGTGGCAAACCTGCTGGACAATGCTATTCGCTATACTCCTGAGCAGGGGGAGGTGGATGTGATGGTCCTGGCGCCGCGGCAAGGTCTGGGTTCCGTCATTATACAAGATACCGGCATCGGAATTTCAAATGATGACCTACCCCATGTTTTCGAACGCTTTTACCGTTGTGAGCCGAGCCGGTCGCCGGCCGGAACCGGCCTGGGGCTCAGCCTGGCGCTGGCGATCGCCAAGGCCCATGGGGGCAATATCGAAGTCGGCAGCACACTGGGAAAAGGAAGCATCTTTACCATCACGCTCCCCGGGGATTCGGCTTGACAATCCGGTACAAATGATAACAATTTAGTCATTTTCGGGCCATCTTTCCGTTAACTCCATGCCTTATAGTCTTTCCGGAGCAAAGAAACCGGACGGTTCAGGCAGAAAATAATGATCAGGAGGGCATAAAATGAAACGTTTTAAAAAAATTATTCCATATATTCTGGTTCTATTCGTGGTGGGAATTTTTACTGAATTAAATTTGCCGGCGGGAACTGCGGCGACCGACGGCCGGACGTTCATGATTCCGGCCAATTTCAGTGAGATTGCCGAAAGGGTCGGGCCAGCGGTGGTCAATATCCGAACGGAAAAAACCACTAAAAGCGGGGGGCGCGTATTCCGTCATTTCGGACCGGGTCCCTTTGACAGAGAAGATCCTTTTCAGGACTTTTTCAACAAGTTTTTCGGCGGCGACCAGCAGCGGGAGTTCAAACAGCGCAGCCTGGGGTCCGGTTTTATAATTGAAAAAGCGGGGTTTATCGTTACCAACAACCATGTGATTGAGAATGCGGACAAGGTCAAGGTTAAGCTGAAGAACGGCGATGAGTTTGACGCGGAGGTTGTGGGCCGGGACCCCAATACGGACCTGGCGCTGATAAAAATCGATGCGAAGGGGGATCTTCCGGCGGTTAAAATAGGGGACTCTGATTCTATCAGGGTCGGTCAGTGGGTAGTGGCCATCGGCAGCCCCTTCGGTTTTGAGCAGACCGTCACATCCGGAATTGTCAGCGCCAAGGGCCGGGTCATCGGATCGGGACCCTATGACGATTTTATTCAAACGGATGCGTCCATCAACCCGGGAAACAGCGGCGGTCCGCTGATCAATCTCCAGGGGGAAGTCGTGGGGATCAATACGGCCATTATCGCCAGCGGTCAGGGGATCGGGTTTGCCATTCCCATCAACCTGGCTAAGGGAATCGTGGATCAATTGAAAGCGAGCGGCGAGGTCACGCGGGGCTGGCTGGGGGTGGCGATCCAGCCGTTAAGCGGCGAGCTGGGGGCATATTACGGCATTAAAAATGGAAAAGGGGTGCTGGTAACGGACGTGTTCAAGGGCGATCCGGCTGAGCAGGCGGGTATCCGCCCGCAGGATGTCATCCTGGAAGTTAACGGCAAAAAAATTGAAGACAGCAGGGATTTAACGCGAACAATCGCAAATTTACCCGTCGGCGAAACGGTTGCCATAAAATTGATGCGTGAGGGTAAAGAGCAGCAGGTCAAGGTAAAATTGTCAAAACGCGAAGATGCAAAAATAGCCGGCAGGCAGCAGCCGCAACGTTCCGGAGATGAATTGGGTATCCAAGTTGCTGAAATTACGACCGAAATGATGCAGCGCTACAATTTGCCTAATGTCGAAGGGGTTATCGTTGTAGAGACGGATCCCCAGGGAAAAGGCGCTGAAGCCGGGGTTCAGATGGGGGACATCGTGGTTGAGATCAATTATAAAAAGATCAAAACCGTGAAAGATTACAACGAACAGCTCCAGAAGATCAAAAAAGGTGATAAAATCAAGATGCTCGTTCAAAGACCCAATGCCGGTTTTCTGGTGATGGAAATTGAGAAATAATTGAAAAAAAATCTAACACAAACGGGGCTTTCCCTGCGATAATTGAATAGCCTTGCAGAAGCAGGCAAGGAGATAGTTCAGCAGATGAAAGCCTTTGGCTTTTCAGAAAGGATGAAGGCTACATATAAAAACTAGCCTTCATCCTTTTTATTTTTAGCCCCACATAACCTGTCGATGTTTTTCTAACAAACACAATCTTCCTTTTTATTCACTCGATTTCTTAAAAAAAACTTGACATACCTATCTCTAAATTATATAGGCTGCCTTATATATCCTATAAGATATAGTTTAATTAATGGAGATTCATTCGTATTATGATAAGTTTCAAGACAAAAAATGCTGCTGCTTATGAAACCCTTCGAGGGGATATCATTGGTGGCAGGTTAAAACCGGGCCAAAAGATCAACATGAGTGAAATATCCAAAGAGTTGGGATTAAGCGAAAGTCCGGTTCGTGAAGCGATCAGAAGGCTCGAAAGCGACGGTTTTGTTAAGTTCACCCCACACGTGGGCGCTGTTATCAGCAAGATGGACATACGAGAATTCGTTGAAACTTATCTGATACGCATTGAGTTGGAACCGCTTGCTACCAGATTGGCAGTCCCGCACATTACAGAGAAGGATATCCATTTTCTTCTAAAAAAAAATCAGGAAATGGAAGTTGCCATTGAAAGAAAAAATTACGAAAAATTAGGCGGACTTAACAAGGATTTTCATTTGAAAATATACGGCGCAGCGCCTTACCCTTATCTGTTTAAGCTCATCAGCGACCTGTGGGAAAAAGTCGAACGGACCCAAAGTGTATTTGCCTATGTTCCTGCCCGCGGGGTCGAATCGGTTAAAGAACATACCAAAATTATTCAGGCGATCCAAAATAGAAAACCGATTCTTGCTGAACAACTGATTAAGGCTCAAAAAAGCAGAACAATGGCCGCACTTGAAAAATTCCTCAAAGAGAATGAATAGAAATTATGATTTAACAAAATTTTACATTTGAAAAGACTGGTCTAATGAAAAACAGATATTTTAAGGAAAACAGTTGGTGGGTAAGCCCATACAATTTTGTCGATGAAGTCAGAGAAGGCTTTGATTTGCCGGAAAAAGTGGAAATCCATGACGCCACCCTCCGGGACGGGGAACAGACGCCCGGCGTTGTTTTCCGCAAAGAAGACAAGGTACAAATCGCATTGATGCTGGACGAAGTCGGCATCGAACGGATAGAGGCGGGCATGCCGGCTGTTTCCCAGGAGGATTTTGAAGCTATCAAAGAAATAAGCAAACTGGGACTGAATGCCAAAATCTATACCTTCGCCCGGGCAATGGCCGTCGATATCGATAAAGCCATTGATTGCGGCGCGCATGGGGTTATAATTGAAATCCCCATCGGTTATCCCAAGTTGAAGTACCAATTCGGCTGGACCTGGGAAGATGTGCTCCGAAAAAGTGTTGACTGCATCAATTATGCCAAGAAAAGAAATTTACATACCGTATACTTTCCTTATGACACCACGCGGGCTAGAGAAGAGGATTTAACCAATCTGTTGATCCGAATCAAACAAGATGCTCTGCCTGATTCTATCGGAGTCGTGGACACGATGGGCTGCGCCCTTCCGGATGCAATCAAGTATATGGTCAGAAAGGTAAAAAAACTGACCGGGCTTCCGATTGAAATTCATACTCATAATGATTTCGGCATGGGCGTTGCAACAGAGCTCGCGGCGGTTACAGCCGGGGCTGAAGTGGTACATTCCTGTATCAACGGTCTGGGGGAAAGGACCGGAAACGCCGCTTTGGAGGAATTGATGGTGGGTCTTCACATCCTGCTTGGGTTTGAAACCGGTTATAAATTCGAGAAGCTCATATCGCTTTGTTCGCTCGCCCAGAAGCTGTCCGGGGTAACACCCTCCAGGAACAAACCAGTTATCGGTGTCGGCAACTACATCCGTGAATCCGGCATCGGCATCGATCTGGTGATGAAAACACCCTTAGCCATGTTCGGCACCGCGCCACAATTTTTTGGACGCGAGGGCGAGGTGGTTCTCGGAAAAAAGAGCGGCAATGCCTCGGTCACTTATATGCTGAACAAACTCGGCATCCGAGGCGTCAGTGACGAAAAGGTTGCCGACATTCTGATGGAGGTCAAAAAAAGAGGAACCGAAAAAAGGGCCTTATTGACAGAGGATGAATTTAAGAAAATCGTTGAAAGTAAAAATAGGAAAAACTCTATGCAAATCTGAAAAACGGGTGGATTAGTGGCCGGGTATAGAGCCTTGAATGAACCTTATCGAGGAAGAAATAATTAGGCAAGAGATTTGATGTGACAAACGCTAAGACTGCCTACGTGAATGCCGACGAGATATTTGGAACAAACCTGAGTGTCAGCTCCACTGCCAAATGCACAAAAGAATGGTTAAGGACGGATATTGCTGTCAAAGTTTTCTAAATAGAGGAAAGGAGAAACATATGCGACCAACAAACCTAAGGGATTGCTTGAAGATATTGGGAGAACGCGATCTGGTTTACAATATCCAGAGCCCAGTTAACAAAGACACCGAATTAATGCCAATGGTAAGGTGGCAGTTTAGAGGCCTTATGGAAGGACAGCGGAAAGCCTTCATTTTTGAAAACGTGACCGATAGCAAAGGACGTGCTTTTGATTCATCTGTTGTAGTGGGAGCCGTAGGTGCTTCAAAAGAAATCTATGCGGCTGCAATGGGATGTAAAAAGGAGCAAATCAATACTCTCTGGGACCAGGGACTTTCGAGGCCTTTAGCCCCTGAAGAGGTTTCCTCAAATCAGGCTCCTGTTAGAGAAGTCGTTCGGATGAATAATGGCGACAATTCGGGAGGGTTGGATCTCTTTCCAATTCCGATATCTACTCCTGGTTTTGATCCTGCCCCGTACTTCACAGTATCTCACTTTGTAACTAAAGATATCGAAACAGGTATTCAGAACGTTGGAAATTACCGCGCCATGGTTAAGGATCGCTGGAAAACGGGTGTCGACATTCATCCCTCCCAACATATAGGGATTCATTTTATGAAATGTAAGAAGAAAGGGAAGCCTCTAGAAGCTGCCCTAGTAGTTGGCGCTCCTCCAACATTTGCAATGACCGCAGTGGCCAAAGTACCCTTCGGTATGGACGAGGCGGCTGTTGCAGGGGGTATTTTGGGCGAGCCGCTTTCCGTTGTTCGTTGTGAGACTGTTGATATCATGGTTCCTGCGTTAGCCGAGATAGTATTGGAGGGAGAAATCCCAACAGATTATGTTGAACCGGAGGCGCCTTTCGGTGAATACTGCGGGTACATGAGCCCGCGGCGAATTTTTCCGATTTTCAACATCAAATGCATTACTCACAGGCGGAAGCCATTCTTTCAAAGCTTTATCAGCCAAATGCCGCCAAGTGAAGCAAGTATGATCCGGGGAATAGCCTATGAGTCCGTTCTCCTTAAATTCTTAAGGGATCATGCCAACGTAGCCGGTGTGAAAGATGTTGCTTTTCATGAATCTAGCGGTAGCTGGCAATTTTGTGTAATACAGCTTGAAAAGCAATACGGCGCACAACCATGGCAGGCTCTAAATGCGGCAGTAAGCCTGGATCCGACTATTGGTAAGATGATCATCGCTGTTGATGAAGACATCAATCCTCGAGATCCAGAAGCAGTTATTTGGGCACTAAGCTTTTGCATGCAACCCCATAGGGATATCCGTATAACCCAAGGAAAATCATCCATGGCTGACTATTCTTCAGCTCCGCTGACGGATCCGGATCCTGAACGAGTTTTTCCATCCCCTTCAGGTACGTCGGCATTACTGATCGACGCGACCAGAAAGTGGCCTTACACACCCGTATCTCTTCCTGCTGAGAAGTTTATGATAGAAGCCCGTCTCTTATGGGAGCAGGAAGGATTACCTGAACTCACTCCAAGGCCTCCTTGGTATGGCTATTCTCTCGGTTTCTGGACCGATGAGAATGTTGAGGAGGCCGAGTTGGCTGTTCGTGGGGACTATTACGAGACTGGACAAAAGTTGGCGAAACAAGGCCATAAGACTTAGTTTTATTTGTTAATACGAACATCTAACAAAAAATTTGGAATAGACCATTGTAATCCTAATAGGAGAAAGGGGGTGATTAGGCGGTTAATAAGTTCATTTAGGCAAGTGAAAGAATTTATTATTTAAGGAAAATTTTTGTGAAAGGAGGAAGTGAGATGCCTAAAAAAGCATTAGTAATGTTCTTCTTATTGTTGATTGGATTCTCATTTTTATCTAACGCCGAGGTCACTTGGTCAGCATACCCTGAAAAAAATATCAAATTTGTCGTTGCCTTTGCACCAGGAGGGGGTGCGGATCTCATGGCCAGAGCCCTATCAAATTACGTGAATCCATATCTGAATGGTAGGGTTTATGTAGAAAATATTCCAGGAGGTGGAGGAGCAACTGGATATCGGATTGGCGCAAAAGCTCCTGCAGATGGATACACTCTGACGATGTTTGTCACGTCGTTAACTGCTGGCCCTTACGTGAGGACAGGTTATCCAACCTACCAACTTTTTGATCCCATTTGCATCGTAGCACTGGAGTCTGCTGGTTTCTTCGTAAGCACGGGCGGTCGTTTTAAGACAAGTCATGACTTGATTTCCTTTGCAAAGGCTAACCCAGGCCAAGTTTCTGTAGGGACCCCCGGAGTCGGGAGTGGTAATCACTTTGCTGCTCTAGCCATCGAGGATGGAATTGGTGCAAAATTCAATTATGTACCCTTTAAAGGAAATGCACCTTCTATGACGGCAGTCATGGGGGGACACGTTGACGCAGCGGTTTCAACTTGCGCTGACGCTATTCCCTATGTTGAAGGGAAAAAGCTCCTGCCCTTATTCACAATAGGAAAGGAGCGTGCGAAAATTTATCCCGATGTGCCCACTTTGAAAGAGCTAAATTATGATACAGTTTTCATTCAGTGGAGAGGAGTTGGTGTCCCGAAAAACACTCCTGTCGAAATCAAGGAAATATTGGTTGAAGCATTTCGAAAGGCATCGGAAGATGAGAATTTTAAGGAACTCTTGAAAAAATGGGGATTGGAGCAAACCTATTTGGGGCCAGAAGAGGCCGGCCCTTTTATTAAAGATCAAAGTGATTTTTTAAAGAAGCTAGTAGACAAGGCAGGTATTAAGCCTCAATAAAAAGAGCAGAGGGAGGGAAGGTGCGGGGAAAAGATCTACAGACTTCAATTTTCTGGGCCGTTTTCGGCCTCTATATTGCATTTGAGGGTTATAAGCTAGAACTAGGACCCATTGGCAGACCAAAACCCGGGTTTTTTGTTTTCTGGGCGGGCACAGTTCTTTTAGCTCTCAGTATGATCCTTTTTGTTCGAGCCTTTCGTACGAGAAAAAAAGTAGAGACAACGAATACACTCTGGAAAGGGTTGCGATGGGATAAGGTACTAAGGTTGATGGTCGTGTTGTTTGTTTATGCGGTGATTTTTAAATTTTTGGGATTTTTGTTGAGCACTTTCTTCCTCCTACTTTTTCTTTTTAAAGGCATAGAAAGGCAGAAATGGAGCAAAGCGTTAATCCTTTCAGCAGCTACAATGGTTTTGACATATTTGATTTTTTTAGTTTTTCTGGAAGCTCAATTTCCAGAGGGTGTATTGGGCAAAATATTCGAACAATTTAAACACTAAGAACGGGTCATCAGCGCATCGAACACTCTATTCATAATTAGGAGGGGTTTCTCTTTATGGGTGGCTTTAGTCGTCACAGAGAGATAAGTTTAAAGATTCTCAATTCAACGCGATAAATTGAGGGAAGTGAATATTTTCCGTACTTTTCACAAAATGGACCACAGACTAAGCAATTCTGCCTGTAAAATATGTGCGGCTTCCAGCTTGCAGAAAGTTATAGATTATAAATAGTTTCTACCAAATGTATTAAATTTCGAAGCTACTGAATCAACCTAAAGCTTTTGCAAGTTCAATTATTTTAATTTGGCTGAGGAGGTGAAATAAACGGTGGCCATTTCAGAAGGCCTGTATTTAGGCATAGTGACAGTTTTTCAGCCAATTAACTTTTTATATTGCTTCATCGGGGTATTTATTGGAACCTTGACAGGAGTCTTACCAGGTTTAGGGCCTCCAGGGGCAATCGCAATCCTTATGCCTTTAACTTTTACTATTTCTCCAGTTGCAGCTATTATTATGCTTGCGGGAATCTACTATGGGGCTATGTATGGAGGTTCTACTACATCCATACTGGTCAACATTCCGGGTGAAGCCGCATCGGTAGTTACTTGCATTGATGGTTATCAAATGGCCCGCAGAGGGAGGGCCGGTCCGGCTTTAGGTATATGTGCTATAGGATCGTTCATCGCAGGAGTAATAGGTATAATTTTACTTACGATTATGGCACCTGCATTGGCCGAAGTGGCTATTAGCTTCGGGCCGCCAGAGTATTTTTCTTTGATGATCATTGGAATGACAATACTTACTTACCTTGGCTCAGGATCGATGCTTAAAGCTATCATGATGGCTGTGGTTGGCTTAATTTTAGGAAGCATAGGTCGTGATCTAATTTCCGGCATCCCAAGACTATCTTACGGAATCGAAGCCTTGGAGGATGGATTGGGAATTGCGCCTGTCATCATGGGACTTTTTGGAATTTCTGAAGTCTTGATTAACATTGAGGCAGAAGGCAAGCGAACGATATATGAAACGGAATTAAAAGGGTTATTGCCGAACCTTAATGATTTACGAAAAAGTGCAATGCCAGTGATCAGGGGTTCATTTTTAGGTTTTTTGCTTGGGATTCTTCCTGGTGGGGGTGCGATTATTGCTTCCTTTGCCTCATATGCCATTGAGAAAAAGTTTGCCAAGCATCCTGAAGATTTCGGAAAGGGAGCTATTGAGGGAGTCGCTGGTCCAGAAAGTGCAAATAATGCGGGAACAATGGGTGCCATGGTCCCACTGCTTACACTCGGTATCCCTACCAATGCAGTAATGGCCATGTTATTGGCGGCTTTGATGATTCACGGTACAATTCCCGGACCACTTCTTATTACAAATCATCCGGAGTTATTTTGGGGAGTTGTGGTGAGCATGTTTGTCGGGAATTTTATGTTGCTAATATTGAATCTCCCTCTGATTGGTTTATGGGTTCGAATGCTGAAGGTCCCCTATAACGTTCTCTTTCCCATTATAATTTTATTCTGCCTATTAGGTACTTATACTTATAATTATGCCGTAGCAGATATTATGATAATGTTGATTTTCGGAGGTGTAGGCTATCTTATGAAGAAATACGAGTATGAAGGGGCACCCCTTATTCTTGCTTTTGTTCTAGGGCCCATGATGGAAGATGCGCTTCGACAGTCCCTGATCATCTCGCACGGAAGTTTTAGTATTTTTCTACAGCGGCCAATATCGCTTATTTGTTTAACCATTTCGTTTTTGTTTCTATTCGTCCCATTAATGCCTTTTTTGAAAGCGAAAAGGCTAAAGGTTTGATATGGCCAACTGTTTATAAACACCTGATATCGAAAGTACAAAATTATGTCAAAAGTCTTCACCTTATAATTAGAGGCTGTTGTATCTTAAAAGACAGCAGCGAAGCGCGTTGCCATTTTCTATGCGCATTTGGATTTTAGCCTATTCTGGAAAACTATGGAGCATGTAAATCATTCTCTTAAGGCCTGAACCACTCCCTATCTTGGTTGTTGAAATAAAAAGAGTAGAACTACAGCAAGCTGAACTATAAGAGTTTGCTCAAATAGCGTCGCCTGGAGCTGGTGCCGTAAAATATATTATAATAAAAGAAAGAAAGAGATAGAATAATGAAAGGGAGGAAAAACTGATGACTTATTATAGAGATCTTCGCGAATATCTTCGAGCGTTAGAAAACGCCGGGCAATTGATAAGAATTAGCAGACAGATAAACAAAGACACGGAGCTAATGCCTTTGGTTCGGCTTCAGTTTAGAGGACTGTCGGAAGAACAGCGCAAAGGATTTGTATTCGAAAATTTGGTTGACACTCGAGGAAGAAAATACACATATCCAGTCGCCACCAGTGTTCTTGCTGGGTCTAGCAAAATATATTCCATCGGTATGATGTGCAAACCTGAGGAGATACCAGAAAAAATGGCCCAGGCTCAAATCAATGCGATTGCACCCAAGATAGTCAATAATGGTCCTGTTCAGGATGAAGTTCATGTGGGTGACACTCTCATGGAGCACGGTTGCCTTGATGAGTTTCCAATTCCCATTTCGACGCCGGGTCTCGATCCCTCACCGGCAATGACTGCACCCTTTTGGGTGACCAAGGATCCAGACAGTGGAATCAGAAACGTCGGCACATATCGTGTATTATTAAAGTCGCCTACAACCACTGGTATTGATTTCTGCCGGCCGACAAGAGGTGTGGCTCTTCACTGGAACAAGTGTAGATTAAAGGGAATTCCTCTTCAGGCTGCTATCGTGATTGGAGGTCCACCTTGTATCGGCTATGTTTCAGTTACTGACTTTCCTATCGATGTTGATGAGCTGTCAATAGCGGGGGGAATAGCTGGCGAAGCGCTTGAACTTGTTAAATGCAAAACTGTAGATCTCGAAGTACCAGCACATGCGGAAATAGTAATCGAAGGGGTAATCAACACTCAAGAGGTTGAGCCGGAGGGCCCTTTTGGAGAATCAATAGGTGTAATGTCACTAACTCAGACAAGGCCGGTTTTCACAGTCAAGTGTATTACTCACCGAAAAAACCCAATATGGTTGGCCTATATTAGTCAGTTTCAGCCGAGTGAGAGCAGTAAAATCAAATATTATGGTAACTCTTCAGCAGTATATAAACATCTTAAATATGACCTCAAGATAGATAGTGTTCTAAAAGTTGTAATACATGAATTATCAGATAGTAACCTTTTTACAGTCGTGCAGACTCGGGGTGCAGCTCAAGAAGAGGTTTGGCATATACTGGAAGCTATTATCAAATTTAAGATAGAGAGCAAAACCGTTATAGCAGTGGACGAGGATATTAATCCTGATGATCTTGAGATGGTCGTATTTGCATTAGCACATCGTTTTCAGCCTCACCGTGATACAAGAATTATCACAAAACCGGCGCACGGATTTTCTGACTGCTCGCTAGCTCCTATGGGCGTTCTCGAGGAATTACGTGAAATAGAGGCTCCAGAGCTTCCTGATAGATCTTTGTTATTAATTAATGCTACCATGAAATGGCCATATCCTCCTAAGGCTTTACCTACAAAAGAATTCATGGTTCGAGCGATGGAAATTTGGCGAGATGAAAAGCTTCCCGAACTTAAATTGAGAGAGCCCGTATGGGGGAGTCCTTCAGGTTATTGGAGTAAAGAGGATGTCCATAAAGCGGAGTTAGCCTTGAAGGGTGAATATTATAAAACAGGTGAAGATCAGGCGAAACACAGGATCCCAGCTGGACCGAATTGTGGGGCTTTAATCCAAGGCGAAGCTTTGAAAAAATAGAATCATAAGAAGGGTATCCATTTCGCTGGCTTAATGTTACAGTTGGTTCATGAGCCATAATTTTTATCCAACTGGCGGAATAGATTATCCGCGAACATTGCAAGAGTTTGACGAATAGTTTTCCACAGAAAAAGCCTGCGTTGAGTATCTTAAGTGCCTTCACTGGCCAGAAGTTTGGGGGGTAATGCATTGGGGCTTAAGCGTGTTCTCAATCTCGGTAGCTACCAGACTGCTTGGAGTTAGCTCCATAAGAGGCGACGTTCCGGTGCGTCCAAGACGTGAATGACTTAGTGGAAATGTCGAAGTAGATGAAACCCTTGTTGAGGGACCAGATCAAAATGGCAAACGCGGTCGAGGAACTGAGCGAAAATCGATAGTAGTAATTGCCATTGAAGTACATGACCCAAAAGGATTCGGTTGAGTACGATGCAACGTATACCTAATGCTTCTGAAAGCAATCTGATTTCTTTCGTGTGTAATTCTGTTGAATTTGGATCCACAGTATTTACCGATAGTTGGCGAGGATATAATGCGTTGCACCAACACGGCTATATACACAAAAAGGTTAATCTGTCTAAAAACGGTGATCCAGCTCATGTAGCTATGCCAGAAGTACATAGAATCTCTTCACTACTAAAACGATGGATAATAGGAACCCTTCAGGGCCAGTCAGCGATTATATGGTTAGGCGCTTTTTTGTACGCTTAAATTGATGATATTGAGCTTAAAATATTAGAATATATGACCGCAGAGGAGATCAATCATGTCGAAAATCAATTTAATAGAATGGCAAAACGCGAGTAAAGAGGTAAAAGAGATATATGATGACATTACAAAAACAAGAAAAGAGGGGTTGTCCAATTCTTTTAAGGCCTATGCAAATAACATCCATGTTCTCCGTGCAAATTGGGCAAAGTTGAAAACGCTCATTTATAGCGAAACAAGCATCCCGTATAAAATGAAAGAAAGTATACAATTGGTTGTTTCAAGAGCGACCGGATGTACGGCTTGAGTTACTTTTCACTCCAATTCTCTCCGCGGGACGGGGACTGGCGATGAAGAGATCGAAAAGATAATGCAAATGGAAACAGGTTCTCAAAAAGAAAAAGTGATTCTTGAATATGCTTGGAAATCAGCTGCTGACCCTTCCAGTATAACAAACAAAGATCTCGCTCGTTTGAGAAAAGTAAACCTTACGGAGGAGGAGATTGTAGAGATACAGGAAATCATTGGTATTGCTCTTGGCTTTAATACTTTTTATGATTCTCTGATTTCTGATCAAAAGCCACAAGTTTAATAAAAATGAGGTTCGTTTATAAGAAAGGAGAAGTTATGAAAAAGGTTATTCAGAACGCAAATGTTAGGCCGCCGCTTCCAGTATTATCTCCTGGAATTTTATGGAAGGATTTCGTTTTCACATTGGGAATGGCCGGCTTAGATAAGAATCGAAAACCCGTCGGAAAAGATCTTGCGAAACAGACGGTAAGAACGATGGAAAGATTAGAAGAGGTTCTTAATGCCGAAAATCTTACATTTAAGGAAGTTGTGAAGACGAGATTCTTCCTAACAAATGCCGATGATTTTGAGATCGTAAACAGGACCTTTAAAGAAAGAACAGGGGAGGACTTTCCCGCAAATACCTATACCGAGGTTAATCGATGCCCAATCTTGGGGGAAGACGTAAAAATCCAAATGATCGCGCATAAAAGAGAGAAGCGACCGGTTCGATCGGGAAAAGCTCCATCTATGATTCCGGGAAGCCCGCAGGCGTATGCTGTGGAAGATCTTCTATTCATACAGGGTTTAACCGGGATAGATGTCAAAACGGGTCAATCGGCTGGGAACATTATTGGAGAGACTGAGAAAACAATAGAAAATATATCTCATGTATTGGAGGCTGACAATTTAACTCTGGAAAATCTGGTAAAGACCACCATATTCATGACTGACACAAACGAAATTGATAAAGTTATGCAGGTATATAATACCTGCATTCCATTTCTCTCACCCTTTTTTATGGAAGTTCGTAGAGTTTCCCTGCGTGGCGAGCGAATTAAAATAGAATCTATTGCATCCCGGAGAATAGGAAAGAGGTTGGTAACAGACAAAGTCCCTGCTTATACGAAGGGAATGGCTCAAGGGATTTCTACTGGAGAATTTATATTCGTCCAAGGTATGGGCGGAATCGAGCCTCGTTCGGGAAGGCTGGTTGATAAGGATATTTTGCGGCAGACAGAGCAGACACTTGAGAATATCGAGGAAGTATTAAAAGAAGGAAATATGACTCTCGAAAATGTCCTAGATGCATCGATATTTTTAACTGATATGGAGCAATATACTAGAATCAATGCTATTTATGCAAAATTTATGGGCTCTCAACCTCCTGCGAGGATTTGTGTAGAGGTTCCTCGCTTGCCTTCGGGGTGCGATATTATGATTGAAGTTATGGCAGCTGCATAATTATGGTATGAAAATCGGAAGAATGAGCAATGGGTTTAATTTGAAAACAAAAAAGGAGAAATAAAATGAAAAGAAAAATCGTAATCCTTATAGCCATTTCCTTTATTACGGCTACATTCTATGCTGTTTAGGTTTGCTTTATGGGGAGGACATGTAATGGAACAGAATCATCTGGATCTAACCGATGAAAACATTGATAATGAGATCGCGTCGACAGACAAGTTGGTTTTGATAGATTTTTGGAATGAAACATGTATACCGTGTAAGAGGATCGCACCAATGCTGATTGAACTAGCTTCTAAATTCGAGCATGAATTAAAATTTTTCAAGATGAATGCTGACAAAAGCCCAAAAACTATTGATCGTTTTAAGATTCGAGGCGTGCCGACCATTCTTTTCTTAAAAAATGGACTGATCATGGAAAGAATATCAGGTGTCCGGACACGGTCTGAGCTAATCGAGATCATTCAAAAATATTCTTAGAAAAGCTTTAGTTCATATTTTGCGTAGATTCCATTAAGAGGTTTAGAATTGGAAAACAAGAATATCTTGGAGGAACCTATGGAAAAAAAAGCAATTCACAGCATATTGGTACCTGAAACTGCCGCACCTTTCAACCCTGCCGTTCGATTCGGCCCATTTGTCTTTATTTCGGGACTTCCTCCTTTTGAAGAAGAATATTGCCGCCAGATTCGGGATACGCGCGCCAAGGGTCTTTCCCCCCCCCCTATGCCCGATATACCATTTGAAAAACAGGTCCGCATCGTTCTCGATCATATGAAGGCGCTACTGGAGGAGGCCGGTTCCAATATGGATTGCCTTCTCAAGGTGACTGTCTTTCTCAAAGATCAAACCCAAATGGAAGTATTCGATCGCATATACAGGCGATACTTTTCGTCGGCAGAGACCCTGCCAGCGCGGACGAGAATCCAAGCCGGACGCACTCCTCTCGATTGCGGCCTTGAAGTCGAGGCCATCGGCTACATTCCCGCACGCAAATCAAAATGATGACCAAAGATCAAATTAATGGTGGATTTTTGCTTGCCCTCGCCATTTTGATCTCTTAGGAATCGAGAAATTTCCCCATCGGAGCCATGCATCTTGAGTTTATGGGATAGCAGGAATTAGCATTTTAATCTTGGACAACAGGGCTCAATGTGGTTTTTTACCGAAATGGGTTGTCAGAAAGATGCCCAGACCGATGAGCAGTACGCCGGGCGGATGATAGGATTTAAATCTTTCATCGAAAAAGAAAAAAGCGAGAATGATGCTGAATACCGGAATCAGATAGACAAAAACGCCGGCCTTGT
>ENA-OSEO01001546-OSEO01001546.1-sediment-metagenome-genome-assembly--contig:-NODE-1546-length-40568-cov-8.600109_pt1 | contig 40568 bp, 30 predicted proteins | sample MGYA00237883_ERZ534232 | MGnify/ENA metagenome assembly ERZ534232 | reverse complement strand
GTCCAGAAGTCCTTGGTATTCCTGGATTCCGGCTTTCGCCGGAATGACGAAAAACAGGGTTTGCGGACTTTTTACGAGATCGTCAACAGATGTCTTGTAGACCGCCCTTCCGTCACACGTCTCTTACGCCTTGTCCTTTATGCCGCCCTTTTTCTCCCAGGCCCCTTCGATTTTGGCGACCAGTTCGCCGATTTCACAGGGCTTGGGCAGGTAGTCGTAAGCGCCCAGCCTGGTCGCCTCCATGGCCGAGTCGATGGATCCGTGCCCGGTCAAAATCAGAGTCTGAGTGAAAAGGCCCTGTTTCTTGATCTCCTTCAGGGTGGTCAGGCCGTCCATACCCGGCATCTTGAGGTCGAGAACCACGACGTCGAAGCCTTCCTGCTTCAGGGCATCGATGGCCGCTTCTCCGCTGTTGACCGCGGTAACCCGGTATCCACGGGTTTGCAGCAGCTTGGACATGTTGTTGGTGAAGACCACTTCGTCGTCAACCAGCAGTACTTTGGCGCCGTTCATGATCATTTTCTCCTTTCGCGGGAATCATGGTTTTTCCAGGTTCCGGTTTCTCAGCCTGGGTTTTCACGCTGGATCGCTGATGCCTCCTCTCCCACCCGTGAGCGGATCCCGTTCATCTCCATTTTTCAAGGTTTGTGCCACCTCGTCCCGCTGGGGAGATTCGTGCCGGAGATACAATTAATTCTTTGGAATCGTTCAATTTTATTCAGGAGGACCGTCGGCATATCGAGGATGGGTGAAAACCGGCAGGTTACACTGACTGAGTATCAGGAATTTCGCTTTCAGGAGTTTCGTTGCCCTCGTCTCAGCCCTGCCTGGTGCCTCCAGAATTTCTTTTACAGCCTTATCCGGACCAGCAATCTCCTCGTGAAACTCGCGTATCATTGCTTGTATCAGCAAAGGAGAAGGGCTACCTGAGAGCTTACCGGAACTTTAAGGAGGTATACCCCATGCTGCAAAAGCGGCGGCGATTCGAAGTGTATCGCGTTTGGGTCGATTTATCAAGGAAGATGCGTTCTCAGGGTTTTGAGTGGTGAGAGGCTTCAGGAACTCACGAAAAGGAGATTGCCACGCTCCCTCCGGTCGCTCGCAATGACGGCAAGAGGCTTGTCGGGCTCGGAAGCAGGGGCTTCCTCCTACAGGTGGGCCGTCCGGTCCTTTGCTCTATGCTTCTGCTCCGTGCTCCCTGCCCCACCTGTCCTCCATAGCCTTGGGCGAAGGAGGATGCTCCCTGCTCTTTCTACTTCACTTCTCCCATGGAGAGGGCGGGCTCTTTCTGCGTTGCCGCAGCCTGGGCCGTCTTTCTTCCCTTGAGGGCCAGGGACAGCCCGGCTCCGATCAGCAGCAAAACGGCGGCTGTCACGAAGGAGGAGGTGTAAGAGCCTGTTTTGGCCACGAGCATTTGTGACAGCCGCCCCATGACGAAACCGCCCACGCCCCAAGCCGTGAAAACGATTCCGTAGTTGATCCCGAAGTTCTTCAAGCCCCAGTTGTCCTTGGTGAGCGAAGGGAACAGGGACAGATTGGTGCCGTAGTTGAACCCAAGAAATGTCGCGAGAAGCACGATGACAATGGGGCTCGATTTCGCGGAACCGACAACATAAACAGCAACCACCATGAGCACCGCCTGAAAGAGGAGCATGATGATGAGCGTCGTACGGCGACCGATCTTGTCGGAAAGCACCCCTGCAAGAATGCGGCCTCCCGCATTTCCTATGGCCAGGATGGCTACAGCCACGAAGGCCATATCCCCCATGCTCTTCTGGGCCATGCCGGCGACACTGCCGATCACCATGAGACCTGCGCCGGCGCCGATGAAATAGATCAGCCAGATCACGTAGAAGGCACCGGTTTTCATCATGTCGGAAGGTCTTGCATCGACCATGGGTTTGGGCGCAGCGGCCGGTTTGCCCTCTTTCGGTTTGGCGGACTGGGGAATGTATCCCACAGGCGGGTTCACCAGGAACATGGACATGCCGCACACGACGATCAGAAAGGCGATGCCGAAAAAAAGCATGGCCTTCTGAAGTCCCCACATCCCGACAAGGTATTTGGATAAGGGCGCGATATAGACGGAGGCAAGCCCGAAGCCTGAAACGACCAGGCCGGCAATCAGCCCGGTTTTTTCAGGAGGGAACCATTTGAGCGCAGGAGGCGTGGCTGCTGAATATCCGAAGCCGATTCCCGTGCCGGCCAGGAGCCCGAAACCAACCACCCATATCACATAGCTCGTCGTGCTCGAAATCCAGACGAATCCGATGCCGACCAGGATACCGCCCATAAACGCGGTGACCCTCGGCCCGAACCGGTCCTGGCATTTGCCGGCCAGGATCATGGCAAAGGCAAAAACGATGCAGCAGACGGCATAAGGGTCATTGAGTGAAGCGAGGCTCCAGTCAAAGGCTCCCGGACCCCCTTTCTCGATGGAGGTCTTTATCGCGCCCTTGAAGATGCTCCATGTGTAGAGGATACCCAGGGCCAGGTTGATTCCTGTGCCACTGAACGTGACGGTCCAACCTCTATGCTTGCTCGGTGGTGCCATAATCACCTCCTGCCCTCTGTCCTCACTCAAGGACAAACAAGCTTGTCCGTGCCACCCCCGGCAGGAGTTTTCCCCCGGTGTCCTGCCGCAATGGAACCCGGGGGAAAACCCGTGTTGTGGAGGTGAAGATTGGCCACTGAAGACCGGCATTGGGTTTTCAGTGGCGCAATGAAGAGGCTCACGGATCCCAAGACCGGTTTACTGTCTTCCGGCCACAAGCTTTCCAACAACGTCCGGATCGGCAAGCGTGGAGGTATCTCCGAGCTCCGATACGGCTCCTTCAGCGATCTTCCTCAGAATCCTTCGCATGATCTTCCCGCTTCGGGTCTTGGGAAGACCGTCGGTAAAGTGAAGCTTGTCCGGTGAGGCAATCGGGCCGATTTCCTTCCTCACGTGATTGACCAGTTGCTTTTTCATGTCGTCCGAGGCTTTGAAACCCTCTTTGAGGGTCACAAAGGCGTAAATCCCCTGCCCCTTGATGTCGTGGGGATAACCGACCACGGCCGACTCCGCGACGGCAGGGTGGGCCACCAGGGCGCTCTCGATCTCGGCCGTCCCCAGGCGGTGGCCGGACACGTTGATCACATCGTCCACGCGGCCCATAAGCCAGTAGAAGCCGTCTTCATCCTTTCTTGCACCGTCGCCGGAGAAGTAGGAGCCCGGATGCTGGATGAAGTACTGCTCCTTGAACCGGCCTGGATCGCCCCACACCGTTCTCATAAAGCCGGGCCAGGGTTTCTTGATGCACAGGTGACCGCCCTCGTTGACGCCTGCCTCGGTCTCGTCCGCGCGAAGAATAATCGGGTCCACCCCGAAGAAGGGCTTGGCAGCCGATCCCGGTTTCATGAACATGGCCCCCGGGATTCCCTGGATCAAGTGGCCGCCCGTTTCGGTCTGCCACCACGTGTCCGTGATGGGGCAGCGCTCCTTGCCGATCACGCGGTAGTACCAAATCCATGCTTCAGGATTGATGGGCTCGCCCACCGTGCCGAGGAGCCGCAGCGAGCCCAGGTCCCTCTTGTTCGGCCATTCTTCCCCGTTTTTCATGATGGCCCGGATGGCTGTGGGTGCGGTGTAGAAAACGTTGACGCCATACTTTTCGACCACTTCCCAGAAGCGGTCCGGTTCGGGGTAGTTGGGGACCCCCTCGAATATGATGGAGGTGGCGCCGACGCCTAAAGGGCCGTAGACGATGTAGCTGTGGCCCGTGACCCAGCCGATATCCGCCGTGCACCAGTAAACGTCCTCATCCTTGATGTCGAAGACATACAGCATGGTCATCATGGTGTAGAGGAGATAGCCGGCCGTGGTGTGAAGCACGCCTTTGGGTTTCCCCGTGCTGCCGCTTGTGTAGAGGATGAAGAGGGGATCCTCCGCATCCATCCACTCCGGCTCACACTGAGGGGAAGCCTCTTTCATCATCTCGTGCCACCAGTAATCCCGTCCCTCCTGCATGTTGGTCTCTTTATCGATCCGATTCACGACGATGCATTGCTTCACGGAGGGGCACTGGGCCATGGCCGCATCGGCATTGGCCTTGCTGGAGAGGACCTTTCCTGAACGGTAGCCCCAGTTGCAGGTGATCAGGGTTTCGGCCTTGCAGTCATTGACCCTGTCTCTCAGGGCCTCTGCACTGAAGCCGCCGAACACGATGCTGTGGATGGCGCCGATCCTGGCGCACCCAAGCATGGCCACGGCGAGTTCCATGATCATGGGGAGGTAAATGGCGACCCGGTCTCCCTTTTTGACACCGAATTTCTTCAGCACATTGGCGAACTTGCACACTTCACGGTGAAGCTGCTGGTAGGTGTAGGTGACCGCCTCACCCAGGGGCTCCGCTTGAAAAATCAGGGCCGCCTTGTTCTTTCTCCAAGTTTTGAGGTGACGATCCAGGCAGTTGTAAGTGATGTTCAGCTTCCCGCCTGCAAAGTATTTGAGGTAAATGTTGTCCTTGAAGCTGTATTCCTCGGCCGGGCCTTCCCATTTCTTGAACCAGTCGATGTGCTTTTCCGCCATCTCCCCCCAGAATCCCTCAGGATCTTTGATGGATCGCTCCCACATTTTCTGGTACTCGTCCATGCTCTTGAGACGCGCCTTTTCCACGAACTCCCTGGGCGGGTCGAAAACCCTTTTCTCCATGTATACCGCTTTGATGTCCGCGCTCTTCGCCTCCATGCCTAACCTCCTTTTCTATTTATGGAATCCGCTTCGGCAGATGACATATTAAGCGTCTCGAAATAGTATTGACGCTCCGTTTTTGCCGACATGTGATCTCTGTGTAGGAGCGACCTCCCGGTCGCGATCCTCTCGTCCCGCCAGGGGCGGGACTCCTACAAAAACGGGGAGGCAATGAATGTCAATACTATTATGAGACCATTCATAATCAGGGTTCCCGCTGTAGATCTCCTCGCTCTCGCCCGGCGACGTTAGCTATAATGTGACTGTAACCGGGCAATTTTACTTCAAGATGCATGCCAAGCCCCGGCATGTCAACCCGGAATGGGTTTGGTGCATATGTTACTGTTATTTTGATGATTTTTCGTTCCAGCCGGAAACTGGGCGAGCCGGTGTGTCAACCGTCAGATGACATCGCTGAAACCTGGTGTAAACAGCAGGGAGCAGGGAGCAGGGAGCACGGAGCCAAAACCAGAACCCACCAGAGGCGGGTAAACCTCATAACCTCAGAAGTCGGAGGGCGGAGGTCAGCGGAAGCAGAGGCCCGGAGCCACAGAGGTCAGCAGTCAGAGGTCGGAGGGGCAAGCCCGGTCCGGATATCGGAAGCAGCGGTTCGATTATCCTCACCGTCCTGAGAGAAGTCGACGGAGAGCTTCGTCCTACAGGTGGGCCGTCCGGTCCTTTGCTCTTTGCTCTTTGCTCTTTGCTCCCTGCTCCGTGCTCCCTGCTCCCTGCTCCGGGCTCCCTGCTCCGGGCTCCCTGCTATCTCAACACCTCCCAGTATTTGCGGTGGATTTCCTTGACTTTGCCGATGGCACCGACCTTGTTCGGCGAGCTACCGATGACGCGATCGATTTGCTTCGGGTTCATAGGGGTTACACCGCAAAGCCCCTGCATGACCCTGAGCCCACATTCCCTGATACCCCTGAGGCTGTACCCCCCTTCCATGACAAAGGCTATGCGGCCCCCGCAGACCTCTTCCGCGATACTCAGCAGGAAAAAGGTCATCAGGCTGTAGCCGTCCGGAGTGACCCGCATGGTGCCCAGTCGATCGTGCAGATAAAGATCGAACCCGCAGGACACCAAAATCATCTCCGGGCGAAAGGCCTGGGCAAGAGGGTTGACCAGGAAGTAGATCACCCTCCCGTAATCTTCGTCCCCGTGACCCTTCGAGAGAGGGATGTTGACGGTGAAGCCCTCCCCCTTACCGGTTCCCACCTCTCCGAAATTGCCCGTGCCCGGATAGCAAGGGAAATGATGCACGGAAACAAAGAGCACCTCGTCGGTCCCGTAAAAAGCCGTCTGCGTCCCGTTGCCATGGTGAAGATCGATGTCCACGATCATGATTTTGCGCACCGAATAGATGCGTCTCAGGTACTCGGCGCCCAAAGCGACGTTGTTGAAAAGACAAAACCCCATGGCCCTGCCCGGTTCCGCGTGATGGCCCGGAGGACGAACGCAGGCGAATCCCCTTTTCCCCTTCCCCTGCCACATCGCATCCAGGAGAGAAAACACCCCCCCCGCGCAGAGTCTCGCCACATCGTAGGATTCTGCGGTCGCCTGGGTGTCGAGATCAAAGGAGGTGAGCGGCTTTCCGGCGCTGCTCGCCACCCTTGCGACATACCCAGGCTCGTGGACCCATGCCAATTCATCGGCTGAGGCCTCTCTGGCCTCCACCTCCCGCCACCTTCCCAGCAGGGAAGGATCGTTCAGCACGGAATGAATGGCCTTTACCCTCCTGGGACTTTCGAGGTGGGGGATTCCCTCCAGGTGCCTGGCGAACCTTTCGTCTCTAACGATGAGAAGCGGCTGCATGGGCCATACACGCCTTCATTTCATCCGACCCGTGTTCCATGACGTATTGGATCATCTCCTGGAACTCCGGAATCTTTTTTCTGTACTTGGCAAGATGGGTGCAGGCGGCCTCCGAAAACTCCCTCTTCGCCTCCGGCTTCAGGCACTCGAGGATCGACGCGATCGCCGCCTTTCGTTCCGAGGCGCCCTTCTCCCCACGGGCCTTTCTCCGCAATGTCTTGATCTGTTTCCCAATGAGTTTTTGGATCTCTTCGATCGTCTCCTTTCCGAGTTCCCGGCCTTGGTGGGACATGCTCAGGATCGCTCTCAAGAGGTACCCCTTCGGTTCCTTGAGAGAGTAACCCGCAAGCCCTCTGGCGGAGAATCCGACCGACTCGTAGAACTGCCTCGCCCCAAGCTCCGAATCGAGGACCAGTTCCTTCAGGTTGGGCATGTGGTTTTTCCAAAGCAGCCACACCCCGGCCACGAGAAAGGTACCCACCCCTTTGGGGACCTTAAAGCGGGATTTATCCCCATCCCAGGTCTTGCCCCTCAGGGTGGCCAGGTACTTGATCTCCAGGTCCCTCTTGAAAACCTGTTCCTTGAGGGAGAGAAAAATCAAGCCCAACACATTGCTCTCCGATACGCAGGCCAGCAGGTTCCTCTCCACGCCCCGGACGAGGCAGTTGAGGATGAATCGGACGTGAAAGAACTCCATATTGATATCGGCCACCTGCATCAGGGTGTCGAGGGTAAACGGGAAGGGCATGAAATACGCAGGCGTCGAGGTATCTACCACGCCTCGATACAAGACCATGGAGTCATCGACGGTGAGTGCCCCGCTGTTTTCCTTGAGTTTTTCCAGGAAGGCCACAAGATCCCCCTGATGCTGCGGAGAGGATTCTCCCCCATTTCTCCTAAGGCGGGCCAGGGCACGATCGATCTCGTGGATGACCAGCCTGTGAAGGCCGCACCGGTGAATCTCGCTGAAAGAATCCAGGAAGGCTCGTGAACCCCCTCTTTCCTCGAGTTCCTGCTTTTTGGCCAGTTCCCCGTACTTGATCAGGAGCCCCTGTTCAACAGGCACGATGCCTTCGTTGAAAAAAAGAACCCTGTTGACCAGGACCTTCTCTCCATTGAAGAGGAAATAAAAGCTGTCTCCTTCCCGGTTCTCGTGGCCGGAAGGGATATCGATGAGACCCATGCCGAGCATTTCATCAAGGGAATAGCCGATGTCCGGGTCTCTCGAGGAGATGGCGTCAATGGCCTGCTTGATGTGCTCTCGCTTGATCATGAAATGTCTGCGGAAGTCTCGTCCTAGTTTACCACCATGCCGGCTTTGCCTTATTTAGCCAACTCACAGTTAAAAATACGAATCTCGAAATCCGAAATCCGAAACAATGCCAAAATTCCAAATGTTCAAAATTGAGAAATACCGACTGATGTTGAAATCGTAAATGCATCGTCATTGCGAGGCGCGAAGCGCCGTGGCAATCTCTTGGACTGATAAATTTGCCTTTTTGTTTCGGTCATTCGCATTTTGATCATTAGGATTTGTTTCGAGTTTCGATATTCGAATTTCGGATTTCCTTGGCTCAAGGGTCGTTGCCATGGACGGACCTTTGGAGGTCTGCGGTTATTGTTCCTCCCGTTTGATCCGTGGCGGAAGCACCACCGTAAACGTCGCCCCTTTACCCGGTTCGCTCGCCACCGATATCTTCCCCCCCAGCTTTTCCAAGATGCCGGCACTGACGGCAAGGCCCAGGCCGGTCCCGTCCGGCCTGGCGGTGAAATGGGGGTCAAAGATCTTTTCCTGCATCTCCCTGGGTATCCCGTGCCCGCTGTCCGTAATGCGGACGGATGCGCCCTCGCCTTCAGGCCGGACCTGAAGAATAATCTGTCCGTCCTTCCTGATCGCGGTAATGGCATTGAGGATCAAGTTCTGAAAGACCTGCTTCAACAGGGACGGATCGCTCCGTATGACGGGGGCCGAATCGGGATATTCCCGCTTCACTCTGATACGGTTGAACTCAAGCTCGCGGTCCACAAGCTCCAGCACTTCATCGAGCATGTCGCTCACTTTCACATCCCCGATGATCGGCATGGAGGGTCGTGTCACTTTGAAAAACCGCTCCGTGGCTTTCCGGGTGCGCGATAGTTCCGACTTGATTTGGTTGAGGCTGTCCTTGAGCTCCCGCTGATTGGCCTCTTTGCTGAGGTCTGTGTGAGAAAGCTCATCGAGCCAATGGAGAATCAGGTCGACGTTGGAAAGGGTGTCATTGATTTCGCGCACAGAGCCCTCGGCCATCTTCATGGAGGATGCCATCCGGCTCGAGTGTCTCAACTGCTGATCGAGAAAACGGATGCTCCGGCGCTTGGTCTCCAGCCTCGTGAACAGATAGTTGGTGGTCAGCAGAACGGTCAGAACGATGAGCAAGGCGCTCAGAGCGAATATGGTCATGCTCATGGTACGGATGTCACGAAGCGGTTTGTAGATCTCTTGACGATCAAACCTGACCACGTAAACCCACGGAGTCCTTTTCAGCCAGGTCAACCCCATGATCTCTCGCTTCGTTGTTTCGAGCCTGGTGCCGTCAAAATATTTCAGGTACCGGAGTTCGCCCTGCTCCATGATCCTGCCCACCGAGTTCGGGGCCACCTGAAAATACCCGTTGCTGTTGATAATGAACGCATCCCCGCTTCGCTCGCTCACGACGTGCTTCACCATGTTCTCGAAATAAACGGTATCCACCGTGGCCCGGATGATCCAGAACCCCTCCGCGGTGTTTTGTTTCACGGCGATGATGAAGTGGGGCTCACTGCGGAACCCGAAAAACACGTCGCTGATGTAGACCTGCCGATCCCACATTGCTTTGAACCACGGCGACTCCTTGTAGTTCTTGTCGAGCAGGTCATAGGGTCCCACGTAAGCCAGATGACGACCCTGATCGTCGATGATGCCCATGTCCGTGAAACACGGCAGTTCGCCCTGCAGGGAACTGAATGCCCGCTCCAGGTTGCCCGGCTCCGTGAGGTAGGCCAACCCGAGATTCGAAGCCAGGAGCCTGAGATCCAGGGTCCTTTCCGCAAGGAATTCGTCGACGGCTTGACTGTGATGGCTGAGTTCCATGCGGAGGCTGTCCAGGGTCCTCTCCTCGATGACGGAGACGGTGTAGAAGTACATGCCCCCGCCGAGGACGACCAAAGGGATGAAGGCGGCTGCAAGAAGAGCCACCACGACGCTGTTCCACAGGCGGCGGAAATAGGGATAATCCCTGTCCTGCGTCTCTCGAAAATGCATGGTCGAGTCTGTCTTGGCCATTTGGACACCTATTGCGTTTCGTGGTCCATGGATTGAAACACATCTTCCAGTTTGATGACGCCGATCATCTTTCCCGCTCTCACCACGGGCATTCTTCGAAGGTTGTGAAGAATCATCTGGTTGGCCGCATCGGTCAGATAGGCATTGGCCTGGGTTGTCACGGCCTGCGGCCGAAGGATGTCTTTGAGTTTTTTTCGGGGAAGAAGACCGGGACTCGCAACAAGGTCGCGCCAGGTCAGGCTTGTTTCGGTGTGAACCTTTTGCGCCTCATTGAGAAGGTCTCTTCTGGTGATCACGCCCTGAAAGTGGTCTTCTTCGTCCACCACGTGCACTTCCTCCGGTGACTCTTCGCCCGACTGTCCGCCTATCACGGCCAAAGCCTTTTCCAGAGGATCCCCAAGTTTGAGCTTCGAAAAGGCGTGAAGGGGAATTTCCCGCACCAGCTTCCTCGGCCACAGGACGGGATGGCGCTTGATCATCTCCGTCTGGCGGGCTTCCTTGATTTTCTCCACCAGGTCTTCGATGTCGCAGGGTTTCATCAAGTAATCATAGGCCCCCTTGCGCATCGCCTGGGTCCCTGACTCAAGGCTGGCATGGCCGGTGAGCATAATCACCTCCGTGTCCGGGGCGCGCTTCTTGATCTCTCCCAGAGTTTCCACCCCGTCCATGCCGGGCATTTTCACATCCAGGACCACCACATCGAACCCGCCGCCGTATTTCACCGCATCGACGGCCTGATAGCCGTCATAGGCGGTGGTGACCTCGAAGCCCCTGAGCTTCAGGATCCTGGCCATGTTGATCACGAACTGCTGTTCATCGTCCACGAGAAGGACACGGATTTTGTCTTCCAAGATGAATCCCCTCCAAATCCCCCCTGCCCCCCTTTACAAAGGGGGGGGTCTTTTAGTGCCGATAGGCTTCACCCTCCACTCGCCACCCCTTTTGTAGAAATCCGGGTCCAGGCGGCCCGGCTTTGGTCTAAGCCCAGAGGGCATGATTTGCCGGTGTAGCCTCGCCGAAATACGAAATCCGAATATCGAAATACGAAACAAATTCGAATACCAAATGTCCTAATGACAAAAACAAAACGAGAATCGCGGTACCAGGTACGCTTATTGCTTGGGTCATTCGAATTTTTGTCATTATGTATTGTTTCGGATTTCGAATTTCGTGCTTTGAATTTAGAGCCTTCTCACTCCCACAGGCATAGCCAATTGTCTCTGACCTGGCCCTGAGGACCAGGGTTCGTGAACCGCACTGAAAGGATCAAAAACACAAATAGGGGGTCCTCATCGAGGACCCCCTATCCTGCATGCTTCCCCCTTCCCCTTTATGCCATGGCCGGAGCGGGACGCTTGGCCGTCTTTCGCAGATAGATCTTGACCAGTTCAGCGGCCACAGGGGCCATGAGCATGAACGGGATCATTTCGACCCAATCCATGAGGCCGAGGAAGCGGGTTCCGAAGAAGGGTCGCAGGAACGGGACATAGATGGTAATGAGGACGAGGGCCATCGAACTCAGCACAGCCCAGTTCATCCAGCGGTTGCTGAAGACGCCGATGGAAAAGACGCTGTGGTACTCCGAGCGGGCCGTGTAGGCCCTCAGCAGTTCGGACATGCACAGGGTGACAAAAGCCATGCTCTGGGCCGTGGCGAGGCTGTCCGGGTAGCGGCTCAGCCCGATGGAGAAAACAGAGAGGATGGCGATGGTGTCGATAATGGGCACCGCGATGAGGCCCGCGGCCATCTCCCGGTTGATCACCGGTTCCTTGGTGGGTCTCGGCGGTCGTTTCATGATGTCCGGCTCCCCCTCTTCCAGGCCGAGAGCCAGGGCCGGCATGCCGTCCGTGACCAGATTCAACCACAAAAGCATGATGGGTCGGAAGGGAACCGGCATGCCGAAAAGCATGGAAAAAAACACGATCAGGATCTCGCCCACGTTGCAGACGAGGAGGAAGTAAACGAACTTCCTGATGTTGGAGTAGATGATCCGGCCTTCTTCCACGGCGGAGACAATGCTCGCGTAATTGTCGTCCGTGAGCACCATGTCGGCCGTCTCCTTGGTCACATCCGTGCCCGTGATTCCCATGGCCACGCCGATGTTCGCCCTTTTGAGGGCCGGGGCATCGTTCACGCCGTCACCGGTCATGGCCACCACGTGGCCTTTTGCCTTGAAGGCATCGACGATCTTGGTCTTGTGCTGGGGAGAAACGCGGCAACAGACGTCCACGTGCTCGATGACTTCGGCAAGCTTTTCTTCGCTCATGGCGTCGAGTTCCGCCCCGGTGAAAACCTTGCCCTGGGGGGTCAGAAGGCCGATTTCTTTGGCCACGGCCTCGGCCGTGTCCTTGTAGTCGCCCGTCACCATGACGCTCTTCAACCCTGCGCCGTGGGCGATCTTGACCGCGTCCTTGACCTCCTGTCGCGGCGGATCGATCATTCCCATGAGCCCGACAAAGGTCAGGTTGCGCTCCACCACGTCGGAATTGCAGGAATCAGGCACCGAGTCCATGGGCCTGTAGGCGACTCCCAGCACCCTCAGGGCGTGGCTTGCCAGGTCGTGGTTGACTTCCAGCACCTCCTGTTTCCTCTTTTCGTCAATCGGGAGGATTTTGCCGTCCTCGACAATGTGTTCACACAGATTGAGCACCATGTCCGGCGCGCCTTTGACAAAGGCCATCACGGGAGGAAGATCCGCGCCGCCGGCGGACTTCAGGAAATCCTTTTCTTTGGGCCGGTGAAGGGTGGTCATGCACTTGCGGTCCGAGTCAAAGGGAATCTCGGAAACCCTGGGCACAAAGGCTTCAAGTTTCTCTCTCCAAAGTCCGCTTTTGGCCGCAGCCACGACCATGGCCCCTTCCGTGGGATCGCCGATCATGCGCCAGGCTTTCTCCCCCTTGTCGGCTTCGCCCTCCTCCAGCTTGGCGTCGTTGCAGAGCACCGCGCCGTGGAGCAGCAGGGAGGCCCCCAGGTCCTGGAGGGGGTCAAAGGGCCGGTCATTTATGGAAAACTGTCCCACAGGGCTATAGCCTTCCCCGGAAACCTTGAACCGCTTGCCGCCGGCCCAGCCCTGGACGACCGTCATTTCGTTTTGTGTCAGGGTTCCTGTCTTATCCGAGCAGATCACGGTCGCACACCCCAGGGTCTCCACGGCAGGGAGCTTCCGGATCAGCGCGTGACGCCGGATCATCCTCTGCATGCCCAGGGCCAGACAAATGGTGACCACCGCGGGGAGACCTTCCGGGACCGCGGCAATGGCCAGGCTCACGGCCGTCATGAAGAGATTGACGATGTCTTTCTTCTCCGCGGAGAGATAGGCGAAAAAGCCGTCCGTGAAGATCATCCCCGGATGGGTGTCGCGAATGACACCCCAGATGAAGATGACGGCGCAAATGGAAAGGCACCCGATGCCGAGCACCTTGGCCAGTTGATCCAGTTTGTTCTGGAGGGGAGTCGCCTCCTCTTCGTAGGACTGGAGCATGTCCGCGATCATTCCGATCTGGGTGTGCATTCCGGTCCCGGTCACAATGCCCTTGCCCCGGCCGTAGGTCACCAGGGTGCTCATGAATGCAGAGTTCTTCCTGTCCCCGAGAGGGATCTCCTTGTCCAGAACGACCGCCGCCACCTTCTCGACCGGCACCGATTCGCCGGTCAGAGACGCTTCCTCGATCTTGAGGTTGTGGCTCTCAACGAGCCGCATGTCCGCAGGCACGTAATTGCCCGCCTCGATGAGCACGATGTCGCCGGGCACCAGGTCTCTGGACGGAATCATCTGCTGGTGACCGTCCCGGATGACCTGGGCATTGGGAGCGGCCATCTTCTTGAGCGCGGCAAGGGCCTGCTCGGCCTTGGACTCCTGGATCACTCCGACGACCGAATTGATGACCACGATGACCATGATGGCGATGGCGTCCACATACTCGCCCAGGAGCAGCGACACCACCGCTGCCACGATCAGGATAATGACCAGAAAATTGTTGAACTGATCGAGCAGCATCTTGAGAAACCCGGGTCGGGGCCTCTCCGTCAGCTCGTTGTACCCATGTTCCCTGATTCTCTTCTCGACCTCTTTGCCGCTCAGCCCTTTTTCGATGTGGGTTTGAAGACGGTTCGCCGTCTCGTCATGGGCGATACAGTGGTAAACTTCCTCCGCCATAAGAATGGCCCTCCTGTGGTTTCATTCCGCCGGTTCCGAGTCTTAATGAACTCGTAACAAGTCGAAAATCGGTCTTTGTTGTCATTCCCGCGCAGGCGGGAATCCAGTCTTTTCAAGGTATTCTAGACTCCTGCCTGCGCGGGAGTGACGACCTGGAGGACTTCCTGCGAGTTCATCAATCTTCCGGGCACCTTGAAAATTGCCTCCCTTCAGGATAAAGAGAAAAGGTCGAGATGATCAGGTGTTTCCGGGATGCGGCAGCAGACTCGGCAGTCCTGTCCTTCCATTTACGACATGAATAACACGATGACGCAGAAGATTGAAGCCATCACCCACAGGGTGTGGCTGAAAGTCCCTTTCTGAACCGGGTGAAAATGGGCTTCAGGCCGCTTGTGACCCTCGGAACAGACATACTGGGAAACCCTTTCTCCGGTCTTCTTGTGCACCGCTTTCCTTCTCTCGGCACGGGCCCCGCACGGCTTTCCCTCATCGTCCAGCTTGTTGCAGGTCAACCGCGCCCCTGCAAGGTAGCTCACCAGGTTGAAAATCCAGTTCCAGGAAACGGCGATGATCAGAAGGGTGATAAAGAACACGGCCGAATAAGTCCTGGTGACTCCCATCCCGGCCAGGGACTCACCGATCCTGGCAGGATTGAGCGGTCCCTCGACACCCCCGAAAAGGCCGAGATAATAAAGCGGGAAACAGAGGACCATGACCAGCATGGAGAGGCAGAAACGGATCAGCCGTTTCTGGATAAAGGTCCGGCTGTTCCACCACCGGCTGAAAAGGCTTTCCTGTTCGTAAAGACTCACGTCGCTTATCATAACAACACGCCCGTTTCTGTCAAATCTTTTTCTATTCCCTTGGCTCGGATAATACCCCCCTCACCCTGCCCCTCCCCCCCTTGGGGGAGAGGGAACTCAGCACGGAATCAGGCAAGGGTTAGCTCAACAGCCGCTTCTGGATGTCGGGCCAGATCTTGTAGAAGGAATAGGCCGCCAGGATGCAGCAGTATATGGGAACCGCCCACTTCCAGAATTTCTCCGGGATTACCCGGGTCGTGTAGGGTGCCCCCACGGCGGCAAGAATCGTGCCGATGACGAAGCTCGGCAGCAGCATGTAATCGACGACCACGCCGGTACTCAACAGGGCAAACCACATCACCACCGCGGCCACACACGTCAGACCCTCGGCGATAGAGGTGACCGCCACCATGCTTTTCACCGGCACGCCCGCAAGCAGGCCGCCCACCGTGATCACCGGGCCGTAGCCGCCGCCGCCCACGCCCTTGTTGAAGCCGCCCACAAAGGCGAAGATCCACATGAGGTTCCGCCTGTACTTCACGTATGTCTTGGCAGTCAGCACGGAGCAGATACCCATGACGATCAGAAGCACCGTCACGTAGAGCTTGATCCAGAACTTGTGCACGGTAAATATCTTGTAGACTGCGCTCACGGAAATCATGGTTGCGAGCATGCCCGTGACAGCCACCAGAAGCACGAGCTTGGTCGTTTCATTCATGGGCCTCAGCTTCCATTCGACGTTTTCAAACTCACCGTGAATGATGCCGGCAACGAGCCCGGTCACCATTTCCGTGATCATGACCAGGGGAACGACCTGCTTGGGGTCGAATCCGGCCACGAGCAGGAGCGGGGTCAGGGCCGTCCCGTAACCCATGCCGCCTGCCGAGTCCATGTACTCGAAAACAGCGCAGAGGATCACCACCCACCACACGATGGTCCAGTTGTCCGTACCCACCCAGCCTTTCGCCTTCACGAACTCCGAGGGAAGTCTCTGGGTGAACTCGAAGGGGTTCCCTGCCAGCCACCAGGCAATCACAAAAAGGATCCCGAACACGATCAAATACTTAAAAAAAGACTTGGCCTGTTCACCTGAAAGCTTTGCCCGCTCTCCCATGGTCTTCTTGGTCGCTTCAACGTCACGGGCAATCTCCCATCCCATTTTCTTATCCACTTTCTGTTCCATACAAGCCTCCTTGGTTCCGCGATGATTGGATTGGCACAATTTAGCAGCCAAAAACCATACTTCGACATGCCTGTCAGGGAAGCCTTCAAGATGCATGCCACATGGAGGATGACTTCGATTCATCGTTGTCAAGATATGGAAAAGACAGAAGAACGTGAGGACATGCGACCGCTTTTCCTATCGCGGTAGAGTGAAATCGATCGTATCGGCGGACCAACTGTCTCCGTGAAGATGACATCAACGCCGCGCTTTCGGTACCGGCCGGTGACACCGTTACGGGAGAGAGGCGGCGGAAAGGGCTGGGCTCCAAACGTGGTGCACTCTGAAGGCCTATTCAGCCTAAGGGCCAGGCCTATGTATACCATGTGGCGTGAGGTCCCGGAATGCGCCGCTCAACAGGCCATAAAAAGACGGGCTCCTGCATGGCACCTCTCTTGCAGAGCATTCAGTTCATTGAAGCTTGGATGCTTACATCATGATCGTTTCTGAACTCATAACACTGAACCCTGGTCGCCTTCGGCGCTGCCAGCCTCCTGCGTGCCATAGCCGCTTCGGCGGCGGTGCGAGGCGGGCAAAAACCTGAACGCTCCTTGGGGAAACCATGAGACGTCAAAGAGTTGATGAGATCCTGCTACCCTACGAACAAGGCGTTCCGCTGGACCCCTGCGTGGAGATGGGTGAAAGGATTACTGATGCCATTCGGCTCATGGTCAGCAACAATCTGAAGTGTATTGCCGTGACAAGAAACAAAAGACCGGTTGGAATGATCCGCCTTGACGACGCCTTTCAGAAAGTCGGCCTGCAGGGCAGAGGCCATTGATCAGCGGTCAGGAAGCAAAGAATATTGTAACGCGGGGAGAAAACAGCAAGAACCCTCTCTCTTAGAGCCCCGGAGGGGCGTCGAATGAAATCCGCGTCAGCGGATTTCATTCGGCCTTCTGCTTGAACTGATCCGCTTCGATCCCCGCCTCTTTCATGAGCCGATGGAGATATTGCCTCTGAATGCCTGCCGTCTCCGCCGCTTTGCTGATGTTGCCGCCGCTTTCACGAAGGAGAGACATGATGTACTGGTTGTGAAAGAGGCTGATCATCTTGTCTTTGGCTTCTTTGAACGAAAGCCGTGCCACCTCCTCGTTGACATGGGGGTAGAGCGGCTCTCCGTCCGCATCCAGGTAAAGATCCTTGAGCGTCAACGTCCCCGAATTGCAGAAAATGACGCCCCGCTCGATGATGTTTTCCAGTTCCCTCACATTGCCCGGGTAATCCCTGGAAACGAGGGCCTCCATGGCCTCGGGTGAGATCTCCTGAACATCCTTCTGATTGACCTGAGCATACTTCTGCAAGAAATGATAGCTGAGGAGAGGAATATCCTGTTTCCTCTCTTTCAAGGTCGGCAGCTCGATGTGAATGACGTTGAGGCGGTAGTAAAGATCTTCCCTGAACCTCTTCTCGCTGATGTCGGCCTTTAGATTGTGATTGGTGGCGGCGATGAACCGGATGTCCGCTTTCCTGGTATTCACGCTCCCCACAGGCTTGTACTCCCCTTCCTGCAGAAGCCGGAGCAGCTTCGTCTGCATGTTGGGATTCAGATCCCCGATTTCATCGAGGAACAGGGTCCCTTCATTGGCTTCTTCCACGAGCCCCCGCTTGTCCTTCCAGGCCCCGGTAAAAGATCCCCTCAAATGGCCGAAAAGTTCACTCTCGATGACCTGTTCAGGAATGGCGGTGCAGTTGACGGTGATGAATTTCCTGCCGGCCCTCAGGCTGTGCTGATGGATTGCCCTGGCGATGAGTTCCTTGCCCGTTCCGCTCGCGCCGGTGATCAGCACGGTGGCCATGGTGGGGGCCACCTGCCTGACTCTTTCGAGAAGCTCCTTCATGACGGACGTTGAGCCGATGAGAAGAGAAGAACTTCCTTTTTCCGCGAGAGCCTGGCGGAGGGACTGATTCTCTCTGACCATTTCCTGCCACTTCATCACCTTTTCCACGGTGAGAAGGAGTCTCTCCCTCCTGAAAGGCTTGGTGATGTAGTCGTAGGCCCCTTTTCGGATCGCCTCGATCGCGGTTTCAATCGTCGCGAAGGCGGTGAGGATGACCACCGAAACATCCGGGGCCACCTTCTTGACGCTCTGGAGCAGCCTGATGCCGTCCATTTTGGGCATCTTCAAATCGGTGATGACAAGATCGAAGGCCTTTTCTTTGAACATCTCCAGAGCATGGACGGGGTCGGTCTCCGTCATGACGTCGTGCTCGGTTTCCTCCGAGATGATCCTTTTCAGAAGGGCCAGCATGTCCTTCTCATCGTCGACTATCAATATTCTTCCGGGCATCCCTGAAATCCTCTCTGTGCCGCCTTCGTCTCAATCCCCCTGTCCCCCTTTTTCAAAGGGGGAACTTTGATCCGGGGTCACCCATTGGTCTTCCCCTCTTGAAAAAGAGAGAGGAGATCATCTTTCTTTGTGCAAATCCCCCTGTCCCCCTTTTCCAAAGGGGGAACTTTGATCCGGGGTCACCCCTTGGTCTTCCCCCTTTGAAAAAGGAAGAGATCTAATCTCACGCCTCTCTTTGATCTTCCCCCTTTGAAAAAGGGGGATCGAGGGGGATTTCTTTATTTATCGATTCGCTCATGCTTCTTAGTATCATCTCTACTACAGCTTCTGTTTGCTCCAGCACTTCCCTGCTGTTAAACCGCATCACCTTCAGACCTAACCGCCCCAGAAACTCGTCACGGCGTTTGTCTCTCTCTGCTTCCATCGCCTCCATGTGCTGCGATCCATCCACCTCTACAACGATCTTGGCCCTTGGAGCATAAAAGTCGACGATGTAATCACCAATTGGCTTTTGCCGGTAAAATTGCACACCCAAGAACTGCTTGCCTCGAAGTCGTGACCAAAGCCTTTTCTCGCTGTCCGTCATATTCCTGCGCAATCGTCGTGCACTATGCTTCAGGCTTTTTCTGTAAGGAACAGGCATTCTTTGAAATCCCCTCTGCCTCCCCTTTTGCGATGGAAGTGTTCAGTGTTCAGGAAAAACTTCTTTGCACTGCCCAGGAGAACCACCGAAAGGGACATTCAGGTCTATGACCGTGTTCAGAGCCCGGAGAAGAGGTTTTTTCATCCCTCCTGAACCTCTGAACCTCTCAACCTCTGAACCTCTGAACCCCTGAACCCTGAACCTCTGAACCCTGAACCTCTGAACCTCTCAACCCTGAACCCTCATTTCAGCTCTGAGTCAGGAGCTTGATGGTAAAGGTGGTACCCCTGGGCTTCAGTGACGTCGCATGATGGCTCGAGCAATCAAGGGTTCCGCCGAACTTGGTAATGATACCATAACTCACGAACAATCCCAAACCGGTTCCCTCTCCCTCCGGCTTGGTGGTGAAAAAAGGCTCGAAGATGCGATCCATGTGTTCCGCCTTGATCCCGATCCCGTCGTCTTCCACCTGGACCACCACCCTCCGGGTGGCCCTTTCGAGGGAAGCGCGGATCCTGAGAGTCCCTCCGTCAGGCATGGCGGATACGGAATTGTTGATCAGGTTCAGGAATACCTGCTGGAGCTGGCGGGGATCGCCCACAACCGGGGGAAGGCTCTCCGTCAAAGAGAGGTCCAACTCGATGTTGTGCATCTCGAGGGTGTGCTTGACCACCTTCACGATCTCTTCGATGCACTGATTCACATCCGCATATTCCGCCTCTCCTTCACCGAGGCGGGCGAAGCTGAGCAGGTTTTCCACCACCTGCTTGCAGTGAAGGCCCTGCCTTTCGATGGTCTTCAGGTCTTCATAGGCTTGTGAATCCTTGTCCTGTTTCCTCAGCAAAAGATCGCAAAAACCCAGAATGACGCCCAGGGGATTGTTCACCTCATGGGCGACGCCGGCCGCCAGGGTCCCCATGGAGGCCAGTTTTTCGGCATTGATGAGTTGCCTTTCCAGGTTCTTGTTTTCCGTAATGTCCCTTGCAATACAAAGGACGGCGCTGACTTCCCCTTCTTCGTTCTTCAGAGGCATGAAGTTGGCGCTGATCCACGTCTTGTGCTCACCCAGGTCGATCTCGAACTCATCCCTGACGCTTTTCCCCGCCTTGAGCACCAGTTTCACAAGCTTGAGCTGTTCTCCGGCCACTTTTTCAGGAAAGAGGGAGGAAAGCCCCCGGCCGAGGAATTCCTCGGCCCGGCCTCCGAAAAAACTCGCGGTGAAACTGTTCATGGACTGAAAATTGCCATCCCTGTCCACGGTGAAGATGAAATCCTCCGCGCTTTCCACCAGGGAGCGGTATTTTTCTTCCGACTTCTTCAACGCCTCTGTTCGCTGGTTGACCCGGGTCTCCAGGGTTCTCGACCACTTCATTTCGAAAAAAAGCAAGGCTGCCGCTCCCAGGAAAATGACCATGATCACGAGGCCCTGAAGGAAAAACTGCCGCAAATAACCACGGTGGACGGTTCCCTCGATTTCCGAGATGGGCGCCACGACGGCCACGGACCACCTCTGAAGAGGGCTGTCTGAAAGCATGACAGGGCCATAGGCGATCAGCTTCTTGATCTGTCCCGTGATCCCCCTGTGCCATCCCGAGAAGTACCAGCCCTTGCCTGCCTGCCCTTCAAGCATTTTCTCCCGTTGAATGAAATTGATCATGCCCAGCGGGATACCCTGGTAAGCTTCCTCCCTGATTTCAAGAGCGCTTTTGCCGATGAAATCCGTGTTGGGGTGGTACAGGAAATTTCCTTTCCCGTCAATGAGCCACGCATAGCCGGTTTTGCCCGATCGGATGTCTCGCAGGAAAGGGTTCAGGAACCAGGCGATGTTGAGGTGAAAGAGGAGGAAGGGCGGGTTCTCCCCTTGCAGGGGGGTCCCCAGGAAAAGGCCGATGCCGTGGGGCTTGATTTGGGTGTCGGAAACCCAAACTCTCTCCGGGCCGGGTTCACGGTGAGGGGGCAGGATGTCCGGCCTTTGCTCGGGCAGCTCTTTGACCGTCCAGTGTCTGAAGGGCATGAAAACGTACTCCCGCCCTTTGTTCAGATCCACGACTTGTATCTTCCACACGCCGCTTTCCAGGACACGCTGGAAGGTCCTCTGGACGGCATCTTCAACGGCTTCCGCGTCAAAAGCCTCCGGCGGGCACTGCTCCTTTAAAAGAAGGATCTCCTTCTTGAGAAACAGGATCTGCCTCTCGATCAACAAGGACACGTGCCGAGCGATGACCAACTGCTGCTGATTGAATTGCTCCGCCACCTCCTCCCGCATCTCCCGTGCAGACCAGAGCCCGAGCGCGAGCCCCGCGGCAAGAAAGAGGGCGGCCGTGACCGATACGATGACGAGCACTTTGCCGGCTATTCTGGGGCGACGTTCCGAATCCATAACGAAACACCATGCTCATTTTCTTGGGTTTTAGCAAATCAAAATTTGCTCCTGCGGATTTTATGATTTGAACCAAAGGATCACCGGGCCGAGAGACCAGAAAAAAAGGACCAGGATGATCATGGAAAGGGCAATCACCGCACCGGCTTGAAGGGGCCTGAATGAGCACCCCTTGACCATGCCCACGCCGATGAGGACCCACTTCCAGATCTCGACGAACCAGAGTGAAAAGGGAAGCCAGGCAAGAAGGAGCGTCGCCCCGGAGGAAAAGGCATAGACCGAGAAAAGCCTGCGATAGCTTGCCCGCTTTCCCATCATCATGGTCATCACCAGGTACCCGAAGGCTGAAGCAATAAAGGGCATGGCCACCGCATTGAGAAAAAGGACGGCGATTTTCAGGAGAACGCGCTCACGAAGATAGAGCAGGTTCCCTGCCGCGAACAAGAAACTGGAAAGAAGGAGAAAAAAGAAAGGCCGGGCAAGGCGTGAAAATTCAGCGAGATCGCTGAAGAACCGGCCGGGTGAAAACCACACAGCCGTAAGGGTTTTGAAGTAGTCCTGAAGGGAAAAGCTTTTTGATCCGGTCATCCTATCCTTTTCCGATGAGGCATCAACTCACCGCCGAGTGAGCAGAGATCACAGAGGAAAAAACATATATTGCTCTGCGGTCTTTGCGGTCTCTGCGGTGAAACCCTAAACCCAGCCCAGCATCTCCAGCACACCCCAGGCGAGCATGACGAGGGTGAGGACAAAGAACAGGGTTCTCTCCGTTTTACGGCTGAAATAGGTAATGCCCTTTTCCTGGTGAAAGGCCTTTTGTTTTTTCGGCTCCTCCATTTTCGAGTCCTGACTGTCTTTCACCTCCTCCTTCCCCCTCCCCTCTATCCCCTCCCGCCAGGGGAGGGGACTGTCTGTGGTGAATCGGCTGGTTTGGATAACAGGGAAGGCATGACCGGATGGGTACGGTTCAGAATCCCGGCAGGCTGCCGAACCCTCTTGCGCCCCAGTAAACGGCTGTCAGCACCAGGATAACGATGTTGGCCAGGAACCACATGGGAACCCCGACCCTCAGGAAATCCCTGGCTTCCAGGTACCCGCTCGCATAGACGATCGCATTCGGAGGCGTTCCGATGATCAGGCAGTAGGCGAAGGAAGAAGCGATCGCCGTAGCCATGGCCATGAAGGGAAGAAACGTGGTTCCCGGATGGGCCAGGCCGGCCATGTTCAGAGAAATGGGTCCCACCGCGGCCGCGGCCGGGCCGTCGGCCATGAGGTTGGTGATCACCGCCGTGATCCCGTTGGAGGTCATGAGAAGAGGCAACCCCGCATCCATGCCCAGGGGAGCCAGCCCCTCCACCACCGATCTTGCCAGCCAGTATGCGGCGCCCGTACTGTCCAGGGTGCGGCCGAAGATGATCGCCCCTGCATAGAGCCAGACCACGCCCCAGTCCACCTTTTCGTGGTAATCCCTCCAGTTGACTACGCCGGCAAAGATGTAAGCCACGGCGCCTGCAATGGCGATCACGCCGATTCCCAGCCTGACGGGAAGGATCCCCATGTCATAGAAAGTTTTTTCCGTGAACCAGCCGAAGACCATGACCACGAAGATGATGGTCGCCCAGATCTGTTCCCGGTTCCATCCGCCCATGCGCCCGATCTGGGCCTCCAGGAATTTCATGGAAGGGGCAAGGGATTTGATCTGCGGCTTGAACCGCCAGTTGACCATGATCCAGGAGAGGGGAATCATCAGAATCAGAAAGGGCATGCAGTAGGTAACCCACTGGAAATATCCGATGTCGATCCCGAACATGTCGTTCAGGTAGGTCATCATGATCACGTTCCTCGCCCCGCCCGAGGGCGCCCCCGGTCCCCCGATGTTGCAGGCCATGGCAATGGTGATCATCAGCATCTTGGCCAGTTCCTTGTCCTCCATCACCTCGTCGGTGAGGCTGTTCTGGTAAAGGAGCATGCCGATGGGAAGGAACATGGCGGCCAGAGCGTGATCCGATATGAATGCGGCCAGGGGAGCGATGACAATGAAAAAGATGAGTGTGATCCACCGCACGTTGGGAACGGCCAACCGCTTGAACATGAGCAGGCAGACCCTTTTGTCCACCCCGGTCTTGACGAAGGCGGCGGCGAACATCAGGCTGCCCATGATGAACCACACCGCATCGTCCCAGTAGAGCATGGCCACTTCCTGCCTCGTGACCACGCCCGTGAAGACAAGGATGAGGCCCACGCAGAAAGAGACTCCCGGCAAGGGAATGCACTCCGTCATGAAGCAGAAGACGACGAAGACGACCATGGCGATGGCCGCCTTGATGTGCCACGTCCCTTTGTCCGCGAGCTTTCTGTCGTCGCCGGAGAGCAGCTCGTATTTCAAATCCTTGCTTCGGAGCTGGGCGGCCCGCTGCATCATGGTCAGGAAGGCCTCGTCGCTCACCCGGTCCTTGACGAATTCCTGGGCCCTCTTGAAGTTGTCCGCGTCCACGGGAATGTCGTACTTTTTGGCCCAGTTGATATTTCGTTGAAGGAAGCGCTGCTTTGAAAGAGCGCCCATCCTCATGTTTCTCTCCGCGATCTGGGCGACGAGGAGTTGCCACTGCGTGACGGCCGCGCTCTTTTCATTGAAAAGCTCCATGGTGATGAAGTTGACGACGGCCTTCGGTCCCACCTTCACTTCCGTTCCCACATCCTTCATGCCGTAAGGCGTCGGCATGATAAGGACCATGAAAAAGAGCGCGACAGGGATGATGAACAGCTTCCAGTTCACATATTTGTCATAACCCGTAGCCTTTTTCTTCGTCTCCGCCATGATCAACCTCGCTCACTACGATTCCAGAACGATCCTTGCAATCTCGAAAAAGATTTCCTGCTCTCTCACGACCCCGACCACTTTACCTTTTTTCGTCACCCCCAGCCTTCTCGCCCTGGTGGTGAACATCATGTCCGCGACTTCCATGAGGTTCGCCTCCTCCTCGATGGTGGGAGGAGGATCCGACATGATATCTCCGATTTTCTTGTTTATCAGAGCCTTGGCCTGGGTGGTAAACAGGCCGGTCCAGAACATGGGGGAATACTGGAGGGCGTCGGCCATGGAAGGCTTCGGGGCCGAGAGGTAGGCCGGCCTGATGGCCGCAATGAGGTCGAGGATGCTGAGGATGCCTGCGAGCCCACCTTTGCGGTCGAACACCAGGATGGAGCGGTGCCCCGTTTCCATGACCTTGCTCGTGGACGTAAAGCTCTCGAAAGATTTTTTCAGCTTTTCGATCCCTTCCTTGACCGTGCTGTCCGCCTCGATGGTCGTGTACTCCTCGAGGGGAATCATGATATCCCCGGCCTTCTTTTCTTCCCGGATTCCTTTTTTCGCCATGCCGTGGGCATCGTTGATTTTGGCGGCCAGGAGGTCGATCTCGCAAGGTTTGCTGAGGTAGTCGACCGCGCCCAGCTTGAGGGATTCTTTCGCGGAGTCCAGGGCCCCGTGCCCTGTCAGCATGATCACCGGAATGTCGGCATCGATCTTTTTGATCTCCGCCAGGGTTTGATGGCCGTCCATGCCGGGCATCTTGATGTCGAGGATCACCACGTCCTGAGGATTCTTCCTGAGAACCTCGATCGCCTCCTCGCCGCTGCCGGCCATCGTGGTTGCATACCCCTTTCTTGTGAGAATCTTCGAGGTTGTCGCACGGAACTGTTCCTCGTCATCCACCATGAGCACCCTGATTTTGCCTGCCATGATCCCTGCCCCCTTCTTGAAGAAAGGTTTTTTAGACAATAAAAGACTCGAAGGTTAAAAATCCGGGTCCAGAGGGCCCGGCTTTGGTCTAAGCCCAGAGGGCATGATTTGCTGGTGTAGCCCCTCGCCAAAATCCGAAATCCGAATATCGAAATACGAAACAATCTCAAAACGACAATGTCCAAAATCCAAAACAAACCGCAACTAAACCAGGTTCTCTTCTGTATTGGCCATTTCTATTTTGATCATTCGAATTTGTTTCGAGTTTCGATATTCGAATTTCGAATTTAGAGAATCCATCAGATTTTCAATTTTCGCATGGATTGAATCGCCAAAAAACGACACACAATTTATGCCACATGATACTAGTCCCCTTTCGTATCTCTCAGGATCTCCAGGGGAGTCCTCATGGACATCCTCGCCTGGGCCACCCGGATCTTCTCCTCGATGACCTGCCTCTTGGCAAAGGCTTCCTCGGCCTTCTTGATCAGATCATCGATGTCCGCGGGCTTCATGAGGTAGTCCGTTGCGCCCGACTTCAGGCCGTCCACCGCGGATTCCACCGTGGCATGGCCCGTGAGCATGATGACCTCGACCATGGGATAGCGGTTCTTGATCGCCTTCAATGTGGCGACACCGTCCATTCCCGGCATTTTGACATCCAGGATCACCACGTGGACTCTTTCTTTCATGAGCAGGTCCAGGGCATCCGATCCGCTCGCAGCGGTCAGGACGTCATATCCCTTTCGGGACAACAGTTTCTTGGTGGTTTCGAGAAACCGCTCCTCGTCGTCCACCAGCATCATTTTCATCTTTTCCATTTTCCCCCTCCGGAATAATGTTTTCACCACAGAGACACAGAGGACGCGGAGAAAAGAGCCTTTGCCCATTCGCGGGAGATACCGCGAATGGGCAAGTTCCTCGTCCGCCTTCGGCGGAGATTATCCGTCTCGTTTTCGGGGTTCATTTGCTCTTTCATCAAGTCCACAACTCCTGTCCCTGAAGCCAAGATATTCTGCCTCAGACAGAGGCAGCTCTTTCTTTTTTCTCGATGAATCATCGGGAAAAAAGAAAGACCTGATCTTCTCCGTGCGCTCTGTGCCTCTGTGGTGAATCCTCCTACGCTGCCGCGGGAAGGCGAATGGTGAACGTCGTGCCCACGCCTCTCTCGCTCTCGACTTCCATGACGCCTCCCATGCTGTCCACGATGCCGAAGCACACGGAAAGACCCAGTCCGGTCCCCTGCCCGACCGGCTTGGTGGTGAAAAAGGGAGTGAAAACCTTCTTGAGGTTTTCAGGACTGATGCCGACTCCGTTGTCCTTGACGGAAATCCTCACTTTTCCGTCCTCCTCCGGGGTCGCCGTGATGGACAGCTCTCCTCCCTGAGAACCGTGACGTTCGATGATCGCGTCCATGGCGTTGTTGCAAAGGTTCACGAGGACCTGCTGGAGCTGGGAGGGATCGACATGGATCACGGGCGTGCTCTCGGCGATGTTTTCCCTCAGGGCGATTCCGTTCACGGCGGCCTTTTTCGCAACCATGGCCGTCACATCCGGGATAAAGCTCACCAGGTCCACGTCTTTGATGACCGGCTCGCTTTGCCTTCCGAACTTGAGAATGGCCTGGGTGATCTTGGCACATCGATCGATTTGAAGCTTGATCTGGGCCATGGAGTCTTCCAGTTCTTTGAGGTCTTCCGACTCCTTCAGGTCGCCCCGGCTTTTCATGTCCGAGAAGATGGTGTCGATGAGGGTCTGTTCGGACTTCATGATCTGCAGAGGATTGTTGATCTCGTGGGCAAAGCCGGCCGACATTTGACCGAGCTCCGCCAGTCGGGTGGCACGGACGAGCTGCTGCCCGAGGCGGTCTTTTTCCGTGTCGATGCTCTCCATCCGCCGGATGATCTGCCCGGTGACGTAAAAAGCTACGGCCACGATCAAGGCGCCGCCGATGAGACTGACAAGAATGATCATGTAGGAGGCGGACCGAAGGGCCCTGAAGGCATCCGCTTCTTCCTGCCTGACCACGAGCATCCATTCCTTGTCTTTCAGCCATGTGGTGGCATAGAGGTAGGCTTCCCCTTTCGAATCTTCCTTGACGAAAGTCCTGATCTCATCGTGGGGTGCGGGCTGCACGATGCCGTCCGGGTCTTTGGCCATGAGGTTTCCACCGGAGCGCCGCTCCGTCTGGAAAATGCCTTCCCGGCTCAGGATATAGGCTTCACCGGTCTTCCCGATGCGCACCTTTTCCACCAGGTCGGTGAACATGTAGGTGTCGATGGTGGCGCGGATGACCCACGGCTTCCCTTCATCCTCCCCGGCCAGGGCAATGATAAAATGGGGAATCCTGCGGTATCCGAGGAAAATGTCGCTCACATAATATCCCTGCCTCAACACCTGTTTGAACCAGTCTTCCTGGCTGTAATCCTTACCCACCAGCCTGTAAGGGCCATGATAGGCCACGTGGATGCCTTCCTCGTTGAATATGCCCAGGTCCACAAAGGCCACCGACTTCTCCTGAAGATGGGTGAAGACTTTGTACAGTTCCTGGGGATCGGCAAGCGCCTCAAACTTGTAAGAGTTGACGATAAACTCCAGATCCGCCTTCCTTTCTCTCAGGAAAGACTCGATCATCTGGCGGTGGTCGCCCACGATGCGCTTCATGCTGGCCACGGCCGTGCTTTCCAGGGAGGTCGTGAAATAGTAGTGCCCGATGGCCAGGACGAGGATAAAGGGAACAAAGGGCACCAGAAGCATGATGGCCAGGATGAGCCTTCTCAGGGTTGCGTAACGGTTCTCTTTCACTTTCCTTTGTCTTTTTCCTCCTCGAGGACCCTTCCCGGAAAGCGCATCAGCTCCTTGATCCTGGCTGCGCGGATCTTCTGATCGTGAACGTTTTTCTTTTCAAAGGCCTGGGCCATCTTGGCGAGGAGCTCTTCCAGCCTGACCGGCTTCAGGAGATAGTCGAAGGCGCCGAGCTTCATGCCTTCAATGCTGGTTTCGACAGAGGCGTGTCCCGTGAGCAGGATCACCTCGGCAAGAGGCTGAATGTGTTTCATTTCCCTGAGGGCCTCGATCCCGTCCATGCCGCCCGGCATCTTGATGTCCAGGACGACCACGTCGAAGAGTTTGGCCTTCATCAGCTTCAGGGCCTCCTCGCCGCTGGCGACGCAGGTCGTGTCGATGTTCCTCTTTTGAAGGCGACTGACCAGGGTTTCCCTGAATTCCTTTTCATCATCCACAATCAGAGCCCTGAAATCGTCCATAGGTTTGTCCTCCCCTCCTCCTCCTTGTGATCCGCAGGCCTGCGGATTCCTGTTATTTTTTCTCGGGCACAACCACGGGGATTTTCACCGTGAAGGCGGTTCCCGCCCCCGGCTTGCTGTTGAGCGTGATCGTGCCCCCCATCTTTTCAATGATGCTGTAGCTGATCCACAGACCCAGGCCCGTGCCTTTCCCGCTCTGTTTGGTGGTGAAAAAGGGGTCGAAGACCTTGGTCTGAAGCTCTTCAGGGATCCCTGGGCCGTTGTCCGAAATGGATATGTGGATTTCATCATTGGATCGGAGGCTCTGGATGGCGATCGTCCCCTCCTTGCCGATGGCGTCGATGGCGTTGGAGATGAGATTCAGGAACACCTGCTGGAGCTGGGCCTGGTCCCCTGCGATGATGGGAAGATCGGGTTTCAGATCGGTCTGGATGTCGATGTTGTTGATGCGGGCGAAGTTTTCCAATATATCGATGGTCTGGTTCAGCGTGGCGTTGACGTCCACGTCCTCGAGGCGGGGCTCCATTTTTCGGGCATAGCCCAGCATGTTGTGAACCACTTTTCGGGCTCGCTCCACGTGCTCTTCAATTTTCCTGATCGATGTCTGATACTCGCCGAAGCTCTCGCTCTTCTGAAACTCCTCCTTTTCCAGGAGGTCCTGCATCCACCCCGTGCGCTGCAGAATGACGGCTAGCGGATTGTTGATCTCGTGGGCCACCCCCGTGGCCATCTTGCCGATCGCCGCCAGCTTGTCCGACTGCATGAGCTGTACATTCAGGGCATTCATCTTTTCGTCCGCATCTTTCAGGCGATTGACGGCGAGCCGGGTTGTAAAGATCGTGGTCAGGATGATGCCGATGGCGCCCAGGGTGATGAGAAAAATCACCACGTTCCTCGTGGCGAAAAGACCGGACATCTCCTCGGTCAATTCCTGGCTGATCACCAGGAGCCACTTGTCGCTCTTGAGCCAGCTCCCGGCATAGTAGACCTTTTTTCCGTGGGAGCCGACCATGGCGAGGACCGTGGTCCTGCCTCCGAATTGTGATGGATTCAGGCCGCTCTGGGAGAGGATCTGTCCCTCGAAGCGGGGACGGGTCTGGTACAGGCCCTCACCGTTGATGATGAAGGCGTCCCCGGTTTTTCCCACTTGGGCGGATCGGACGATGGCGCCGAAAATGTCGGGATCGATGGTGGCCCTGAGCAGCCAGCTGTTTTCTCCTTCCTGGCGGCGCACGGCGATGATGAAGTGAGGAATGGCCCGAAAACCCAGGTACACGTCGCTGATGTAGATCCCCTTGCTCATCACTTCCCCGAACCAGGGCTGCTGATAGTAGTTCAAACCCTTCAGGTCATAAGGGCCTACGTAGGCGATATGCTGACCTCCGTTGTTGATCACGCCCAGGTCCACAAAGGCCCCTGCCCTCAAGTTCATGACCTGGAAGAGGTGGGAGAGGTTTCTTTCGTCGACCAGTTCCTGGTAGGAATGGGTGTCCGCCATGGCGGACAGGATGGCTGTCCGTTCCTTGAGAAAGAGGTCCACGGCTTCGGCCTGGGCCTTGGCCCGGTAGTCGATCTGTTCCTCCACCTTGGTCCGGTACATCTGGGCGGCCTGGTAATAGATCGTGGCCCCGAGAATGAGAAGGGGCGCAAAAGAGACGATCAGGGTGATGAGGATGATCTTTCTCTTGAGCGCCGTGTAGAGGGATGCTTTCATTTCCGCGCTGTCCTTTCAGAGCGGCGACTTATTGAGGGCTTCATCATCATCTTGACGCGCCGGCCGTCGAATCGGGTATAAGGCAAAGTTACAAGCCCAATCCATCACGGCCACGCCATGAACCGCCAGTAGCCGAAGATCGTCCAGAACCAGAGCACCAGCCAGGCCAGAATCGTGACCGGTACGCCGAACTTCACGAAATCCATCACGTCCAGCAGCCTTTGCCCTGTTTCAGGGTCTCGACCCATCCCGAAGACGATGGCGTTGTTCGGGGTGCCCACCACGAGGAAGTTGGCGAAGGAAGAAGAAAAGGCGCAGGCCAGGCCGATCTTCCAGACGTGCACATCCGCGAGGGTCGCCATGGGAAGGACGATGGGGCCGAGCGCCGCCACCGTGGCGCCATCGCTCATGAAGTTGGTCATCAGGCCGGTGAGGAGGCTCACGCCGATGGCGAGATTGTCCCCCTTGGCCAGAAAATCAGGAAGCGCGTCCACAAAGGCCATGGCCATCCACAGGGCGCCTCCGGTGAACCGGAGAGCCACACCCATGGCGCAGGCGGCGGCGTAAAGGCCGACCACGTCAAAGGCCACCCCCTCCTGCAGGTCCTCCCAGGTGACGATCCGGCAAAGGAACATGGCCATGACCGCGTAAAGGGTGGGGCCTCCCAAGCCGGAATGTTCGCCCAGGATGATCCACGCAGCGACCAGAATGACGAGGATCACGGCCATCATGGCTTCTTTTCCCCCGAACTTGGGCATCCTGGCCACTTCGGCTTTGACGATCTCGCTCGGGTTGATGTCCTTGACCTTGAAACGGGGCTTGCAGCGCAGGTACATGTAAGCGCCGATTAAGATCCCGGTCAAGGGAACAAAGGGCATGCCGTACTTCATCCAGTCAAGGAAGGAGATGGTTTCTCCGTAACTCATGAGGTAGCCGACCATGATGGCGTTGCGGCCTCCGGCGGCAGGGGACCCGGGGCCGCCATGGTTGGCGGCAAAACAGATTCCCAGGAGAAGAAAAACCGCTAAAGCCCTGTCTTTTTCCACGCCGTACATTTTGCAGCTCACCTTGTAAACGCCCATGAGCACGGGGATCAGAAGGGCGACCAGCGCGTGTTCCGAGAGAAAGCTGGCGCACATCCCCAGGACAGGTAAAAAGACAAGAGCGAAACCCTTGGCGCTCTTGATCCTGCTCAGAAGGATCAACCCGATGCGCTTGTCCAGACCGGTTTTGGCCACCCCCACGGCGATGGCCAAAATCCCGAAGATGAAGAAAACCGCATCCTGCATGTAGGCCCTGGAGATGTCTTCAATGGGAAGGATGGCGAAGAGGTAAAGCATTACCGCAACCAGGAGATCCGTCGCGCCCAGGGGCAGGGACTCGGTGCCCCAGAGAAACACGACGAGTGCAAAAATGCACAGGGTGACCTTGGCCATCTGGGCCACTTCACGGGCCGTGAGGAGGGGTTTTGCCTTGGTGTGAGCCTCGTCCACCTGGGGACCCTGGGCCTTTTCCCCTTTGAACGCTTCGGGCCGCAGCTTGAGGTTGATCGCGTCGGCGATGGTCTTTGCGCCTGAGGGAAGACGGTAACCCTGGGGATCTTTGGCGCTGACCATGTCGATCATGCTTTGAGGAGGAGGCATGAGGACCAACACGGTGAATATCGTGATCGCCATAAGCAGCAGCACGGGCTTGTATCCCGGCTTGCTCGCCCAAAAACCCGAAGGTTCATTCCTGGGACCGCCTGCCGCCGAAGTGTGTGCCATAGTTTCCTCCTCGAGTCGGTGGTCTGTTCGATGACCCTGCAGCAAAGGTCAGCCGGAACACCAAGAGAATCCTCGAACTCTGGGACGAGACGGGATGAAAATAGCACAACAGGGAAATTTTGCAACCGGTCCTGTCTTGCCCCGTTCCGGAAAACCGATGGGCCACTTTTTGAAAAAAAACCGCCTTTTCCGGGGCCGGGTGACCTGCCCGGGAAAGAAGCTAACTATACATAGGCAATGTTTGTGCCAAAGGACGGGAAAGGTTTTTCGGCTAACGTCTCGTAAATATGAGCTTTATAAGAGGGGTGGCATATGAACAAGCGCTTCGTGTCCCTTCCGATGTCAGTGTTTTTTACAGGATGTAAAGAAGGAAGATTGGAGTACTGGAGAAATGGAGTACTCCATTACTCCTTCACATTGAGTAATTCCTGAATTTCTTTGCTGATTTTGGACCGGTAGAACTGGAAGGAGGAAGGATTGGCCATGATCATGTCGAGTTGCCGGGTGTGGATGGTGAGAAAGCCGAGCACTCTCAGCCGCTCCTTCATGAATTCCATGTCCTTGTCCTCCAGGCGCGCCAGGAGGGTGTCTTCCTTGACCTGGGTTCGAAAACCGTAGTCGTCGAGGATTTCCTTGATGAACAGGACCCGCCTGTGCCGTCTTCCGAAATCCGCGGCCCCTCCCTTGAACTGGAAGCTGATGTAATTTTCACCGGACCTTTCGCTGACGAGGGTCTCAACCGTGGAAAAATGGAACCCAAGGCGGGAGTTAAGGCTGCAGTAATTCTTCGAGATCATGAAATAGTTCCGGTTGCCGTAATTGGAGCGCATGCCCGGCACAAGGGCCGTGTTGGTTGTAGCCTCGAACATGACGGACATGAAGCCCTTTCCGTCCATGGGGGGAGGCCCCTCCCACGACTTGACGGAAATGCCTTCCCAAAGGGCCAGCATGGGAATGGAAATGATGTTTTCCAGCTTGACGTACCTGCCTTCGACCTCCTCCTCGAACCCGTCGTCCAGGTTCAGGACCCACCACTGCATGGGCACGTCGCAGAGGAGCTGCTTGCTGGAGCGCTCGGGGAAACGGTGCTTTTTGCCGAACTGGAACATCTCGTGGACCGATTTTTCGTGGCAGAACCGCGTGATGTCATGAAAGGTCTTACAGTTTTCCGCCTTGAAACCCGGTGCGTCCGGATCGAGCAGGTTGAGAGGAACGATGAGTGCCGAGACCCCTTCAAGGGCCGCATAAACAGGGCTTCCCGCCATGAGGTTTTCGACTTTGTGTTCCCTTGCCAAAAGCTCTTCGATCCTGCCTTCGTAGACCCTGTGGCCGTCCGCATCCACCGTGACCATCCTGTCGTTTTCAAGCTTTTCCATTGCACCGGGCAAACCGAAAAGGGCGGGAACTTCGAACTCCCGCGACACGTTGGCCAGGTGGCCGGCAATGCTCCCCTGCTCCGTGATCACTGCGGCGGCGCGGCTCAGCAGGGTGGCCCACCGGGGAAGGGACTGGGCCGTCACCAGCACGGCACCCTCCGGGAACTTGAGTGCATCCATGTCCTTTTTCACGATGCAGACCGGTCCGGCGCCGGCGCCGCGGCTTGCCGTGACTCCTCCCCTGAGCAATACCCGGCCGGGCTCTTTTCCGTTTTCCCGCGGTTCCCCGCCCTCGGTTGCCGGGGTTTTTTGCTCCAGGGGTCTGCACTGGAGCAGAACGATGCCTCCTTCCTTGTCCACGGCCCACTCGATGTCCTGGGGCCGGCCGTAGTAATCCTCCAGTCGAACGGCCATCCTCGCCAGTTCCAGGGCTTCCTCATCCGACAGGGAAGGCTTTGCGCTCTCTTCTCCCGTGGTGTCCAGCCGGCAGACCCCCTCGTCCGCGTAACAGACGAACATCTGCTCTTTTACGGCGATCTCCTTTTCCCGGATCACCACGGGGTCTCCCCGGGAGACCATGTAAAGATCCGTGGCCGCGCTTCCGTCCACCACCGACTTGGGAAGGCCCCAGGTGGCGTTGATGAACACCGCTTCATCCCGGATGTTGATGGGGTTTCGGGAATACATGACCCCGCCGCTGCGGGCGTCCACCATCTGCATGCAACCCACGCACATGGCGACGTCTTCATCCCGGATGCCCCGGTTCAGCCGGTAGGTCATGGCCGTGATCCCATACTTGCTCGCCACCACATCCTTGTAGGCCTGGAGGATATTTTCTCCGCTCACGTTGAGCTCCGAGCGATACTGGCCGGCAAAGGATGTGCCCGGCAGGTCTTCTCCAAGGGCGCTGCTCCTTAGCGCCACCCGGATTCGCGGGCCGGCCTCCGATTCGAGGGCCCGGTACTGTTCCGTGATGGCTTCTTGCAGTTCATCGGGCAGGGGAGAGCCGATGATCAACTGCTGCAGGGAAGCGCTGAGGGCGTAGAGCTCATCCAGGCGGTCCACGGTGGCCGACTGGATGCGGCGGTCGATCTCGGCCTGAAGGTCGTTGTGTTGCATGAAGCGGTCGTACGCGGAAGCGCTGACGGCAAAGCCTCTCGGGATTTTCAGCCCGGTCTTCTTGCCGATCTCACCCAGGTTGGCGGTCTTGCTCCCTACCTGATCCGCCATGGTCTTGTCCACCTCATGAAGGGGGATGACGAGAGGCCCCTCCCTCAACTCCGCCTTGGAGCGGATGAAGGGATTGATCTTCATTTGGATGTCCTTGAACCGATCATAGAGGACACGGTATTTCCCCGGGGCCAGCTCATTGATGTTCTTGACGATCTGGAAAACGCTCGTGGAGACGCTGATGCAGCGCGATCGCACGAAAGACATGCCGAAGGGGTAGGTCCCTTTCAGGGCCTCCTCCATTTCCGCCATGGTTTCCAGAGCCTTGTTGTTGGCGTTCAGGAGGAGCTTGAACGCGTGGTAGCGGTCCTTGAAGGCAACGCGCAGCTCGTCGGCGCTCCCGAGTTCCTCTTCCTGCACTCTCAGAATCGTTTTCCTGACAAAATCAACGAGGCCCATGGATTTACCCTACCTGTGAAAATCCCCTTCGAGAAGCTGTCCGACAACCTTAACTCCCCCTCCCCTTTATCCCCTCCCGCCAGGGGAGGGGATAGTCGTTGTCGGACGGGGGCATGGGGGATTTCTTGAGTCAATCATAACCCGCCGGGGTGAGATAAAAAAGGCCAAAGGGCCTGGATCTCCCTTCGGCCTCCCGGAATGTGAGCGTGGGACCTAATGGCCCAGGTTAAGGCCCCAGCCCTCAAACATGAAAAGGATGGAAAATCCGTACCACAGCGTGTAGACGACATAGAAGAACAGGGAGAACATCACGGTGCCCCAGCGCTCGCCGATGCTCTGCGCTGGGATCTGATAATAATTGTAGGATGCTTCCAGAGCCTTCTGTTGCACCAGGACGACGGCTTTTCCCTCTTTGAACTTCTTCTGCTTCCCAAGGTCCTTGTCCATCTCCTGGAAAGCCTTCCACCAATTGTAGAGGACCCGCCTTTCCTCGTAGCCGTATTTGCCGCTGACCTGTTTGCCGTCGTTTCGGTACATGGCATCCGAATCCTCCAGTGCCGCGGAAAGAATCTTGCCGAGGTCCCCTTTCACGGTGAGCGAACTTTCGGAAACAGCGACCTCAGCGCCTGCGGATTTGAAAAGGGAAGCGGTCTGCTCCGCCTGTTTCCTGTCGGCCGTCTTGATCGTCACAGCGACCTGGTTTCCGCTGAATTGGGCCACGTCCTTTTTCACCTTGGGGATGTAGTAGGCCGAACCCTTGGAAATGCAGTTGTAGAGGTTGTCGAGATAGTCGAGCCCGTTCTTCCCGTTGTACAAGGGCATGAAGAACAGGACAAAGACGACAGCGAAGCCGATGATCAGACCCAGACCCAGATAAAGCTCTTTTGGTTTGCCTGCCATGACTAAACCTCCCCCTTCAGGAATCGAATGTTCTTCAGGAACGTCCCGATGACCCAGATACCGAATATGCCCACCACCAGGAAGAATGCCACGATCCCGATGTTTTCCAGAAAGGCGCCCGCCTGTTTGGAAATGGGGATCACCTCCATGTCCCCGAGCTTGCCCGGAAGAGCGAAGATCCGGTTCACGAAACCGGCCAGCACCGCCATGGCATAAAAGCCGCGGATGGTGATGCCCTTGACCACCTTGGTCACCATGGCCCCGATCTGGATGCCGAAAAGCGATCCGAGGAGCATGCCCATGGCCAGGGTGTAAAAGATGAAGCCGTAGATGGCGTACTGGCTGATGGCGGCATAGCCTGCGGTGAAGATGATCTGGAAGATGTCCGTTCCCACCGTGGTCATGGAGGAGACCCCGAGCATGTACACAAAAATGGGAAAGGTGAGAAAGCCGCCTCCCACGCCCATGATGCCGGCGGTCAGTCCCACCAGGGCCCCGCTCAGGACAAGGAAGACCCAGGAGATGCTCCGGCCGCCGGGGGTGAAGTCATAGTCGAACTTGACGAGGGGCGGAATCCTGACCCCCTGGAGCTTCCTGGGAAGATTGCCGATGGCGGCGCCTTCGTCTTTGCCTCCGTGGGCTCCCTGGCCGGCGCCGTGGAAGTCCTTTTCCCGTTTCATGGTCCGGCTCGCCTTGAGAAAATCCGTTAGCGCGTAGAAACCCAGGAACCCCAGCATGAGGGCGTAAATGGTGGTGATGAAGGCGTCGCTCAGAACGGGATTGATCTCGTAGAGAACGCGGTTGATGACCCCGCCCACCGTGGCCCCGATGATGGCGCCGATGAGAAAGACCGCGGCGAGGGGAACCGACACGTTGCCCAGTTTCCTGTGGATCACGCTCCCCATGATGGCCTTGGCAAAGATGTGAAAGAGGTCCGTGCCCACGGCCAGGATGCCCTTGATCCCCGCGCTCATGAGCGCAGGGGCGATCACAAAGCCGCCTCCGGCGCCGATGCACCCGGTGATCAGACCGGCGATCAGGCCGATCAGAATCGAGGCCACGAAGATGCCGGTCGAGTAAAAGGCTGGGCTGTACGCCTTTTTGCCGCCCAGAAATTTGGGCAGCTCCCCGCTGATCTCGTCGGCAAAAGCGATACCTCCCAGGATGGCAGGGATCAGGAGAAGGGCCAGCAACAGCATCCGCCTCCTGTCCCAGAAGATCGTGTTGGACACCCTGATTTCCCACTCCGCATGGGCTCTGGCGCCCGCCATCATGAATCTGCCCCACTCGTGAAAGAATCCCATAGGCCGGTCACTCCTCTAATTGAATTTTCCCCATTCCTTTGATCTTTTCGAGCTGGATCGTTCGCCGCTTGTGGGCGTCCTGGATCTTGTACAGCAGATCGTCGATCTCCACCGGCTTCATCAGGTAGTCGAAGGCCCCGAGCTCCATTCCCTCGATGGCCACTTCCAGGCTGGCATGACCCGTCAGCATGATGACTTCCACAAGCGGATGCTTTTTCTTGAGCGCTCTCAGGGTTTCAATCCCATCCATGCCCGGCATGCGCACGTCCAGGACCACCACGTCGGCAGGGCTCTTTTCCAGAAAACGGAGGGCTTCCTCGCCGCTCTTGACTCCCGTGGCATTCACCTTTCTCTTCTGAATCCGTTTCACCAGAGTCTCCAGGAACTCCTCTTCATCATCCACCAGAAGCACGTTGAATTCTTCCATCTCTACGACCTTTCTGCTCGCATCGCGCCCTTGATTTTTTCTATCAGTTCTTCCAGGTCGCAAGGCTTGGTCAGATAATCGGATGCCCCCAGCGCGATCCCTTCCCTTGCGGCTTGCTCGGAACCATGGCCCGTAAGCATGATCACCGGCATGGCCGGCACCATTTTCTTGAACACCTTGAGCACTTCGATCCCGTCCATGTCTTCCATTTTGAGATCCAAGACGGCCGCGTCGAAATCCTCTTTGCGGAGCGCCTGGATCCCCTCTGTTCCGCTCAGGGCCTTGGTGACCTCGATGCTCCTTTTGGCCATCCGGTTCGCAAGCACATTCACGTATGCTTCTTCGTCATCGACCAGAAGAAGTTTGATGGGGCCTTTTTTTCGTTCCTGATTCATCTTCTCCCTGGCTCCTCGGACCGGCGAAGGGCAGTGCTTAGGCCCGCCTCATGGTGATTTCCTTGATGCGGGCTTCAACGATCTTCCTCTCCTGCTCCCGTTTTCTGGAGGCCGCGCCTCCCACCTTTGCCACCAGAACTTCCATGTCACAGGGCTTCATCAGGTAGTCGAAGGCGCCCAGTTTCATTCCCTCGATGGCCGTCTCCACGGTGGCATGGCCGGTCAGCATGACGACCTCCACCAGGGGATAGGCTCGTTTGATTTCCCCCAGGGTTTCGATGCCGTCCATGCCGGGCATTTTGACGTCCAGGATGACCACCTCCACATTGCTCTCTTTTTGGCCGAGCTTTTCCAGAGCCTCCGCCCCACTGAATGCGGTGGTAACCTGCAGGTCTCTTTTGCTGAGGCGATTCGTCATGGTTTCCACAAAGGGAACCTCATCATCTACCAGGAGCACATTTGCAATGGCCATACTCTGCCTCTCCTATGGGTTATATCGTGGAACTCATTAATCGTCTCGAAATAGTATTGACGATGCATCCCTTAATACTTTTCAGGGCCTGCGGGGCGCGTTCCCATTCTGTCCAGCGTGTCCTCGGGCAACGGGATTTTGACGCGAAACGTCGTCTCCACGTCAGGCGCGCTCTGAACTTCGATCTCGCCCCCATACTTCTTGATGATCCCGTAGCAGATGGACAGCCCCAGCCCGGTCCCCTTGCCCACCGGTTTTGTCGTAAAAAAGGGATCGAAGATCCGGCCCAGGTTGGCCCGTGGGATGCCCGGCCCATTGTCCGAAATCTCCACCACCAGATGCCTTTCCTCGAGCAGGGTTCTGACCTCTATCTTCCCTCCCCGCTTTTCCATGGCATCCATCGAGTTGTTGATGAGATTCAGAAACACCTGCTGCATTTCGGATTGGGACACCATGACCGTGGGCAGATCTTCCTGGAAATCAGTCGTGATGGTGATGTTCCCATACTTGGCCCTCTGGCCCGAAAGAACCACCAGCTCATCGAGGAGCTCGTTGAGCTGCACATCCTGCTCCCTGGGATCCGTTTTTCGCGCAAAGCTCAAAAGCTTGTACGTAATATCCTTGCAACGCTTCCCCTGGGTGCGGATCTGGCTCAGCGCGCGCTTGAATTCCGAGAGGTTGGAGCTCTCCTTGAATTCTTCCTCTTCGAGCAGATCGCCGATCCACCCCGCCTCCTCCACCATGATGGCCACGGGGTTGTTGATCTCGTGGGCGATGCCGGCTGCGAGTTCACCGATGGAAGCCAGCTTGCCCGTCTCGATAATCTGTTCGTCCACCTTATTTTTTTCTTGATCAGTCTTCGCGATCCGCTTGACAATCCTCCCTGAAAGGATGAAGGCCATCGTGAGAATGGCCAGTCCCCCGAGGACATTAATGAGGATCGTCCATCGCAGCGCTCTGCCCAGGTCCGAAAAGGCGTCTGCCGAGTCTTGCTGATAAACCAGCAGCCAGTCATTGCCTTTGAGAAAATCCGCAACCAGAATGTTTTTCTTGCCTGTGCTGTCGCATCGTTCCGCGATGCTCATCTTGTTTTCGCCCGCTTTGCCTTCCGCCAGAACGTCGAGATAAATGTCTTTGCACGCCGCCACATCGAGAAGGGAGCGGGTTTGGAATTCGCCGTCTTTGTTCACGATGAACGCAAACCCCGTTTGCCCGATGCGGATGTTCTCCACCAGGGTGTTGAAGGCCACAAAGTCAATGGTGGCCCGCAAGAGCCAGCTCTGCCCTTTCCAGTTCTCCTTCACGGCGATGATGAAATGCGGGAGCCCGCGTAGCCCCAGGAAGACATCGCTGATAAAGTACTCCCTGGTCATGGCCATCTTGAACCACTTGGCATCGGAGTAAAGGGCTCTGCCCAACTTATAGGGCCCGGAATACGCAACCTGGATGCCTCGCTCATTGACAACGCCGAGGTCGACAAAGACAGGCCCGAATTCTTTCTGAAGCGTGAACAGCCGGTCATGGAGAAAAGATTCGTCGCTGAGCTCTTCAAAGGAAAAGGTCCTGGCCATGAAGCGAATGTCATCCAGCCGCTCATTCAGAAAGCCGTCGATCTTCTGCTTGTGTTTCTGAACGACTTCGCCGAGGTGGGCGTAGATCTTTTCACGATAGGAGTTCTGGAACTGATAAAGAAGAAGCCCGCTGACCAGGATCATGGGGGTGATGGAGACCACAATGACAAGGAGGACGATATTCCTTGTGAGGGAGCGGTAGTATCCATGACCTGAGCTGTCTTTCTGATTCATCTCTGTTCCGGGCCGGAAAGAAGCCTGAATTTTATTTTATACCTCTTCTTTTCCCTTTTGCCAAGTGCGCTGGAATCCGCATGGGAATTGCCGCTTGGGTTTCCCTTACCGAGGCACGGTCACGGGCATGCCCATGAGGGGCCACAGCACCGCGGCTGCAAACGCGACGACCAGCATCATCACGACGCTCGCAGGGATTCCTGCCGCCAGGAACTCCCCGGTTGTGAACTGCTTGGAGTCATAGGCGATGGCATTGGGAGCCGCGCCGATCAGAAGCAGAAAAGGCATCCCGGAGGTCACCAAGGACGCATAAAGAATCACTTCCGGCGCCACGCCGAGGTAGGGCGCAATGACCAGGGCCACCGGCAGCGAGATGGCAATGGCCGCCACGTTCATGATGAAGTTGGTCATGATCATCACAAAAAAGGCGATCCC
>ENA-OSEO01001539-OSEO01001539.1-sediment-metagenome-genome-assembly--contig:-NODE-1539-length-40702-cov-13.558769_pt1 | contig 40702 bp, 31 predicted proteins | sample MGYA00237883_ERZ534232 | MGnify/ENA metagenome assembly ERZ534232 | reverse complement strand
TTTGTGAGTGTCTGTTTCTGAGAGGCTGTGAAAGTCTGATAATTTTTTGGCGTAATGATTGTTAGATGTGTAAATTGGCTGCGGCTTTGTTATTGTTTTTGTGAGGGGGACTTTCTTTGTGCTTTATCAGAAGGGGTTGGTCGATGTTTTTTGGTTTAAATGTAGGAATTATGTAGGTTTTTGTCGCGGTTATACGAAGGTTTATATGCTTGAATATGACATATTATCATATATGATATGTCCAAAAAAGGACATATTGTATATGAGTAAAACAAGAATACACATCAAAAACATGAATAAAGAGGCATAAAAAATGAAAAGAGTATTTACAACAAACTGGTACCTACAAAAAATATATTTCTCACCAATCTCCGAGAACGAGGACATCATACAAAAACCAACGGCAACAACAAATGTTTAAGGACAGGCAGAGACTAAAACCAACCCTCTCTGAGTTCAATAAAGCGCTAGCAGTTTTAATGTCACAGGTTTCAGTCTCAGCCCCTCAAAAAACATAGTTGCCCAAATTGCATCCAGTCCATATCAAAAAAAGGACAAACGCACAACTGAAGACTTCTTCTTTTACAGGTTTTACCTGTTTCTTGGCTCTGGAAAAATCCAGAATTTTTATGTTTGAATGATTTTCATAAATTATAAAAAGCTCATTTGAACAAATGGGTTCCATGAAATTGAACATCTTCTGAGGGACACGAAAAGTTGAATGACATTGAAGTAGATTCGGTGACTAAACGTTTTGAAGACATGACAGCAGTTGACAGCCTTTCCATGAGCGTAACGAGGGGAGAACTGTTCGGCTTGCTTGGTCCTAATGGAGCAGGCAAGTCTACGCTCACAAAGATGATTTCTGGGATGCTGAATCCTACGTCAGGAACAATCAAAGTGGGAAACTATAGCATCCAAGATGAACCTATGAAAGTTAAGGAGCTACTTGGCGTTGTTCCTCAAGACATCGTACTCTATGATTATCTGAATGCAAAAGAAAACCTTGCATTTTATGGTAGGCTTTACGGTTTGTCAGGAAAAAAACTCAAGGACAGAATCAATGAACTGCTAAGGTTTACACAGTTAGACGAGAAGGCAATGAAGCGTCACGTCTCCACTTACTCGGGAGGAATGAAACGGCGAGTCAACATTGCCGCTGCACTTCTACATGAACCCCAAGTTATACTGCTGGATGAGCCGACAGCCGGACTTTTGACCCACAAAACAAGCATGCCCTCTGGGAAATCATTCAGTCACTAAAGAAGCAGGGCAAAACAATCGTGTTGACGACGCACATGATGGAAGAAGCGGAAGAACTATGCAGCAGAGTTGCAATCATGGTTGTTCTCCCTATTTAAAGCAAATCCGAAATTCGAATTTCGTGCTTCGGATTTGTTTTTAAGTCCGCTCCACAGAGACAGGATCAAATATCCAGCTCTCTCACTTCCAGTGCGTTTGTCTGAATAAAGTCCCTTCTGGGCTCTACCTTGTCGCCCATGAGAATGGTGAAGATCTCATCGGCCTCCACCACGTCCTCCACTTTGACCTTCAACAGCGTCCTCTTGTCCGGATCCATGGTGGTTTCCCACAGCTGCCCGGGGTTCATCTCTCCCAAGCCTTTGTATCTCTGGATATTCAATCCCTTTTTCCCTTTTTCCTGAAGAAAGTCGAAGAGCGCCCTCAACCCCTTCAGTTCTTTTCCATCTCCGTCCCCGGAGAGTACAAACGTGGCGCCGTTCCAGTCCTTGAACCGCTCCCCGAGGACCATGACGCGCTTGAGCTCAGGGGAGGAGATCATCTCCCAGTTCACATCCATGGTTCTTCCCTGGTTGAACTGCTCGGTCACGCTGAATTCGTAATATCCCCTTCCTTCCTGGTCCAGCCTTTTCTCTTCTACCCTGTAACCCTCCTGCTGAAGCTTACCTACAAGCTTCTCGACGAAATCCGGGTCCTTGAGCTGGTTCTTTTCCCGGAGACCATTGGAGACCATAAGCTCCAGCAGGTGTTCCGTGTAGCCCCTCTTCGCGAGGCTTGCGAGGTTTTCGTAATACGTGAGAAGGTTCCGGAGAAGGTCTTCCAATTTGCGTCCGGCGAGCTTTTCCCCGTCCCGGATGGTTACCGACTCCTTGTCGGCAATCCTGCGAAGAAGGTACCTGTTGAAGGATTCCTCATCCTTGACATAGGCCTCGTTTTTCCCTTCCGCGACCCGATAGAGCGGGGGCTGAGCGACATAGAGGTATCCGCCCTCGATGAGTTCGGGCATCTGCCTGAAGAAAAATGTCAGGAGGAGGGTCCTGATGTGCGCCCCGTCCACATCCGCATCCGTCATGATGATGACCTTGTGGTATCGGAGCTTGGCAATATCGTATCCCTTCTCGCCGATGCCGGTTCCAAGGGCAGCGATCATGGTCCTGATTTCTTCGCTCGACATCATCTTGTCGAAGCGGGCCTTCTCCACGTTCAGGATCTTTCCCTTGAGAGGAAGAATGGCCTGAAACTTCCTGTCCCGACCCTGCTTCGCCGATCCGCCTGCCGAGTCCCCCTCCACGATGAATACCTCGCTTCTCTCAGGGTCCCGTTCCTGGCAGTCCGCCAGCTTGCCGGGGAGTGAGAAGTCCGAGAGCACCCCTTTTCTCCTGGCGAGCTCTTTGGCCTTCCTGGCCGCCTCCCTGGCTCTTGCCGCCTCTACGACCTTCCCCAGGATCGCCTTGGCCACACCTGGGTTTTCTTCGAAGACCATGGCGAGCCGCTCGTTTACGAGGGTTTCCACCAACCCTTTCACCTCGCTGTTCCCGAGCTTGCTCTTGGTCTGGCCCTCGAACTGGGGATTGGGGAGCTTGACGCTGATGACGGCCGTCAACCCTTCACGAACGTCGTCCCCGCTCAGTTTCTCCTTGAAGGTCTTTGCAAAGGATGAACCTTGAAGGTAGGTGTTGATGGTTCTGGTGAGGGCCGACCTGAACCCGATGAGATGGGTCCCTCCCTCCCGGGTGTTGATGCTGTTGGCAAATGCGAGAATGATCTCATTGTAGGAGTCATTGTACTGAAAGGCGACCTCCACCATGACCGCGTTCTTCTCGCCGCTTATGAAGATCGGTTCAGGGTGGAGCACGGCGCGGCTCTTGTTGAGATAGGTGACAAAGGAGCTTATCCCCCCTTCGTAGTGGAACTCCTTGCTCTTGCCCGACCGCTCATCGGAGATGTCTATCTTTACCCCTTTGGTGAGGAAGGCGAGCTCCCTCATTCTCCTGGCAAGGGTGTCAAAGTCGAACTCCACGGTTTCGAATACGGTCGGGTCCGGCTTGAAGCGGATCCTGGTTCCTCTCCTTGCCGTTTCCCCGGTGACCTGCAGCTCTGTCTTTTTTTCTCCCAGTTCATAGCGCTGGGAGTACACCTTGCCGTCTCGGTATACCTCGACCTCCAGAAACTCGGAAAGGGCATTGACCACAGAAACCCCGACACCGTGCAGCCCGCCGGACACCCGGTAGCTCTTGTTGTCGAATTTGCCCCCTGCATGGAGCACTGTCATGACGACTTCAAGCGCGGGAACCTGCTCGGTCTCGTGCATGTCAACCGGTATACCTCTGCCGTTGTCGGTGACAACAACGCTGTTGTCCGCCAGTATCTGAATGTCAATATGATCGCAATACTCCGCAAGAGCCTCGTCGATGCTGTTGTCCACCACTTCGTAAACGAGATGATGCAGTCCGTCGACAGCGGTATTGCCGATATACATGGCCGGTCTCTTGCGAACCGCACTGAGGCCTTCCAGTACCTTGATGCTGTCTGCCTTGTATGTAGAATCCGATCCAACCATATCTAAAGCCTCATGGGCATAATCAACCCCAGAAAGCCTTTGTCGTCGCTTCCTTTGATGATGCAGGGGCTGGAATTATCGATCAAGCCGACCTCCACGATCTCGCTGTCCATGTTCTGGAGGACGTCGGTAAAGTATTTCGGGTTGAAACCCGCGTCAAATCGCTCTCCCTTGTAGTCGATTTCAAGCTTCTCCTGAGCATCGCCCAGGTCCGGATTCACGGAAACGAGTTCCATGATGTTGTTCTCCAGGCTGATCTTAACCCCCCGGTAGGTTTCATTGCTCAGGATCATCATCTTCTTCATTCCATCCAGAAGGGCTTCTTTCTTTATCTTGATCACGGACTTGGTCCTCTTCGGGATCACTGCGTTATAGTCCGGGAATTTGCTTTCAAGAAGTCTCATGACCAGCATCGACTCCCCGGCCCGTGCCAGGCAGTTGCTTTGTTTGAAACCCAGCTGAAGCACTCCCCCTTCGGAGGCGAGCTTGGAGAGTTCCATCATGCCCTTCTTGGGAATCATCACACCTGAAGGCATATCGATACTCTTGATCCCCTCAACCTGCTTCTCGATCAGGGACAACCTGTGCCCATCGGTGGAAACCATCCTGAGAAAAGACTTTTCATCCTGTGCCATTTTTTCCACATAGATGCCGGAGAGTTTGAACCCCGCTTCCTCCATCGTTACGGAATAGATCGTTTTCTCGATCATCTCCCGGAGCACAAGGCCGTCGATCTCGGCGGTCATTACCCCTTCAGGTTCTACAAACACAGGGTATTCATCAGGAGGCAGACAGGCCAGATTATACCGGGCGTTCTCATCGGAAATGAAAATCCTGGCGTTTTGCCTCTCTTTCAGGAGAAGCTTTTCGCTCTTGCTTTCCTTGAGAATTTCAAAAAACTTCCTCCCCGGAATAGTGACGCTTCCCGGGACAGCAACCTCAGCGACCGTCTTCTGCTGAAGGCTGATCTCAAGATCGGTGGCCGATATGACCAGTTCGGAACCTTTTGCCGAGACCAGGATCATTGACAGAATAGGCATATTGCTCCTCTTCTCGATGATACTCTGGACTCTGGAGACAGCCCTGTACAGTTCCTGTCTATTTACTGTTACTTCCATATTATCCTCCGACTAATAGTCATAATAAGATCTTCGCTTTTGTGCATAACTGTTTCAAGTACTCAAAGTGAAAGGGGAAAATTCTGAACTCTTTCTCAACATTCCTTTGTCGGTGGCGCCTTCTCCTGGTACGAAAACCTATCGGAACGAGTTATCGACAGCAATTCCCTGAAAAGTTTTCATCATGGTCAGGAAATGAGATTTTCGATCCTGGTGAGGTCGTCGGTCGTCGACTTTCCCTGATCCCTGTGCTGCTCGATCTTTCGTATCGCATGGATCACGGTAGAATGATCCTTATTGCCGAAGGAACTGCCGATCTCCTTGAAAGAAAGGTCCGTATGCTTCCTTGCAAGATACATTGCAACCTGCCTTGGGTAGGAATGGGACCTTTTCTTGCCCCCGGTCGTCAGATCATGAATGGGGATATTGAAGTAACCGGCCGTTACGGATTTGATGTCCTCGATCCCGATCTTTGATTGATTCGAGCCTTTGATCAACGATTTTGCCACGGAAATATTGATCTGGCCTCCCTTGAGCAAAGCATAGCTTCTGATCTTCATAATGTTTTTCTTGAGAGCCTTGAAGTCCCTGCTTGCGTGAGAGAGAAAGAAAACCACATCCTCCGGGAGGTGGACGCCATTGTCCTTTCCCATTTTTTTTATAATGCCCAGGAGTCCGTTGTGATCCGGCATCCCTATCTCCGCCAGGACTCCCCATCCCAGTCTGGATAAAAGAGGCTTGCTGATGCCCTCCAATTCCTGAGGCGGCCGGTCCGCGCTGAACACCATTCTCCTGTCCCTGGAATAAAGGGAATCGAAAAGAGACACAAGAGTGTTCTGTTCACCGGTCCGCTGGCGTAGAAGATGAACGTCGTCGAAGAGGAGCACATCGAGAGAAGAGAGCCTTTCTTCAAAGGATTGATATTGATCCTTGCTCGAATAGACGCTACACTCTGAGACGAAGGTCGCACACGGCACGAATCTGACCGCCGCATCAGGGGTTTCAACCCTGATGCGGTTTCCAATAGCATGAAGAAGATGTGTTTTGCCCAGCGCCGGCCCTGAGAAGAGATAGAGCGGGTTGTAGGCCCGGGAGGACTTCTCCGTCACCCGGAGCGCCGAGGAGCAGGCAAAACGATTCCATTTACCCTTCTGCATTTCATCAAAGGTCAGGGACTGGTCAAGACCCGGTTTGATACCCTCCGGATCTTCCGCACGCTCCTGGGCGGACTGTTCGTAACAAAAGCTGACCTTTGGGGACGCTTTGAGTGTTTTGGCAAAACATTCCTCGATGGCGGGAAGGTATTTTTCCATCATCCAGATGGCGTGAAACCTGTTCGGTACGGATATGACGGCCGAGTCTCCTTCCAGAGTTTTAAGGGTTGCCTTAGAGAACCAGGTTTGGAATTCGCCGTTCGGCAACTTGGACTGAATTCTCTTTGTCACTCGCAACCAGATATGTTCGCTAGTTACCATCAGAGGAGAGAGATCCTTTGTTTAAGACTCCTTGAATATTAGAAAAAGTTTGAGATGAGCGCAACTAAAAAGTGGCCCTCACAGGAGGTTTGAATGTCACGATCTTCCTTTTCCATCGGCTTCGCGGGCAAGGGCGGAACCGGCAAGACCACGACTGCCGGATTGCTGGTTAAATACCTCGTGGACAACAAAATGGTGCCGGTTCTGGCAGTGGATGCGGATGCGAATGCCAACCTGAACGAGGTCCTGGGCATGAAGGTGGAGCAAACCCTGGGCGATGCCAGGGAAGAGATGAAAAAAGGTGTTGCCACGGGCATGACCAAGGATGTTTTCATGGAGATGAAGCTGGAACAGGCGGTGGTGGAGGCAAGCGGGTATGACCTCATTGTCATGGGAAGGCCTGAGGGGACCGGCTGTTATTGCGCAGCGAATACGCTTCTCACCAATTACCTGGACAAACTCATAGGCAATTACGCATACGTGGTTGTAGACAACGAAGCGGGGATGGAACATATCAGCCGGTTGACCACAAACAACATCGATGTTCTGCTGGTGGTTTCAGACCCCACGCGCAGGGGCATCCAGGCTGCAGCAAGGATCTTCGGTCTCACTGCCGAGTTGGGGCTCAAGATCGGCCGGAAGCACCTGATTGTAAATCTCGCCAAGGACGGGCAGAGGGACTCCATTGAGGAGGCTGTAAAGGAGCAGGGTCTGGAGCTGAGCGGTATCATCCCCGAGGATCCGGAGGTCCGGGAATATGATCTGAGGGGCACCCCGACCACACAGCTGAACAAAGACAACAAGGCCGTGGCGGCTGCGTTCGAGATCTTTGAAAAGATCCTCAAAGATAGTGAGCAGTGAGCAGTAAGCAGGTGGATAAGTGAGTGTGACTCACCTTCTTCTCGCTGCCGGTACAAGATATGGGAGCAAGGAACGCCGGCGGCAACAACATATGGCTGGCGCGTTCCGCGGTAGTCGGAAATTAAACTCCTTGAATTGTTGTTCAAATGTCTCTTGACTTTAGGATATTCTCTCAATTATGTTTAAACGACCCTGTAAAGGGTTTTCATGTATAAGGGTTCTACACGTTCCCCTCAGAGTTTGACTCGGACAGCCTGTTCAGTCGAACCCCCAAGTTGAACATATAGGAATCATCAGCGAAAGCAGGTGAATCATCGTCCCTCCGATCGCGCAAGGGACGATGGGCTGGAAATTCCCTTTGCCTGGGGGAATCTCTTGGCCAGAGCCGGAGCGCTGCCGAATAACGGAACCCCAGCGAGTCGACTGCCTTTCTGTCCTGCACGGATGCAGCCGGCCTCTGGAATTTTGAGATAACGAATACCTGTTGATCTAAAAGGAGGGAGCAAATTGGCCTTTCAAATTCCTAAACAGCAATATTCTGGAAAAATCGGTACTACCACGGTGGGAAAGGGCGCCAAAGCAGTGACCCTGGGAGGCGCAGACGCGTACCCCTTCTACCTGTTCGAAGGCAAAATGGAGAACCCTCCGAGGATCGCCATGGAAGTCTGGGACTTCGATCCTTCACAGGACTGGCCCGCAGCCGCAGTGGAGCCCTTCAAGGACGTCATTGGATCGCCGGATGCCTGGGCAAAGAAGTGCGTGGAGAAGTATGGCGCAGACATGATCGTCGTGCAGCTCAAAAGCACGGACCCGAACGGCATGGACCGATCCCCGGCAGATGCCGCAAAGGTCGCGGCCGAGATCCTGAAGGCCGTCGATGTGCCCGTAATTTTTTGGGGAACCGCGAACAACCAGAAGGACGAGGAGGTTCTAAAGCAGATCTCTGAAACCTGTCAGGGCAAGAACGTCGGCCTTTCCCCCATAGAGGAAGGCAATCACAAGGCCATTGGCGCCAGCGCGCTTGCCTACGGGCAGACCATAGTCGCCTCATCGCCGATCGATGTCAATCTCGCCAAGCAGTTGAACATCCTGCTGGGGAATCTCGGCGTCTCCCTGGACAAGGTCATCATCGATCCCACCACAGGCGGCCTGGGGTATGGAATGGAGTACAGCTATTCGGTCATGGAGAGGATTCGCATGGCCGCGCTGACTCAGGAAGACGATAAGCTCCAGATCCCCATCATCGCCAATGTAGGAAACGAAATCTGGAAATCCAAGGAATCCGGCCTGTCCATCGAGGACGCCCCGACCCTCGGCGATCCCGAGAGGCGGGCAATCACGATGGAGACGGTCGCAGCCACATGTTACCTGCTTGCAGGCGCCGACATCGTGACGCTCCGGCATCCTGAGAGCGTCCGTCTCGTGCGATCTTTTATCCAGCTCATGGTGAAGGGCGGCGCGGCTACGGACGTGAAGGAGATCACGAAGAGCCTGCCCCTGGCGCAGGCGGATCTGGCCGCGATCGCTCCCAAACCGGTGCTGACAATCGCAAAGGAAGAGGGGAAGGCCAAGCCGGCCAAACCCAAGGAAGCGCCAAAGGCAGCGGCCAAGCCGGAGAAGAAGGCGGAAGCCCCAAAAGCCGCGCCTGCAAAAGAGAAGGTCGTGGAGATGAAGCCCAAGGCCGAAGACCAGGAGAAGGCAAAAGCCGATGCCGAGGCGAAAGCAAAGGCGGAAGCCGAGGCCAAGGTGAAGGCGGAGGCGGAAGCAAAGGCCAAGGCCGAGGCAGATGCCAAGTCGAAGGAAGAGGCCAGGAAAAAGGCCGAAGAGGATGCCGCAAAGAAGGCGGCTGAAGAGGCGAAGCGAAGCGCCGAAGAAGAGGCCCGAAATAAGTCGCGGGCAAAGGAAGAGGAAAAGGACCAGTTGTTGGCCCTCAGACAGAAAAGAGCTGCGGAGAGAGAGAAGGTCGAGGCGGAAAGAAGAGCGGCAGCCGGCCAGGCTGCTCCCAAGAAGGCGGCGGCCAGACAGGCCGGTCTCGTCGATCGACTCATGGAAAATCTCGATCGCATCCACAGACGTTAATCAGATAAGAAAGAGAGAGGAGGAACCTCTGAAATGACAACAGAAGAAGTCAAGGCCAAAGCGGCGGAGCCCAAAGAGAAAGTGAAGAAGGCGGCGGCAAAGCCGAGCGAATTGAGCGTGGACAAAGCGACTACGGAGATGATCGAGAGATCGCGGGAGCTCGGTGTCGAGACCATTTTCGACCGTGCCGCGTCCATGAAACCGTGCAACATCGGAATCCAGGGAACCTGCTGCAAGAACTGCTCACAGGGACCCTGCCGGCTTCCGCTGACCAAGGATGTGGAACAGGGAGGCGAAGACACACGAAAAGGCCTCTGCGGGGCGACACCCGAGACCATTGCGGCAAGGAACTTTGCCAGGATGGTGGCGGCAGGCGCGGCAGCACACTCCGACCACGGTCGAGGCGTTGCGGAGACCTTTCTGGCAGCGGCCAGAAAAGAGACCCACGATTACAAGATCACGGATACGAAGAAACTCCTGGAGATCGCCCCGGATTACGGCGTAGAGATCACGGTGCAGGGAAAAGACGGCGAAGTCCTGCAGCGCGACATCGACGAGATCGCGGTGGAGGTCGGGGAAAAGGCCCTGGGTCAGTGGGGGCAGCAGACCGGAGAGGTCCTGATGGTGAAGAGGGCCCCAAAGCCCCTTTACGACAACTGGAAGAAGCTCGGCGTGATCCCGAGAGGAATCGACCGGGAGATCGTGGAGATCATGCATCGGACCCACATGGGCGTGGACCAGGATTACGAGAACATCGTGGCCCAGTGCACCAGGGCCTCCCTGGCCGACGGCTGGGCGGGATCCATGATGGCCACAGACCTGCAGGACGTCCTTTTCGGCTGTCCCTACCCGCTCAAGAGTTCGGCCAACCTGGGCATCCTGAAGGAAGACCATGTGAACATCATCATCCACGGACATGAGCCGCTGCTGAGCGAAATGATCGTCACGGCTGCAGAGCTGCCCGAGATGATCGACTATGCTAAGCAGAAGGGAGCCAAGGGGATCCAGCTCGGCGGCATCTGCTGCACGGCCAACGAGATCCTCATCCGCCACGGCGTGCCCCTTGCAGGCAACTACCTGCAGCAGGAGCTGGCCATCATCACCGGCGCCGTCGAAGCCATGGTGGTGGATGTCCAGTGCATCATGGAGAACGTGGCGAACGTAGCCAAGTGCTTCCACACCAAGATCATCACCACCAACCCCAGGGCGAAGATCGCCTCCGGGGAGACCGTTCATATCGAATTCGACGAACATACGGCATTTGACGATGCAAAGAAGATCGTGAAGACCGCGATCGACAATTTCCCCAACCGCAGCAGGGAGGTCATGATCCCGAAGTACAGCTCGCCTCTCATTGCCGGCTTCAGCTACGAGTCCATCAACTATCACCTGGGCGGCACCTTTCGAGGATCCTATACCCCGCTGAACGACAACATCATCAACGGACGGATCCGCGGCGTGGCCGGCGTGGTCGGCTGCAACAATGCCCGAACCGTGCACGACGATGCCCATCTCACCATCGTGAAGGAGCTGATCAAGAACGACGTGATCGTCCTCACCACCGGGTGCAATGCCATCACCTGCGGCAAGGCCGGGCTCCTCACCCCCGAGGCGGCCGGTGTTTACTGCGGTCCCGGGCTCGCAGAGGTTTGCGAGACGGTGGGCATTCCGCCCGTTCTCCACATGGGATCGTGCGTGGACAACAGCCGGATCCTCATGGCCGCCACCGAAGTGGTCAAGGCCGGTGGGCTCGGAAAGACCATCGCCGATCTTCCGGCGGCCGGATCGGCGCCGGAATGGATGAGCGAAAAGGCGATCAGCATCGGCCAGTACTTCGTGGCCTCGGGCGTGTACACCGTCTTCGGCGTGACCATGCCGGTGAGCGGTTCGCCCGTGTTCGAAGACTATCTCTACAAGAAGCTTGAGGGGATCTACGGCGGCATGTGGGATCTTGAAGTGGATCCGATCAAGCATGCACAGAAGATGATCGCCCACATCAACAAGAAGCGCCAGGCCCTTGGCCTCGACAAGTCTCGCGAGAGGGTGCTCATGGATATGGCCGCACGGCAGAAGCTGGAAGCGGCGTAGGAAACGATAATTGAAATTCAGCCTCTTAAGAAGGGAGGAATCAGGTTATGTCTAAGTTAGTAGCGTTTGCAGCCATCCAGGGAGCCTACAACATCGTCTCCAAAGCGGAAGGCAAGTACAAGAGGGCACTGGAAACCTACGGCGGGAGCCAGAAGCTGGAGTTTCCCAACACGGCGTACTTCCTGCCAATCATATATTCTCTCACCGGCATGAAGGTAACGGATCTCGACTCCGCCAAAAAGCCTCTTGATTTTGCGCGGAAGCTCCTGCCCCCTCATGTCAAGAAGGACTGTCATCTCCCCTTTCTCGGGCCGCTTCTGGATGCGGGAATGGCGGCCCTCTTTGCCGAGGAGATCGTGGAGGCCATCCGGTACGTGGAAGACCCGGGTTTTTATCAGCCCGAGGCGGAGGAGCCGGATCTGGAAAACGGAAAGCTGTGGCTCGGCGCCGCGGATGACAAGATCATGAGAAAGAGGGGTGTCGAATTCGTGGACGGCACCGCGCCCGGTTTCGCAGCCATCGTGGGCGCGGCCCCGGATACGGCCACGGCCAAGAAGATTGCCGAAGAGTACCAGCTGAAGACCATCTACGTCTTCATGGCCGCCAACCAGAACGGGACCACCTTTGCCGAGCAGCTCGTGCAGGAAAAGGTCCAGATCGGCTGGAACACGAGGCTCGTGCCCTTCGGTCCGGATATCTCCGCAGCCGTGTTCGCTCTCGGGTTCGCCAACCGCGCAGGCATGGCTTTCGGCGGCATCCAGCCCGGCGATTTCAAGAAGCAGCTCGCTTACCAGAAGGACCGCGTCTTTGCATTCGTCAATGCCCTTGGCGATGTGAATGCAGAGTGGGCGGCCAATGCGGCGGGGTGCGTCAACTGGGGGTTCCCCACCATCGCGGATACCGATATCCCGGAGATCCTTCCCACGGGCGTGTGCACCTACGAACACGTGGTGGCCAATGTGGGCCACGACGAAATGCCCTCCCGATCCATCGAGATCCGCGGGCTCAAGGTGAACGTGACCAAGGTGGATATCCCGCTTGCATACGGGCCGGCCTTCGAGGGCGAGCGCGTGCGGAAAGACGATCTCTATCTCGAGATGGGCGGCGGCAAGACCCAGTGCACCGAGCTCTGCAAGATGGCGGAGATGAACGAGATCGAGGACGGCAAGGTCGAGCTGATCGGCCCCGATGTCAAGGACATCAAAAAGGGGACCCGCATGCCGCTCGGCATCTATGTGCAGGTGGCAGGGAGAAAGACGCAGCCCGATTTCGAGCCTATCCTCGAGAGGCAGATCCATCACCTGATCAACTACGCCCAGGGCATCATGCATATCGGGCAGCGCGACATTTCGTGGATCAGGGTCGGGGAGCCTGCGGTGCAGAAGGGGTTCAGCCTGAAGCACATCGGGACCATTCTCCATGCAAAGTACCATCAGGACTTCGGCAGCATCCTGGACAAGGTCCAGGTCACCCTGTTCACGAAGAAGGAAGACGTGGACAAGCTGACCAAGAGGGCCAGGGCCGAGTACAAGACCAGGGACGACCGCGTGGAGAAGATGACGGACGAGAGCGTGGAGACCTATTACTCCTGCACACTCTGCCAGTCGTTTGCGCCGAGCCATGTCTGCATGGTCAGCCCCGAGCGGACCGGCCTTTGCGGCGCGTACAACTGGATGGACTGCAAGGCGTCCTTTGAAATCAATCCCACCGGGCCGAACCAGCCCGTGGAAAAGGGCGAGTGTCTGGATCCGAAGCTGGGGCAATGGAAGGGAGTCAATGACTTCGTGTTCAAGGCCTCCCGCCAGACAGTCAGCCATTATAACTTCTACAGCCTGGTCATCGATCCCATGACCACCTGCGGCTGCTGCGAGTGCATCGCGGCAGTGCTGCCGGGATGCAACGGGATTATGACCGTGAACAGGGATTACACCGGAGAGACGCCCTGTGGAATGAAGTTCACCACGCTTGCAGGCGTGATGGGCGGCGGGCAGTCCTCGCCGGGTTTCGTGGGACACTCCAAGTACAACATCACCCAGCGCAAGTTCGTCGCCGGCGACGGCGGCCTGCTTCGTTTGGTCTGGCTGCCCAAGGCTCTGAAGGAGGAACTCCGGGATCGCCTCGAAAGGAGAGGCAAGGAAGTGGGCGTGCCGGATCTCATTGACCGGATAGCCGATGAGACTGTGGGGACGACAGAGGACGAGGTGATGGCCTTCCTCAAGGAGAAGGATCATCCGGCCCTGAAGCTGGACCCGATCGTAAGCGGCTAACAGAAGTTGGAGCTTTGAGGTTGGAGGCAAGTGGCCACTGCCCTTGCCTCCGACCTCGAGCGGAACGCGAGCAGGAAATCCGAATCGGATTTCGAGCTTCGGATTTCGAGTTTGCTTTAAGAGAGGAGAGCATTATGGGATTGACAGGAATTCAAATATTTAAATTGTTGCCAAAGACGAACTGCGGTGAATGCGGGGTCCCCACCTGTCTGGCCTTTGCTATGAATCTGGCATCGGGCAAGGCGGAGCTGGATACCTGCCCCTATGTTTCCGACGAGGCGCGTGAGAAATTGTCAGAGGCCTCCGCCCCCCCGATCCGGCCCGTCACGGTAGGCGCCGGCGTAAGGAGCTTCAAGACCGGAGGGGAGACGGTCATGTTCAGGCATGAAAAAACATTCTACAGCCCCACAGGACTTGGCGCACTGGTCCAATCCGACCTTTCGCCGGAAGCGCTGGACAAGAAGCTCAAGGAGTGGAATGCCTTTCAGTACGAAAGGGTGGGTTTGAATCTTCGGCCCGAGCTCGTGGCGCTCAAACAGGCCAAGGGAGACGGCAAAACGTTTCCCGTTCTGGCAAAGAAGATTGCTGAGGAGAGCGAGTTCAACCTGATCCTGATGTCCGACGATCCGGCCGTGTTGAAGGCAGGCGCAGAGGCGGCCGCCGTAAAGAAACCGATCCTTTATGCTGCGACGGAGAAAAACGTGGACGCCATGGGCAAGCTCGCGAAGGAGTTGGGTCTGCCTCTGGTGGTCAAGGCGGAGTCGGTTGAAAAGCTGATCCCCCTGACAGACAAGCTGACCGGCATGGGGCTGAAGGACCTGATCCTGGACTCCGGCGCCCGCGAGCCAAAGCAGCTCTTCGAGGACCAGGTGGTCATCCGGAGGGCGGCCCTGAAGGCCGCGAACAGGTCTCTCGGTTTCCCGACCATCGCCTTCCCCTGCGAGATGGCATCGAACCTGGATGTGGAGACCATGATATCCGCATCGCTCATCTCCAAATACGCCGGCATCGTCGTGATGTCCGATTTCAGGGGAGACAGTCTTTTCCCGCTGCTGCTGGAACGGCTGAATATCTTCACGGATCCGCAGCGGCCCATGACGGTGACCCAGGGCATCTATGAAATCGGGACCCCCAACGAGAATTCACCTGTACTGATTACCACGAATTTCTCCCTCACCTATTTTATCGTGAGCGGGGAGATCGAAGGCAGCAGGGTTCCAAGCTGGCTGCTCATCATGGACACCGAAGGCCTTTCGGTTATGACCGCCTGGGCCGCAGGAAAGTTCTCGGGCGATGCAGTGGCCGCCTTTGTGAAGAAGTCCGGCATTGCGGACAAGGTGAAAAACAAGAGCATCATCATCCCGGGATATGCCGCATCCATCAGCGGTGACATGGAAGAGGAGCTGCAGGGCTGGGAAATCATTATCGGACCGAGGGATGCCTCGCTGATTCCGAAATTCCTGCGCGACAAATACAAATAAGATCCAGGATCCATTTTGGAGGGGGGGAGACTATGCTGCTGATAGGTGAGAATCTCAATGTTATCAATAAAGTGATTGGAAAGGCGTTCAAGGAAAAGGATCCCGGACCCATTGCCGAGGAGGCCAAGAGGCAGAAAGAAAAGGGCATGGATTGGATCGACATCAACCTCGGGCCGGCCAGGAAGGGCGGAGCGGAGCTGATGGAGTTTGTGGTGAAAACCGTTCAGGAGACAATCGGGGACTCGATTCCCTTGTGTCTGGACACCTCCAACATCGAGGCGATGGAAGCGGGTTTGTCCGCTCACAAGGGCAAAGCCATCATCAACTCGATCATGTGCAGGCCGGAGCGGTACGAAAAGATGATCCCGCTTGCGGTGAAATACAAAGCCAACATGATCGCCCTGATGTGGGGACCCGAGGGGCTGCCGAGGGATGAGAACGAGCGCGGAGCGCTCGCCGCAGAACTGATCTATGCGGCCAACGAAGCCGGAGTGCCGAACGAGGACATCTTCGTGGATGGAATCGTGACACCGGTCAACATCCAGCAGCAGCAGGCCTTGAGCCTGCTGGCTTTTCAGGAGATGCTGCAGGACATCGCGCCGGGGTGCAAATCGACTTGCGGCCTGTCCAATATCTCCAATGGACCGCCCGACCACCTCAGGCCCATCCTGAACCAGACTTACATGGTCATGCTGGAGAGAAAAGGCATGTACTCCTGCATCGCCGATGCGTACGACGACCAGCTCGTTGCCATCGCAAGAGGCAAGAGGCCGGACATCGTGGAGCTGATCCACAAGATTATGGACGGCGAGAGCGTGAGCATGGATTCGCTTTCCAAGGAGCTGCAGGGTTATGCCAAGACGGCGCGCGTGATCCTGGGGCACCAGCTCTACTCGGATTCGTGGCTGGAGCTGTAAGCCGCAAAGCGCAAAGCGCATAGGGCATAGCGAAAATGAAAAGGCCTCCCTGGGTTTTCTAGAGAGGCCTTTTTTGATGACCTATCCACAGATTACGCAGATTTCACAGATCTTTTCCACTGCAAAAGCACCGCTAAACGCATCACAAAATGCGCGTCTCCTTCTCCATGCCGATGGGTTTCACTTCATTCAACCCCTCCTACAATTTTTTTCGCAAAGATCTTCGCCATGCTCTATGCGCCATGCTCTATGCTGAGTTTTACCCTGCACCCTGAATCCTGAATCCTGCATCTTGACAATAAACAGCAACTTGGTTATAGATCGACCACGTTTCCGTCAAGGAGAGTGAAACCATGGACCTCGACCTTGTCTTCAACAAGCTGAACGACGACGAGAAGAAATTCGTTTCCGCCTTGATCGACAAGGATCCACTCACCGGCGCCTACAATCGGCGAAAATTCGACCAGGATATTGCTCTTCTCGGCGCCATGTACAAGAGAACCAACAAGGGATCGAGTCTCCTGATAATCGATGTCGATCATTTCAAGGAATTTAACGACACCCACGGCCATCCGAAGGGGGACCTGGTGCTGAAACAGGTGACTTCCACCATCGAGAAGGGGTTGAGGGATTACGACAAGATCCACCTTTACCGCTATGGGGGGGAGGAGTTCGTGGTGATCATCCCCGACATCACGGCCGACAAGGCGATCAGGATTGGAGAGAGGGTGAGAAAGAAGGTGGAGAACTCGTGCCCTGTGACCGTGAGCGTCGGCGTCTCCCAATACAGGACCTTCTCTGAAGGTCTCGAGACGCTGATCCACGAAGCGGACAGCGCTCTCTATGAGGCAAAGCGGAGCGGAAGAAACAAGGTGATGGTCTATGACCAGAGCTCAGAAAACCCGGAAGACAGGGATCGGAGGACTGAGATCGGAAAAGATAGATGTTGAAACCACAGATCATAACCGCAGAGCGCTGCTGGTGGCGGTTGCAGGTGCGAGAGAATGTGAGCAATTCGCTAACTCGCAACCTGCAACCTGCTTTTCAGGAACTAAAAAACGATCTCCATCACATTGAACGGGCAAACCGGGATGCATAGCTCGCAGGCTATGCATTTTTCATGATTGAAGGAGACGCGCATTTCGGGTCGTTGAACAGACAGTGCCCCGCTGGGGCATACTGAAGTGCATGCCGAGCACTCGATGCATCTCTCGTCATGGAACTTCACATCCAGGGCAAGGGCCTTCACTTCCACCTTCATTTCATCCAGGAACTTCAAGCCCGCATCCATGTCCTTCTTGCTGCCTGTGACCTCCACTACCAATCTTCCCTGCTCCCGGGGGGTAATCCGGGCCCGCAGGATGTTGATCTTGAGGTTATACTTCCTGACCAGCTCAAAGGTCACGGGCTGATCGATCAGTGGAGGCGGAAAGCTCAGCACAAGTCTTTTTGTAATCATATCATGCCTCCCTTCAGGCAACCTTCAGCGCTGATTGCGAAGTTGCAGGTCTGGATGTCTCGTTGTTGTTGATCGGCCTTTCGTTCAGCGGCTTGAATGTAACTCCGGAATCAGCCGAAGGAAGAAGGAACACGGGCTCGGTCAGCAGGAAGGAACCCTTTTCGATCCAGCCCTTCAGTATGGCTGCAATCTCCCTGGCCCTCGCATAGGAGGAGAGGGCGGCTGTCGGAATCTTCTTGCCGTTCACTTCAATTGCGCCTGATTTCAATTGGGCGTAAGTCACCTCCCCAAGGTTGCCGGCGATGCAGTTGGGATAAGCGTCGCTGTAATCCACCACCGTTGCCACAAGGTCGGCATCCGTTGCAGAGGTATAGTCCAGGATCTCTTCGTTCAGTATGGGAATGGGGATTCCCAATCCCACGGCCAGTGAAGCTCCGTACCCTGTAAACGAAGCGCCCCTGAGCCATCTAGGGTTCATCTGTTTCAGGTCGCCCTTGACGGAAAGGGTCCCTGCCCCAACCCGCGGAGCGCCCTTTTCGGTTCGGGGAACTGTGGGGTTGTGCTGGGTGCCGCTGTCCACCACATAACCAATCCCTCCTCCGAGAAAAATGCGGGTACCCATGCCGATGGTCCGGTAGAGGGGATCATTGAAGAGGGGGCTGAGCTGACCTGCGCTGCAGTATGTCGCATTCCTCAGGTTTGGCTGCAACACCCCCATGTAGGTGTAAATGACACGGTCAGACAGGTTCACGGCCACATTGTAGTTCTGGTAGCAGTTGCGGATGTTGAACAACACGGCCTGATTCATATCCGCCAGCTTGATCCAGGTCTCCAGCTTGCGGCGGGGATAGCAATCGGTTCCGTAGGCCTTGGCCGTAAGCTTCACATCCTTTCCGGCCACAAGGTCCTCGATCACGTGGCCTCCGCCGTAAGGGAATCTCCCCGGATGGATCTTGTTCCTGGGGTCGTCGTCCGGAATCGCAGTCGCTCCAAGGAACACATCCACTGCCGCAAGCCCGGTGTAGACCGGCACCTCGTTGAGGGATGCTTTCCCTCCTCCTATTTTCATACGCGGTTTGGAATGGCCGATGTTAAAATATGCACCCGAGGAGCACATGGGCGCGAAGGTGCCCGTTGTGACCACGTCCACGTCGTGTGCCGCCTTGCTGCGGCCCTTTTTCTTCACGACATCTATGATCTCCTCGGCAGTGACCACCACCGCCTTGCCGCGCTTGATCTTGTCATTGATCTCCTGAATCGTCTTTGCCATTTTTCCGCCTCCTTGGCCTGCAGGATGTTTCACCAAAAGATCACTTATCCCAATACCCTGCAAAGCCGGCCATTATCCATACCATGCCATCACCTCCTTCGAAACGGCAGAATAACCGCCAAGACGCCAAGTGCGCCAAGAAACGTTTCGTTTTTCCACCTGCCGGATCCTTCCGGCAGGTGGAAAATGATTCTTGCGTCCTTCGCGCCTTCGCGGTTCAATCTATTCAACTCCCGTCTTTGCGCCTGCGCGAGAAGAAGGACACAAACAGATAAGATTACTCCATGGACAAGCTTCGCCCATGACCTTTTCTTTACGATGAACCGATCTGATCGATGTTTACGAGGGGGAAAAAGCGGGTGCTCAAATGCGGAATTATTCGCGGGGTGCCTGACCGAGAAGCGGTGAAACGGTGCAATGTGATCCGTGTGTCAGGCAAGAGCAGCCCTTATCTCTCCCCCATGGGCATGAGACCGGAGCGGCGCATCTCGTCTTCACACATTATCATCTGCACACCACCACCTCCCTTCTTTGTATACTTGAGAAGTAGGATATATATCAGGATTCATCTTGTCAATAGTTTTTCACCAGAAAGGGGCTATGACAAACTTTTCGACGTTCATCTTCAGATGTTCCGCGTTACGTGGCGCGCAGGGCGTCCACAACCTTCATGCCCGATGCCCGGACGGCGGGGAGAATCCCTCCCACAAAACCCATGATCAGAGAAAAGAGCATGGATTCAACGGCGATCTCCAGGGTGAGGGAAAAGGAGAAGGCCAGTTCGGAGAAGGTCTGGAAGTTGATGGTGGAAACTGTGAAGAACTGCAGAAATGAGGAAAAGAAAAGCCCGGCCAGACCTCCGATCAGACCTATCATGAGGGACTCGAAAAGAAAGGCTGTCAGGATGGCGCCGCGTTGAAAACCAAGAGCGCTCAGAGTGCCGATCTCCCTTGTGCGGTGGGCCACAGCGGCATACATGGTGATCATGCCGCCGACAACGGCGCCGGTGGAGAAGATCAGCGTTAAGCTCAGGCCCAGAATGCGGAGGAATTTGGCCATCATCTCGGACTGGTCCCTGTAATAGGTGGTTTCCCTCTTGGCTTCCAGGGTAAACCGGGGGTCACCCTCGATCCGCTCCTTCACCTTCTCGAAAGCGGCAGAGTCAACCAGGCGGAAGAGGATCGAAGAGTAGGCGGGCCGCCGGAATGCCTGCATGAGTTGGTCCGCCTCTCCCCAGATTTCGGAACTGTAGCCTGTCCTTCCGGCATCGAATATCCCAACGACCCCCCACTCGCGCATGGCGAAAAAGACGGACTCTCCGTACCCCGCGTTCCTGAATCCACGGGCCACTACATCTCCCACTGCGATCTCGGATGATCCCGGCCTCGGAAGCCTGCCTGCGATCAGCCTGACCTGGGGCCTGAGAAGAAGGCTGTTCTCTGATATGCCGCGGATGGTTACATTGGCCTTTACCCCGGAGCCCCTTTTTTCAAAGACCATCAGGACCACCACCTCTTTTGCCGCGAGCGGTGTTCCGTCCCTGCCGGTGGCCACCTCGGGCATCGTCTCTACAATAGATGCCTGGCTTCGGTCGAGCACGCTCTGCACTTCATTCTGTGAGGAGCGGCGGATGACGATAACATTGTTGTGGGATCCCGTATCGACAAGGGTCTTTTCAAGCCCTTCGGCCAGCATCTGGATGGAGGCGAAAACGAAGATCACCAGGGCCATGCCCCCGGACGTGAGAAAGGTCGTGAGGCGGCGTGTAAGGAGGTTGCGAAGGCTATAGAAAAAAAGAAGTTTCATTTGTCCTCAAATCCGAATATCGAATTTCGGATTTCCGCGTCTCTTATATAGGTGTATCCATTGTTGAGCACTTTTTCGGAAGATCGAACTCGCCACTACACGGAATAGGGCTTGCGAGACGCGGTGTCATCCCATCCTCCCCATTCCCTCAGCAATGGGTATTGTGGCTGCACGCCAGGAAGGAAATATCGCAGCCACCAGCCCGACCGAGATCCCAGCCGCGACCTGGAGCCGGATGGTCCCCGCGCTCAAGTGGAAGATCGGGAAATATTCGCCCAGGTTGCGCGTAAAGGCGTTCACTGCGGGAAAGGTGCAGAGGATGCCCAAGCCGGTGCCCAGAACGGATATGAGCAGCGATTCTCCAACGATCATCAGGATGAGGTAGGGGCTTCCGAACCCCAGGGTCTTGAAAACCGCATACTCACCAAGGCGTTCCCGGACAGACATGGCCATGGTGTTTGCCACTACCGCCATGATGATAACGATGACGATGAAGGAGACGAGCTGAATCACCATGAGAATGGCCTCGGTCATGGCCACAAATCCCAATTGGAATGCCTTTTCCGTCTCCGTGAGCGTCTCTGCAAAGGAGTTCATGAAGAGCCGGTCCACGGCCTCAGCCGTAGCCGGGGCCAAATCCGCACTGGTCACGGAAATGAAGAAGAAACCCACGTGATCGGCCCAGCGCGCATGGTGCTTCTTCAGGTACTCGTTCAGGTAATCCCAGTGAAAGAAGAGCTGGGTCGCATCGGTGGTCTTGTACCTGCCTTTATAAATGGCGCGCACGACCAGTTCCCAGTTGCCTGGAAAAATCGTGCCGGTCAGGGTAATGGTGTCTCCGATTTGCCAGCCGAAGCGTTTGGCGAGTTTTTCCCCGACCACGCACCCCTTTCGGTCCTTGAAAAAGGCCTGCCTCTCGTTTTCCGGCAGCACGTATTCAGGATACATTCCGAGGAAACCCTCGGGGTCCACGGCAAAGTTGGCGAAGAAATTCTTCATATCGATGTAGATGCCGCCGAACCAGGTAGCGTGTGCAACGTCCTTCACGCCTTCAACGGTACGGATCTTGTCCTTATAGGAGAGAGGGAGAGGGAAAGTGAGCGAGATGGCGTTTCTGGTCACCAGTCGAGTGGCCGATGAACCTGCCACCCCCGCATACCATGCATCCACGACAGTGCGAAGCAGCCCGAAAGCCAGCACCGCGACGCACAGTCCGGTGAGGGTCAGAAGCGTCCGGAGCTTGCGTCTGAATGCATTCCTAAAGAGCAGTTTCAGCAGCATGGGCGAGAACCCCTTTTTCCAAAACCTTCAGGGTGCGGGCCTTCCTGGCTGCACGCGGATCATGGGTGACCATAATGACGGTCTTGCCAAGATCCCTGTTAAGCCGCTCGATCAGGGCGAGCACCTCTTCGGCGGAAGTTCGGTCCAGGTCTCCGGTCGGCTCATCCGCCACCAGGATGGTCGGATCCGAGATCAGTGCCCGGGCAATGGCCACTCTCTGCTGCTGCCCCCCCGAAAGCTGGGAGGGATAGTGATCCATCCTCTCTTCGAGCCTGACCAGATCCAGGACCGCCATGACATGCTCCCGCCGTTCCCTCTTTGAAAGACCTGTAAGGAGCAGGGGCAGCTCGATGTTCTCGAAGGCCGTGAGCACGGGGATGAGATTGTAGAACTGAAAGATGAACCCCACGTTGCCGGCCCGCCACCGGGCGAGCTCGCTTTGCGAAAGAGACGTGATATCCACCCCTGCCACGAGGATTGTCCCCTGATCCGGACGGTCGAGTCCTGCAATCAGATTCAGGAGGGTGCTCTTACCGGATCCTGAAGGGCCCATCAGGGCGAGGAAGTCTCCTTCGTGAATGGTGAGGCTAATGGACTCCAGCACGGGGAGAATCTGGTTGCCCCTCCGGTAGGATTTGCTGAGATCCCTCAGCTCAACGATTACTTCTGCCGGTTCTTCCATTTTTTGTGTCATTGGAAATTGTTTCGGATTTCGGGTTTCGTGCTTCGGATTTGGTCTACTTCTCCGGCACCTTCACCCTGACTCCTTCCTTGATCTTTTCGAAGGGGGGCACGATCACCCTTTCCCCCGGTTCAACTCCTTCCAGGACTTCGGCCAATTCATTGTAACGCCTGCCTGTACGAACCTGTTTCAGGACGGCCCGTTCCCCCTGGATCACAAAAACCAACGCCCTTCCATTTCGTTCGATCAAAGCGGAAGAGGGGATTGCCTTGAAAGGGGCTCGTTCCTCGCTTGAGAGCTCACGGGAGAGGAACGCGACCTTTGCGCTCATCTCGGGAAGGACCTGGGGGCTCTTCTCGCTGAACGCCACCTTGACCATTACCGAGGCTTTTGTCCTGTCGGCTGTCGGGACAATCATGTGCACCGTTCCCGGAAAACGGGTCTGGGGAAGGGCATCGAGTCTGATCTCACAGGGCTGTCCGGGCCTGACCTGCGCCAGATTGGATTCCGCCACGTCCACCTCGACCATAAGGGAGTCCATATCGGCGATGGTGACTACCGCCGCCTTGGCATTGGCCGCTGCTGCCAGGGGTGTGACCATGTCCCCGATATCGGCGTTCTTGGTGAGCACAACGGCATCAAAGGGCGCTCGGATATAGGAATACTCCAGCAGGACTTCCGCTTCGGCAAGGGTGGCCTGGCTTGCGCGGAGAGCCGCCTCCTGCGCCGCGACTTCGGCCCTGGCCATCTTGTACCGGGCTTCGCTGGAATCAAACACGGATTTTGCGACAAATCCCTTTGAAGCGAGTTCCTTGTTTCGATTGTAGGCAAGAGTGGCGTCAACCAGTTCAGCCTTGGCACGCTCCACCAGCGACCGGGAAAGATGGACATTGGCTTCGGCCCGGGCGCGACTCGCACGCACATCCTCGTTGTCCAGCACAGCGATTACCTGGTCCTTCTTTACCCTGTCCCCTTCCTCCACATGGAGGGACACGAGCCTTCCGGTGGCCTTGGAAGAGACCGCGGCTTTTCGCTGGGCTACCACGTAACCGCTCGCATTCAAGAGGGTAAGGGTCTGGGAAGGAAAGATGGTCTGAACAGGAACCGCCCGTACTTCCAAGGCGGGCTTCAATGCGCCGGTCCAATAAAAATAGAGCCCTACAGCAATCAGAAACACCGGAATCAGAAGGAGAAAATTCCGCTTCTTCCGTGATTTTCGAGTTGCAGTCTTGTTCCTGTCAATTCGAAGTCTGGAGATATCGGGTTCCGTCATCGACATGTCCTAACCGAAAGAGTTCGGTGCCAGAAGCACAATTCCCGGTCTGCATCCTGTTTTATTCCTGAAGTCAGTGTCTAAACTATAGTTCCATGCATGAAACATCAAGAGTTTAGGAGGAGTGGATGCCGGTGTAGTGCGTCGCAAGTCCCTTTGCTTGGTCTGTCATTCCGGGCTTGACCCGGAATCCACTCTTTCTGCGTTCTGGAATCCCGCCTGCGAGGCGGTGTCGCAATCACAAGGGAGCGCGTTTTCTGTCATTTCGACTGAAGGGAGAAATCCGCCTGAGCATTCGCTTTCGGTTGACAGAACGGGGGAAAATACGTAATCTGGGGTACAGTAACCCATCTGGATGACACTTTTGGTTGACCTTCCAATTACATGCGTGTATGAAGAAAACCAGGAAGAGCATTGGCGCAATGAAAATCTCCAAACAAAATGGAAATTCCGCAAGTCCTGGCAAGAAGATCCGTCTTTCCATCAAACCCCCTGTGTCCATCCGGGAGAAGGTGTATCACTCCATCAGGGAAGGCATCCTGAATGGCACGTTCTCCCAGGGTGAGCGCTTGATTGAGAGCAGACTTGCCGGCCAGATCCACACCTCGCGAACACCCGTGCGGGAGGCCCTTCACACGCTGGAGAGGGAAGGTCTGCTGGAGTCCATCCCGAGGGTCGGTTATAAGGTAAGAAAGATCAGGTGGAGCGAGGTCGAGGAGATCTGTGAGATCCGCGCGGTGAACGAAATCCTCGCCGCGCGATGGGCCATGGAACGAATGAAGCCGGAGCAGCTCAAAGCCCTGGAAGAGAATGTTGCCGCCTCCACGCATGAGATCATCCACGATGGAAATCCCCGATCATTTGTGTACAGGGATGCCGAATTCCACGATCTCCTGGCCCGCGCAAGCGGCAGCACCCGGCTAGTAGAGCTTTGCCAGCTCCTTCGCAGGCATATGCTCAGGTATCGCATGGAGAGCCTGTACATGGGGGAAACGGCCCTCGAGGCGATCGACGGGCATACCCGAATCCTGGAATGCCTCAGGAAAAAGGATGCGAGAGGTATAGAGCGGGCTGTTCGGAACCATCTCGAGTTTGCGAAAAAGAGCATACAGAGCCAGGTTCCATGGAAAGAGCGAGAATAAGAATCCAGTTCCAGGTTCCGAGTTCCGGATTCCGAGCCCGGGTTCAATTCGCGACTCGCACTTGAAAGCGCGTTGTTTGTTATACGATGGACGTTCCGGGGGAGTACAACTCAGAATTTCGAACTCTGAACTCCGAACGCGAGGTTTAATGAATGAATGAGATAAAGTTCAACGGAAGGGGCGGCCAGGGCGTTGTCATGGCCTCTCAGATGCTCGGCCTGGCCTATTTCAAGGCCGGTATGTATCCCCAATGCTATTCCCTCTTCGGTGGAGAAAGGCGTGGGGCCCCGGTGGTCAGCTTCCTTCGGGTTGACCGTGAGAAGATCCTTTTGAAATGTGAGATACGGAATCCGGCCGAGCTTCTCTGTTTCGACGCCGGTCTGTTCAACCCCGAAGAAGTCCGTGCCACCATGCCTCCCGGCGGCCGCATCCTGGTGAATGCGGCAGAGGTCCCCGACTCTTTTTCAGGACTCAACGGATATACCCTGGTGCGGATCGGGGCAGGTTCAATTTCGGAGAAGCTGGGACTCGGCCATGTTATCAACACCACCATACTCGGCGCATACTGCCGATTAAACGGCGATCTCCCCATCGAGCACGTAATCGATGCGGTGGAAGAGATGGTTCCCGCTAAAAAGGATCTCAACATCCGGGCGGTGCGTCTGGGCTATGATGAGGCGGAAGTCCTGTGAACCGCAGAATATCGAACACCGAATGTCGAAGTGAGGAAGGAAAATCCAGAAAGACTCCCATTCCTTTCTTTGTGTCTTTGTGCCTTAGTGGCAGAATTCCTAGTTTGAGGTATCTATGAAAAATCTTGCATGCATAGACCCTGAAAAGATCATCCCTATCTCCCGGTCCAGCACGGAGGTGTTCAAAACAGGGACCTGGGGGGCGCGGCGTCCAGAGCACCACGAAAAGGTATCGCCCTGTCGGGTCTCCTGTCCTGCCGGCAACAACATCCCCATGGCACTTATGCATGCAGCGAAAGGGAATCTTGACGGAGCCCTTCAGGCATTCCTGGAGGAGAACCCGCTCCCCGGCGTCTGCGGCAGGGTTTGTTATCATCCGTGCGAGGGCGCCTGCAACCGGGCGGAGTGGGATGAACCGGTTCACATTCGCGCCCTCGAGCGTGCAGCGTCCGATTTCGGTACGAGCCTTCCTGAAAGGCTCACGGATGAAGGCGCAGATCATCCTGTGGCCGTTATAGGATCGGGTCCCGCCGGTATCTCCGCCGCCTACCACCTTGCCCGTTTGGGCCATCCTGTCACGATCCTGGAGGCAGAGAGGGAACTTGGGGGTCTCCTGCGCTGGGGCATACCCGAATACCGGCTGCCACGGAATGTGCTGGAGCGTGATCTTGCCAGGGTTCTCTCACTGGGGATCCGGGCGGTTGCCGGAGCGAAAGTGAATGAAGAAGTCCTCAAAAAGCTTCTCGACTCCCACCGTGCGGTCTTCCTCGCAACAGGCGCGCAGAAGGCCGGGGATATCGGCCTTTCGGGCGTTGAACTGCAGGGCGTCCACTCAGGGATTTCCTTTCTGCGGCGCATACGGCAAGGCAGCCACGAGAAGATTGCCGGGAAAGTTGTGGTCATCGGGGGCGGGAACGTGGCCATTGACGCGGCGTTGAGCGCCCTCAGACTGGGGGCGGATCATGTCACCCTTGTTTCTCTGGAGAAGATGGAGGAGATGCCCGCCCATGAAAGGGAGCGCCGGGACGCCCTGGAGGAAAACGTCGTCTTCAAAAACGGGTGGGGACCCCGGGCCATTCAAGGAGGTAAAGACGGGGTGACAGGCATACTTTTTTCAAAATGCCTCTCGCTCACCGACTCCGTTGGGAATTTTCGTCCGACGTATGATGATTCCACGACCATGGCCTTGGAGTCTGATCTCGTTGTCCTTGCGGTGGGACAATCTCCGGATTTCTCATTCCTGAACGGATGCGATTTGGAGGGATTCATCCAAGGCAATACCCTTTCTATCGATCCGCAGACCATGCAGACCTCCGTCCCGAATATCTATGCTGGAGGGGATCTCGTGAGATTTCCCGGGTCCGTTGCCGAGGCGATCGGCGCAGGCAAGCGGTCCGCTTTGGCCATTCATTTATCCCTTGCGGGAAGGAGTCTTGCCGGGGTAGAGCCGATGATACTCATGGGAGACGGGAGCTCGCTCTCCATCCACACTCTATTTCGCCCCAGGCCCGGATGGGAGCCCGACCGGGTCGTGAAATTCGAAGACCTCGAACCTTTGTTCCTGCAGCACCGGCGGAGGGCGATCCTGGAAAGATTGTCCCCAGAGCAAAGGGCGCGGGGGTTTAGGGAGATCACGCTGGGTCTGGATCCCTGCATGGCCGGAAAAGAGGCGGAGCGCTGTTTTGTCTGCGGCACTTGCACAGGTTGCGACAGGTGCTATCTCCTTTGTCCTGATCTTTCTATCCTGCCGCCCGGGAAGGAGCGGTCGGTCTATGAAGCGAATCCTGATTACTGCAAAGGATGCGCCGTGTGCTCCTCGGTCTGCCCGAGGGGCGTCATGGATATGGGGGAAAAAAGATGAAGAAGTTCCTGAGCGGAAACCATGCAGTCGCAGAGGCGGTCCGGCTCTGTCGCACGCAGCTTGTGGCCGCATATCCCATTACACCCCAGACCCCTATTTACGAGAAGCTTTCGGATTGGGAGGCAGCCGGAGAGTTGGGGGGATTGATGATGCGCGTGGAGTCGGAGCACTCGGCCATGGCCGCATGCCTCTCCGCCTCCCTTACAGGGGCGAGAACCTTCACGGCCACCTCTTCTCAGGGTATTGCGCTGATGCACGAGATGCTCCACTTTGCATCAGGCTGCCGTACCTCCGTGGTCATGGCCTGCGTGAACCGCACCCTGGCTGCGCCCTGGGCCTTCTGGGCCGACCAGACCGACAGCCTTTCCCAGCGGGACACCGGATGGATGCAGATCTACTGCGAGGACAACCAGGAGTCCTTTGACTCCACTATCCAGGCCTTCCGGATCGCTGAAAAGGTGCTGCTTCCATGCATGGTGGTGCTCGAAGCCAATTTCATCTCCCACTTCATGGAGCCGGTAGAAATTCCCGATCAAAAGGAAGTGGATCGATTCCTGCCTGCCGTCGGGATCCCGAAGCGTTTTGATGTCGACAACCCGGGCTACGTCATGGGGGTTGTATCCCAGACCCAGTTTGAGGGATACAGGCAATTATCCCATGAGGCCATGCGATATGGACTGGAGACCGTGGAAGAGGTGGACAGAGAATTCAGGACGCAGTTCGGCAGAGGCTACGGCCTGGTCGAGGGAGTGGCCATAGAGGATGCGGAACTGGTGCTCGTCACCAGCGGTTCGATCACCTCCACCGCACGTGTGGCGATCGCTAATCTCCGGAAGAAGGGGCTCCGGGTCGGGCTTCTCAAAATCCGACTCTTTCGACCCTATCCCACCGCCGCCCTTCGGAAGATCCTCGACCCCATACCGAGGATTGCGGTGCTCGAGAGGAATCTTTCCCTGGGAAGAGAAGGGATCTTCTGTTCTGAATTGAAAGCGGCCCTGGTGAACAGTCCGACTCCCCACAGAATCCAGGGATATCTTGCCGGAATCGGGGGCACGGATGTGAATCCCGGGTTAATCGAACGGGTGATTATGGATGGACTCGGTCGCGAACAGGTCTCGGACGAACCGGTCTGGATGAGGGAGGAGAAGGTATGATTAACCCAGAAAAGGCCCGCGCAGCGGAGGTTATGCGATCCGGTCACATGGGGTGCCCGGGATGCGGCCATGCCATCGGCATGCGGTTGGTGCTCCAGGCGCTCGGAAATCGAGCCGTGGTCGTGGTGGTCCCCTCTTGTGTGGCGGTTGTCTCCGGCCCTTACCCAAACGCGTGCTTCAACGTTCCCATGTTTCATTCCGCCTTTGAAATCGCCGCTCCGACGGCCGCCGGTATCTCCGCTGCTTTGAAGATCCAGGGCAAGAGCGATATCCCCGTGCTTGCCTTCGCCGGAGACGGCGGCACCTTCGATATCGGTCTCCAGTCGCTTTCGGGGGCCGCAGACAGGAATGAAGATTTCATTTATGTCTGCATGGACAACGAGGCTTACATGAACACCGGAATCCAGGTCAGCTCGTCCACGCCCCAATTCGCCTGGACCGGTACCTCTCCGAAAGGCAACACGCGTCGCAAGAAGCAGATCATGGAGATCATGGCGGCTCACCGCATCCCTTATGCGGCCACGGCGTGCATCGGCTTTCCTGAAGACCTCATGAGGAAGGTCAAACGGGCAAAGGAGATCAGAGGGACCCGCTTTCTACACCTCCTGTCCCCCTGTCCAACCGGGTGGAAGATGGCGGAGAATATGGCCCCCATGTCCGCTGCCGCTGCCGTGGAAACAAGCATCTTCCCCCTCTATGAAATTGTGGAAGGGACGGAGTATACCATCAACCATATCCCGAAGGGTCTTCCGGTAGAGAAGTATCTGTCTCTCCAAGGCCGTTACAAGCACCTGGGACAGGAAGAAATCCGCACCATTCAGGCGGAAACGGATCGCGCCTGGAAAGAACTTCAAAGAAGAGCGAAGGGCGGTTAACTGGTTTAACAGTTTAACTGTTAACTGATAACCATTAACTGATAGTTAATTGTTTGTCCCCCGGGAGTCAGCGGGGAGCTGCGGAGCTGCGTTGCAGCAAAACTTTTTCCCTTTCAGAAAAGGAGGAACGCGATGAAGAAGAGTTTGTTCCGGAAGGTTGTAATGGTTTGCATGGCGCTTTTTCTGGTCGTCTCGGTTGCGGCCGTTTGCCAGGCAGCCCCCCAGAAAGTCACCCTCAAAGCCGTTACCGCCTGGCCCAAGACAGTCTGGGAAGTGGGTAATTTCAACAAGTTTCTGGAAATCGTCAAACAGAAAGTCGAGAAAGAATACCCCGGCCAACTCGAGATCCAGTATCTCGGCGGACCCGAAGTCACCCCCACCAACGAACAGGTGGAGGCCTGTCGCATGGGTGTCGTGGACATGGTGTTCACGACCGATGGCTATTATGTCTCGGCGGTTCCTGAGATCAATGCCCTGAGTGTCTCCATGCTGGACGGGTGGGAGGAACGCGCCCAGGGGGTGAATGACTTTCTGGACAAGATCCACCGGGAAAAGGTCAGTTGCGCATACCTCGGCAGACTCGGGCACAACCTTCAATTCACCATCTTTACGACCAAGCCGGTCAAAGGCATCGCCGACCTTGCAGGGATGAAGATCCGCTGCTCGCAGACCCTCATTCCCGTTCTCAAGAAACTGGGCGCCCAGCCCGTGGTTCTTCCTCCCACCGAGGTCTTCACCGCCCTCGAACGCGGCCTGGTGGACGGATATGTCTTTCCGGCCGGCCTCATCAGGGACTGGGGATGGGAGAAGGTCACCAAGTTCGTGATCCAGCCCGGGTTCTACAACGGGGCCAATGTCGTCCTGGTGAACCAGAAGAAATGGGACCAGCTCCCGGATGCTCTCAAAAAGACTTTGACCGAGGCCATTGACGATGGGGCGCGCTCCGCAAAGGAGAGGAGTGTGAAGCTGGTAAAAGACGAAGTCGAGGCATTCAAGAAGATGGGGATCAAGTATGTCGATCTCCCGCCTGCCGAGGCCAAGCAGCTGACCGACGCGGCCTATTCCTCACTGTGGGATATCGTGATTGAAAAGTCCCCTGTGAACGGCCCCAAACTGAGGCAGATGGTGACCAAGTAACAGAACGTGAAAGGAGGATCGGGCTTGCTGAGCAGAATACTGGAGAGAATAAACAATGCGATGGCGGTGCTTGCGGGACTGATCCTCCTTTTCATCACCTTCTCCATCAGTTACAGCATCACGACACGTGCCTTTGGAATCCAGAGCCCGGTCTGGACAGTCCAGTTCAACGAGTATTCCCTGCTCTGGATGACTTTTCTCGGGTCGGCATGGGTGCTGAGCAGGCGGAAACACGTTGCCATGGATGTCATTACCGGGCAACTCAAACCTCGCACCCGAAAAATCGCAGGCATTATGCACGGGTTTATGGGGATTTTTGTCTGCGGAGTGCTCCTCTGGTACAGCGCCATGATCACGCTGAGCCTCTTTCAGAGAGGGGTGACTGATGTCCAGGCCGTGGATATCCCCAAACACCTTGTCATCATTGTCATTCCATTCGGGTTCTTGCTCCTGATTCTGCAGTTTCTGCGGAACCTGGTTGCCGCCTTCAAGGAAACCTCAGAAAATGGCTCCACTCCAACGCAGAAGCCTTCGAAAGACAATCCGGAGAGTTCAGACTTGAACCGGGAGACGAAAAGAGGGAGGAACATCTGACATGGAATGGTGGATGGTCTTAGGCTCCTTCATCCTGGCCCTGCTCCTTGTGCTTGCATCGGGTTTTCCCATCGCCTTCGGCTTTTTGATGATCGATCTCCTGGGCGCCCTCATCTTCATAGGACCAATGGGCCTTCAACAGATGACCCTCCAGGTCTTCTCGTCTCTGGCCACCTTTACCCTGACCCCCATACCCCTGTTCATCCTCATGGGCGAACTGATGTTTCATTCGGGGATCGCCAATAACACCATTGACGTCATAGACAAATGGCTGGGCCGCCTTCCGGGGCGGCTGAGTCTGCTTGCAGCGGGCACGGGTGTTTTGTTCGCTGCATTGAGCGGATCGACCCTGGCCAACACCGCCATGCTGGGGACCGTTTTGCTCCCTGAGATGCGGCGTCGCGGATACCATGTCTCCATGGCCGTGGGGCCGATCATCGGGGTGGGCGGCCTGGCCATGCTCATCCCCCCTTCATCCCTGGCGGTCGTACTGGCAAGCATCGGGCATATATCCGTCTCCAAGATCCTGGTGGGCGGGGTCATCCCCGGCCTGCTTCTGGGCACGCTGATTGCCGCCTACATCATCGTGCGATGCTGGCTGAACCCTTCCCTCGCTCCGCGATATGAGGTGGCGCCCGCCAATTTCAGGGAAAAGATCACAGGCCTCGTCAAGTATGTGCTCCCTCTTGGATTCATCATCTTCATGGTCCTGGGCCTTATGCTGCTGGGTATCGCAACACCGACCGAGGCCGCGTCGTCGGGCACCATTGCAACCATTCTTGTCACCCTTTTTTACAGGCGACTCACCTGGAAGATGATCAAGGCCTCCGTGATCGGAACCCTGGAGATCTCGATCATGGTTCTCATGATCGTAGCCGCCTCGAATACTTTCAGCAGCCTTCTCGCCTACACCGGTGCAACCCGGGGCCTTTTGGCCGTCGTGGAGAATCTGAGCGTGCCGCCCCTGGTCATCCTGATCTGCATGCAGCTTGTCGTTTTCGTGATGGGCACGTTCATGGAGACTATCTCCATCATGATGATCTGCATGCCCATCTTCATGCCGATCGTGAAGATGCTGGGTTTCGACCCGGTGTGGTTCGGCGTGATCATGCTCATCAATTTTGAAACCGGATTTATTACTCCTCCCTTCGGGATGCTGCTTTTTGTCATGAAAGGGGTTGCGACGGAACTCTCCATCAAGGAGATCTGTTACGCGGCGGCCCCCTTTATTGTGATCGAGATAGTCGCAATGACCATGATCATTGCCTGGCCGCAGCTCGTGCTGTGGCTGCCGAGCTTCGTGCAGTAAAGCGCAAGAACGAAATGTTGGTTATCCTGTCTAATTCTCTTTTTGGAGGAGGCGCAATGGGTTTGTACGTGAATTACGAAGGCAGGAGAATCGGTTTCACCGTTCCTGAAGGATGGCGCGTGATCTCCGGTGAGGACAGGCCTTTGGTTCCGGGCGTGCAGGATGCGCTCGCGGAAGTCAGGCGGGCTTTGGACAATCCGATCGGCTCCCCCAAAATCGAGGAGATTGTCCGGCCCGGCATGGACGTGGTCCTCCTCTTCGACGACCTCCAGAGACCCACACCGGCTCATCTCGTTCTGCCGGAGATCCTCAACCGTCTCAACCGCGCCGGAATCGGAGACGAGCGGGTGAAGGCGGTTTGCGCACTCGGCACCCATCACGCCTACAACCTGGAAGAGCTCAGGATAAAGGTGGGCGACGAATCTTTTGCGCGGCTCGAGGGACGGCTCTTTTCACATGATCCTCATGCGAAGGACAATGTGATCATCGGCCGGACCCACCGGGGAATCCTCGTCGAAATCAACAAACATGTGGCCCTCGCAGACCTGGTCATCGGGGTTGGCGAGTGCATGCCTCATCCGGTGGCGGGCTATGGAGGAGGGTACAAGCTCGTCATGCCGGGGGTCTCTTCATATCGGGCTGTCGCAGATCATCATTTCGCGTGGATCCGCCACAGGGAAAGCAAGGTCAATGTCCTGGACGGGAACTTTTTCTACGAGGAGATACTGGACGCCGGCCGGCTCTCCAGGATGCGCTTCAAGATGGATCTGGTCATAAACGAGAAGAAGGAGATCATCCGCGCTTTCGCGGGGGAGACGGAAGCGCAGCACAGGAAGGCTGCCCATTTTTCAGAGTCGCTCTATCTGACGACTCTTCCAAAATTGCCGGATGTGACCATCACCGCAGCCTATCCCATGGAGTATGGAGTCCAATCCACCAAGGCCCTTACTATGGCTTCCTTCTGCACCAGGGCAGGGGGCACAATCATATGGGTTGCCCCTCAGAAACAGGCGGGTCCGATCATGCCCCTCATCAAGGAGATGGCAAGTCCCGCGAGTGCAAGCGAATTTCACCGGATGCTCAGTTCAGGGGACATCCCGGAGCACCTCAGGCCTTTCGGGATCTCGTACATCATGCAGGTCGTATTCTTCAAGGAATATGCCGAGAAGTTCCGGGTCATCCACGTGACCGAAGGGCTATCGAGGGAGCAGGTGGAGATGATGAAGTATACGTATGCACCCGACATTCAGACCGCTATTGATCTGGCCGCCCGGGAGTTGCCTCAGGCAGACGTGGCCGTATTGCCGTCCGGGGGCACTGTCATCCCGGAAGTGCGCGTCTAGCCACAAAGACACGAAGCCACAAAGATGGCCGGGCGGGTACCTCCGAATGAATGGGATGGGCCGGCCCGGTTGCTGGAAATGGGATATTGTTTTTGACGGACATCTATGCTAATAAGTCCGTTTTATTCGGAGAATGCGTTTTCGAGGAGAAGAACATGGAAATCAAAGTGACCCCCGCCAGGCCGGAGCAGTTGAGGAAGAAGCCGACAGACGAATCAAACCTGGGCTTCGGAGACATCGTTACGGATCATATGTTCCTGATGAACTATGAAAAGGGGAAGGGGTGGTTCGGGCCCAGGATAGAGCCGTACCATTCCCTTGCGATCGATCCTGCAGCCATGGCCATTCATTACGGCCAGGAGATCTTCGAAGGGCTGAAAGCCTACCGGGGAAAGGACGGCGGCATCTACCTTTTCAGGGCGAGGGAGAACTATGTAAGGCTGAATCGTTCCGCTACGAGGCTTTGCATGCCGGAGGTGGATATAGATCTTGTCATGGACGGCATGAAGAAGCTTATTCTGCTCGATGCCGACTGGGTTCCCCGGAGTCCCGGGACCTCCCTCTACATCAGGCCTGCCATGCTTGCCACGGAGCCCCATCTTGGTGTCCGGCCTGCGAATGCGTACATCTTTTTTATCATCGTAGGGCCGGTGGGCGCCTATTACAAGGAAGGCCTGAACCCGGTCAAGATCTATGTGGAAGACAAATACATCCGCGCTGCCGTGGGGGGAATAGGTGACGCCAAGACGGCCGGCAATTATGCCGCGAGTCTTCTTGCGGCCGAAGAGGCCAAAAAAAAGGGATTTACCCAGGTTCTGTGGCTGGATGCGGCGAACCGGAGGTATATCGAAGAAGTGGGCACCATGAACATGTTTTTCGTTATCGATGGCGAGGTGATCACCGCACCGCTCACGGGAAGCATTCTGCCCGGTGTCACACGAAATTCCGTCCTCCGCATCGTGAAAGACTGGGGCATGAAAGTGACGGAGAGATCGCTCGAGATCGGCGAGCTCATCAAGGCTGCCGAAAACGGGCAGCTCAAGGAGGCGTTCGGAACCGGAACCGCCGCAGTCATCAGTCCGGTTGGACAGATTACTTACAAGGGTAAGGATCATGTCGTGGCGGGCGGCAAAATGGGAGACCTTTCCCAGCGGCTCTATAACGAGATCGTGGCCATCCAGTACGCAGAAAAGGAAGACCCATACGGGTGGAGAGAGAAGATCGGGTAAACCAGAGGATCAGCGGTCAGAGATCAGAGGTCAGACAAAAAGATTTTTTCCCGCAGAGACGCGGAGGCGCAGAGAAAATTTTGTTTTTAGAACAGGAAGAATGATCTGTGAAATCTGTGGATAGACCGTAGGATGGGTTGAGCGTCGCGAAACCCATCATTTTTTTGGAGGTTGAGCAGTGATTCCAACCATTGAATGGCAGGACAATCACGTCCGGATGATCGACCAGCGGAAGCTTCCCTGCAAGCTGGAATGGTGCACCTGCAGGGGGTACAAGGACGTGATCAGGGCCATTGAGACCATGGTCATCCGTGGTGCGCCGGCAATCGGTGTGGCTGCAGCAATGGGGCTTGCCTTGGGTGGTTTTTCCGTCCGAACCCAATCCTATGGGACCTTTACGGCGCGTTTCAAGGAAATCGCAGCGGCGATGATCAAAGCGCGCCCCACCGCAGTGAACCTCCGGTGGGCGGTGGAGAGGATGTCCTCACTGGTCGAGAGTATGGCCGAAAGGCCTGTTGATGAGATCAGGCAGGCACTCAAGCAGGAGTCACAGACAATACTTGAGGAAGACATCGAGATCAATCGCAGGATGGGGCGGAACGGCCAGAAGCTCGTTCCCCAAAAAGCCTCCATCCTGACGCACTGCAATGCCGGCAGTCTGGCAACCGGCGGATACGGAACCGCACTTGGCGTCATCAGGGCGGCTGTCGAAGCCGGGAAAAAGGTCAGTGTCATTGCCGATGAAACCAGGCCCTGGCTGCAGGGACTCAGGCTCACCGCCTTTGAGCTGATGGAAGACAACATCCCCGTGACGGTGATCGCGGACAATGCGGCAGGAAGCCTCATGAGACGAAAAGAGATCGACCTCGTGGTAACCGGCGCAGACCGCATTGCAGCGAACGGGGATACGGCAAACAAGATCGGGACCTACCAGGTTGCGGTGCTGGCCAGGGAAAACGGGATCCCTTTTTATGTGGCAGCCCCCCTTTCCACCATTGACATGTCCATCCCCTCGGGGGATCAGATCCCCATTGAGGAGCGAAGCGGCGAGGAAATCTGCCGCATCCGGAACAATATGTTCGGACCTCCAGGAGTGATTGCACGAAATCCCGTATTCGACGTTACCCCGAGCAGGTATATTACAGCCATCATCACCGAGGCCGGGATAATCGGCCCTCCCTACAAAAGAGAGCTTCGCAAAATATTCAGAAAAGAAAAATGAGATATTGAAACTTCTGGAAAACGTCTTCATCAACCGTTCAAAGAAGATCAGGGTGTCTTGCTGGAATGCTCTGTTGTCATGCAGCCTCTCCAAACCAACCACCGGTGACAGCTAACCACCGGTGGAGCTTGACAAAAGAGGTGAGATCTGGCAGCTTTCACGGGAAAAGCGGCTCGGCCTCCGTAAGACCTTTTCTGGCCGCCGGGCAAGGATAGAAGGGGCGGGACTGTGCGTCCCCACCATTTCAGGAGGGCAGCTTAATGAATCGAATTATGCAGTTCCTGTTTGCTGGATGGTTTGTGTGTTCAACGTTCTTCTTCTGCGTGACCGCAAGGGCTGATAGCTCGCTCAATTCGATCCTCACGCCTTATCTCACCAAGTATGAATTGCCCGCCCTCGCGGCGGCTGTCGTCAAAGACGGAAAGATCGTTTCAGCCGGGGCGGTGGGAACGCGAAGACACGGGACGGACGTACCCGTTACCCTCAGTGATCGATTTCATCTGGGTTCGGACACGAAGGCGATGACCTCCCTGCTTGCAGCCATGCTGGTGGAGGATGGGAGGCTGCGATGGGATGCGACCGTTGGCGGCGTGTTCCCGGAGGTCGCGGACAGCATGGATCCGGATTTCCGGCGCATCACGCTCCAACAGCTGCTCACGCACACGAGCGGCATACCCAGCGACGACCAGAACCTCTTCGAAGTGCTCAAGGGCTCCATGGAGCAGGACGGCAATCTGGACGAGCTCCGATACTGGTTTCTCCTCCAGTGGAGCAAGCGGCCGCTGCAAATGAAGCCGGGAGTCGGCTTTGCGTATTCGAATGTCGGCTATACGATCATCGGAGCAATGATTGAGCGTGCCAGCGGCAAAAGCTGGGAGGAGCTGGTGGTGGAACGCATTTTCACCCCGTTGAACCTGAGATCGGCCGGTCTCGGACCCCAGGCTACCGTCGGCAGGATAGACGCGCCTCTGGGGCATGTCCGGATCAATGGCAAAATGAAAGCGTTTCTTTCCGGGGCAAACGGGGATGTCCCTCCCATTCTTGGACCTGCCGGCATAGCGCACATGTCGATTCTCGATTTTGCAGCCTGGGCAGGATGGAATGCGGGCGAAGGCAGGCGAGGACCCTTTCTCGTGAAGCCGGAGACCATGCGAAAGCTCCATACCCCGATCGTCACCATGCCTGAAAGGAAGGATCCGCCCCCGGGAACACCCCCGGGAGGAAGATACGCGCTCGGTTGGGGGGAGCTCACAATGGAATGGGCAAAGCGTCCCCTCATATACCACGGCGGCTCTAACAGCATGAATCTGGCCCATATCTGGCTCGATCCGGAGACGGATTTCGCGATGGTGACCTCCACCAACATCAGCGACAGGAAGGCGAACGAGGCGCTTTTCGGGCTTGCTCGTGAACTCTACCGTGTTTCGCACCCCGCACCAGCCAAGTAGGAAGGAGACGAGCACGGGAGGGGGAGAAAAGTTCTGTTGAGTGCCATTGAGAGGGATTTCTTCTAACAGGAGTGTGATATGAGAATGAAGCCTGCTTTCCTGCTCATTGCGCTGTTCGCCTGTTTTCCATCGACCGTTCCGGCTTCCGATTCAGAAGCCCTGACATTTCACTCCTCGTTTGAGAACGGAAGGCTTTATCGTGCCGGTGAGATCCGGGTCGTGGAACTCAAGGGGGATTACCGGCAGATGGGGCGGCAATACGGGTCTCTCCTGAAAGAGGATTTGCTCGCGCTCAATCGCAAAATCGAAGAAGTCTTCATAAACAAGATGAAGATGTCCCCAAAACGCATGGCCGCGATCGCCGGAGCCGTCTACGACCGCTACCCGCAAAGATACAAGGAGATCCTCCACGGAATGGCCGAGACATCCGGCCTGGGGGGAGACGGCGTCATCCTGCTCAACGCCGTCGAGTGGTTCCCCAAGATAAACCATCTCTTCTACGGGCGCTGTTCGGGTGCAGCCGCCTGGGGGCCTTACAGCCGGGACGGCGACGTGGTATTCGGACGCAACAACGACGACGACATCCTCTACCGCGATTTCGCCCGGCACATGGTGGTAGCCGTTTTCAAGCCCGGTGACGGAAGCATTCCCACGGCCCTGGTCAACTATGCAGGGGTAATCTACAACGCAACCGGCATCAATGCGGAGGGGCTTTTCATAGAGCTCAATTCGGGGCCATGGATGGGATTCTCCCTCGAGCGCACCTCCATTTTCACCACCCTGTTTTCCTATCTCCAGGAGTACCGCGATATCCCTCAACTGGACAGGGCGATGCGCTCCACACTGGTAGACATCAGCGCGATCATCAATGTGGCCGATAAAAAGCGGGCTTACTCCTATGAGTGCTCCCTTTGGGATACCCGGCGGCGAGACCAGGACGACGAAGGATTCCTCGCTGCCGCCAACGCGTTCCTTCTCCCCGGGTGGAACCTGTCTTCCGTTGACCCGAGCATCGAGCCGGACAAGAGCGCCCAGAGACAGGGAAATCTTGTCGCATTGGGTGCAAGGCACAAGGGGACTTTCACCCCCGAGGTCATGATGAAGGTGTTGGACGTTCCTCTTGAGAAGGGCGGGGCAACCGTCCCGGAAACCATTTATCAGGTGGTCGCCGCACCGAAAGACCTGAAGATGTGGATCAAGGTGCCCGGCTTGGTGGAGTGGAGGGAAATACCCCTCGGCCCACTTTTCGGGAAATGACGATAATACACTCCCACCTTCTCGCCACGCTCTATCCTTGCTTCATCTTACAGGCAAGGTGAGCAGCGGCTGCACGGGCTGGATCTCTCCTGCCTGCAGGGAAAATAGGTAGCCAAGGAGTCTAAAAAACAATTTCGATCGGGTGTCGCCATCAGAAATGTAAAACCACAGTCCCCGATACGGAACCGAGACATAGGCGGGACCGGGATGCATATTGCTGAACGGAACCCTTAGGAGACCGGCATGAGGCCCTCTCCTGGAGGCCAGGTCGTCCGGAAGCGGTGAGGGCTTGAGGACCACACCACCGTCGATGTCGTCTTCCGGGCAATCGACAGACCAGGCGAGGTCATAAAGAACCTCGAAATAGCTCTTCAGCTTCAAGGGGACTTCGGCATAGCCCCGTTCCCTCTTCGCCCCGGCGGCAAGGTCACGGACAGCTGTGAGGGTGATTGCGTAAATCGGCCTACCATCGGGACTGCTGACCCTATCCGGACGCACACCCAGGAGGTCCTCCAATTCATTTGCCTCCCGGGAATCGACGAACCGCATCTGAACAAGCCCTTTTCCTTCTTTTCCCAGAGTACCGATCTCCATATCCCCCCTTTCCTGAATCCCGCGCAGGATTCGGGCGGCCCGCAGAAACCCGGAATAGTTTTGACCTCCGGCATCCGACGAGTTGAAATTCTCCAGATTCCCCATCCTGTTCACCATGACCCAGATAAGAGCTTCAATACTCCAGCCGGCACGCGTGAGCAGCAGGAACCGTTCTATGGAAATCTCCTCCAAAAAATGCTTGGCAACCATCTCGCCCTGAACGGGCATGTAAGAAATCGTCGGTCTCTCAGCAATGCCTGCTGTATGTAGCCCTCCCCGTCCAGAAGGGGCCTGTAGGCGCTTTGTCCTTGTCGAAGAAGGTGGCCTCTGCGCCCACAGCCATTTCATAATTGAAGGACGAGGAAATGGCACCAACCTGGAGGAAGAACAAGGGCTCCAGGTATTTTGCCCGTACCAGATTCACGAGGAGTTCCTCGCTGTTGCTTTTTTGAACACTCAGATTGTACTGGTACCGGTTCCCTTTCAGTGCGGCCGGTCCCAGGGAACAACTCAGTAAAGGGAGAAGAGCAATCGATGCAAGAGCCATGAGTCTTCTGACATGAAAAGCCATACCGTTCTTCCTCCTCGTGACATGTATTCAGCGCAGGTCTGCTCGAGATATTTCGAATCGGGTTTCGATTGGGGATCTCAGGGCATGGAGACCTCCTGCCGGGGCGTAGTGGTGGTGAAGCTCTCAAGTTTTTCGCATTATTCCATTGAGGAGAAGAAAGTAAAGCAGAAAGCGCGCTGAAAAGCTGCAAGGAATCATCGGGTGAGAACACGTATTCGTGATGCGGTCTGCAAGACACGAGGCAGGAAAGGATTTTAAGAAAAATGTGTTGAACCACGCTTCCCGAGATAAAGAAATTTGACTTTAGATTTAGAGACTCGCATCTCGTATTTTTTGAAGGAGAACCCCAAGGCAAAGAGGGGATATGTGGTCTGCAGGTGTCCACGTCCCATGAAGC
>ENA-OSEO01001538-OSEO01001538.1-sediment-metagenome-genome-assembly--contig:-NODE-1538-length-40705-cov-11.471005_pt1 | contig 40705 bp, 38 predicted proteins | sample MGYA00237883_ERZ534232 | MGnify/ENA metagenome assembly ERZ534232 | reverse complement strand
AGAAGTGAGAAGGGCCAGATGACTTATAAGAAACGGAAAGAGAAAGCAGAAGTGCCGTTTGGGCATATCAAGGGAAATTTAAAGGCAGGGGCATTTCTGTTAAGAGGGCTTAAAGGAGTAAAAGCAGAAATGGCATTATTATCCACCTGCTTTAACATATCAAGGATGATAACAATTCTGGGAATATCCGGAATAATGGCTGCATTGGGATGATTAATGAAAGGATACTTGCGCAAACAAGACGTATTACATGAAATAAGCCCTGATTTGGATAAAACAATGATAGTAATTCGAGAAAAACTTTTAAAGAGAAAGGTGTAATGTCGAATATTACTGCAATTCAATGTTTTCTGTAATTGTGACACAGTCTGGGAAGCAGGAATCCGGAAATTTCAACAAATTGACCAATGTTGCTATGAATAATCACCACAAAATACATATGAAAAAGAGTCCTTTCATAAAAGTCTGTCATTGCGAGTCCCGAAAGCCTCTCAATGATCAACGTGGCATGGCCCTGATTGTAACGCTCCTTGCTCTTGTTCTAATTACAGCACTCGTCGTCGAATTTTCCTATGGCGTATATACGAGCACCAATGCTCTCTATAACTGGAGGGATTCCCAGAGGCTCTCCCTCATGGCACGGTCCGGGGTGAATGTATCAGTGCGTTTCCTGTCAGACCTCCTCGATACCTATTCGTACTCTTATCCGGGGTCACTGGATCTTCCTGTAGAAAACCCATTCGAGGATTTTGAGGGCATCATCACGGTACGCATAGAAGATGAAACTTCAAAGTTCAACGTCAATTCCCTCGTTTATGATAACGGGCTTTTCAACGAAAATGCGCTCCGTTCATTCAAGCGGCTCCTTGAAATCCTTTCATTACCCGACGAGATCGCTGACAGAGTAGCAGATTATATCGACCGGGACAGCGATTCAAGAATCTCGGGTTCCGAGAGCGGTGCAGCGAATGCCGCTCTCCTCAGTACCGATGAACTCCTTCTGGTTCGTGGAATAAGAAGGGAAGATTATGATACATTATTGCCATACATAACAGTTTTTGGAAACAGGAATGCACCTGCTATTAATGTCAACGGTGCAGATGTCCCGGTTTTAATGAGCATACTGGATACAGGACTTGGAGATTTTCCTATTACTGAAGACCTCGCAAAACGGATTAGTGCCTACCGGGAGAGCCTGCCGTTCGAGGATTTCAGGCAGTTCAATTCGTTCGCGGGAACAGGAATGTCTTCGAACCAAATAACTGTTAAAGGAGAGTTCTTTTCCATAAAGTCTATCGCTTCATCGGGCGGCATCATGAGGATTATAGAGACAGTAATGAGCAAACGGTCACTATCACCTCCGCTGATGACATACTGGAAAGAATACTGATGAACAAACTTCTCTTCATTGACATAAAGGAATCGGAAATAGTTGCCTATATCTTTGAACGGAGAAAAGGCTCATACGAAGTCTCAGACGTTAAGAAAATCACCGGAGCTGAAAGGTACCGCTTTTCTCTTGACGGACTCCCACGGGATATTGACACAGCTTATGTGAGTCTCCCGCTCGGCAGCCTTAATTTCAGGGTCATTGATATTCCGTTTTCCGACAAAGATAAGATACGCGAAGTGCTCCCCTTTGAACTCGATGGGATAGTACTGGGTGGAGCGGACAAGATTGTCTATGACAATATGCTCATCGGCTCTTCTGCCAAAACCTGTCAGGTCCTCGCGGTATATGTTGATAAGGTTCTCGTTCGGGACCTCCTCGACAACTGCAGGTCATATCATATTGACCCTGCATATATAACATCAATAGAACTCAGGAGCATGGGGAATGATGACTTTTCTCTCAAAAACCTGCTTTCCCCGGTAACCATTGATGAAGAAAAACGGATATCCTTAGCTGCAGAAGAAATAAAGGCACCGACTATCAACTTAAGGAGAGGTGAGTTCGCATATACCCGCACCATCGAAGAGACTAAGAGATATCTCAAGCTGACAGCAATACTTGCGATACTCATCATGGCTGTCCTGTCGGCAGGCATGTTATTCAATATCATATCTGCGAGTAGTGAGACAGCGCGGCTCAAGAAGGAGATGCGGAGGGAGTACCAGGCACTCTTCCCGGGAGAGAAAAATATCGTCAATGAAGTCTATCAGATAAAATCCCACATAAAGGAACTAAAGGAAAAGGAGCAGTTGCTCTCCGGTATCAGTCCGCTCGATATGCTTCTGAAACTTTCCCGCATCGATAAGCACCAAGCAGGTTTCGATGAAATCTCAACACAGAACGGCAATGTAACACTCAAGGGAGAAGCCCCGTCACTGCGTGATGTCCAGGATATAAAGGTCGAGATCGAGAAGTTCTTTGACGACGTAGCGATATCTGACTCCAAGACATCTGCGGGCGGTACGGTGATCTTCTCAATAACAGCAAAGGAGAAGAGGCATTGAGGGAGTTCTGGAAAAATAAAAGTCTGATCGCCATTGCATCGGGGCTCATACTGCTGGTTATTTTTGCAGCCTATGCAGTCAATTTCCTGTCATCTGAAAGAAAAGAACTGAAACTCCTCAGGGAGCAGCGGGAAGAAATGCTCAGCCTGAAACAGGACTTTAAAGCGTTAAAGCAGAAAATCGACGCTCTCGAGATGAAAAAGGACCTTTCCCGTACACAAGGCATCATGGAAGCCATCGACGATGTCTTTTCTTCCCTCGGCCTTAAAGACAGGCTGAAAACCGTCAAGCCATCCGGCACGAAAGAGGTCAAAGAGGGAATCGAAGAGGGAGCAGATATCTATATCGAAAAGGTAACCATGAATGAAATGGTAAATATCTTTTACACTATCGAGCACACCCCTATGGTTCTTACCATGAGAAAGGCAACGATCAAGAAATCCTTTGAAAACCCGGAACTGTTAAACATCTCCCTTACCCTGTCATTCTTAAGTGCGCAGTGAAAAAAATTCTCATCTCATTAGCCCTCATTCCTGCACTCATTTGGGTCATATGGATAGCAATACCGGAAAGTTTCCTCAGGGACCTCATAGAGGGTTCAATCAGCGACGAACATTTCAGCCTGGAAACGGAAGGGCTGAAAAAAACGCTTTTCTACAAGTTCACTATCGACCGCCTGACACTGAAAGGGGTCGGCAAAGAACAGGTCTCTTTCCAGAACATCCAGGCCCCTATAAGGCTTCCTGCATTCATTCGTTTCCAGCTCAATGTATCATTTCATGGTGATGTCGGCAGAGGAACGATATCGGGAAATATAATCCGGACACTTCATGAGAAAAAGATAGACATGACTTTTGAGAATGCTCATATAAGCGACATGTCTTTCCTGAATCATGCAGGTATCAGGGGATCAGGAATGCTCTCCGGAAGATTTACCATGACCGATAATGAAGGATATGTTGAATTCGTAACGCAAGATGCACGGTTCCAGCCGGTCGTTCTTTCAGACATTATCGTTCCCCTTAATCTCTTCCACACTGCAAGAGGCGCGCTCGAAGTCAAGGGAGATATGATACAGGTTACTTCTCTCGCACTTGAGGGCAATGATATCTACGCACGGCTTAAAGGGTGGATAGACAATGCATTCATGAACCTCTCGATAGAAATAATGCCTGAGAGGTCTTTTCTTGACAACCCTCTCTTTATCAATACCCTTGAAAGATACAAAATCTCACCGGGGTATTATGTTATGCATATAAAGAGAGACCTGCGCAGTCTTACTCCTCTGCCTTCTGAGCTATGAGTTTTGTTGCTGCCTCCACGCCATCCTTTACCGTGATGATATTCGGGATATCCTCATCCCTGATGGATATCTTATATTTCTTCTCAATTGCAACGGTAATCTCGATAGCTTTGATAGAATCTATTTCCAGGTCATTGGCAAGATTCGTCTCAAGTGTTATTTCTTCCACATCATAGCCGGAAACATCGGAAATAATCGATACAATTTCTTTTTCTACATTATTTTTATCCATCAATTCTACTTTCCTTATTATTATAATTGTTATTTATAGAATTATAACTATTATTATTTAAAAAAAAAACTAAAAAATGCTGCTAATGAAGCTATGGTCTTTTGCAATATTTTGTACTACACCCAAAAAATGCAATTGATTGTTGAATCGGGGGCAAAGCCGCCTTCAAAGTCTTTTGATTTCAACATGATCTTATCATATGCTCTGATGCAATTCTCAAAAGTTTGCTCTTATTTTTTAGCAACTCAAGAATTGCATCACAGCATAAACAAGGTGTTGCTGCAAAAGACTTTTCAGACAACATTGCCTCCGATATATGTATTTTTCGGGGACAAATAATATTGTAAAGGAATTACAATAGATAAAACTTTACAATTTATTAAGACAAAATTTTTTAAATCAGCTAAAATATTTCAGGAGATATTTCTTGATTATAAATCTCAATAAAAAAAGAGAACTACGATATTTCTTATTACCTCTCTTATCCTGTATCTTTCTCATAATCTTTACAGCATGCGGGGGAGAAGGTGACAGTGGCAGCCCGGCACCTCCGTTACAAGAGCTTGCAGTTACAGAAGTCACCCCTGCTGCATCTGCCGCAGATGTAGGAACCAACACCCAGATACAGGCTACCTTTAATGTAGATGCGGACCCTGCCTCTATAAGCACTAGCACCTTCACACTTGCCAGCTCATCGGGCATCAACGTCAACGGGACAGTGTCATATGACACAGCTACGAAGACGGCAACATTTTCTCCGGCATACTCACTTGCTCCGCTCACATCATATACTGCCACGATATCAGGTGTAAGGGACACGGCAGGTAACACTATGAATGGTTCTTATTCATGGAGCTTCGTAACCGTCACCGGATTCTGGGCCTATGATTCTGACACTTCCTTAAACCCACATTATTTCGTTTCAGCGCACCTCGTCGGCGAAGGCACACATTGCCTGATTTATCTCGAGGCCGGTCAACAGGTCGACCCTGACACGATAAACAGTATCGTGAACCAGTTTGACAATGCTATCTATGCGAGTGAAGTTATGGTATTCGGTGAGGAACCAAACCCGGGTATTGATGGGAACTCAAAGATTTACATATTTCTTCATGATATAAGGGACAGCTATACACCAAGCTCGGGCAGCTATATCGCCGGATATTTCAGCCCGCTCGACGAATACGATATCAGTATCTCAACGTACAGCAACCAGAAGGAGCTTTTAAACATGGATATCTATCCAGGGATAGCCGGGGACCCCGTGTTTCTCAACACCCTGGCACACGAGTTCCAGCATATGATCAACTGGAACCAGAAGACCAACCTCCGCAGTGTCTTTGAGGATACATGGCTCAATGAAGCGATGTCCGAGATAGCGCCTGTTTTCTGCACTTATGGGCCTGATTATGAAAGGGTTATCCAGTATCAAAACCGGCCGTGGGATTCACTCGTAGACTGGTACGGGCAACTGTATGATTATGCAATAGTCTACATGTGGGCACAGTATCTGAAAGACAGGGTCACAAATACGGACAGTTACGGGCATAACGTATTCTGGAATATAAATCACACGGCAGACGTAGGGATAGACGCAGTCAATACTGCCCTGGCTGCTGTCGGCTACGGGAAGGATTTTGCAGGCATTTTCAGGGACTGGAGCCTTGCGAACTATCTCGGCTTTACTACAATACCAGGACATCCTGAATGGTCCTATGCATCAATACACACTGAAGAGGGGTACCCGACAATATACGGGCCTCTTCCCGGTTTGCCGCTTAATGATGCGTATCATGTGAATGTCACAACCGTTGGAGGACTCCACATGTGGGGGCTTGATTACTTTGAATTCATAAAATCTGGAACGGGCACGGTTACGTGGACAAAAACGCTTCCGACTGATGAGGCCGCATTCATCGATACCTCTACCAATACGGTTACTTTTAATATGGCAAGCGGCACCCCCTATACGTATATAAACAAAGGGATACTGATTACGAGGAACCCGACTGATATAGAAAAGTGGACTGCGACAGGCGGCGGGACAATGACCTTTTCATCAGTTAGAGAAGAAGATACGCTCTTGGATTCTTCCCTCACTAAGAGAGCATATGCGTATCAACCACCCACTGCCCTGCTAACTCCAAAGGCACTTCTGTCGCAGATAGCGTCCGACCCTGTGGTTAAATCCCTGTCAGCAAAGACAGGCAGGCCAATTCCTGTATGTGTCGACTATTTCTTCAGGAACAGTGAAAAGGCCCTCAGGGAAAAATTGTCACATAACAAGTAAAAGGGGGGAATAGTGCATGTTGTCCCGAACATGAGGAGGTTTTGTATTATTTCATTCCTGGTACCCTTTTATGCCTTAATGTGCTTAACTGTCCTGCTTTCATCCTGCATGGTAAATGCTGTTGATTCAGAAGAGGGACACGGGATGCTTGCCGTTACCGGCAAGATAAGGCTTGTCGGTAACGAGCCGTTCACCCATCTCGTTATAACAACAGACGGAGGAAAGGACTACCTCATCCAGGGCGACCTTGAAAAGGAATTAAGAGCATTTCAATATCAAACGGTCATAGTTACAGGCGAAAAACTTCCACCCAAGGGGGAATTCAAATATCGGATAGAGGTTAGGGAGTACAGCATTCCTGATAGTACTAAATGAATAATACGGATTAAAACGGAAGCGTTGTATAATGGCCGACGAGGTTTGCAAGAAAGTGGAACAGCGTTCCGGGGAAGATGTTGTCTGTTTTCAGGTATAGCCATCCCGCAACTAGAGAGGGGAAAAAGCTCAGGAGTGAAATCCACTCATTGAAGAAAAAGGCCCTCGGCACCTGGGCAAGTGCAAACAAGAGGCTTATAAGGAGAACAGACTGATAGGTCCTTCCCGAAGAATCCTGCAAAAACCCCCTGAAAAAAAACTCCTCTGGAAAAGAAATACTGAAAAGCTGATAAATGATCAAATAAGTCGAGAGCGTTCTTATCGTTCCCCCGAAAATAAAGTAATAAGGAACCAGTACGGCAACAGATACCCCGATCCCGAAAAACAGATCCTGTACCGAGAACTTCAGTTTAACCTTGTGCCCTACGAGTATGGGAAACATTACCATGACAACAGGGAGTGAACTGTAAAAAAGCGTATTTGTCGGCTTCATAGAATATAAAAAGAAGGACAGGGAGAGAACAGCTATATATCCGGATACCGTCTTGACATTCATGTATAGATGAATAACTTATAAGGTTTTTTTTGTCAATGCAAAAAAACGATCCGACGCATACGTGCCGTTTAACCGGGTAAATGCATTTGATTGTTGAACCGGAGTCAAAGTCGTCTTCATGCTGAAGAAGTATAAACATTTCATTATAGCTGTGGTATACTGTTTCATAAATTGATACTATCCAATGAAACATATTTTCATTGTCTTATGTCTCCTGGTCATCTCTTTGACTACTGCACATGCAGAGGTAAACTACTCGAAGAGAAACAAAACTCTTTCGGTTACGTCCGAAGGGCAGGATTTAGCAGACCTGCTTTACGATATCATGGAAGAAACCGGGATCCATATGGAGATCCTGGAGGGCGTTGAAGGAACGGTATATGACGACTTTCAGGGCATGAACATTGAAGACGGCCTCAAGAGGATTTTGAAGGCACAGAACTACTCCTTTCTTTACCATGACAATTCAATAGAAATGATATACGTGTTCCCCGGTGGTACCACGGACACGTCAGGAACAGCACCCTACTCTTCAATAATTAATACTGTTCCGGGGACTCAATAAGAACAACCATATGAACAAGCTGAGATACATAACAGCCGGAGAATCACATGGCAGGGCCTTGATCGGCATCATCGAGGGCATTCCATCCGGACTCTCACTTTCCGTGGAAGATATTGACAGGGACCTTTCAAGAAGACAGGGAGGGTATGGCCGCGGTGGCAGGATGAAGATAGAATCCGACCACACTGATATCCTCTCCGGTGTCAGATGGGGGAAGACCATCGGGTCACCCATTTCACTCCTGATCGAGAACAAGGACTGGGAAAACTGGCATGACGGCATGTCAACGCTCAAGAAACACGAGGGTTCCATAAAGCCGGTAACAAGAGCGAGACCCGGCCATGCTGACCTGCCGGGTGCAATCAAATATGACCACTACGATATAAGGAATATCCTTGAGCGTTCGAGTGCGAGAGAGACAGCCATGCGGGTTGGCCTCGGTGCTGTTGCAAAGAAATTTCTGTCGGAATTCAATATCAGCATTGGCAGTTTTGTCATCCGGATCGGAACCCAAGGGATTGCAAAAAACACGGGAAGCATTTCTTCTGTCAGCAGTTGCACTGCACATGGCGAGGAACTATTAAAAGTCTTCGCACGGGCAGAAAAATCCCCGGTACGGTGCCCGGATGTCACTGCATCGAGAAGGATGAAGAAACTTATTGATAAAGCCATCAAGCAGGGCAATTCCCTCGGCGGCATATTCGAGGTCTTCGTCACGAACGTGCCAGTAGGTCTCGGCAGCCATGTTCAATGGGACAGGCGGCTTGACGGTCGTCTTGCACATGCGGTCGCGAGTATCCAGGCGGTAAAAGGGGTTGAGATCGGTCCGGGTTTTGAAATGAGCAGTCGACCAGGTTCAGAGGTCATGGACGGGATATTTTATTCACCCCCCCATCCCCCCCTTACCAAGGGGAGGCTCAGGGGGGTTAATCTTACCAAAGCGGAAAAAGGAGAGATTGGTATTTCTGAACTGAGTAAAACCGGGTTCTACCGTAAAACAAATAATTCCGGTGGTATTGAGGGCGGCATGACAAACGGCATGCCTATAATCGTAAGGGCAGCAATGAAACCCATACCTACTCAAAGGAAACCGCTTCAGTCTGTCGATATAGTAACAAAGGAATCTGTCCATGCTGCTTATGAGCGTTCGGATACCTGTGCAGTACCTGCTGCCGGGGTTATCGGAGAGGCAATGGTAGCCCTGACAATTGCTGATGCCTTTCTCGAAAAATTCGGCGGCGACAGCTTAAAAGAAATCAGGCGCAACTACAACTCATACCTGCGTTATCTTCACAGTTTCTAACAGGGAAATCTTTCCCCTTGATGCTACTCATCATAGCAACCTGCAGAAATACAGTTGCCATCTGATGCACCAGATTATATAATTGGGACAATGTTTTATTTTGGCTTTACAAGGAATCATTATGGATATTCTTGCAGCTGATATCGGCGGTACCAACAGCCGTTTTGCCCACTTTGAGGTTACCAAGAACGGCGAACTTGAACTCACAAAAACACAGTGGTTAAAGACAAAGGAGGCACCGTCATTTGGCAGGCTCATCGCCGAGCTTAAAGAGAGCAATTTTTCTCTCCGGCCGGACAAGGCCGATATCGCTGTCATTGCAGTTGCAGGCCCGGTTGAGCGAGGGGTATATAGTTCTCCTCCTTTTATAGCCTGGGATATTGATATCTCTCATGCGGAAAAAGACTTTGGATTCAGAAGATGCCTCCTGATAAACGATTTCGTAGCACAGGCTTTTGCCTGCCGTTCGCCGGCCGGCAGGGCTGCAAAGCAGATACTAACCGGCACTATTGTCCCTGATGCAACTGTCGCTGTCATTGGTGCCGGCACAGGGCTCGGTAAAGCCGCTTTGGCCACTGATGCAGCGGGAGGTTTTATAGCCGTTCCATCAGAAGGAGGACATGCTAATTTCCCCTTTGTCTCAAGGAAAGAATTTGATTTCCAGGACTTCCTCGTCAGGGAGCTCGGTGACGTCTATATAACCGGCAATACCGTTGTTTCAGGAAGGGGCATCAGCCTTATACACCGATTTCTCACCGGAGAAAAGGCAGATCCGAAAGACGTTATCTCGATGATACTTCCTGACACGCAAACGCTGAGATGGGTTGCGAGGTTCTTAGGAAGAGCATGCCGCAATTATGCCCTGGAAATGTTATCTCTCGGCGGGCTTTACATTGCCGGCGGAGTAGCGGCCCGTACGCCGGAACTGCTTACACACGAGGCATTTGCTATTGAGTTCCGCAGTTCACCGACCATGTCAAAGATACTGGAACAGATACCGGTATTCCTTATCTCAAATGAAGAGAGCGGGCTTTGGGGGGCAGCAGTGTTAGGATTGCAGACACTAAAGAAAATATAAATTGTTAAGTTAAAAAGATTACGTAACCTACGGAGGGTGTCATGCTGAAAAAAATCAATCCTTTGCAGACTTCCGCATGGAAAAAGCTGAAAGACCATTACAAGACAATGAAAACAACGCATATGAAAGATCTCTTCTCCCGAGATCCACAGAGGTTTTCAGATTTTTCCCTGCGGTTTGAAGACATCCTCGTAGACTTTTCCAAAAATATCATTACCCGGGATACCTTGCAGCTTCTCCTCGAACTTGCTGCGGAACTCTATGTAAAGGATGCCATAGAGCAGCTTTTCTCAGGGAAAAAGATAAACGAGACTGAAAACCGTGCAGTGCTCCACGTTGCACTCAGGAACAGGTCAAATACCCCTGTCTTTGTCGATAATCATGACGTCATGCCTGATGTCAACGATGTTCTCAGGAAAATGGGAACCTTTTCCCGCAAGGTAATTTCAGGAGAATGGAAAGGATATACCGGGAAACCGCTTTCAGATATAGTCAACATTGGTATCGGCGGTTCAGACCTCGGTCCTGTTATGGTAACAGAGGCATTGAGACCCTACTGGAAACCTCATATCAAAGCCCATTTTGTCTCTAATATAGACGGTACCCATATTACTGAGACGTTAAAGAAGGTACATCCTGAGACGACCTTATTCATGATTGCATCAAAGACTTTCACCACGCAGGAAACTATGACCAATGCACGTACCGCACGGGACTGGTTTCTCGACACCGCCCGCGATGAAAACGCAATAAAAAGGCATTTTGTAGCAATTTCAACAAATCAAAACGACGTAGAGAAATTCGGTATAGATGCTGAAAATATGTTCGTATTCTGGGATTGGGTAGGCGGCAGGTATTCCCTCTGGTCAGCCATAGGTCTCCCCATTGCATGTACAATCGGCTTTGAAAATTTTATCCAACTGCTTGAAGGTGCCCACGCAATAGACAGACATTTCAGAGAAACACCATTTGAAAGCAACATCCCTGTTATTCTGGCACTGATAGGCATCTGGTATAACAATTTTTTTGGGACTGCTACTGAGGCCATCCTCCCCTATGACCAGTACATGCACAAATTCCCCGCATATTTTCAGCAGGGGAACATGGAAAGCAACGGGAAATATGTCAATAGACGCGGGAAAGAAGTGACGTATCAAACCGGCCCGATCATATGGGGTGAACCGGGGACAAACGGGCAGCATGCATTCTATCAGCTCATTCATCAGGGGACAAAATTGACCCCCTGTGATTTCATTGCTCCAGCAGTCAGTCACAATCCCACTGGAAATCACCATGATATATTGCTTGCAAACTTCTTTGCACAGACTGAAGCATTGATGAAGGGAAAGACAAGAGAGGAAGTGATCGAGGAGCTCACATCATCCGGCATAAGCAAGAAGGAAATCAAGAAACTTGCTCCGTTTAAAGTCTTTCAGGGCAACAGGCCTACCAACTCCATATTATTGAAGCAGATAACGCCGAGGGCACTCGGGAGCCTGATTGCCCTCTATGAGCACAAGATATTCGTTCAGGGTGTTATCTGGAATATCTTCAGCTTCGACCAGTGGGGCGTTGAGCTCGGAAAACAGCTCGCCGGGAAAATTCTTCCGGAACTCGGCCGTTACGACCCGGTCACCACTCACGACTCATCAACAAATGGACTGATTAATGCTTTCAAAATCATGAGAATGAATCCATAGAAATCCCTTGTCGGGACAAAAGATTTTTCAGTCAACCTTGCCTCCGGTAAATGCATTTTCCGGGTTAAGAACTTTATATAAACACGTGATATCTTTTTTTGTTGAAAGTCTTTACACATCGGGTAATATGCCCTGATCATAGGGCAATTTGCCTTATAGCAAAGCTAAACTTGTACTTAATATTTATTGAAATCAATGAGTTATATCCTGGCATTCATCTTGCTGTAGTGCATTATAAGTCTCTTTACTTTGGTTGTCATTACGGGTTAATAAAGAAATGTTGGACGCACTAAACTAACAGCAAATAATCCACAAGGGAAAAAGAAACTGAAAACAAAAACGATCAAGAAAATCATCATCGTGGCCGTTATAATCGGCTTGATCGCTGCTTTTAAGGTCTTTGGGCTTGATCAGTACATCTCTTTTTCATATTTAAAAAAATCACTGGATAATTTTAAAGTGCTTTATGACAAACACACCGCTCTCGTCCTGGCTTCCTATTTTCTTATCTATGTTCTTACAACTTCATTATCATTACCGGGCGCTTCGCCCCTCACTATTGTTGGGGGAGCACTTTTTGGTTTCTGGACAGCTACAATTGTCGTTTCATTCGCAAGTACCATAGGTGCAACACTTGCCTGTTCTGTTTCCAGGTTTCTTTTAAGAGACCTTGTACAGAACAAAATCGGGGACAGGATAAAGAAGGTCAATGAGGGGATCGAAAAAGAAGGGTCTTTCTATTTGTTCACGTTGCGTTTAATCCCTCTCTTTCCTTTCTGGATGATCAATCTTGCCATGGGCCTCACGAAGATGCCGCTTCTGACATATTACTGGGTATCCCAGGTAGGGATGCTGCCGGGCACGATGGTGTATGTAAACGCCGGCAAGGAATTGGGAAAGATTAATTCTCCGGCCGGCATTCTCTCTCCGAGTCTGATCATCTCATTTGCACTTGTCGGCATCTTTCCGCTCGTGGTAAAGAAACTGGTAGCCTGGTATAGAGCGAGAAGGAAAAGCCCGCACGCAAAAAATAATGCTTAAAATAAGGAGGGCACATGGCACGCTATGATTATGACATAGGCATTCTTGGAGGAGGGGCAGCAGGCCTTACAGTAGCAGCAGGCGCAGCACAGATAGGTGCAAAGACCCTTCTTGTTGAAAAGGAAGGCAAGCTCGGAGGCGACTGTCTCTACTACGGTTGCGTACCGAGCAAGACACTCATCAGGACAGCACATGTGTACCATCTCATGAAAAACGCTCAAGAGTTCGGCCTGCCGGAGATAGCCCTTCCACCTGTCGACTTTGGGGACATCAGGAAAAGGATCCAGTCGGTCATAAGCATTATTCAGAAACACGATTCCGAAGAACGGTTCTGCAATCTCGGCGCACGGGTCGAGTTTGGCGATGCAAAGTTTATTGATGAACACACCATCAGGCTCAATGATAAAAGGTACAATGCAAAGACGTGGGTGATCGCTACAGGCTCTTCACCCGCAATCCCTCCCATAGAAGGACTTGATGCGACGCGCTATATCACAAATAAAGAAATCTATTCTATCGAGAAGCTTCCAAAATCAATGGTCATCCTGGGAGGAGGCCCTATCGGCATTGAATTCGCTCAGGCATTTACACGGCTGGGGACAAAGGTCTCTGTTGTTGAACGTTTAAGCCAGATCCTGGGTGCCGACGATAAGGATTTGACGGACATGGTCATGGACACCTTAAAGGCAGAAGGGGTGGATTTTTACCTCGATTCCTCTGTTATCAGCACAAGGGACGCCGGGGATGGGAAGGAAGTTGTCTTCAGGAAGGGTGATGAAACGAGGAGCATCCGTGCAGAGGTACTTCTCGTTGCAACGGGAAGGAAGGCAAACACCGGCGGCATGGGGCTTGAGGATATCGGCGTTCAACTTGACAGGAGGGGACTGAAGCTTGACGCAAAACTCAGGACCACACAGAGACATATCTATGGGGCAGGTGATGTTACGGGGACATATCAGTTCACCCATGCAGCAGGATATGAAGGGGGAGTTGTCCTCAGCAATGCCATCTTCCACTTCCCGAGAAAAGTCAATTACACATTATTACCCTGGGTCACCTATTCCGACCCGGAGCTTGCCAGCATCGGTATTAATGAAAAAGCTGCACGGGAAGCAGGTATAAAATACTCTGTCTGGACAGAGGAATTCCAGGGCAATGACAGGAGCCTTGCAGAAGGTGAAAGGAAAGGGAAAATAAAGATGCTCCTCGATGAAAAAGAAAAACCTGTAGGGGTCCAGATACTGGGGCCACAGGCAGGCGACCTCCTCAATGAATGGGTTGCTGTAATGAACGGGAAGGTAAAACTCACAACGCTTGCTTCCGCTGTTCACCCATATCCGACACTCGGGGAGATAAACAAGCGTGTCGCCGGGTCATTTATCGGCACAAAGGTATTTTCAGAAAAGGTAAAGAAAGGTCTCAAGCTCTTTTTCCACCTCAAGGGAAGGGCATGCGGCGAACCTGCTGACTGATATGGCCTGCTACAGTTTTTCCCAATGTATAAAAAAATCAGCGACTATGCAATAATCGGCAACATCCACTCCGTCGCCCTTGTCGGGCTTGATGGCTCTATTGACTGGCTCTGCCTGCCCCATATTGATTCCTCAAGCGTCTTCGGAGCGCTCCTTGATGACAACAAAGGAGGCCGTTTCTCTGTTACACCCGCCGACGAGTGGAATTCTACAGCGAGTTACCTCCCTGATACGAACATCCTCCTAACAAAGTTCAGGACAAAGACGGGTGTGATGCACCTGACTGACTTCATGCCGGTTCCCGTCAGTGGCGAGGATGACATGGACGGTGAAGAGCATGAATTATTCCGGCTTATTGAGGTAGTGAAAGGAACGGTTGAGGTAAAAATTCTCTTTGAACCCAGGTTTGATTATGCACGTTCATATACCACCCTTACAAGACATGGGAAGGGGATAAAGGCCACGGGGAATAAAGAGTCTCTCACCCTGTTTTCGACACATGAGATTTCAGTCGGCACTGACAGATCAGAGACAGTGTGGAGACTTGGAGAAGGAGAAAAGGCATGGATACACCTCAACTATGGGGAAGGCGAAGAAAATGAACTTGATATTGTAAGGGCAGAAAAATCCCTGCAAGACACGAAAACATACTGGCGGGATTGGCTAAGAAGAAGTGAAACCGGGATGACCATCGATCTCGGCCCGTATCAGGGAATGGTAAACCGCTCAGCACTTGCACTCAAGCTCCTCTATTACGACCCCACGGGGACTATCGCTGCTGCTGCGACAACGTCTCTCCCCGAAGAAATAGGGGGAGGCAGGAACTGGGATTACCGCTACACCTGGGTCCGCGATACGTCTTTTACACTCCAGGCACTCTTTAACCTCGGGCACCTGTCCGAGACAGAGGGGTACCTGAGGTGGATCGAACGGCTCATTTCACAGCACGGAGCAGAAAATCTTCAGATCATGTACGGGCTCCGCGGTGAACAGAGGTTGCCGGAAGAAATTCTCGGTCATCTTGAAGGGCACAGGGGTTCTAAACCCGTGCGCATTGGCAACAGCGCTGCCGCTCAAAAGCAGCTCGATATCTATGGTGAGATTATGGATGCGGCCCTGAAACTGTCGGACTATGTTGGAAAAATCGACCGGGACATGTGGCCGTTCCTCCGTGCTGTATGTGATCATGTCGTGACACACTGGCGAGAAAGAGACCATGGCATATGGGAAGTGCGAAAGGGACCATATCACTTTGTCTATTCAAAGGTGATGTGCTGGGTAGCTCTCGACCGGGGTATTACCATTGCGCAAAGGTATGGATTCCCTGCTGCTCTAAAGAGATGGGAAAACACACGTGACACCATAAAACAGGAAATACTGGCGAAAGGCTTTAATAAGAAAAAACAGTCCTTTGTCCAGCATTACAACACAGATGCTCTCGATGCCAGCAGCCTCCTGATTCCCCTCGTCGGATTTCTTCCTCACACTGACACGCGTGTTCTTTCTACCATTGAAGCGGTGAGAAGAGAGCTAAGCCATAACGGACTCATATACCGGTACACGGCAGGGGATGGCCTCGGTGGGAGGGAGGGAACATTTCTCCTCTGCTCATTCTGGCTGATTAACAACCTTATCGCCATTGACAGATTAGAGGAGGCAGAGCTGTACATACACCGCATGGAGGGAATCGCAAACCACGTCGGGCTCTTCTCTGAAGAATATGACATACGGCAGTCAGAACAACTCGGTAACTTCCCTCAGGCTTTTACACATATAGGGTATATAAACAGTGTCATAGCATTAACCAGGGCAAGGGTGAACATAAGTAATGACAAGCCGCGGACGGGAAAAGAAGCAGGCCGCTCTCTCCTGTCAGGCGCCCTCGTATTGAATGACGGGACCCCGGCACAAGATATTCCATCGAAAGAAATTGTTGCGCAGCTAAAAGCTTCAATGAATATCCTGCGAGGAGGTTTTTTCGATACATCGAAGGGTCGCGTTGCCTACGAACAGATGTATCAATCCCCGGCATATAAAGAATACGTGGAGTTAAGTTATAGTTTAAGAAACATGGACCTGAACGACCTCACGGGCAGAGGGGAGAAAATAGCCTTCTGGATCAACCTGTACAACGTCATTGTTATCCACGGTGTTATTGAACTCGGGATAAGAGACTCAGTCAAGGAAGTGAGAAATTTTTTCAAACGCGTCCGTTACCGGATCGATGATATGCTCTTCTGCCCGGACGATATCGAGCATGGCATCCTGCGGGGGAACAAGCGTCCGCCGAATTCCTTTTTCAGGCTCTTTAAGGAAAACGACAAGAGACGTGCATATACCATCAAACCAATTGACCCCCGTATTCACTTTGCCCTGGTCTGTGCATCGTCCTCCTGCCCCCCCATAGCAGTATACACGGCGGAAAACATCGATAGAGAACTTGCAATTGCCGGCGAGACCTTTCTGAATTCCGGTGGCGCTGTCCTTGATAAAGGGAAAAAGCACATATCGCTTTCAAGGATATTTAAATGGTATGGGGGAGATTTCGGAAGGAACCAGGCAGATCGATTGAAGTTTATAGCACCTTATCTTTATGATGAAGAAGACAGGGCCTTCCTTCAAGAATATGCTGACACCATAAAAATAGGCTATCAGGAATATGACTGGAGACTCAATAGATATTGAGACTTGAGACACATAACGGCTTGCACTATAATGTAGTTCTGATAATTAATTTATCTATTTCTTGAATACAATATTTCTTGATTATTGAATAAGGAGGGGAAATGGGAGTCGGGAGCTTTGTATGGGAAGAGAGGAACATTACCAAAGTAAAAATAATCGCGATTCAGATAAATATCGGGAACAGATGCAATCAGGCATGCGCTCATTGCCACATCGGAGCCTCTCCCAAGGGAAATAAGAACATGTGCTGCAAGACTGCGAGAAAGATATTAGATAAATTGCTCACTCTGGCTATTGATAACATTGAGTTTACAGGTGGCACCCCTGAACTCAATCCTAACCTTAAGATGTTTATTGAAGAGCTCTCCCGGAGTGGAAGAAAGATAAGTGTCAGGACAAGCTTGACCGTTCTGGACCTCCCGGAATACTCTTCATTCTTAGATTTATATAGAAAATATCATGTAAATCTCATTGCTTCACTCCCGAGTGTCTTTGAGGATTTGACAGACAGACAGAGGGGAAGCGGGGTTTTCCAGAAATCACTAAAGGTCCTCAAAAAACTGAATGAAATCGGATACGGATCAGGTACTCTCAAGCTCGACCTCGTCCATAATCCTGTTGAAGATTACCTCCCGCCGGATCAGTCACAGCTTGAAAGAGAATACAAAGCAATTCTGAAGGAAATGTATGATATTACGTTTAACAACCTTATCACTATTGTTAACTCACCGATCAAGAGATTTAAAATCCACCTCGAAAAACAGAACAGATTAGATAACTACATGAGACTCCTCATAAACAATTTTAACCCCGAGACCCTGGGAAAAATTATGTGCAGGGACCTGATCTCCATTGACTACCAGGGCTACATGTATGACTGTGACTTCAATCTTGCATTGGGCTTGCGGATAAAGGGATACGAAGACAGGAAATTCTGGGAGATAGACTTTGATAATTTCAATCCTAAGATATCTTGTGACGCACATTGTTATGCCTGCACAGTCAACACGGGAAGCAGCTGTTACGGTGCACTCATAAAGGACGGGCCGGTTTTTAACGCCATAGATACTGTGAAACACTACTACGGTGAAGAGCTGAAAGGGACCGCAGATTTAAAGACGAGCGCGTGCTGCACGCTTGAATCAATCCCGGAACATGTAAAAGATGCCCTCTTGTATATAGCTGATGAAATCAAGGCGAAATTCTACGGGTGCGGCTCTCCTATCCCCCTGGTTCTCGACAATCTGAAAATCCTCGACATTGGATGCGGCACGGGAAGAGATACCTATATAATGTCCAAACTGGTCGGCGAGGATGGCTTTGTTTACGGGATAGATATGACGGAAAACCAGATCGAGGTTGCCACAAGATACATCCGGGACCAGTCAAAAAGATTCGGCTATAAGGAGCCGAACATCAGTTTTATTCAGGATTACATAGAGAATGTCGGGAATCACTTTTCCAAAGAGTCACTTGATGTGGTCATTTCAAATTGCGTCATAAACCTCGTTGAAGATAAAGCACATGTCATCAGGGAAATTTACAGGATGCTGAAATTCGGTGGAGAATTCTACTTTTCTGATATCTATGCAGACCGGCGTATTCCGGAAGCGCTCAGGGAAAATCACGTCCTCTACGGGGAATGCCTGGGTGGGGCACTGTATTACAAGGACTTTGAAAGGATCGCAAAAAAATCGGGTTTCTCCGACCCGAGAGTGGTCTCAAAGAGGACTGTCGACATAACAAACAAAGAGATAAGAAACCTCGTGGGGAACATAACATTCTGCTCAATGACCTACCGCCTCTGGAAACTTAAGGGCCTGGAAGACGCCTGTGAAGACTATGGACATATAGCTGTGTATAAAGGCGGGGTAAAAGAAGCTCCGTTTAAATTCCGGCTCGACTGCTCTCATACGTTTGAAAAGAACAAGCCGGAAAAGGTATGCGGGAATACGGCGCTCATGTTGTCTGAAACAAGATTCAGGGACTATTTCCGGATCGTCGGAAGCTTCGAGGAACACTTCGGTGAATTCAGGGACTGCGGTAATACTATACAACCAGACACAAAAGACGATACAACCGGAACATCATGCGGTTGTTCATGATCCTCTGTTCTCTTGTCATTCTGATACGGACTCCGGGGAAAGCAAGGGGTCAGCGTCCTACCCGTGAGGATTCGCCGGGGCGGAAAAAATCTTGTCCTGTAATTAATAAAATTATTCAACCATGAAATTCTCCGTCATTATACCGGTAATCCATGAAGCAGAGAATATTAATTCTCTCATCGGGCATGTCCATAGTGTTAGTAAAGGAGCAGAATACGAGATAATCGTTGTTGACGGAAGCCCAACGCAGGACACAATACCGGCACTGAAAGACAGTCGGGTTATTACTGTTGTTTCAGATGCAGGCCGCGCATGTCAGATGAACAGAGGGGCTAAAACTGCGCAAGGTGACGTGCTTATCTTCCTCCATGCTGATACAAAACTCCCTGAAAGAGCTTTCGTAAAAATCTCGGAAGCACTTCAGGATAATACCTGTATGGGCGGCGCTTTTTCTCTGGACATGGATACGGACAGGAAAAGCCTGAAATTCATAGCTTGGACCGCCAATATAAGAGTGTGGTTCACTCGCATTCCATTCGGGGACCAGGCAATTTTTCTCAGGAAGAAATACTTTCATGAAATTGGAGGCTACAAGGAAATCCCGCTCATGGAAGATGTTGAACTCATGGAGAGAATCAGGAAGTCCGGGGCAAAAATACTCGTTCTGAAAGAAAAGGTAAAAACTTCTCCGAGGAAATGGGAAAAGTATGGTGTTTTCCGTACAACTTTTAAGAACCATATTATCAGAAAACTTTATTTCCTTGGGGTTTCTCCAAATACCCTCCACCGGATCTACTACGGCAGAAAGTATTTTGATACCGAAAGAGACATGTGGTAAATTTGAAATTTATAAGTTTATGGGGTAGTCTATAGATATCGCGGACTGTATAACGAGATTGCATTATGAATAATTTTTTTATCCGGTTGCTATTTATTTTTCTTCTTCCTCTCACCGGCTGTATTCAGGTAGACACCTTAATAAAAGTTCAGCCGGATGGCAGTGGGGTTATAGAGGAGACCGTCCTGATGGACAATGCCTTTGTCCGGCAAATGAAGGCAATGGCTGAAGGGATTGCAGATCAGATGGAACAAGAGATGGAGAACCAGGCTGAACAACAGAAGTCAGAGGAAGAGAAGCAGAGTGAAACGAAACGGGGCGAAGAACCGCAAAAAAAGCCTGAGTCATTCGATCTGTTCGATGAAAAAGAACTAAAAAAGAGAGCGGGTAATTTTGGCAAAGGTGTGAGCTACCTCTCCGGATCAAAAGTTGTCACCGATGATTATGAAGGATATAAAGTAATCTATGCATTTAAAGATATTCAAAATATAATCATCAATCAGAACCCGGGGGAAAAGGTGCCGTCCAGCCCTCAGCAAGAAAGCAGTGATGCAAAGACAAAAAAAGAGTACATCACCTTTTTCTTTACAAGGGGCAATCCGTCAGAACTGCTTATCAGTCTCCCCGCTGATAAGACAAAGGATCAATCTGAGGACACCCCGGCAGACAAACCGCCAGAACCTGCCGATGACCAGCAGACCGAAGCAGTGGCAGCCCAGATGAAACAGATATTCGAAGGCATGAAAATATCCATTGCAGTGGAAGTCGAAGGCACTATTCTTGCAACAAATGCAACTTACAGAGACGGATCAAGAATAACGCTCATGGAATTAGACTTTGGAAAATTTATGCATATGGCAGAACATTTTAAAAAATTCAGCCTGGCCCGACCGGATACCCTTGAAGAAACAAAACAATTCATGAAGGATATCCCCGGAGTCAAGGTCGAATTGAATGAAAAGATACAGATAACATTCCGGTAATCAAAAAAGTACGGAAGCCCGTTATATTTCTTCTACTGTTTACCTGAATACAAGAGCTTTCCAAGATATTTGTTTAAGGGGTTTGATCTGCTCAGAAATGACAAAGGCGGCTTTCTCCGTATGCCCAGATTTTTCATTTCACTGAAGAGGGCTCCGTTATTCTTATCTATATGGATGCCCTTTTTAAATGACTCATAGGCTTCTTTCCTTTTGTCTGCTGCAAGATACGCCTTTCCCAGGTTCAGATATAACGTCGGCAGGAAAAACTCTTTACCTAACGGCATTTGTTTAGTTAAGTCCCTGATTGCCTGCCTGCATGTCTCTAATCCCTTTGAATATTGCTTATTGACAACTATCTCCAGATACCCCTGATATGAAAAAATAACAGGGTTGTTTGGGTAACGATCACCGGCATCATAGAGAACCCGGAGGGCTTGTTCCAGCTTTTTTTCATTTATAAGTTTTTCCACTTCTTTAATATATGTCCTGTAAGGAAGATTTTGCGCAGCCTTTTCCATTTTCAGTGACTGGATGGCTAATTCCTGCTGCCTCTTGATAACCTCTGATAACTTCTCGTGAAGGCCCGGGTCAGAAAGCATGTTCTTATAAGAAAACTTATGCGAGTAGATTATTTTGCCTTTCAGATAAACCCGGGTTATGATCGTAGATTTATTGACCCCAAGATCCTCAGAGTCAATGAGGTATGTTTCTCCGTCAAGCTTGACTTTCGTGCTGGATTCATGGGCCTTAGAAGTAATTTTTACGTGCTTTTTCTTCATACCAGGCAGAGCCCTCCTCACCGGTGCTTATTTTTAATTATAGCAAACATTTATCCTGCAAAGAATAAACCTCCCCGCCGCAGAGACGCGGAGTATCCTGAAATCTCCCCTCCCTTGACGGTCGAAGACTCGCCGGGGAGAGGAGGGGGTAAAGGAGAGGGTGCCTAATCAGCTTCAATCACCCACACCCTAACCCTCCCCCCTCTCCGCACTCAGGCGGATTCGCCGAGGCGAAAAGGGGGAGGGAAGTATATGGTAACCCCACAGCAGAGACTGTGGGGTGTGGGGTATTGAAAATTCAATAAAACACGAGAATTATACCCTTTTCCCCTCAGCAATCTCAAAAAGATAAGGTTTATTATAGTATAATAATTTTGAGTTGGCTCCGTTAGCATTTTATGTTATGTACTATATCTCCATGAAAATGCATAAGATTGTTTCCTCGCACATCACGAAGTCATGAACACGGTGAATACGCATGCCCTGCACGTATTATTTTAGATGATCAAAAAAAACACACACCAGGCTCTTGTTAGAAAAAACTGCGTGGTCCTGTTTGTAAAATCTCCGCAGAAAGGACAGGTGAAGACAAGGATTTCGCAGGTAATTGGTGAGAAAATAACCCTTTACATCTACAAAGCCTTTGTCGCTGATATAATCGAAACACTGCAACGCGAGCCTCAGTATAGCACAAGGATAGCCTTTTACCCACAGGAAGCAAGAGGTAGAGTCGTTCGCTGGCTGGGCAAACAACATACATACCTACCCCAGACAGGAACCGGACTCGGTGAAAAAATGGCAAATACTTTTAAACAGGTATTTTCTGAGGGCTTTGAAAAGGCATTGGTCATTGGCAGTGATATCCCGGATTTGCCAAGTTCTATTATTACAAATGCTTTTGAATTGCTCAGTACCCGTGATGCTGTGATAGGACCTTCATCTGACGGGGGCTACTATCTCATAGGATTCCGGCACAATACCTTTTTACCATCTGTTTTTGAGAGCATTGAGTGGGGGACTGATACTGTTCTTTTACAGACTCTGAAAAAATTCGGACAGACACACATCGTGCAGCTCCTGCCACTATGGCGGGATATGGACAACCTGTCAGATATAAAAGGTTTACTGGAACGAAGCATAAACACTCCCTTTGAAAATTCCCGAACAATCTCTTTTATCAAAAGCAATGAGAGAATTCTGAGATACTTCAGATATTAGAGTAAACCCTGTCAGCCGGAATCAGACCCCGGGGAGATTCAATTTGATATAGAGATCTCTTAATTGTTTGGGATCGACTGTTGAAGGCGTACCGCTCATGAGGCAGTATGCCTTCTGGGTCTTCGGAAACGCAATGACATCCCTGATAGTTGTTGCTCCAACCATGATCATGAGGAGTCTGTCGAGACCGAGTGCAATACCGCCATGAGGAGGTGCACCGTAATCCAGCGCATCAAGGAGAAAACCAAATTTTGCCGTTGCCTCTTCCCCGGATATATTCAGGATAGCGAACATCTTCCTCTGTACATCACGTCTGTGGATACGGATGCTCCCGCCTCCTATCTCGCAGCCATTGAGTACGATATCGTATGCCTTTGCTTTGAGGGAACCGAGCAAATCCTTATTCGTGATATCGCCTGTGAGCATCTTTTCAATGTCTTCATCCAGTGGCGAAGTAAAGGGATGGTGCATTGCCTCAAATCTGTTTTCCTCTTCGTTCCATTCCAGAAGAGGAAAATCTGTAATCCACACGAACCTGTAGCCGGGCTGTATCAGGTTTAATCTCTTCCCGAGTTCGTTTCTCATCCTCCCTAATACATCATGAACGACCCTCTCCCCGTCAGCCACAAACAGCATCAGGTCCCCGTCTTCTGCCTCAAGCCGCTCCGCCATCTGCTTCAGGACATCCTCCGGGAAAAACTTCGTTACGGGAGATTCAAAGCCGCCCTTGACCTTTATCCATGCGAGCCCTTTTGCACCAAGAGATATCGCCTCAGTCGTCAGCATGTCTATTTCTCTCCTCGTGAGGCTTGCCATGCCTTTCCCGTTGATCGCCTTCACCCTGCCGCCTGATTGCAGTGCGTCAAGAAAAACCTTAAAAGATCCTCTCCCGGCAAGGTCAGCCATCTCTTTAAGCTCAAGACCGAACCGTAAATCAGGCTTGTCCGTACCAAACCGCTCCATTGATTCATGAAAACTGAGCCTTTTTATGGGAGTCTCAATCTCTCTATCGAGGACATCATGAAAGACTCTTTTCATCATGCCCTCAATGTTATCGAGGACATTATCCCTGTCGACAAAGGACATCTCCAAATCTACCTGGGTAAATTCAGGCTGTCTGTCAGCACGCAGGTCTTCGTCTCTGAAACATTTAACGATCTGGAAATACTTCTCAAGCCCCGAGACCATGAGAATCTGCTTGAACAGTTGCGGCGACTGCGGGAGCGCATAAAAATGTCCCGGGTTCATACGACTTGGCACAAGATAGTCCCGTGCTCCCTCAGGTGTTGATTTTGTGAGCATTGGTGTCTCAATTTCAAGGAACCCCTGTTCGTCAAGATAGTCCCTGATGACCTTTGCAGCCTTATGCCGGATGATAAGGTTCCTCTGCATGTCAGGCCTTCTCAGATCGAGGTACCTGTACCTGAGTCTTAGTGATTCTGATGCATCGGCAGCATCTTCTATGGTAAACGGGAGAGTTAAAGATTCGTTCAGGACTTCCAGCCTGTTTACATAAACTTCAACAAGACCGGTCTGCATGTTCGGATTTTCCGTGCCCTCCGGTCTCCTCCTGATCTCACCGTTAACAGAGATTACATATTCACTCCTCAGGTCATGTGCGCGCTCATGCACCTCTCCCGACACATCAGGGCTGAACACAATCTGCACGATTCCGGTCCTGTCACGCAAATCAATGAAAACAAGCCCGCCATGGTCTCTCCACCTGAAGACCCAGCCACACATGGACACATGCTGCCCCACATCGGACTCCCTTATCTCGCCGCATCCCTTATCACGTATCATACAATCCCCGCCTCTCTCTTAATCATACCTAACTCTTCAGATGTTAAGTACCGAAACTTTCCCGTCTCAAGACCGCCCAATGCAATTCCGTTAATTTTTATTCTCTTCAACTTCAAGACCGGATGCCCCAGAATTTCGAGCATCCTTCTGATCTGTCTCTTCCTTCCCTCGTGTATTGTAATCTCAAGCCATGAATTCTGTTCTGTCTTTCTCATCCTCTTTACCATCGCAGGTGCAGTCAACCTGTCTTTCAGCCTGACCCCCTCTCTCAACTTCCCTGTTTCTTCATCAGTAAGGACACCTTTCACCTTCACCAGATATGTCTTGGAGACTTTTTTGGACGGATGAAGCACTGCGTGAGCAAAATCTCCGTCGTTTGTCATCAAAAGCATACCCTCAGAATCAAAATCAAGCCTTCCCACAGGGAAAACTCTATATTTTATACCTTTTAAAAAATCTTTCACAGTAGGTCTTCCCTGGGGATCATCAAGTGATGTTACCACCTGTCTTGGCTTATTAAACATAAGATATACTCTTCTTTCCTGTTTTGTAAGGAGTTTGCCGTCAAGCTTTATGTGGTCCCTGTCAGGGTCGGCCTTCATGCCGATGGTAGCAATACGGCCGTTGACCTTCACCCTGCCCTCTTTGATGATATCCTCTGCCTTTCTCCTGGATGCCACGCCCATCTCGGAGAGGATCTTCTGAAGTCTTTTTTCCATAAGTTTAGATAATACCATAATCTGTTTATTCTATGAACTTTTCCGGTATATTCTCATATGAGCATGAAGAACTGGAAAGAAAACATATCCTTTATCCTTAGTGCAGGTCAGGGCTTACCGACTGGGAATGCAACATGCTCCGCGGCATATATAACCGGATAGAAAAAAAGATCAGGCACGTCTGGTAAAGGGTGTTAAAAATAATAAAGACATAAACTGAAAAATAGAGTCCCAAGCTGAAGAAGCAGAGATTTCTTTGACCAGGTCACCCTCCTGATTATCTCCCAAAAACATTTTATTGATACTACATTTTACTGTAGATATAAAGAGGCTTTTTCGGGAAAAGTATCCGTGGCCGAAGCCAGCGGATTGTCCACGATATAAGTGCAAGAGACTGTGGAGACTTGGCTGTGTCGGCCAGGTTTAGGGTACAGGAGTGGATGGATAGAGAGCCTCACTACTCATCGATCCAGATGAAGTCAGCTATCCGGGAACGTTCCTTCATGGGCAAGTCCATTACAGATTCGGCACAAACCACTACGGCAACTTTGAGATCCGGATGGTTCTTCTGGAGCTGATAGGGTACTCCGAGGTGGTAGTCGGAATGAAAACGACCGCAGCAGAATAGGATACGATGATCAAGAAAAGGTTCAAGTGATGCTGCCATCACGGCGTCCTTTAGAACCTGTGCCTTGTAAAGCGCTTCAGCATTCAATCCCTTCATTGGAGACGAGTGAGGCATCTTTTTCATCAGAGCAGTAAAGCGTTCGAAATATTCCTCTGAATCAAGGTGTAAATTTTGGGGGAGGTATCTGCTGTCTTGTCCCACAACATCAGACGAAATCGCATCAGTCATCGCAACCCCTGCAGCTGCCCTGCGGGGCACATTGGCCGCGATAACAGGAATCCCCCGGGCCTTTGCCAATTCAACAAGGGGCCGGTAATCCTCCTGGTAGTTCGGCCAGGGACGGGCCAGTTCAAGAAATTTATCTTCATAGATCGTTCCTTTGAGATAAGCATTCAGGTCATCCTGGACATCACGCTCAAACATCTCAAGGGCAAGCACGAGGCTCGCGTCTCGCCCTGCGAGCTCGGTAAGGAGGGTGAGTTCCCCTTTGTGGGCAACACGGGAATCGTGATCCTCTCCGAAGAAAATGACATTGTAACGCTCGAGAGCTTCGAGAGCCTGCTCCGGATTCAGTATCATCCCTTTGTTGGTCATCAGGTAATGCAATTAAACCTCCATACAAATAGCAATTTTACATCCTATAGTCTCCAGGGGTCCGACGGTGCAAATAATATGTTGCTTATTTTATCAACGCCCTTTATTTTAACATAAAATTAGAGTGCCTCCAGAACTCTCTGCACTGTAATGTCAGAAAGGCATTTGATTCCGCACTCCTCTGATCCCAGATGAAAGCGGCTCCCTGAGCTGTTTGCACAAGGCACGCATTCCATGTCGGAAGAAATAATTGCGCCTTCTTTTGCTCTCGGCCCCCATACATGTGGGTCCGTTGGACCGAAGAGTGCAATGACTCTGCCCGTCATAACTGAAGAGGCAAGGTGGGTAATCCCTGAGTCATTGCCTATGTATACATGGCTCAGGCTCAGAAGGGAAGCGACCGTTGTGAGATCACGACCGGAAATGTGGAGACAAGTTTCCCCCCGGCCCTTTACGTAGTCAGCAATCTCCTCTTGCATCTTCCCGTCTTCAGCAGGACCGGAAAAGATCACAAAAAAGCAGGGATCCCTTTCCCTCAGGTTCTTAACCAGCTCCTCAAAATTCCTGAGAGGCCAACACTTCTTTCTGCTGCCGCTTCCGGGATGTATGGCAACAAGCCTCCTTTTAAAATCATATCCGCGTTTGAGAAGCAGCTCCATTGCATCTTCCTGACAGGAAAGAGGAATCGTGATGCAACATGCGGAAATGTTGCTTTTTGGCTTCTGGATAACCTGCTTCAAGCGAAAATCCGAAACGTGCATACCGGACTCCGGAGGCGGGATGGTCATGATGACTCCGGCATTGGGGAAAAGAAAACGAATATTGGAAGCAACCCCGGAAGATCTGTCCGCCGTGAAGACATAGACCATGTCAAAACCGGATATGAGTTCATCTATTCCCCTGTCCGGCTTACCGGTAAAAAGGGACAGAAATGCCTGGCTGCCTGCGCGAAATCCGAACCGGATGTATCCAACCTTCTTCAGGAAATCCACCACATCCTTGCGCCCTGCCAAATAAACAGAATCCCCGGGCTCACTCAATGCCTGCATGGCCGGTATAGAGAGAAGGAGGTCTCCAAGCGCACCGTCATGATAAATGAAGATTCTTCGTCCCATGTCTTCACACGCTGATATATTCAATCCTGATCAAGACTATTTTACATCTTCCGGCTCATTCCCTTCACGCTGCTCACAGCGTAACTATCTGCCTCTTTCATCAAAAAAATTAAGCCCCTCTTCACGGAACAGCTTCAATTAGTATAAAATTCATCATGCATGATAACGCAATAACTGTCGGGATATCAGAGGCAGGAGAAAGACTGGATACATTCCTTGCAGGAAAAACAGGCATTACACGTTCACAAATACAATCGCTTATAAAAAATGGCTCTGTTCTCGTAAACACTTGCCGGACCAATCAGAGTTATTTGGTAAAATCACATGACATAATCTCCGTCGGTGTCCCTGAAGAAAATACCGGGGACCTGATTCGCGAATACATACCGGTTGATATTCTCTATAAGGATGATCACCTTGTCGTTGTGAACAAGCCTCCGGGTATGGTTATGTATCCTGCGGCCGGACACAGGAGCGGGACTCTTATGAATGCACTCTCTTACCTGTATCATGATCTGTCTGCACCCGGCGGGCCTTTGAGACCCGGGGTGGTACACAGACTCGATAAGGACACATCCGGTGTTATCGTTATTGCTTGTAATAACAACGCATACTATAATCTCATCGAACAGTTTGCACAGAGAACAGTAAACAGACGGTATCTTGCACTCGTTTACGGAAATCTTAAAGAAGACAAAGGGAAGATCGTGCAAAATATCGGGCGCTCAGATTCCGACAGGAAAAAAATGTCTACCCGTTCAAGGAGAGGGAAAGAGGCTGTTACAAAATGGAAGGTATTAAAGAGATTCGGTCATGCTACATTCATTGAGGTAAAACTCGGTACGGGCAGGACACATCAAATAAGAGTTCATTTTGCGTCAACAGGCCATCCGGTGCTCGGAGACAGAACATACGGGAAGAAGACCGAGGTAACGGTTAAAGGAAAAGAGAAAATCCTTTTCCCGAGACAGATGCTGCACGCAGAATCATTGGGATTTATTCACCCTGTAACCGGCAAGTATCTTGAATTCTCAAGTCCGATGCCGGAAGATATGGCTGAGAGGATAAGGGAGCTTCTTTCCTTAAAACTTGAAAAATAGGGTATTCTGGTAAAATAAAACGCTTATATTATTGAAACAAGACTCAGAGGAGGGTATATGGCAAAGATGAAAAGAATAGGTATCCTCACAAGCGGCGGGGACTGCGGGGGGCTCAATGCTGTAATAAAGGGCGTTGCAAGCAAGGCATATGCTTCCGGGATTGAAGCAGTAGCAATTCCGAACGGTTACGCAGGTCTCTATAACCTTATTGACATGAAAGACATCGTCGTACTCACACCGAACCGCCTTCATCTTATCGCAGCCTCGGATGCCGGTTCAGAGATAGGCAACTCAAGGGTAAAAATCAAAAAGATAGAAGACCCTAAAAAATATGCCCGCATAAAATCAGGACTCAGGAAATTCAATATAGATGCGTTAGTGATAGGCGGTGGAGATGACACGGGAAGCGTTCTTGTTGATCTCCTGACTCAAGGCATCCCCTGTGTACACGTACCGAAGACAATGGACCTCGATCTCCAGTCATACAGTGTTGGCGGAGATTCTGCGATTAACAGCATTGCTATGCTTACGACACATTTGAAAACCACGGGGAAAAGTCACAACCGCATTATGATCATTGAGGTCTTCGGCAGGTATGTTGGACACACTGCATTACGCGGGGGTATTGCCGCTGAGGCTGACTGCATAATGATACCGGAAATTCCGGTTGATTTTGACATTGTGTATGAACATGCTAAAAAGATCTTTTTCAACAGAATAGAAGACAGTGACTTGAAGTCAGGAACCTATACGATTGTTGTTGCAGAGGGGTTTAAGACAGCATCCGGTGAACTCCTCTATGACGAGACAGCAGGGACTGATGCGTTCGGACACAAAAAGCTTGCAGGTGCCGGAAAATACGTCAGGCAACAATTCGAAAAGAGGCTCAGGAACGACCCGGAAGTGCGAGCATTTATGCAGAGAACAGGCATGTTTGTCCCGGGTGTCTTTGAGATTCCTGAAGTCCGCGAGGTCACACCAACCCATCTCGTCAGGTCGGGACATTCGTCCGGTTTCGACGTCAACTTCGGAATGAAGGCCGGGGTTGCAGCAGTCATACTTCTTCTTGAAGGGAAAAGCGGTAATACCGTTATTGATGTTGATGGTAAGAATATAACGTATATGCCGACTCCGGAAGCAATAAAAAGGAGAGAGGTGAATCTGGATGAGATCTCCCTTTTCGAGAGCACGGGTGTCTGTTTCGGAAGAAAAGCGCAAACCTATGGGTACGAACTTTCATTAAAAAAGAGGGGGAAGTTGGCAAGATTTTTCTAGTGTCCTGAGTCAAAAATTGTTTGTCATTGTCCGGCTTGCTTGCCCGCCGTCCTTTTGGAGCGACCGGACAATCCAGAAGCCTTTGAAACAACTGGATTCCCCGATCAAGTCGGGGAATGACAATAGAGAGAACTAATGCAAGGTATTTATGACTCAGGACACTAGTCTACATTATAACTGTGATAATTTCTATAATTGCATTTTACGGGTTATGAATAAGGACGGGTTATTTTTTATTCTACAAATTCTACTGCTTCTTCTCCTGATACCCTCGGTGGCGCTTCAGGAACCTTAGAGGGATAGCCAACCGGGACAATGGCTACCGGTCTCACATTTTTGGGCAGAGCAAGAATTTTTGAGAGTTGATCCTCATAGAATGCCCCTACCCATGTCGAGCCCAGTCCGAGTTCATGTGCCACAAGCATCATTCCCATGATACTGCATGCAACATCCTGTATCGAGTATAGAAAAACGCCTCTCTCCCCGTACTTAAAAGATATTCGGCTGTCCGTACAACCGATAATAACAAGAGGTGCCTCCGCAATAAAATATTGGCTTAATGCTGCCGCTGCGATCTTCTTTTTAACAGTTGTATCCTTTACAAAATAAAATTTTCTTGCCTGGATGTTTCCGGCGCTCGGTGCCCATACCAGCGCCTCAATGAGTTTATTCACGAACTTATCGGGGATGTCCTTCTTTTCAAAATCCCTGATGCTCCGTCTCTCTTTCACCGCCTTTAAAATATCCATTGCATTAACCCCCAGATGCATTCAAGCAATTGCATTATTCTGGTCATTTCACCGGCCATTAAGCCGTCACCCCTTGGAACCCTTTTTCCTTTTATTCTGTATCTTTTTATTGCGTATCCTCTCACCGGAAAGAATATGATAAAAGGCATAGAAAAAAAGGCAACCCACAAGTCCCCAGACTATGAACATGAATATCCATCCCTGCCAGTTCATTCCGGAGCCTCCCGCCCTCTCCATGCGAGATAGACCATGACACAAAGCCCACCAAACAAGAAAACCAAAAATAACCGTGTAGTCCATACTGCCCAGCCCATCTCAACTCCTTCCAGTGCAGCCCGCAGGAAAGATCCCCTGACAACCGGTACGGCAATATTCTGATAGAACCATGTAAGAAGTATTATTCCCAAAAAAACAGGGGTAATGTATTTTGCCGTGTAATAAAAAAATCGTGGGACCGGCAATGCAGCACCACGATGCATCTCTTTCCATATCTTATCTCCACCGAATATCCACATCATGAGGATAACCTCTATCAATGCCAGAAGCGGGGGGCCAAAGGTTCCAGCCCAGAAATCCATGACCTGCCACCCGCCGCGTAGATAAATGCAGATATGGCTGCTGAGAAACCAGAAGATACCCAGCACAATAGACGCCTGCCGGCGGGTAAAACCAATTTCGTCTTCAAGGAATGCTATCATCGGCTGCGCCATTGCAACGATAGAGGTCAGAGCAGCCAAAAAAAGAAGGAAGAACCATAAGGCCCCCAAAAAATGACCTGCGGGCAGGAATCCGAATACCGCAGGGATGGATGTAAAACCGAGATAAAAAGAGCCCTGTGAAGCAATGACCTGTGCTGCGGCAATGCCGAAAAAGGCTGCTGCTGCGGGAATGGCAAGTGAGCCGCCGAGGATGACCTCTGCGAACTCATTAGCCGACGTGGTGGCCAGACCTGTCAGGACAACGTCTTCATCCCGGTAAAGATACGATGCATAACATTGAATTGCGCCAAAGCCAAGACTGAGTGTAAAGAATATCTGACCGGCAGCTTCAAGCCACGTTTTTGGATCCAGGAGCACAAAAACCTGCTGACCGTTTCTCTCGATAAACCATTTTGGTTCCCAGAGAAAGGCCAGCCCGTCAAGAGGACCGTAATCACCGGAAACAGGATGCCCGAGCGTAAACACACGGATTACCAGTATGATTGCGATTACAAAAAGCATGGGCATGGCAATTTTTGCGAGAATCTCAATCCCTCTTGATATCCCCCTTGCCAGGAGCCAGACACTCAGTATGAGGACAGCAATAAAAATAAAATAGGTGAAAAGTTGCACCTTTAGAAATTCGCCTGACACGATTCCGGTATATCCTGAGCGAAAATCATCAAAAGGCTTCAATATGAACACTGAAATTTCCTGGGGACTCATACCGGGATGGAGCGCGGACTGGTCAACCTTTGGGAGCAGATCCAGGAGACTGTAAATGCTATACCCCAGTGTCCAGCTCCCGATATAAGTGTAATATACAACAATAACTGTCGGGATAAAGATACCGATGACACCAACGTACTTTGCAACACGGCTCTTCCACATAGACTGGAACATGCCTGGAGTTGTGCCATGTCCCCTCATTCCGCCAAAACGTCCCTGCGTCCACTCAAGCCACATGATAGGAATCGCCATGAGTATAAAGGCAATGAAGTAGGGAATCATAAAGGCACCGCCGCCATTTTCAGCTGCCTTGCCAGGGAAACGGAGAAAATTGCCAAGGCCTATGGCATTTCCGGACATTGCAAGTACAAGCCCTATTTTGGTCTTCCAGCGTTCACGCTTATTGTTACCTGTCATAAATTCTCGCTGATAATCTTAACCAAAAAATGCAATTGGTTGTTTAACCGGAGGCAAAGCAGCCTTCAAAGTGTTCTGATTTCAATCCCGACTTTTGTCGGGACAAAAGACTTTTCAGCCAACCATGCCTCCGATAAACGCAGTTTTCCGGGTTAAGGGAGAACAGATATACACGCTGAGACTGAACTACTTGCAGCTTACAATAGCAACAGTAATATTTTGACACCGCTGCAAAACCGTTGAGCTTATTCCTCCCAGGATAAAATCCTTAAAGGCGGTACGTCCTTTACGACCCATGATAATCAGGTTATAGTTCCCTTTCCCAGCCTCCCGAATTATTTCTTCCGCAGGGTCGCCTATCCTTACGTTCGTAGAGACGAGTCTTTTGGATACGCCGGTCTCGATCAAAACTGACCGGGCTTCTTCGAGTATAGTCTTTGTTTCCCCTTCAAGGTCTACTCCCTCCATAAGCCGTCTTTCATAAAATGCGAGGTTGATGACCCTGAGCAGTTCTACTTTTTTTATGTGTTTCATTAACGCGCATACTATGTTTGCGGCATATTCTACGCCTTTGAGGGCATAGTCTGACCCGTCAACCGGAATGAGTATTTTCGAAAAAGGACACTCTTTATCGTCCGGAATATCTTGGCCGACAACATAGACAGTCTGACGTATTGCCGAATGAACAACCTTGTTCGTCACACTGCCAAGGAGGAGGCCAATAATCCCTGAAAGTCCTCTCCTCGATAGCATGATTGCCGTATAATTTCCTTCCTCTGCAATGCGGACAATTTCCTGGGCCGGGTCCCCGTCTGCAACCAGTTTTGCGATGGGTGCTTCAATGCCGATGTCGAGGAGTATTTTTTCTCCTTCATCAATGGCGGGTTTGACAGCTTGTTTAATATGCCGTTCTTTGAATTTTGCAAAAGTATCCGACAGCTTGAGTATCTCAGCCCGGTAATCAACATACGGTATGCGACGGCGCATATACCGTCCTGTTAAAACACTGAGCAGACCAAATCCCTCGAGATTTTTCCCGAGGGATTTGCCCAGGTACCCCGCACAATAGACAGCCCGCATTGAATGTTCACTCCCGTCAATAGGAAGCAGAATTTTTTGGATCGCACATTGCGGTTTCATGATACCATGCTCCTTTTACGTTCAGAATAGACTTGCCCTATCGCAAGCAGATTTCTTGACACTTCAAATTTCTTCAGTACCGTGTATAAATTATTTAGGCTCTTCGCGTAGTCGAGTGGGTAATACCGATAATAAATTCGTCATTCCCTGACTTGATCAGGGAATCCAGAATTCTTCTTGTAAGTTGAATTTGCCTATTCATACAAATAATAAGAGTGAATCCCATCTCTTGAGTATCTGGATTATCCGGTCAAGCCGGATAATGACAGAGAGGAGATTAATCTTCCCATATATTTTCACCTTCTATTATGTGCTTTTATCTTTATTACAAGCCATTTTGAAGTCCATTTTTATCCGCTTTTTACCCACTCACTTTCACGATGAGCCGTATAAATATTATTGGTATATTGGAGGCAGATGTGCTGAAAAAGGCTCTGTCCGCCTCATTTCCCGAACGCTTTCGGGACCTTTTATTTTCAACCAATCTTTTAATTCTCCTTCTTATACTTCTTTACAATAATGGAGGCATTCTGCCCTCCGAATCCGAACGAATTCGATAATGCAGCACGGACTGTCCTGAGCCTTTTCTCACGAGGGACATAATCAAGGTCACACTTCGGATCAGGGTGAGTCAGGTTTATAGTCGGATGGATTTCGTCTCTGGAGACGCTCAGTACTGTATATATAAATTCCGGTCCTCCTGATGCTGCCAGGAGATGTCCGATCATTGATTTGCTTGAGCTTACGGGAATATTATAGGCATTGTCACGAAATACCTTTTTTATTGCGATCGTCTCTGCAATATCGTTGAGTTTTGTGCTGGTGCCATGGGCATTGATATAGTCTATTGCATCACCGTACATCTGTGCATCTTTCAGGGCAAGCCTCATAGAATGCTCTGCACCACGCCCTTCAGGGTGCGGTGCAGTTACCTGATAGGCATCTATGGAAGAGCCGTAACCGGCAACCTCTGCATATATCCTTGCTCTTCTCCTGAGAGCATGGGTTTCTTCCTCAAGAATAGCTACCCCCGCTCCCTCCCCCATGACAAGTCCTGACCGCTTCCTGTCAAAAGGCCGGCAAATTGCATGCGGCTCTTCAGAAGAGACTGACACAGCACCAAGAAGGACAAAAAATATAAGTCCTATGGGATTGATCATGGAATCAGCTCCTCCAGCAACAACCACGTCAGCATCACCGCTCTTGATTGCCCGGTATCCAATACCGATAGCCTGCGTACCTGATGCACAGGCAGTCGTTATCGTGCAGTTGTTTCCGCGGAGTTTGAATCTCCTTGCTATCAAGGCGGCCGGCCTGTTGGAATTATTTCTCACGAGCGATTCACGGTGTACCATATCATATTCCTTACCAAACTTTATATGGTCAAATGTTCCATGTTTATCAGCCCATCTCTGTATATCTTCAGGTCTGTTTATTCCCAACCCCGCTGCAAGAACAACACAGTAACGCTCGCTCTTCCCTGGAAAGTCGAGCATACCTGCGTCTTTCAGCGCAGATTTCGTCGCCCACAGTGCAAAGAGCGTCCTTCTTTCCCCCTCTTTAAGTGCGTCTTCTGGAAATTCTTCTTTAATTCTTCCCCAGTCATCTTCTGTGACAGCGCCTGCTGCCCGAACAGGCGATTTCTCCGAACCCGGGTACCTGAGTCTGCGTATCCCTGAAGACCCGGCAAGGAGTTTATTCCAGTTATCACTGACATCAAGGCCAAGTGCACTTATCACACCGAGACCGGTCACGACGACCCTTCTCTTACTGCCCATTTTTATATCCCTCGATGACCCGTTCCTTTCGGAACCCGCTGTAATAGCAGAAGAGGTTCACGAGTTCCTCAGGATTCACTTTGTAAAAGTGGCTGTAAATAATGCGATTCACAAAGGCGATTTCTCTTCCGTCTATAAGCATGCGTGCACTGCCGAGGGAATCTGTCTTGGTGGTGGAAATAATCTCGCAATGAATATCAGTTTTACATCCGGGTCGCAGGTCATACGGAATGCTTACGTCTTCGATCAGGGACATGATTGCGGACATCTTGAAATCATGCGTGTAGATAATCAGCCAACCGAGGAGTTGTGCCATAGCTTCAATGAGAATAACTCCGGGGACAAGGGCATTTTTTTTGAAATGGCCCCTGTAGAATTCCTCCGAGAGCGGGAAGGTCTTCACACCAATGATGGAACGGCCTTTCTCCATACTGATCACGCTGTCATAAAAGAGAAATCGCACTGTTACTCCTTGTCCTGACATCCTCTAATATAAGGGAAGCACACTGGCCTTCGTAACTCTGACAGTTTATCATGATCCGCTGCAGATTGCTTTTTACAGTCCTTTTGTTGACTATATTGAACATAACAGCATCATCCGGAGGAACTGCATGGAGTGTTGCCGGAATGACTCCTTGATCGATCATGAACATCCCTAATATGATATCAACAGCCGGGGCAGCAGCAAAGAGGTGTCCCAGGGATCCCTTGGACGAAAATACCAGCACATTTCCGATACAGTCTGAAAAAACATGATTAATTGCCTCTATCTCGTTTCTATCGGCATGATATGTACCGTCTCCATTGGCAATAATGAGATCGATATCTGAAGGCACCAGTGCTGCACGCTCAAGGGCACGTCTCATTCCGGAAGCAATGGCCGTTGATGATGCACCGGTGTTGTCTTCACCGGGATCACAGGCGAATCCGTAACCGGTGATTTTTGTTGTGCAGGGGATACCACGTTTATAAGCTGAAGAACGCATCTCCATTGCAATGACCCCACAGCCCTCGCCTAAAACCGTCCCCTTCCTCTCTGAGGCAAAAGGGTGACAGAGCACTTCTCCATCCTTCCCGGTAGAATTCAGTATACCGAAAATGTGTCCCCGTGCCAGACTGAGGGGAGATACCTTCTCACTCACTCCACCAGCAAGAACAACATCCGACCTTTGTCCCACAACACTCCTTATCCCTTCAACAATGGCCTGCGCTCCGGAATCGGCATGCGGTGAAAAAACAGCGTTCTCTCCCCTGATATCGAGAAGGACGGCAACCTGACAGAATGATATATTATTGAGCATCGAGAGCGGCCAGAGCGGATGGATTTCACGGTATGCCTCTGAATAAAAAACATCATAATCCAGATCTCCGCGCTCATTCATGGATTTAGCGATAGCCGGCATAAGGTCTTCGATTGTATAATCAACCATCCCCATGCCTGCAAAAAAACCAATATTTTCTCTTGCAACAGGTGCGTGATCAAGGCGTGCTGTTATGAATGCATCGCGCGAGCTTTTTAGCAGCATATAGGAATGCTTATCCATGATGCGGGCATCTCTGGGACGTACCCCCATGTCAAATGGATCAAGACCGGTTACCTGTGCGGCATATTGACAATCAAATCCCCTGATCTCGAATCCCCCTATGGGTTGAATACCGTGTCTCCCTGAGAGTAACGCTTTCAATATCTCTGGGGCACTCTGACCGAGGGAGCAGATAACTCCAGCCCCTGTGATGACAACGCTATCGTCCATAAAATTTTATTACCCTAAATAGTGTCTGTGTAAAAGCTAATATGCATTGTATTTTGTCATTTCGATCCGCCGTAGGCGGAGAGAAATCCTGACCTTCTGCTCAGGGCAGGCTCCGAAAGAAATCTTTACATTTTAAGATTCCTCCCTTTGGTCGGAATGACAAGAACAGGGACTTGTCGATTTTATACACAGATACTAAATAATGCAGACATTTCTTTCGCCACAGCGGATCAGACGAGTCTTACTGCATCATCACTCTTCAAAACGACCAATGCAAAGACACGCATTCTGCCCTCCGAATCCAAATGCGTTCGAGAGGGCTCTCCTGATTTCTTTGCTCCTCGCATCGTTTGGCACATAATCAAGATCACATTTCGGATCTCGAAATTCGTAATTGATTGTAGGCAGAATGATCGAATGACGTATACCCAAAAGCGTCAGGATACACTCAATCGCACCTGCTGCTGCGATAGTATGTCCGAGCATTGACTTGTTTGAACTCACAGGGATATCCTTCGCCCGGGCACCAAATAGCCTTTTTATCGCGCGTGTCTCTACTAAGTCATTCTGTATTGTAGATGTCCCGTGAGCATTTATATAGTCTATGTCCTCCGGTCTGAGGGAGGCGTCCTCGAGTGCTCCCCCCATGGCCAGGACTGCTCCATCTCCCTGCGGGTGCGTGTCAGTTATTCGATAGGCATCTGCGGAAGACCCGTAACCGAGGATTTCTCCATGTATGGGGACGTTCCTCGAGCATGCGTGTTCGAGTTCCTCTAAAATGATCATTCCGGCACCTTCCGACATGACAAATCCGTTCCTTTTCCGATCAAACGGTCTGGATGCCTTCTGAGGTGTGGTATATTTTTCAGCCAGCGCCCTTATTAATATGAACCCAATAACACCGGAAAAGTCGAGGGTCGCCTCACATCCTCCGGCAAGCATGACATCAGCTTTTCCTTCCTGTATGATCCGGTATGCCTCACCAATAGCCTGCGCACCTGCTGCGCAGGCTGAAACAATAGAAAGGCTGCTTCCTTTGCACAGAAACAGTTTTGAGAGGATGGAGGTCCCGACATCAGGCTTTCGCCGGAAAAACTGGAAATATGAATAACCACCTGCCTGAAGGAGCCCTTTCATATCCCACTGACCGCTCCCACTGTAGAAACGGTTAAGAAACAGCATATCCTTAACAGAAGGATTATCTCCATGCGATCCGAGTGAAACACCTATCCTTCCACGGTTTTCTATATCATCGAGTTTTGCCTGCCGGACCGCTTCTCTCGCAGCAATACGCATTAATCTGATCCCCCGGGAAGAAAATTTATCAAACCTGTGAGCGGTCTCATCTTCGAGACCTTCCAGCCAGCTCTCCTGAACCTGTCCACCAATCTGATAGGGGAGACCTCTTGTATCAAATGAGGTTATATAATCGATACCGGAAATCCCTTTGGTTGCATTCTCGAAGGTCTCCTGACTGTTTTTCCCCAACGGGGTAATCATCCCGTATCCCGTAACAACTACTCTTCGCTTTTCCGGTTTATTCGTCACGTTTATATGCTCTCCGGGATAGAAAAAGGGCTAGAATATCTTCTTTTCTTCCTGAACAGCAGCCAGCCATTGCTTGATGAGATCGTCACCATTTGCGAAGGGAGCATATTCTCCGCAGGAACTGCATGTAATTTTTGCCCCGTCTTCTGTTTTCCAGGCTGCATTGCCGCAGTTCGGACACGTATCAGGCAGGCTCTCGAGGATATCCATAACTCCCCTGGTCAGCACCTGGACAGTGATTAAGGTTGGCAGCAGATCCATATCCATTCCTTTTGTAAACCCGGCGCGTTCATCACCAAACCGCAACTGCAAGAGAGCCACTCCTTTTTCTGTCAATTGACCGTTTTCATCAACAGCAGATCCTTCACCGAAAGCCTCCTCTACATGTTCAAGAATAAAATGGCGGGCCATTTTTATTCCGAATGTCTGCTCCAATCTATAGTTGATATCAAGAAAGTCGAGCGATTCTGCCCCTAAATCCTTGATCAAAGAACTCTCCGGCTTAATCTCGTTCTCATCTGCTCTCAGTGTCTCAACGATAGCTTTTTTTACCTCATCAAAAACCTTTTGTTCTGTAATTAAGTTTTGTTTCATGCCCTCTCCTTAAGTCTGTTGTAATTTATTAAGCCTCATGGTGTTTTATCGATCGGTAGAGTCTGTTGCTCAGCCCTCTGTCTACAATAATAGTCTGGCCGCGGATTCCCCTGCTTGCCGGACCACATAAAAACAGAACGACTTCTGCTATCTCATCCGGGTCTACAAAGAGCTCATCCGGTATGAATTGAATTTCTTCCCAATACTGCCGGAGAACTTTAAATGAATCAGTCTTGACAAGCCCGCCGCATACAGCGTTAACAGAGATATTCCTGTCACTCATGCTCTCAGCACAGTCTCTAATGACAGACTCCATAGCAGCCTTCATACTCCCAAGGGGATATGCAGGGTTATAGAAACGACTCCCCAGGCTTGAGATAAAGACGACCGTGCCCTGAGTTTTTTCAAGCAGGGGTAAGGCTTCCTGGAGACAAAATATATTGCCAAAATAATTTGTTTCAACGAGTTGTCTCAGTTCACGTTCGAGGAGACGCTCTATTGGCTTAAAGGGCGCCTTCGCTGCATTGAGAATGAGAAAATCCAATCGTCCGAATTCCTCTACGATTTCCTGAAACAGCTTTTTTACAGATTCCTTTTTCGATATATCAGCCTGAATGAGTATTGCCCGTCTGCCCATTCCACGGATCTCTTCACATAACATTTCTCCCTGAGCCTGTGAGGAACCTCCCGTTTTACGGTAGTTTATGGCAATATCTGAACCGGCACGGGCAAGCTTTCTGGCAATAGCTTTCCCTAACCCGCGCGAACTCCCCGTAACCAAAGCGACTTTATCATTAAATAGTGTCTGTTTCATAAACAAAATATCGTATAAAATATCATGTATTAAAGTAAACCCTTGGCTTTTTAGGTCTTATTGACTTCATAGGAAAATAAGGGAAATCCGGAAGACTTGCCACAGGGAGCCTTCAGAATCTCACTTTTGAGGCTGTCTGACATGGTAGCCGCAGGCTTTAGCCTGCGTATTTGAATACCGAGGTTCTGCAGACTATTCAATACGTCTGTAAAAACACGTCCTGTTGCCGGTATGGCAGGCACCGGAGCCATGCTGGATAACCTTGACAAG